>Ga0131853_10007588_pt1 | contig 19667 bp, 18 predicted proteins | sample TergutLab28metaG_FD_92764 | JGI IMG/M metagenome (GOLD analysis project Ga0131853, IMG submission 92764) | Labiotermes labralis P1 segment gut microbial communities from Petit-Saut dam, French Guiana - Lab288 P1 (version 2) (version 2) | ecosystem: Host-associated > Arthropoda: Insects >... | reverse complement strand
ACAGTCTAGTGCTCCTGAGGATGGGCGAAATTATCGCCCGAAACATGTTGAGGTGATCGTAGTTATCAATAAAATTTGCTATTGTTGCATCTAGTTGGCTGTTTGTATTATTGTATAAGTGATTCACGATCACACAAACATAAAATTTTGTCTAACTTGTTTATGTCTAGAAATTATGACGTAAATTTTAAGTATTAATTTGATCACGATTTATTTCACGCCGTTGGCAGGCCAGAATACACAGTTCGATCATGGTGTAGGACTGGCTGTCAACGCACTTACTGCAACATTTAAATGTACCACTCATCAAGTGTTCAGGTGCATTGGCAAAAATAAAAGCAACTACTGGCTTCGTTATGTCTGTCCTTCCGTCTATCAGTCTATCCGCCTGTCCGTGTGTATCAGCGCTGCTCACTGGACGAATTTGTGTCAAATTTGGTACTGGGTACCTGAACGAAAATGTCTCGAGGATTTCCAAGTTTTGTTAAAATCAAACAAAAACATCAGGACAGTTCACTTTTCATTGTGTCGTCAGTAGCGCAACAGTATAGAGAAAGCACTGCTGTGTTTCCACAGCAACAGTTTCAATATTTATTGCACTGCTGAGTGACATGTGTACGTCAAAAATGTTGCGTTGTCATGGCAGTGACCGTTACACGAACGCGCCACGCTGTCACATTATACGTAATCGTAATGCTTATGTCGTTAAAATTTACAGTTAAGCGATTTCATGGTCAGAGACTTGAAATGGATCCCAAGGAAGGAGAATCTGTATATAAATCGAATTAAGAAGAAAACATGAGTTTCGTTATTCAACTTTTATTCAGATTAGTGCTTTTTAAGACAGAATGCGCTTAAAAATGGGCTGAGGGTGTTTCGTGCAGAAGGTACTGTGCAGTATACAGTTAACACCGACACAATGCCTTAGCGCCCATGAACGTCTATTAACAGAATTGCCATATTACTTTCACACCAGAAACCCTCAATAAGAGCGCTATCCCCGCTGGCTAACATCAGCCCAAGACTTTGGTAATACAAATGTACCCCAAAATATTAAATAATAACCAATATAACGCCAAGTTGGACGCTATTCAATTAATGTAATTAATGTTGGTTGGAATTTCTGCCTGGCGAGACGCGCAGGGCCAGTGACTGACAACTAGCTGCACAGAACAAATGATTACCTCTACCTTCTTTGGTAATGCGATAATATACATTAACAAACTCTTGAAATATACTAATTTACGTTCTGCATATAGAACGAAAAATAGTATCCAGCAAAATCTAGAGCTTTAAAATTCTATCAAAAGAGAAGATAAATTCTGTATCAGCGGAGTATACCAATTAAGGCGTCCCGATTGTAAAATGAAATACACGGGTAAAATTGGGAGCTATTTTAAAAAAAGTAAAAATTTACACAACATTTACTTTCAAGTGGCCACTCATTTGGCAAAATTAACTACGATATGGTAAAAAAGGTAAATCAGTCCCATTATAAGCCCGAGGTGCCCAGAGGTTTCCAGGAAGTTAAGGTTCCCAGATTACGTGACAATGGCCCAGGATGGTGGTAAGGTTGTCAGCCTTACGCAGTGGCCAATTTTACCCCCAGGAAATACTCCTGGTACTCATTTCTGTTAGAGGCTGAGTCGACCCCTGGAGTACAGTGCGATCGGAAGGATTATGTCAATGAAAAATTCCAATATATATAAAGAGACAAAGATGGGAAATCAATTAAATGACAAGCACGCGGTAAAAAATATAGTAAAATTTTGAAATATTGTTGCAAAAATAAAGTCATTTAGCTAAGGTACCGTCGTGCCAACATCCTTCCTCTGCCTCCTAACAGTAGGCAGCAGTGAACAGCAGAAAGTAGAAGGAATATTCCGGACCTACGTAAAAGGATATGCTGGGTGCAGTTCATTCTAATACTTGTACAGTACATGTTATAAATATGTGAGTAACATTACATCCATTATGGAATATTGTTATACTTTAACAATGACTCAAATTTTAAACAATTTGTTAACAAGTATTAGTATTCACATTTTTAAGAACACATACTTTTTACATTTATTTTCTCAACAAATTGCGAAAAAAACACATCCTTAACATTTTAAATAAATTTTCTGGTTTCAAAAAATAATATTTCGATTTACAGGCACCCTTGACATTCCGCCACGATAGATACAAAGTCGTAAACTGTGGTGTAAAAACAGCTGCGCTGTATTGGCTTTTGACAGTAGCTGGACAGAAAAGGAGGGAGGAAACAGCAAAACTGCTGAGGAGTATAGTTGGACCTGAGAAGCTGAGGAAAACCGTACAATGCGAAACTTCATTACTTGGACTGCTCATAATGTTGTTTTGATCAAATTATGGAAGAGGCTATAGGCGGATCAAGAATCGTATATGGAACAAAGCAGAAATGTAGATAAAATTATAGTCGGAAAGCCTGAAAATAAGAGACCAATTGAGATACCTAGACGCTGACGGGAAGATAATATTAAAGTAGATGTGAAACAGGCGAATGGATTCATTTGGCTCAAGACACGGCCCCGAGAAGGGCTGCTGTTTTGGTACTTATTTATTTATTTATTTAGTGCTTGTTTAAAGACACTGCCATTAGTTCAGATTATACATTGTCAAATTAGTGTATAATGAATAGGTAAGAATGTGAAACGACACAGTCGTGGTCTATTTCTTGACTAGCAAAACTGCTGTTGGCTTCTCACGAAAGTCTCCGTTCAGTACAGTGTGCTATGTACATACAGATCAAATCGTAATGCAGAACAAAAGCCCATTCAGTACCTGGTGACGAAACAAACGACGATGTTCAGTGGAATGTGATGAAGTAAAAATGCGTCGTCTAAACCGATGGTTCGAAACCTCAGATTAAGATCCATTTCAGGTGTCCGTGGAGTCTGCAATATGATAGCACAGGATGATCACAATATGATAGCGCAAGATGATCACAATATGATAAAACAGGATGATCACAATAATGTTCTATTCCTTTCTAAGGCTGAAAATTGTAGAGAAAGTGAGATCAAATACTGCTCCCGTATTTAGTTCGGTCATGATCTCAGAAGAAAATCATAAAAAAACGGTGAGAACATTCCGGACGAAAAACAGACACAATCACAGCATGACATGTTAGAACTGATAGGCTACACGTCCCTTTACCTGCTTTTCGAAAAGTATCATGTCTGGCAGTAAGGTGGCTAACAAGAATACTGCATGAATAACGTCGGGAAACACACAACATGGCACAAACTGCTAAGCGGCAGCCTGGGGTATTAGGCAGTAGATCTTTCAAGGTCTGTTGCCAGAAAGTCGGTGAGAATTATCCTTCATTGGCGGGGCTTCGTAACATGCAGTACATATAAGTGTGAATAGGAATACGTTATGCACCAAAACACAAAAACAAATTACCTGGAAAAAACAGTACAAGAAGTCAAGCACCGAATCTTCTAGTGTAATGGTAATATCAAATACTGGCCAATTATTGTAAAACGCAAGAGGAAAGAAACAAATACATAACTACTCTTCTGGTTATGAATCTAAATAATGTCGTCTACACGCGATACTACTGACATAAGTCGGTGGTAAAAATACGCGCATGGACGAGTATGCTGTAACTTGTGGTGCAGTCTGTTAAAATTGTTCACGGTGAGTTCTCCCTGTACCTGCCATAAAGGCATACGGGGGAATGGATGTACAGCAGCACTCCTTAAGCACAGCTCTAGATGGCGGCAAGTGGTCAGCTTCACGTCTCTGCAGTTTTAACCTCAGCGAAATTGCTCCCTGTTCCCACTTATTAGGAGGCTGGGCGGGCCTGACAGCCCATCTGGACGCTTTCGGAGAAGAGATAAATTTCTTGACCCTGACGAGAAAGGAACCACTTCTTTTGTCTAGCTAATTAGCTATTAGCTATCCCGGCACTTCAAATTATTGCTGTAGATATTTTGTTGTTGTTGTTAGAAAGTATCAACATCAAACCCACTAAAATACAAAACATTTGTTTCCTGCTACTCTCTACCAACCAACGCACGCTAGAAGCCTGTGCAATCCGTTTAGCCACCGCTGAAAAATGCACGTACACAAAAACACCACTACTGCCTAGTGTTAAATATTTTCATCATCTAGGTCACTCTTATAATTTCGCTACGTATGTTGTCAGAGCTTCTAAATTATTTCTAGAGCGAAATTTGAAATCTCAGTAGTCAGTTTCCTCAAGTAACAATAAATACTGATTCGAAAATATAAAGTTCACCCCACAACAGGCCATGACGTCTCATAGGGGGAGTAGAGGTATAGTTCTACTCTTTCTTTAACCTCGGCGGTAGATGAAGGTGGGTGGTAAAAGCCAAGCACCGGCCCCTTTATCACACGGAAAAGAGAACCGGTGCTCATTGTACAGGAGGCTGGGTGGGGCACAGTGTAAGTCTGGACGGGTATGGAAAATCTCGCCCACACCAGGATTCGATCCCTGGGACGTATGTCCCGTACAGAGTCGCTATACCGACTACGCTGTAAATATCCCAATCCTAAAGTTTTAGAGTCGTTAACAGTCATAAACTTGGGCATTTACTACAGACATACCTAGATTATCATTAACCTGGCCTTACTGACTCTAAATGACGTCACGCTGTAATTTCTATAATGAAACAGGCATCAGTAAAGCGGCTCTTGACGACATACTTACATAAATAATTCATCAGCAGAAGTACTTGTTTCAGAGGTACCAAGTTCGGGCAGGCAACCACAACATGCAGGCTTACAGATGTAGCTACAAACTGGTAAACACTGGTTAGATACTCAGGAAAATCTTAACTTCGCAACATCTTTTCCACACAGTAACGCTGATAGCGACACATAGCACTACCGAAAGTTGCTCCTTCAGTTTCCATTCCCACCCTTCACGCAGAATACATTTATGCATTTGACTTGACACAGCAAGCAATCCCTTTGCGCCTTCTTGTATTTGCTATCTCTTTCACTACCACCACCTCTGGCGGCTAGTTATTTTACAGACATGTTTACATTTTGCCAAACACAATGTCTAAATAAGGGTCGGAATATTCGGATATAAAATATGGCTAGTCTACAACAGTTTAAAACAATGGTGCACAAATTCTCCAAAAGTCTACAAGAATTTTAAAACTATAGACGCCAGAAGGCTGACATTAAGCGATTTTAAAACGGCGGGGGCAGAAAGTATTGGGCTGCACCATAAAAAGTATTGGGCTGCACCATAAAAAGTACTGGGCTGCACCATAAAAAGTACTGGGCTGCACCATAACAAATTTACTCGCCACTGCTACTTGGCGCCCGCAATTTGTACAACCATGGTTTGAAAGCTATTTCTTATTCGCCTTGGAGTCTTTAACCATAACATTTCACGATGTATTTGTACGACCCCAAGTATGATCCTAATATCTTGAAACAATTTACTTACGTATTTACTTACTTACTTAATCCACGGAGCAGACTCCTTGAGAAGCTAACCTGTTTTCGGCTAATAAAGAAGTTCTCCGCATTTTATGGAACCCGCAGGTTCAATACCTTATTCACAAGTGGCCGCCAACTGTACCTATCCTGAGTCATCTCAATCCAGTCCAAATCCCCACATCACACTTCCTGAAGACCAAGAAGCCTGCCCTATACAAGCTCCTAAATTTCCAAGTACCAAATCTCATGTCCCATTTTTCGTTGTTTAGGTTGTAACAAAGTATCGGTCCAGGACCGAGGCTTTCTGTGTTACCATTTCGCAACAAGATACTTTTTACAGTGAGGAGTTGTTAGCATCTCGCCCAACCCCCAGGCTAGAAGTCCACCCCTTGTCGGCTGTCTGTAACTGCTTATTAATATATTCGCAGCTGTCCTCCATATTGGAGGCCGTTCCTCCATCCGCACCCTCAGGACGCGCCATGCCATGGTGACAGGGACCCATTTATCAAGGCTTCAAACAACAATATCACACTTAAAATTACGTAAATGAAACAACATTTAGGTACTCGCTAGGCTCTTCTAATAATGTTAATTGAAATAGTGAAAACATTAATAATGAAAACCAGCACAGAGCAACGCAATTCAGAAACTAGTAAGGAGGCTGATCTAAAAGAAAACGTAGACAGACTGACCACATGTTTCGGTACCAAAGCGCAGGACAAAATCACAGTAATCCTTGTTAATAAAATCTACGAAAATGACAAATTTTAAATATTTTGAAACAATAGTAACGAATCAATATTACCGGCATATTCATGAAGAAATTATCAACAGATTAACTCTGAGGAATGCTTGCTGACATTCAGCGCAACGCCTTCCTTCCTCTTGTCTGATATTTAAATATAAAGATTAAATACGTATGCTATTGTTTTACGAAGGGTACATTATTGTGGCCTAATGTGATCTAAATAAGTGTTCCAAGTGTTAGTGTCACTGTAATTTCTGTTGGGAAGATTATTGTTTTGTATTAAAGTTTTGCTTTGAATAAATATTATGTAGTAAAATTTTGCCCTGACTTAACAAATGTGGCTCACGTAAAGGCTACCATAATAGACGTTACCACCAATTGTGCCCTAGGGGTCCACGCGTTCGCTCTATAATGCAGTTGAAGTCCGCAATATTAGCGAGTCCATGAAAGGGATCCGTGGTTCCTGAAACTGTTGTTACGCTAAAGATATTAAGTTTGCATGACGAAATTTTTGTGTTGCATTCGTGCTCAATTTGAGTGTAATTTAACCAATTATGTTTAATTTATGTACAAAAGGTAACGGTAAAGCAGTTCCATTACAGGCCTGGACAGGTCCAGAGGCTTCCAGGGAGTTAAGGTTCCCAGATTTCGTGACACAGAATGGTGGTAGGTTGTCAGCCTTACGCACCGGCCGCCTTTACCCCCAGGAAATACTCCTGGTACTCATTTCTGCTAGAGGCTGAGACGACCCCAGGGCCATAGTGCGATCGGAGGGATTTTATGTCAATGAAAAATCCACTGACACTACCTGGGATCGAACCAGCGACCTTCCGATTTGTAGCACAGCACTTTAATCACTGTGCTACCGCGGAATTTATATACAAAATCAACCAATATTTCTCTGTCCCTGAACTGGTACTTTGTCTTTTCTGGACAACGGATGTACGTGGGCCTACAAGTACTATGCACACCTACAGATTAGAAGTGCTGCATGGCTACACGCCTACATAAAATTGCCTCTATGTCCATGTAGGCTTAAAACTAGAGAAAGAGCAACGTGTCTGTGCGTGAGAACGTGCGTGTTTGCGCGCGCGCGGCAGCCTATGTAAGATTAAGGTCATACAATGTATTTGTAATTTATAATAAATTTAGAATACGTATGCTGCAGTAAAGATAAAATCTCGACTAGTTTAAGCAGTTTAAATACGTAGGGCTCTGTACAAAGTAACATAACCTATACAACGAAAAAATATGCTTTTTACGTAGTAATTATCTTTCAGCCATTTTCCATTCACGTGAATGACCTTCAGTGTGGAATAATATTCCTTACTCATACATAGAATTGCAGAATCAGAACGTGCAAAACTACGTTCTAAACATAACAAATCGCGCTCATGTCGCTGGCGTGAATGACGTGTTTTAACTGACAAGCCGCCACTGTCACTTGCTGAAGAAAGTGCACGAGTTTCAACTGATGCATCTTTTCCCTCTCTCACTCGCGAATTCTGTATGTTAAAGGCCGTCGTCTACTAGACAGTCTTTAAGACTTTGACCACTTTGAGTCTTTGATGGAGATGTCAACTAAACTTCAAAGGTTTTCCGTTCCCTAAGTTTCTGAAAGCAGGAGCAACACTTTGCAACGGATGCCGGCGTCGTCTTGTGCATAGCAGTCGTCACCACCGTCAAGTAAGTAGCTAGGAAACTAAACTACTGCGCGCATCTATTGACTATTCAGTTGGAGCGAAAGTGCTATATCACACATACCGGCAAAATTTTGACAAGCCATGTAACCAAAACTAACTAAAATGAAAGTTAGCCTGGCTCTATTGTCAAAAGTTCCGTTTTACACCAAATGAAATCTGCGATATTACTGGCCAAATTACTTATGATCGTTTAATCATTACAGTTATTTGCGTGTTCAATAACATACTTCACACAAGATTTCCTAATAACTGCTTATAAAGAATCTTACAAATGCATGCACGTAACATGCAGATCTACAGCTAATGTCATCTAGCACGTATTAGACACTTGAATGTTTAGATTTAGGATTAGTTCAGTGTTCTTCATTTTAATGTAAGGTGTATATTTTGTATCTGATTGTAAAACATCAAACGGGTATCTTCCTTGCAAATAAGTAAGGCTACAAACAGAAAGTTTCTTCTAATGCAGTATGGTTTATGCCATAAGCGTAGGACGAAGGAAAAGCCATATTTTTAAAGAAGGCCTTCACCCCATTTTTCCAGTGTGACTGGGAGTCATGAAAAATCTATTCAAGACAGCTGAGCTTCAATTCACAGAATTCCTGACCCGAAGCTCACCGTGCAATTATTTCACGCACAACTTCCAGTACTATATCACAGTCTCCAAAGACATCTTTATGTTTGGATTAAAAAGTTAATGGCAGATTATATCACACTACAGATTGTTCGTCAATTACAAACCAGACGGGGTAAGGTAACGTTCATTCTGAAGAGAATTATTCCAAAAAGACACACAGGTACCCTCACAAAAATCAAAAGCAACTTGTAGTGCTTCTCAGTGCTGAAAATGATGTCAAGGCTCCTACCTGAACACGTTTATCTGAGCAAGTTTATTGCAAAGCCAAATTTTATAAACGAATTGGGTGGTCCGGTGTTAAATCATTAAGATCACTGACCCTCTAATTCAATCATAGTGTCCCAAACATGATGGTACATCTCGCCTTAATTCCATTTACCAAGCGGAAATGATTTTCATTCAAACATTCTCAGAACTTCTCCTAAGAAATAATTTATAATTTGCTCCCATACAGGTTTTGTAGGTCCAAACTGTCAGTTCAGCGCTCCTCTTCAAGTGCACAGTGGCACTGAACTTACTTTGTTATTTAGCCCTTCGCAGAGTCATTTGAGCAAGATTAAGAATTTCAGTTCGTAAAATAACAGAAAACACATCGCACTCTCTAACAAAGACCAATCGTAGTCGGCTGTCGAGGCGTGGTAACAATTATAAATTGTTGCACATCGCATCCCACTTAAAACATTACGCGAAAACTACAATGGAAAATAAATAAAGCAAAATTCATGAAGAACTTCTGAGTAGAATAAATTGAGAATAAACTTATCACCACACAACCGAGTATCTTTTGGCTTAATTTGTACTTTCCCAAACGAAAACATTGGTCCTAACGTTGCCTAATGTTTGAGGGTTTCAATGATGGCGGATACGTTGTTTATATTTTTCTGAGTATGACGCCATATAGCATCGTACCTGGTTTCCGGCGTTTCGGAGAATATGGTGCCTCTTTCGTGTGAGCAGAACTAAAGACGGAAACGTTAAGTTCTTCCAGAAATCCTGCTGCCCACACACGTACATTGTGTTATAACCTGGAAGATCACACTCGGAATTAATGCTGTAACTTTATCCCTTCTCGTACGTAATCTTGGGCCAGGGTGTGCGAGCAACAGACCAGCAGCCTGGCCAGAGCAACAAGCAGCAAGAGCGAACGAGCAAATAAGAACAGCCTGGCCACCTCTGCTGCTAGAAAATTCATGTGTCCAATGTTTCATTTTCTGTCAAAAAAAAAAAAAAAAGACATGTGGTGTTCACACAATTAACGGAATGTGAACTGCCCACGGCGACTTGCGTCATCTTTATTGGCAGCTTCTAAATCATTCAGCGCGGGGTTTCGAATATATAAAAATGTCTGTGGAATCTTTGATTTATTTACTGCGCAAGGCGAGCCACCTACTGCAGAAGCAAACAGCCCATTTGAAACGAAGCCGTTGCATAAGCTTCAACCCAGAGGTGGCATCCAGTTGGGAACAGAAGTGAATTAAGAGGAAATATTCGTAGTTAGCAATGACGAGTTTTTCGCAAATCGCAGGTACTGCGAGGGCTTCATCCCTGCAGGCAACATGCAGGTCAGCAAACAGGAATGGAAACACACTGGTACACTTCTCAATTAATAGACGGGTATGAAAGTAAGTTGAAGACGGGGAGAAGAAACATGAGAACGCCGATGACAAGAATACAAGGAAGAGATTCACTCACACAACAGCAATATGCTCAATAGTGTAATTTCTGAACGGTTTTAGGAAACTAAACTCCTAGAGGACCGTCTTCAGTAGAACATCAGTAATTAGCACTCAAATTAATGTCTGAGATTTAGTCGCTTAACGTCTGGTGGTAATTTGTATCACATTTTGATACCATGCATTTACATTTTTAGAATGACTCTCACAGAAAACACTGACTATTTTAGACCCGCGGTTGGCGCGTGCAAAAAAGAATCCAAGACTGCGCAGTGTCGTTTGTCAATAATTTCTCTTCGCCATTCGTGAACTAGCTCTACAAGCCTTTACCATTTTCACAGCAACTTCTGGTACTTCTATTCCTGTCACTTTAGGTGCAGCTACCCATCCAGAAAACGATAGCGTCTTGGTTCGCAAGCTACAAGTACCAGCTTTGAACTTTACGGAGTGTTACAGAGACTCATACTTTGTTTCAACAGGCTTATTGCATCACGCCTTACAGCACTCGCGTGTTCCTGAAACATGGAAGGAGGTCCGAAGCTTCACAGCACCGCACTTTCTGATCAGAACAGTCGTGTAGGGACAGTCGCGGCTGGGACTAGATTCAGGATGCAGACAGACCAACTGAGGTCAGCTGCGGGTTCCGAATTTTTACTGGTGGCAAGAGAAAACTGTGGGCGAGAATTACTGGTTATTTCTTGTATCTGATTCGTAGCCCTCAACTGTTACGGATAAGAACACATTTATGAAACACAAAGTCTGTGATGGGATAAAGGTAGCAGTAGTAGTTAAAACATCTGGGAATAAGAGGTATGTTGTGAGACCGAATTGATTGCACCTATTACCTACATACAAAAGTATGTAAACAACATTCCGAACAGTAGTAACGTCTACTCCAATGCACACCTCGGCTCGCGAAGAACCATTATCAGGTGCTTATCAACACATAATGTGACAGCTCCAGCAGCCTAACTACGATCAGTATTAAGAGAAGGTAAACTGCTTTTTCATAATTTAGCTGTACTCATTTACTTAATTAAAACATGAACCAAAACATATGGCTGTTTATATGTTGATAATATAATCATTTAATCATGTACATTAATTTATTAAGACGCCCAACCTAATATTCATCAAAAGTCTTAGATATTCGCAGAGAAAATGGTTGTTTAAAGTATCAGGCGTATGCCTATTTCTGGATATACAGTCTGATGTTCTTCTTCGTATTGTTGTACTGAAACAGACGTCCGTTTCTGTCTATCTAGGAGATTATAAATTTCTGTTTCTGGACTCAGCCTCCAATCAGCACTGATGTTTGTCTGTTGAAATTTGTTAAGCGAATCACTTTTAACCTCGACTTCACGTGTCATGTTTGTTCAGCGTCGTCATCACGGTTGTTTGTTGAATCGTTTCATCTTCAGTCACCTGACAGCTTTTTTAATGATCGTCATTGATTTCATATTCAAGATAATTTGAATTTCGTCACTATATTCAGGCTCTCTTTCTCTCTGCATTCTGTTAACGTAGAAAAAAATTTTTATTTTTAGCCCAAAACTCTGATAAACGCCATTTCGATGCTAAGTATATAATATTTTGGTTCCTTCTGTAGCATTTCCACTTATGTCGATATTTTGCTTGTTTACGTTACAATTTAAGTTTTTGAAACAGATTAGTGACTACAAACCTACGACAATATAGTAAATTAGGACTGGAATTCGGAATTGATATTTTTAGAATAAAAATGAAAAGTGTGCCTGAATATTCAGGGGAATAAGAGTAGCGGAAACCCTCTTTCTTTAGCGCCACACTACTAACTGCTTCAAGAATAAAGAGAAACATAATAAACTTCTCATAATATTGGCTGTATGTTTTCAGGAAAGCTGATGTTCAAGTGAGTTGAGGAAAACTTGGGTAGCGAAGACATCAAAGTGATTATATAGATACGGGTTCGTAAATAAAGTCTATGGTAACTTCCAAAGTGTGTTTTCCTTTGGTATAAACGTGGGCGCAGTGTGAAGGGCCTCAGAGAGACTAGACTTGTGTGATGTCGCGAAGCATACGCCCTTTCTCACTCCACGACATAGCAGCGTTCTGTGTACACATACACATTCGTGCTGTCGTTTTCTTACTGAGTTTTGTCTCTGTTTCTCTTACATACGGATCTCATTCATTAAATGTGAAGTGAATTCTCAAAGTGAAATTTATCAACGTCCTTTAAAAGTTATCTCAGCACAGACAGCATGTTTCAATGAGCCCCAAATCGTTGCTTTTACCTTTCCCTTATATTTATTTAATGCATTATCCACTTGTTCTTTTAAATTCCTTTGACAGGAAGCAACCGTAATTTTCCCTTGCTATGCAGGTGCCATCTGAGATTACATCGTACTGTAGAAAAGCCCCGTAAAGGTATCGTGAGTCCATATTTGAATGACATCTATACGCAAGATGATACTATCTATATCAGTGCCACCCTTTGTTCGTGAACTCTTCCTTTGATAGCTTTCTCTACTTGGCATAGTAAATTTTCTTCAGTTATACCGGCATTATGTCGGACACAGAAATACGAGTATGTACTGTACTGTACTGTACTGTAATGTACTGTACTGTACTGTACTGTACGCACGCAGATAGACGCACTTTACATTTTCGGAGTTAGTGACTGTGACAATTTTTCCCGCGTCTTCATTTAAAGGAAAACTAACTTGATACACAATTTATCTTCAGTATATTTGTTCAAAAACCTCTACATGTTTCGGGCTTATCTATAGCCCATCATCAGGAGGTACACCGTATGGATATGGTGTACCTCCTGATGATGGGCTATAGATAAGCCCGAAACATGTAGAGGTTTTTGAACAAATATACTGAAGATAAATTGTGTATCAAGTTAGTTTTTCTTTAATCGAATGTATCGAGATGCACGGTCAACAAAACAAAATTTTCCACGTCTGTTTGTCTATCCTTCCGTCCGTGCGTATGTAAAAATTCGAGAAGATTTGTACGAATTTTTATGTCAATTACATTGCGTAGTTTTGCTAAAACGTGTCAAACTATCAGTACGTTAACAAAAACCCTACATGTCTGAAGGCCATAACCTCCACGTGCAACCCCACGTACACGTCACGATAAGCGATCCACATAACGTGCGGTTTTGTGCGAGTACTGCGCATGGTGGACTGTTGTAGTGTAGTGGCAGGGTTGTCAGGAGACACGTGGAGTAAATGGGCTAAGTTCGAAGTGGTAAAATAACATCGACACCTGACGTAACATGAGAAGTTCTGATCCGTGAAGAGACAAATATAAAAATAAATAAACGAATAATTTACTCTTGTCTTACGCTGTATATTTTCACCCGCTGAAGGTAAGCATCCTTCATGGCTGAATTCCCTTTTCTTGCAGTGCTGTATAATCTCTCCAACAGAAGCAAAGCGGTTTCGTAACCTACGACTCAAGCTCGCACTGTTGTGCATCACAGAACGACACAGACTGTCATTAACATCTTTAAATGGATCGCTTCTTACCCGAAAAGAGGAAGTGTGAACTCCGCGAATAAGTTGTGTCGTCGTCGTTCTTCAAAGGCCTTATTTCAACTGTTGCTGCAGCGCAACTAACTTAATTCATTTCTAGGCAGGAAGCAGTAATTTTAACATTACAGGGACAGCAAAATGGGAACAGCACAAGCAATTGGCCGCCAATGTTTCCTGCGCCACTATGTTGACGAACAAGTGACCACCATCTGCTGAGGTATACATCTCCAAGAATGAACTTCAACTACTTTTAATTCAGGCCTATATAAAATGACAGTTTTCCTAAAAAGAATTGATTTCAATTATGTTAATATATCTTACGCAACAAAACATATTACTGTTTGTTCGTTATCTTGTTAAACACTATTATTATTATCATCATCATCATCATCATCATCATTGTAGTCGTAATAATCAACATGACCGTTTTCATCACCACCGATCCTATCTACAGGTAGGCCTCTACCTGTTATTCTATCTGAAATCTACTGAAACGTATTATTCATAAGATAATTTATTCCTTAAATTAATTTTGTCATGAGTGTGAGATGGAACAAAGTGATGAAAAAGCACAAAGCAGCGGATGCCGTGGGAAGAATATTTAATAAAGCAGGCACTGTGGAACAAAAGGAACAGAGCAGAAAAAATAAATAGGCGTGGTATAAATCTGACGCTTTCTTCATTCTGAAATTTATACTTCGTACTTATATTTATGGCAGTCCAGAAATATTCCTCCCTTTACAGATGTAAGCTAGCTTCGCAGTCATGCTGTAGTGTTCTAGGCAACAATCCTTATATTAAAATTCTGCTGAATCTTATTTAAGTACAGTTTTTGGATGGGTAAACCGCGTCTAGATGAGATTCTTATTAAACATGGGAGACCGGGCCACACACCAGGTTAAAATTAGTCTTAGAGAAATACGTTGCAGGAATGTGGACTGGACTGAAATTGCTCACAACGAGTCAGACAAGGGCTTCCGAACTTGAGAGGTGACGGAGGCGAAGCCGAACTTCACACACCAAACTGGAATATTGTTAAGAGTTGGTTAATGTTGGTTTTGGTGTTGGTGTTTTACTGTTACTGTTGTTACCATTATTATCCATGTTCATCTCATCATCATTAGTTATCAGTAACATCATAAAATGTTACAAGAATATATATATATATATATATACATATACATTCTTGTAATTTTAATGTCAGGCTGAATACGATGAGTTACAGGAGGTCTTGATGTCCAGCCTTGAGATTTTTCAACTTGCATATACACCCACTAGCATGTATACTAGCACAGACCCCCAAGGTTCACTGCGAATACACGCACAGCTCACGAATGTTTTGAAAACTTGACCCAATATACGGGTCCGGCAGTAACAAATGGAAGCGATATTCAAGATGGAAGTAACGGACGATTTAGTGGGGAGATGTTTACTGCCAGTAAGTCCTGATCTTTTATATTTCCTTGCCTTATATGAGAATTCAAACAGAGATTCATAACACTGTAACTTGATGTTTCTTATATGGGTTTTAAACTTCGTTTCACTTAACAGAAGGAAAAAAGACTGAGGGCGACGTCCTGTACTTGAGCGATGCCTTGGGTGGAAATGGGCTAATGTTTCGAAACGTGCCGCCTTCACGCTGCAGATGGAGGCACGAGATTCCTCAAACGGTGGCAACCCAGCCCACTGACACACGGAACACCAGCACCTGTAAAAAGGATCAGCACCTTCACTGAATTTCTGTGAAGGTAGAAAATCAGTTAGAGAATTCAGATATTTGGGACCAAAGTACTACAGGGAAAAAGGATGAGCAACACACAGAAAACTGCATAAGAAGGATCTTTTTAATTGATATTTATTCAGCAAACATTAATTAAGATGATTAAGTCGAGAAGTTTGAGTTGTTTAAAGCATGTAGCACGCATAACAGTAAATGAGAAATACAGTATGCAGTATTTTAGTTGAAAACACGCGGCGAAAAATTTCACTTGGAGATCCAGGCGTAAATCACGAAGGTAATATTAAAATTCATCTAAGCCTGAGTAGCGCCAACAACACAGTTTCCTGTTGGGATATTACATGTCCAAGGCCTGAAAGTGTTCCTCTCAGCAGATGGCATAAGGCAGGTATAAATTACGGCAATGTGTTAGGGAAGTGTTGACGATTCACCTGTAGGAAATGCCTTCTTGGTTGCACGAAGCTGGCTTGATGTCACACGGTTCACCAACTTGGCACGTATTTCAAGAGGTGTCATTCCGTGACAAGACAGGCCATCACATGCGACCCAAGAAGTTAGCGAATCTTAAAAAGAAAATGGTGTGTTAACTTTCCACATCCAACTTCGAAGTTATATTACCTGTTGGTTAAAATAAAACTCGAAGAAATGCCGGAAGCAAAATAAAGTCAAATATACGTCCGAGGTGCACCAGTAAGAACTTTTTCCTTCAAATTGCCTGTCAAACTCACGACAGACAGGCAATGACCCTGGCAGGGAATGCTACTTTCAGGTAAGCAGTAATGGACTTCGGACTTCAACATTGGTGTTAGCAATAGGGACAAGGGGAAGGAAGTTTTTGTGCACGATGGCCTACATATATTGCCATTCAATATGTGCTTCAATGTGCATTGTTATGCTGTGGAAATTTACGTACATATTACGGAAGGCTTGTATTTTCTGTTCTTGTATAATTACTTTAGGTTTCTTGAAGATGGCTGTTGTGGGCCAACTTCTAACTTCGAAAGTCTAACTAGCTAATTAAATCAACTGATTAAGCACAATCCTTCCTGAGATGCCAACATGTGTTCAATTGATCAACCAGTCCCCCCGCATTTTACGGAAACCGAAGGTCCATTACCGTCTTTACAACAGCCAGCCACTGCTCCCTTTCCTGAGTCAGCCGAATTCAGCAAAAACCTTCACATTCTCTTTTCTTTAAGATGCACCTTAATATCATTCTATCTACCCTTAGGTCTTCTAAGAGGTCTCTTTTCTTCGGGTTTTCCAACCATATCCACTGAGTAGGCCATTCCTAACAATATTTCCAAGCCGGAGTAAAAAGCTAGGGTACAGAAAGTGAACAAATAACAGAAAAGCCGAAGGCCAACATCACAATGCTGCAAAAAGCACAACAAAATTACCTTTATACAACAACCATTACACCATAATAACAATAGTACTGGCATCCTGACTATAATCACCATACTACAACAGCCATAGCTGTGAGATGTAACCTGCGTCATACCAACATGCTGTAGAAATATACACATTGACGTTTCCTGCCTTTGGGGATCATTTTCCATGACAGTTTCTACATACGATTTAACATGTTAGATAAACGTTTACATGCATGCTCCACATTGTTTAAGCTTTATAGCTCACTGCTGTGTAAACTACAGAGATAATGAACTTTCAATATGGGCTAAAGCCTCTTCTGCTTGTTCTTTACGGAAGACATATTGGTGAGAGTGTTGTGAAGAGTCGAAGTTAATTACGTGTTATCAGTCAGCTATAGGCCTACAGACTTTATAATTGTGTTTCAGATTATTTATACACGTTGCACTTACCGATATAAATAACACTGTTGACATCTGTAAAATGGCAACAATGCAATGGTGGGGAAAGAAACAGTGCAGCCATTACTTCGTCCCAAAAAAATTTCGTAAGGCTGAATGTATTTCGAATTTGTGTGTGTGAAGTAGCTCACATTAGCCACAAAACAAGCTGCACTGTAAAATACGAGAGCAAAAGTTTTTAATTAATTATAGTGTGTTGTATAAATAATGACCCCATTCCTGAAGAACAGGCAACAAACCTAACATCTTTGCTAAATTTTTAAAAAATTCCTATGCTGTAGTTATTTCTAAAATGCGCTACATTACATTTTTACAGTGTATTTAATTACGAAACAAAAATTTGTATTACATCTCGGTGGTCTAACTACAACAAGAAATAAAAACTCTATTATTCTCTACAATTAACCAAACCCACAACAAGTTTCAGTCGACAGAAACATTTTGTTCAAACCAACCGTAACAGTGCAATGTGCTTATTGCTCTTTGAAACAAACTTAGGTTTACTGCGAGGTGTATGAACACTGCTGACGTTTAGATGAGTGTACATTTGAATTTGAATGGCTAGAGAGAGAAGCTATGCTTTGTTCACAACGACGAAGGGGTAAACGTTAACACAGGCCTGTAAGTTAGCGACAGAATGCTGACCTCATATTGCCCATGAGTCAGAGATATTTCTGCACACCCACTTCACACGAAGCCACACGTGGTCAGAATATTATCAGTTTGAAGTGCGCGAAAAGTGATGCATTTGAAATACTGCGATACCTTGAGGGAGTAATTTGTGGTTGGTCTTCAGAACTTCACACAATTGTCAGCTCATTGTGAACTCAATTTTTCATTTGTTGGAACAGTTTCCGCCTGGTTCGTGTCCACTTCTATTCCACAGACATCGTAAACGAATAAAAAGCCGCGGGACAGCACGAAAATTTTCGCCACTGACACCAATCCCGGAATTCGATTGCACGACTTTCTAAAATTGAATAATATAAATCAAAGTAATTTGATCAATTTCCTAATTGAGGGGCTGTATGTACAATGGAAGAGTAAGAGAGATTCAGAGTAAAATGACAATGAAGGTTACACAAGTTATGAGTTACTATTTAAATAAATTTGTATTTTCTTCGTAAGAAGAAGCCTGTAAATACGAGCACTTTTATTCTTGTTACTTTTTGAAATCTCCCCCAAAGAGTATCAGATTTTTCTTCGCTTTCATCAAAGAGGATTTTTACCGTATTAGTATCATCTTTCATCTGTCTGTACGTCCTGTTCATCGTCTTTAGCACTGATATTCTTCATATGACACACACAGTATCAGTCAGAAGAGCGGAAATTCAAATTACGAAGCGTAAGGAAGCAAATTTCTAAGAATTTTCCATCTCTCACCATAGTTTATATACGTCCCTATGTGTGCCGTAACATCTGTGAGAAATCAACTCCAAATGTAATTAAGGTTTAGACATCAGTAGTATGTTGCCTCGTAGCAAAAGACGCATTTCAAACGCGACGCACCTTCTTCGACTGTGTTGATGGTTAGAGGTAGATCTTTGTGTGGGCAAAAGTAAAAGGAATAGATCTCTTCTCTCTTTTGGAAACCTGCTACCATCTTTTCAGGGATATACAAACAGAGCTCTATGTTCCTTTCAGAGTTCGTTTGATTAGTGAAAAGAGATAATTAGTATTGAGTATACAATGGAAATTCCTCCTTTGATATTACTTATGAGGTATTTACCTCGTGCTGACATTCCCAGAAGTCTATAGGTATGATATATCGAACGCAAAAAGAAGTACAGCTTCAGGAAAGCACGTAAGGGACATGGACATGGACAAAAGGTGTTAAATTCACGCCCCGACTTTTTTACTCGTGCGGAAAGAACCGGTGGTATACCAGTTTCATCGGAGGCTGGGTGCTGAAAGAATAGTTTTGAAGTGGTAACGAGATAAAACAGGTAAACCAAAACTATAAACACTGCCGCGGGAAAAATGATACGTTCGGTTACTAATCAGGAAGAGTGACCTAATTTTGCAACTATTTTGATAGTACCTACTAATTTCTACCTCTCTAATTTGTAGAAAATCCCTTCTTCCAGCTTCCAGTAACACTGAAGCCAACATAGTCCTAGACCAAAAATGTTCCAGTCCTCTTTTCTCATATGCACCACGGATGAGGGCCTTTATGCAAACACATTTCACACCATTTGATTATAGGAAGCAAGAATTATGACCTCAAACACGCGAGAAATAATTAAGCAGCTATATTAATGGAAGGGTTTCTGGGGGGGGGGGGGGGGGATTTGAAGGGGAAGGTCCAACAAAAAAATTGGTGCCGGGCGCCCCAATAATTAAAAAAAAAAATTTTTT
>Ga0131853_10007587_pt1 | contig 19668 bp, 13 predicted proteins | sample TergutLab28metaG_FD_92764 | JGI IMG/M metagenome (GOLD analysis project Ga0131853, IMG submission 92764) | Labiotermes labralis P1 segment gut microbial communities from Petit-Saut dam, French Guiana - Lab288 P1 (version 2) (version 2) | ecosystem: Host-associated > Arthropoda: Insects >... | reverse complement strand
TCAGCCCTAGAGGCCGGTCCGGCAGGAGCCAGAGCCCGGTTATGGAACCGATATGGCTCTTGGCACACTGCATCCTAGGCAAGTTCTTGGGGGTAGTTTGCCATTGCTTTCCCCCGCCTTTAGGCGTTCCCACTTTCGCCGCCACGTGTCTCTGCGTCCGCAGCGACGCGAGAGATCCTATCAAAATTAAGTATATGGTTGGCAAATTTCTGCCAGTTTCTTTATTATTTATGCTTCTTCTCGGGCAATCTAGTAACGTTTTACCACTCACAATGGTTTATGCCCTAAGTGTGGTACCGCGAATGACATATGCAACTGGTGAATCAGGGAGAAAGTAGTTCTGGCGTTACGATAGAATTTCTGAAGATCCTGACCGGAAAGAGACAAAAAAAAAAGCGTCACACCGGATAACTAGGACAGGTCAGGATACGAACCACGTACCGTTATGTAGACTACACGGATTTACTTTCTGTTGGTGGTTACAAGTACAACTAACTTTATTAGGCCTAAAAAATGTAACGAAAATGGAATACGACACCAAAAATAAAATTTTTTTTGGATGTTTGTGAATGACGAGGAAATAATTAGAGCCCTTCGCAGCGTCGGTAAATATTCAGAGGTCGACACCCCGTGACATCCGACAGGACTAGGTTCTTCAGAATTAGAGTAACTGTCTTAGGGAGGGACACTGAAGACTTCCAACACTCCAGACTGTACAATGTACAAAGAAGGCGATTATTTACAGGTAGCAGAACCCCATCCGAGAAGCCGATTAAACCATCATTAACACTGTGACAAGCGTTTCAACTCCTATTTTGCAGGTTTGTCTCTCGTGACATTTTTAAGTTTCTTTTTGTACTTAGCCTTCACGGTTTTTGTTTAAATTTACGTCTCTTTTCATCATGGTCATGTCCCAATGAACGCCCTTCTTCCCCCTCACACACCAAAGTGCTGTCGCGTACTTTTATGGATAATAAAAGGTCCGTAGATAACATAAGAACTTGTGATGCATCATTAACTCAAGGACTAACATTAACCTTAATTATATTTATAAATACTAACAAGAATTATATTTAGAGATTTGTTTCGTACCGAATAGTACACCCACTATGTCTCCTTTATAAAAAGCAGTCAATCAGTACAGTCGTTTTTATTCTTATAATGGAAACCAACAAGATGTAATATTTCTCAACTTTATTCTGACAAACAACTCTACATGTTTCGGACAGACTTACTATACACTAGTAAATCCACCCATTTTTAAAAATTCGGTATGAGAAATACGAATTTCTGTGAATACAGTATTAAGACCCCTGATGATGGACAGCAAGTCTGTCCGAAACATGTAGAGATCTTTAGAAAAATAAAGTAGAGAAATTGTACATCTTGTTGGTTTATATTATAAGAATATAGCACGATATACGGTCCTCTGAATGTCAAACGGGTTTTGTACTGACATGCCTAAGGATGGCCTAAGTACAGGCCGAAACGTGTAGCAAACATGTTAGGTAACCAACTGAACTAAAATTAACCTGTGTTGTGTTAGAATGTATAAGTGTGGTTTGTGAAGTTATACACACAAAGGTGTAAAGGTTAAAGCAGTCCCATTACACGCCTGGACAGGCCCTGAGGGTTCTAGGAGGTTGAGGCTCCCAGATTTCAAGACAATCGGCACACGAAGGTGGTAAGGTTGTTAGCCCTACGCACCGGCTTCCTTTACCCCCAGTACATATTCCTGGTACTCATTTCTGTTAGGGGCTGAGTCAACCCCAGAGCCATAATGAGGCTGGAAATATTATGTCAATGAAAAATTCCAATGACACCATCCGAAATCGAACCCGCGACCTTCCGGCTTGTAGCGCAGTGCCTCGGACAACTGCGCCACCACGTACCCCACACACAAAGGGGTGACTTCTTTAAAGATGAAGAAGCTCGTCGTAACTTTTCGCAATTTTTCGAACGTGTCTACAAACTGCCGTGTCGTCAAATGTTGTGAAGTCGTTAAGACGACGACACCAAGTGCGAAACACAGGCGTAGAATTCAACTACGACCATTTAGCATAGATTCAAATTATTTCATAGGCACATTTCTTGGCAAAATATTAACCTTCCACTAAACTGTGGGCACGGGTGTGTCCCGGGAAGTTCAAAGTAATGAACATACACGCTGTGACTTAATCCGCTTCTCCAGGATAAGTTTCACTCCTTGAAGTAAAGAAAGGGCTAAATGGACGAAACGGTGGGCTCCACCAGATTGAATTTAACGACCGGAAGAACTACGTTTCATTACACTTTTATAGTTAGCAGTGAAAGACATTGGTCCACATTTCTTTATTTCTTTACCCTCACTTTTACGTTCAGTGGCAGAACCTTCCAGCTAATCAGTCCCAACCTTCAGTTCACAAAGTTCTCTTAAACTTCTAAAGCGTTAAGCTAATCTAAATAATATGTTAAAAATCAGTTTGTACTTCTCAAGTAACACACTGCATCTTCAATACAAAGATCAACTAGCAAATGTTGCTTACAGGAATAATCGCTGTTCCTTCTGAGTATGGAGAAAGGTAAAGTTCACCCTAAAACAGGCCACGGAGGCCCAGAGGGGGACTAGAGGTACAGCTATACTCTTTCTTTAATCTCGGTGCTATTTAAGGTGGGCGGTCAGCTCCACTCCCAGGCCATTTTACCCAGGAAATGACACAGTACCCAACGCAGAGGTAGTTGGGTGGGCTCCAGGGCCGGTCTGGATGGGTATGGAAGTTGCCACCGCCACCGGGATTCGATCCCCAGACCATCCAGCCCTGACTACGCTATTCCGGCCCACCTTCTGAATATGATAAACACAAATAAGCTTTTGGAGTAAAATGCACTTTTGGGGGGGCTTTCATATTGAAATCGTGAACACGCTCCTTTTAGCTTCTCCATACATGTCTGTCTGTCTGTCTGTCCTCTCCGTCCGTGTCTAACAACTCGAGAATCGATAAAAGGACTATCATGAAATTTAATATTACGCAGTTACGCTACTTCTACCCAAACTGTAATTTGATTAGGGAGCCGGAGCAATGTAGTCGATACAGTAACTGGGCTACGGGCTGGACAATCCAAGGTTCAAATCTCTGCAGGGAGAGGTACTTTTCCCCAGAACGTTAAAAGCGTCTCTGGGACCCACCCAGCCTCTTATTTAATTGGTATCGGGGTTCTTTCCCGGGGTAAAGCGGCCGAAGCGTGAAGTTGGTTACTCACCAATAACTAGAGTCAACGTTAAGAATGAGTGGAGCTATCCCTCTATCCCCTGTATGCCGACATGGCGTGAAGAGGGACGACTTCGCCAGTACCTTGTACGACCTGAATGACACGTTCCAACGACAGTCAACATCGAACAAGAACAACAGACATCTTGCACGAAGCCCCACATACGAGCACGTGCAGATATCAAGGGTAACATTTTGCGGGTAAATAATCATCAAGTAGCTCGATATAGCCAAGAAATTTGTAAATAAAAACGAAACACTAATTTTATGCCGAGTCAGGACTTACACTCTTTGGGGTAATTAAAAAGCAGGTAAGCGAATGCACCAGAAATGTAATTCTACACGTACTCTTTACGTACTACCTCGGTAATATTATCGCTCGTAGTACCTAAAAGCCTCATCAATCACCATGCTTTATAATCGCGTAACATTCAAACACAATGATAAAAACATGAAAAGCAACCCCAAGCTAACATTTGACCTCAGTGGAATCATTCTCGCAAGACAGCAATCTGAATACGGTACGGGTCTTTCCAAGTTGGCACAGACTCATTATCACACAAGCACTTGTTCCCCGCATATTTCAATGAATAATGAAACCGAAACCTCTTAGCAACATACAGAGGGTAATTTGGACGTACAAACTGCCACATTAAAGAGAGGTTACCACAAAATAATAAATATAAACCATACCAAACTTTAGCTTCCCTTCCAAACGACTGTGAAAGGCAAATAGGATATCTTAGGAACAACTATAGAAGAACATACCCAGCTATGCCAGTAAAAATGAAAAACGAAGCACCAATATAGTAAAAAATCTCCGCAAGGAAACACAAACTGACCTATTATTTATTTCAGTGAGAAGGTTCGTGAAACACGTGTCTTGTTAAATGTGTAAGTCGCAACAACAAAACATGGACTTCATTACAGCGAGATTTCTTCAGAGCGTTACGTAACTTCGGCTATCTGCCATGACGGCCCGTATCTATTGCGCATGCGCTTTGTTAACTTGACATCACAGAGAAGTTGCACAGAATTTCTTCAGACACTACAGCATGTATGTCAGCACGTGTCAATATTGCCTTTATATAGATCTAATTTAGATGTGACCCGTAAGGATTATTATTCATTTTACTGAAGGCGAGGAAACAAGTTTGCATGAGACCCGGAAGAAGGCTGTAATAAAGGCAGTGTTCTGAGTTTTGAATATTTTTAATGATATTGGTAAAGGTAAAGTGTTCCCGTTACAGGTGGCGGACGCTTGTGAGTGCGGTAATGAACCTTCGGGTTCCGTAAAATGCGGGGAATTTCTTGACTAGCTGCAAACCAGTTAGCTTCTCAAGAAGGACTCTGCACCATGGAGTAAATAAGTAAAGTGATCCCGTTACAGGCCCGGTGTTGCCCAGAGGGTGGGTAGAGGTATAGTTCTACTCCTCCATGACCGCCGCACTAGAAGGAGTTGAGTGGTCAGAAGCACGTCCCGGCCGCACTTTACTCCCGGGAAAGACCCGGTACCCATTTTACAGGAGGCTGGGTGGGCCCCAGGGCCGGTCTGGACGGGCAGAAAAATTCGTCCCCCCCCCCGGATTTTTAATGATATTAAAACAGGAAAATTAAGGAAAACTACAAACTCTTTGTTTAGGAAAGTTACGTTCAAAATTCAACTAGAAGCCATCCTTTTCGCTCTCTGTTAAAAAGGCGAACAACCGAAATTCTTTCGTTGTGTTCTTCCCACAGATCAAACGGTTCTTACTGCTTACGTACACGTACACAAGGTGAGAGATGGACAGGAAGCAACCTGTCGTTGTATTGTGGCCTACTTGTGCTTCGACAGACATTGTGGCCTCGACTCGTGTCAATAAGCAGTGATCATAAGTTACCAGCTGTCTGTTTACCGGTACCAGCTCTCTGTTTACCGGTACCAGCTGTCTGTTTACCGGTACCAGCTCTCTGTTTACCAAGACGCACTGCAAGAACTCAAGATCGGGTCGTGCGTATTCGTTCAAACCTTCGGAGATGACATCCCACTTTCTCTTTAAGTAAATCGATGAAAACAAAAAAAAAGCCACTTGAAAACGAATTATTTGATTGTAAAAACATTTACGTTTTCACAAAAATCCGCTAAATATTTTGCCCGCTAAGGCGAAGTTCTTATCAAAAATGCACAAACGAAGGCAGAACTAACACAAAAGAGGGCTCGATGTTACATGAGGTTGACATGTTTGTAAAAAAAAAACATATCAGTCAATAACATGTCCTGAAAATGTGGGTCAGAGGGACATCTCTTCTGCCACTAGTTGCGTTAATTATATAAATTCTTGTAGAAAGAATCTTGAATTAACAGAAATTTGTTCAAATTTCTTATAGAGTTTAATTATTATACTATTAAAATTTATTTTTAGTTTCTAACGTATGACTATTTAATTTTCATAAAAATATTATTTATCAATTTCACCCTTTAATAACACTCATTCAAACTGTGTTTTCACAATAAATCTCACAGGTTATAATGTATAAGGGTACCTCCAGATGAGGATTGCGTCCGAAAACCTTATCTCAAAATGGGAATTTGCAAGTTTTCCAACTGAAATGTTAGAGGTTTCACTTTACAGCTGTAAGAAAATACCCGATGTGCAACTGAGCACTAGCAGTGAAGGGTGATCGCCGAGATACGAAACCAGTCCCTCAAGATTACAACTCAATACGTCACCGTACATTACTGCAGTGTCACGCCACACGCGTGTACAGGCCAAGAACTACAAAACATCATTACACGATACATAAAAGAAGCTTCCTTTATCTTTGCGGTAAGAATCACACTGAGTGAACACCAAGAACCAACACTAGGACCCAGCCACTGTGTCCCTGCTATCGTTTATCGGGCAGCAAGACACTGGATCCCCTCCCCCTAGCACGACAAGGAATGTTTGCTTTCCAGCAATCTCACGCTTTGCTGCACAGGATGACAACAAACGCTTCTTCCATTTTTCCCCCCTCCTAACAATTTTCAACGCTTTTCAAATAGTCTCGTCGCTATATTTTTCAAGCAATTTTCCTGTCCCAGCATTACCCTATTGGAAGAACTAAAGTACAAGAAGAAAGTCACAAGCGTGTATAATTTATTCATTCTATATTGAAAATTCATGTTTTGGTGAAATGGGTCTATGGAGTAATTTTCGATCTGTGTATTCAAACAGTTAGTGGCTGAAAAGAAACTACGTTGTACAGACGGCGTCATAAATATTCGCCGTCAGAGCGTGCGGTCAGTCAAATTAGTCCTTCCTTCTGCCAGTATCCATATAACAATCATAAACGTTGCCTGATTTCGTTATTACACAATGACGAAACAAGATATCAAGCCCTCGAACGAGTCACCGGCAAAACGCTGAATGAAACGCACATAATATAACCACGATAAGCTGTAAGAGGTTAAACTGAATGCATATGGAGCAGATCTACAAATACTCTACACACGGGGCTCAATCCAAGCACTGTATCCTGCTAAATAAATCATCTATAAAGGATGATGTGTTCAACTCAAACGCTCAGTATTAATTTCACAGGACACATTTCGTTGTGTTATATCTGGTAATTTATCCTTTTTAGTTCACTCAACATGAAAATTTTTGAAAATTTGATCTAATTTCTGAAAATTTTTGAAAATTTAATCTAATTTCTGAAAATTTTTGAAAATTTAATCTAATTTCAAAGTTAGCCAGATGTCATCAGTAAGGCCTATAATGACTTAAATCGGCTTTAAGAAACTACAGAATCGATATAGTTTCTATGACGTGAATTAAATCGAATTTAACGATCTTCTGTGGAAAAAGGTATGGGAAATGCTTAGCTGTGTTACTTCACGCCATTGTCAAAATAAAATCATAAAAAAAGGATCCGTCAATGAGAAACATATTTAATAGTATTCCACTGCATATTTCGCGTGTTTCGGCATTTGATAAACGCAATATAATATAAAGTGGAATGCTACTTAATATAGTTGAGACTGACTGACGCATTTCTTCTATTTTTTACTTGTGTACGGCAAAGCGTTGTCACACGTAAAATTTATAAGATTATAGAGTGTTGGTAATGGCTGAATGAATGAGCTTGAAATACTGGTGAAAAAAATAATGGCAAAGGAAAACCGAAATATTCAGTAAAATATCTGTCCGAGTGCCACTACGTCCACATCAAATTCCACATGAACTGGCCTCGGATTGAGCCCGGGACTCCGCATTTAAGAGGCAGACGACTAATCACCTGAACCATTAAATGCTATAACCTTTAGCTCAAAATTCGTATACTGTATTCTCTAGTTTCAGCTAGAGTGGAATGACACGGGTAAGACATTCATGTCTTCCGGGTCTTTTAATCTGTCTACTTGATTACGTATGGTAGAAATTTGAATTAGCTGTGTGTGTGAAGACACGAACTTGATATACCTGCCTCGGAAAGCGGGCAGCGTGCTGGCCCTTGCGCACGAGATACTGAAGATGCGGTTCTGTTTAAAGGATTTAATTAGCTTGACGATTAGGGTGTTTTGGGCCAGTTTATGATCAGTCGATTACAGGACATAAGCTTCAAATGAAATGCATACTGGTGACATGACACTGGAGCAGAAGTAAGGGATGTTACAGACGTTTGGAGTCATTTATCTCAAAAATGCTAGTTGTACTTCCCGAGAATTTGACAGGAATTGAGTTGGTGGGTCTTTGTACTCGTATCTGACAACTGTGTTACGGCCATTTAGTGACACATAGACTTTACTTATTGGTAATAAGACTCCCTTAAAAGTTAGCCCTTTAGGACATAATATTAAACCGTTTACAAGTAAGACACCATTTTTACAAAGGCACCAAATATTAATAACCGTCAGACACGTGTGCAAGATTTCATAACCGTATAACTCATGACTGGTTACAGAAATCAATCTGAAGTACCTAAAATTAACGCCGCTAAGATATGTCTGACAGCCCTCCCTTAACAGAGAAACCAAGGGGCAGAATGATGCAGCTCTGCATGTCGTGTTTGCTGGCAGTTCATACACATTATTGACTGTTTCTATTTTACGAGAGGGAAGTTGGTCATTCATTGCCTACTGTGTTGGTTCTCACACTCGGCATCTCACAGATAACAAAAGCACATACACAGAGGTGTGTCCGGCCCGCCTCGCTTTAACGTTCGGTCATCGTGCACACTGTTTAGACGTCACAACGCGCTAAATTAATGAAATGTGTCTCCCAGTATTTCTGTGCCTATGGCATATAGGAATTATGTTAGGATATGTTTCTCATAATCAATTTCCGAACTGAAATATTCATTCTGTGTTAAACATTGCGAACAAATGTGGAATAGGAGAGAACTCCGAAATGACTGTGCTTTCAGACTTCATATGCCAGTAAGAAAGACTTTTCGTCAAAAGAATATTTTATTGCCCGATAGAACTCTTTGGCACAGAAGTGAGTCTTTGAGCCCAATAATAGACTGGAAAGTCACTAATTTCATCTACTTATGGTTCTAAATTTGAGAGAGGCCATCCCGTTGTGTATTATCAAATTTTTATAATATATTTTGTACCGTCAATATACAACATACATTAAGACAAGACGCAATAATTACAACACAACGGCTACATGTTCCGGCCGTAAACGGCCATCTTCAGGCCAATTAAGAACAGTATTAAGGTACAGTAAAAACAGTACTCAATGCGATCCCATTTCTTTCACTTTAAAACTTGATAAAATGAAAATTTTCATTCCCATTGATTACCATTTTTATTGTACCTTAATATTGTTCTTAGTTGGCCTGACGATGGTCGTATTTGGCTACACGAAACGTGTAGCCAAATACAACTTAATTGTAATTATTGCACCTTGTCTTAATGTATATTGTGTATTGACGGTAAAAAATAGATTATACATACTTAGGTTTCGCAAATAAATACTCACGAAAACAAGAATAACCTGTATTACTGGTGCATTTAATTCATTATGTACACGGTTAAAGCGATAACTGCATTATGTTCAATAAAGAAAAAGAAGGCTACTTTCCACCAGACTTCAACCTTATTCCGCTACTTGGGTAATCTTAATGGCAATTTTGACACAATGATTAACAATTGCCTTAAACTTTTGGCGCCGGAATAATTTTTTTTTAAATTTTAGCACACCCTGTATATAAAACGTGAAAAACACAGGAACAAAATATGTTAGAATTATGAAACAAACTGCATTTTGAAGAGAAAAAACGGAGAGTATATACCACGTTTAAAATATTCGGTACCTCTATTTGTTGAATAAATATATAAAATGCAACTTTGGAGATTAGCGGTGCGGTACGTCAACTATAGTTGACGTTAGGCGTCTAAAGGTTAAATTAACATCTGAAACTCTGCCAATAACATCATCCCAGTCAGTAACACTGCACACTATCCTAAACCGCACAATAGTGTAATGCGTGGCTTAAAACTGGAGACTTCGCACAACTGTTTTAGTAATTATACTAATAATCCTTAAGCTGGCATTTCATTCTGTGAAATTAATAATACTGGCCCTAAAACGGGGTTGGAGGGGTAAAGAATGAATGCTGCACATAGATCGCTACCAAATGTTCTAAACAGAATTTAGATAAACAAGCAAATTGCTAACAATTACATCAACAAATACTCCAAACACATTACTATGGACTGGCTTATCGCTTAGTGTAATTATATGCTTAACATACGAGCATAACGTAGGCTTGTTGTGGTAATCCTTATGTAAGACAATTAAGTTTGTAGTTTAAAATAAACAAAAACAAACAAACAAATGAACAGAAATAACCCAATATGTCATAACATGCATACACGGCTTTTAGTGCGCCTCACCGGTATTTGATTTATTGAAACAAAATCCTCATCGACAATAAGTATTAAGCTTACACAGAAAGCCAGTCTTATCTACCCCGTGAAATGGACGGAAGTACAAGTTCCTGAACGTGCAAAACAAAGGGCACCGCTGTAGCCGATTCCTACGTCTTTTTAAGTTGGAGGGCACCACATTTCAAATAGTAACTAACGTCCATAGGACACCTTACGCGTAATTTGAAATATATTTTGGAATGACCTCTTCTGTCTGCTCATTGAGGGTGGAGAGGGTTACTATTGCTCCTAATAACACTCAGTCACACGCGCACACACACACACACACTCGGTAGGGCTCCACTGGACGAGGGATCGGCACACCGCAGTGGCCAGTACATGTACAACACACAATATTCACAAGTGACAGATACTCATGCCCTCGGCTGGATTCGAACCAACGATACCATCAATCCTAAATTAGAAAAAGGAATGGAAAAGCATCGCAAACTGTTTCCAAGATCTATAGTATAGAAGGAGATTGGATGTTCAGGCCGTGCGTCACTGAGTCCATCTCGAGCAAGCCATTACCTCGACCCTCCCCCACATTTAACACCTCCAGCAGATCCACACCTTCACAATCTGCACGCAAGGTAAGTCTGTCGCTTCCTTCGGATTCAATTACACTGTCAAGTTAACAGCCACTCGTCATGCTGGCCATCGCTTTGCTAAGGGATTTATTTACGTGTCAAGCAATCCGTCTCTGACTGTAGATTAAGATATTGGCGGTTATCCTTCTGTGTTTAGTTTAGTCAACCGTGCTATTTAGTGTTATGTATCCACCGTTTGTAATCGGCACACGCACGTAAAATATTTGTGGTACAGGGACAGTGCAAGTACAGTCACTGACACTGACACCGGTACAGTTCGAGACTCGGGTTTGCGGCGCCAGAAGCTTAAAAAATGAATGTGAAACACAGACTCAGAGCTCGGTACCAAGCTGTACCATGTTAAGTGTCATGGATCTCAAATCTCCATATGCAAATCTTTAAAAGGTGTCAAATTAACTAAAATTTCCATTGTTTTAAATACATCAGAGTACATTACTTAAACACATATTATATTTTTAAAAAGTACGAATACTTATGTTTATTAGAGGGAGGGATATTTCGATTTCAACAGTGGGTGCAGTGTGCTTATCCCTAACCTGTCATACATTGGCCTTGTTAGCCGGAAGCTTGGCAGTAACGGTTTTCAACAGAAACGAAGACCCTGCGGTCGGCTGGGCATTCGCGCAGGTTAACTTTATCCCTAGTATTATGGATTGCATAAAACTACAAAAAGATACCTAAGACTAAAATCTGTTTGAACAAAATAACAGAATACGTCATGCAAGCAAAGTTATTTCTGAGAGAAACCGAACCGTAGGTAGCGTAAGAAGAAAAATTGGGATGGTAATTTTTACACAGTGACTAAGGAGGGTGTAATCAAGGCAAGACCGGAAATAACACTCTTTGGTTCTTCATCTTACAGTTTTTTGTTTTCTACTTTATAAAAGGCAAAAATAATGAAAATTAATGATAAATGCAGTACAGAACCATCTAACTTCTGAACAGAATTCTAATAGCGACAAAAAAAAAAGCAGCCCATCTAGCTAATTAAGCTAAGATGCATCTCGAGAAACAGACTGATAGGAAACCACTGTATTACAATTCTGTCTTCTTTTGCTACGCGAAGAATTTGTGTGGGTTCTGTATCTTCAAATTCAGAAACTGTCACTTTACGGTACACTACATTAAAAACGTATATACAGGTAAACATCTGTTTAGATGGTTCATTACTTTTAAAAAATTACAGCAAATAAACTTTGTCTTACCTGTTTACCTACAGATAACACGTTTCTTTACAATAACCTTATTTACGTCAACGACTAAACGCCCTGTTTATGTATACATTTCGTCTTGTATTCCAAGAGCCAGATTTCGTGGTTTTCTTCGTAGCCCATCCATAACAGAAACAGGGTAGTTCTTTCAGTCCTAATATGGTCCTCGAACTAGCACCCAACGTCATCCAATTGCAGCATTCAATAGCGTTACTGAATAAACTAGGTGCCCTAAATAAAATACATTCATTTTTCAGTTTTCTTGATTCCCAAAATAGCATCAGCACCGAACACACGACCTACGCAGCGGCTCTCAAGACCACTACCCATCCAAAAACTCGGTGCAGAAAACCGTATGCTGCAACTTAACATCCAGTGCTCCTGATGACGGGCGTATGTACCAGAAACATGTCGAGCGAAGAATACATTAATAACATTACCCAGTTGCAACAAGTTGGCATTTCAAGTTATTTCATGAGGAAGATGCACGGTCAAACAATCCTCAAGTTTCCTGTCTAGTGACAACCGCACAAACGAAAGTATTTAGAGTGTTTACTTTCACAAAGATCCGTAAAAAAAGCAGCTGCAATTTCGTGTGCAATATGGATTTACCCTTGCTTGTGAACAGAAGCAATAAGCAGCACATTTCTCTGCCCAAAATATTTGCGTCGGCTTACATAGACCCGGTAACAAATATGTAAATGAGGGTTACCAGATCCGCAGACACTTGGCCTGAACCCAGGGAAGTTTCATGACGATGAAATACAAACCTAACCTTAATAGCAAAATTGGCAAAGAAAAAGTTTACAAAAATACATTCGCGTTGTTTTTACTTGTGAGATATAAAATTTAATGCATACTCTATAGGAATACAACGAAATATAATCGAATCCAAAAAGAACATAAGTGGGCGGGTGGGGGGGGGGCGTAGTTACGGCTTTTGTAGACGGAACGTCAAGATGGCATTTGGCCAATACACTGTAATATGAATCAAATACCCTGACCATAGTTCGAATATTGACACAGATATACATCTTATAAATATGAAAAAAGCATTCATACATATATTCAAACATATATTCATACTCCGCATACCGCACTATACCCTGAGTTCTGTTTGTATCGTCGCAGTCCGTATACCACCTGGCAACTACAATGACACAATTCTTGTATCATTCCTCGCGTTACGTCATACCATCACAAGAAACATAATTTCAGCTGTGTGCAGCAGTAAGCACGTGATATACGGGCAAACCTACAGATATAATTTGAGGGGTGGAGGGAGGACGGGAAATGCGGCAAGTAATTTACAGTTCACGAGACATCTGTAAATAAGTTACCTTTTACGTGCGGTGTTATGACGCACTGAGAACTGCGTATTATAACACAAGTAATACAAATATGGCATCAAACGTAAAGCAAAATCTTTGAGGTCACAAATTTAAAGACAATCGCGAGGTGGAAACAACTGTCACACGTCGGAATTAGGACTGGTATCGACAGAGGAAAGGATAGCTAGCGCCATGATATGACGTAGGATTGAAGTGTCTAGTTACATATGAGCTGCTCTTATAAGATTTGAAACAGAAAACAGGAATATATGCACTCCAAACTTCTCCTGGCATATTTCCTTATTTGTAGCTCCATATGGTACAAACTTCAAGCAATAACCGTGGATGTCGCAAGCAGTAAACACTCTAAATATATAGTGCGAAACCGAAATCACAAACCGCCTACATGGATTCTCATAACAAAACCAACTAGATGGATGCACTAATTTCTCAAATTGATTTTTGGAATAAAACTCTGCATGTTTCGGACAGTTCCTCTATCCATCATCAAGAGTTTTTCACTGCACACACAGCTATGGTATATGTCTTACAGGTTTGCTGACAGCTTGCGAGCAGCGAAGTTCCGTCCTGATCCAGCTCGCAAGCTGTCAGCAAAATTGTACGACATATACCATTGCTGTGAGTACAGCTAAAAACTCCTGATATGGACAGAGGAACTGTCCGAAACATGCAGAGTTTTATTCCAAAAATAAATTTGAGAAATTAGTGCATCTAGTTGGTTTTATTATAAGAATTTATAACTATGAGCGATCACCTGAACGTCAAATTCGCCCACACGGCCTGAAAGCGACGCATATGAATGTATTTTAAAACGCCATCGGAGACACTGTACGTGTATTTACCTGCATATTTATAAACGTACTTAATAATTCTGTGACGGAATTTAACTGCACTGAATATGTTGCTGGCCGAAGTGAAGCAAATATACAAAATCGGTGCCGTGCCGGAAAGTACGATGAAATATTCATTACTATGGGTCATATACACAATTAAAACAGAGGAATGGTCCTATATCATTGTCGATGACTGAGCATCGACAAACATGACGCTGTATCTATAATATATAAAATAAAAGTGACGGCACAGACATGGAGAGACAGAGAGAAGAGAACGAGGGGAGTAAAAAGAGAGAGAAAAAAGCAGAGTTGGGCTGGAATTCGTAGTGTTTTATGGTGTGAAGACTTGACAGGTTCGTGCCCTCCCAATCCCGCCCCCTGATGACAGCTCTAGAACGAGAAATAGAGACAGGGAGATGAATGTTCACTTGTCAGGCGAAAAGAGCGAGTGAGTTGGGGAATAATACGAGACACGACAAAGAGCGAGGAAAAAAAAAAAGCAGCAAGTGTTCTGACGTCATAGCATGAGCCTACACGTCACTTCCGATTACAGTACTGTCATGTCACTTGATGGAGAGTAGTAGAATGACATGGGTAGGCTTCTGTGACGTCACAAAGCTAAAATATGAAAAGCAAGAAGTGTGCTGATATGTCTCCCTCGATACATCATTGCCTCTGGCACAGTTATCACGGTCAAGGACACAGAATGGCCAGCTGTATTCATCGATGTTTGCCCCGTTTGGTGATGGTCAAGAAAGGTCTGTGTGTTGTTTTAGTGTTATCCGCTGTTACACCTAGACTCCCAGAGCACTGTTTTAACCCTTTATGTTGGAATAAAATCTTCAAGTTTCATTTTGTATCTAAGTTTTGTCCCGAAATTTCTTGAAATATAGAAGCTGACGTCACAGCACTATCACAATTTGCAATGGAACAATTGTGTCCAGAGCAAAAGTTTTCTTTATCGTCCAAAGGGTTCAGGGACCACTTTCATGGCGAACTGTATCGCATTTCGTACATCAGAACAAACTGACGAGGAGATAAAAACATAAAACAAGAAAAATAACAGCATATAAACTCGGATCTCCTAGCTCAATTCTTCTGTTGAAGATTCAAGTCGTATTATAGATGTCGGGGGCCGGGATAGCGCAGTCGGTATAGCGATTCGATACGGACTGGACGGTCCGGGGATCGAATCCCGGTTGAGGCGAGATCTTCCGCACCCGTCCAGACCGACACAGGTGCCCGCCCATCCTCCTATACAATGGGTACCGGGTCTTCCTTGGGGTACAGCGGCCGGGGCCTGGGGTTGACCACCCACCCCCACCTAGTGCTGAGGTTTAAGGAAGAGTACAGCTATACATCTGCTCCCCCTCTGGGGCTTCGTGGCCTGTTCTAGGGTGAACTTTACCGTTTACCTTCACCTTCACCAGACGATGTCATGTAATGTCGACTGATACATGGTAACCAACGTTCCAAAGGATCATAATGTCTTCACATTCAGGGTCGAACAGACCAGGAGTGGTCCACGTCCACGAAGACTTGGATATGGACCATTCTTTGTCGGCCAGACTCTGAAGATAAAGACACTACGATGTTTCGAAACGTCGATAACCAATAAATAGCCGACAAGTCGCACCTCAGAACACACGATTCTCAGCAATACCGCTGTGACAATATCTGTCGTAAATTCATCTGCCTTACATCGGGGAAAAGGCAAGAACAACTATAGAGAATTTATGAATCATATTGCAAAATGATTCAAAGTTTGTGGACCTAGTAAAAGTATCTAATTACAAAGAGCACGGTTGCCCCTAATAAATTAGCAGTTACTCCGCTTATTAAGGGGGAGGGGGGACGGGTTTGTGACCCTCGTGCTCATTACCGGCTAGAACGTATATCGTAACTGGTCCACATTCTGATCCAGATAAAGAAGTCATCCTTTCCTATTTCCTTAGCACCAATTTCAGCCAATATCTTCCCCCTGTGTATGCAAAGACCATCGAAGTGGTGTCTTCTCCTGAGGCCGTTGTAGACCAAAATTTGTATAAAACAATAGCCTATTTCTATAGTAAAACCAACCAGACGCACCAATGTCCCAAATTTATTTTATTTGGGTAACTCTGTACATGTTTCGGACAGTCTTTCCGTCCATCATCAGGAGTTCAAGACTGTACATACAGCAACAGGCATATGAGTATGTCAAACAGATACTGTCTGCTTGCTAACAAGTAGTCAGCAGTACCCGTTTTACATATGCCTGTTGCGGTATGTACAGTCTTGAACTCCTGATGATGGACGGAAAGACCGTCCGAAACATGTACAGTGTTACTCCATATAAAATAATTTTAGACACTGGTGCATCTAGTTTGTTTTACTATAGAAATATATTACGATGCACGGCTCTATGAATGTCGAAAAATAGGCTATTTTTTGTATCATCTACTTTCAACTGCAAGCTTATGAAAAACTGTTTTTCAGAAATGTTATGAAAACAGACTAGCTCTGGTTGGGGCACAGACTTGATGCAGGCGAACAGCTTGCAATATTGATGGTGTTTAGCATTAGTCTAAATTGTTAAATTTTCTCATGGCAGGAACAAAAGCGACACTCACCAATCAGAGTTGTCCGCTGCAATTTCACACGCTGTTGCCTTTCGTGTTATGAACTTAATTATATCAGTCTTAACCAGCATCGCGCTCTTTGTGAATGTAACAGGAAATTCATCATCTAGTATCGACCGTAACTGAGGTCTGGGTTGACGGAGCAAGATGGCGTACTTCCTGTGCAACACACAACATTTACACAAACTTGATGCTTATTTCGCATGTCACACTTCCCGGCTTTGTGCAGATGAGCTAGTACCATTCACTGATCACTGGAGCCAAGTGTTCTAAACCTGACACTCAGTGATGGACAGCACCTGTAATGAACGACGGGAAGTGACGTAATGCTACGTCGACTACAAACACTGCGATTTCTTAATAGCGGGCAGGCACAGAGAAGCGACAGGCACATTCCCTGCACAGTCTACTGCCGTTACAAAATGACAAATAGCCGTGAAACAACATCTATTATGCTACACTGTCTAAACACGAGTTCTCAAAATTGACTAAGAACAGGATGTTGAACGAGGGACATTTGAACCTTAAAGAGAAATGAGGTTAACAGAAGAATCAAGTAAACTGTACACGTAATTACAAGCCCCATAATTTGTATTACTCTTTAATGTTATTACTGTTTAAATAAAAGAGAATAAAATGGGCGAGGCATATAAGAGAATTCAGGAAAGATGCAAACGTGCTATGGAAGTTTAAGGAAACTTAGAAAGAGGGAAAGGCAGAAGTTTAATTGATGAACTGATGTTTAAGAAACAGGACGTACGTATGTAATCTGCAAAAATGTACCAGGATAGGATCTAGTGGGACGCTTTTGTGAAAACTTTAATGAACTTGTGGGATGTATATCAGATGGGTAATCTTGAACAAATTCAAGAATCTGCACCGTGAAATACTAAAAGAAACTCGATTATCTTACACAACAAGCAGTCATCAAAAGTTATCCTCAACCCCACGTATTGATAATGTGGCTAAATCCAGAACGTGGGATGGTATATGCATGTAGCGCGCATGGGAAAAAAGACAAGCACTGGGAAAACGGATTGAACACCAAGAAACATGGGGGGGGGGGGGGCAAATACTAATAAAACACATCGAACGGAAAGTGACTGTCTGTACTAAACATAGACAAGGTTTCATTTTACGCAGAACTGATTACTGCGGACCGGGCGATGTCACTGGCTATTTTGCAGCCTCGCTGATGTGAGCGACTGTGTAGAGTCTACGAAGCGGTTCCGCGGTCTGATCGACACCCCTTCCACGCAGCCGCGAATACGGACCGCAGGAGGGCTTTACTGTCGTCGGTAATAATTTAGTAACAATTAGAAAATACATCAACAGCTAAATAATTCTACCTATACTTCAGGGATTCAGTTAATCACTTGTTATTGTAAAAATGTTCGGAATGTAAAAAAGGTCAAATTCGTTTCACATTAAGCAAAGCAAACCGCAATTATGCACTGCTGACTGCACATCACTGTAAAGTATGACAGCTGCACAATAAACATATTTTAAAATAAAAACTGCTCTCTTCTTGGACGTAACGCTACGTAGTTTACTAGATAAGTACCCATCAAACTATAAGGCTTCAGAAAACCAGCAGACACTAATCTTCATAGTCACAACCGTGAGGACATAAAATCTCGCGGTTCTAAAACATTTAGCTGTAAGGGGTCATTTTCTAACGGACCTACTTCAGTATAAAGGCCGAGATGGCGTAATCTGTACAGTGACTATGCTACAGGCTGCAAAACCGGGGAAAGGCTGATTTCCGCCTAGGCAAAGAACATTCTGTCTTCCCCAAAACATTCAGATGGGCTCTGGGGCTCACTCAGTCTTCTGTTCAATGGGTAATGGGGATCCCTCCCCCAGATGAAAGGCTGCTGGGTAGTGAAGCTGGTCATTTACTTCTATATATAGCCGGGGATAAGAAACAGTGGAGCTAAAACTCCACTCCTCCGTATGCCTTTATGACGTGTACAGGGACAAATTTACCTTTATGTTTTACTATATGTTTTAGTAGAACTTTTTTTACGTTTGTTAAAGTTAAACTCTACCATTCCTTCATAAGAAATGTCAGCATCCTTCAACGTGCAAAGACAACAAAATCCACTGGAACATTGGCAATAATGGTCACCAATTCCATATGGCGTAACGTCCAGAAAAGGCATGATACGAGCCTTCCCACGTGGGGTTTCTGCCTGCAGTTCCACGTGTTAATCGTCGTCATCTCGTTCGAGAACGACACGCCACTTGCAGAACCTAAATGTCAAAGAGTACTTCTGAACATAAGCTCACATGTTAGCTACACAGGTCGAAAGTAAGGGTAAGAGGCTTCTGTGTGGAGAACCTCCCATAATTACATAAATACCAACATCAAACAAACTGACGGTAACTCCCCACGGACAGATCGCATATGTGTAAGGTGTGTTTTGTACCGAGTGGAAACGAATACAGCGTCTTCCGGTTTACCTGTGATTCCTACCCACTGCAAATCTGTCCACGCTTTCGTTGCAATATTACAAAATTAAAACAGAGTAAAAGCTGCGATAATGTTTTATAATGATCTTCTCATTAAATGTCACAGTTTACACCATATTTGTGTTTGACGGCAAACATTTATTACTACTGTACAGTGACTAGTGTGTACAGGGACGTCTCTAATAGCAATACATACTCAGAAACATTAACCTTTTGGCGCCTGAATTATTTTTTTTTAATTTTAGCACACCCTGTATATAAAATGTGAATAATGCAGGAACCAAATATGTTAGAATTATGAAACAAACTGCATTTTGAAGAGAAAAAAACGGAGTGTATATACCATGTTTAAAATATTCAGTACCTATATTTGTTGAATAAATATATAAAATGCAACTTTAGAGGTTAGCGGTGCG
>Ga0131853_10007586_pt1 | contig 19669 bp, 7 predicted proteins | sample TergutLab28metaG_FD_92764 | JGI IMG/M metagenome (GOLD analysis project Ga0131853, IMG submission 92764) | Labiotermes labralis P1 segment gut microbial communities from Petit-Saut dam, French Guiana - Lab288 P1 (version 2) (version 2) | ecosystem: Host-associated > Arthropoda: Insects >... | reverse complement strand
GTGATTGGTGTGGTGATTAATACTTCTGCCTGATTTTCCATAGACGCCCCTCAATAAAAGTTTTTGGACATCTTCTCGTAATAGACCACAATTTCCTGTCTATCCAAATGACAAAACGTTGAGCCAACAAACGCTCCCTAACATAAACGATTAACTTATTCAGTATTCATCTCGGTGACGCAGATTTTGCAAGAATTTCTTTCTTTTTCATGAAGACAATAATGAATATAGGCGTCTGTGTTTTAAGATATGGAACACAAAGTGTTCGAGCATACATACAGCTCATCACGGTTGTGCCTTGTCTTAACACACATCGTGTACCGCACGTGAATCACCTGAAGTAGGAAAGTAACTTTACGAATTGTTGTGTGCGCTCATCCCGACACAGGACGGAGCAACAGGACAGGCCTCGACTGCTCAATATGTCATTAGTACGGAACGCCTTAATAAGAAATCGGACTGACAGTAACACGCGATTTACGAAACATGCGGCCGACCCCCACGGTGGCCGTGCGGTCTAAGGCGTAGGAATGCGGCGGCTTGATTGCTGGGATCGTGGGTTTGAATCCGGCTCAGGGCATGGCTCGGATCTTCTGTTTGTTGTGCGTGGGGTAGGTAGCGGCCTCTGCGACGAGCTGATGACTCGTTCAGGGGAGTCCTACCGGGTGTGTTTGTGTCTAATTTCGTGTGGTCTAGAAACTTCAAAACGAGGCTGCCTAGGCCCAATTTAGGCTACTGCGCCAAAAAAAACGCCATGCGATGGGGTATCACTATACTGTTCGTCTCCTAAGCTTTGAACGTCACACGAAACACTGTGCACAAGTGAACAGAAATAACGAGAAGCAGACAAAGAAAAGGGAGAAGCAATTTTTTGCCTCTGCGCTAAGATGTTTTGGATGTAAAACTCTCAGTCCCCTCCTTCCCCCAGTCCCAAGAGCGGATGACGCAAGTTAGGCAGTTAAGCTCCCTACTGCCCTATTCAAAATGTAACCCTGTCTACTCTGAAAATTCAACCGGACCCTCTGTTGTTGGTGAATTTAAAAGGGACAATGCCAACACACTGCAGCACTGCTGGTAGAGCTACAGCTGGGACAGGAACCATATTTGTAAGGGGAAGTCAGCAAATTTGCAGTATTGTACAGTCTAGTGTATCAGACAGCAGGGGACAAAATGACACAATGTAGACGAATATTAACTGTATGAAATCTTACATACACACGTTTTAAGCTTCTTTACTGGAACATCTTTTCGGGATGACGAAGACCATAACATCATAAAAGAATTAAGTATCATGAGAAAGGAGACAGTTGCAAAATTGTTTGATTTGTATTCTTCATATTACGATGAATGAATTGAGGAGGATGTGCTACGTCAGATATAAAGCATATAAAGGAAGATTATTTTAACACTTGTACCGGGTATCTTTTATTATTTCGTACAATGAACCAACAAATGCACAATAATCGACAAATTATAGACCATATAGACTTATATACAGCCACCATACAGGACTTCATAAGACTTGTAACGACAAAATAATTTTAGCCATTTTATTATAACTAGGACAACTTTAATATTTTAATGATTTTAAACGTTGAGATTCAACAGCAAAAAACATATTGAAATTTTAAATTGTATCGCTAAACTCTGCATTGACATACTTATGTAACTTAGCAAAGTACTGATTACGAGCTCCCTGAAGATGACACAATAGTGTCGAAACACTTAGGAGCAGTACAGTAACTTGTCAATTAATTGTGCATTTGTTGGTTATTGTACGAAATACACAATAAAAAATAGAAGATTAGTTACTGACCTGTCAGAAAATGACCAATCACGAAACGTAAATTTGAACGCAAGGGTAATATAAAATTTTGTTTTAGACAAAAAGGCTGTTACGTGCGCCGTGGACTCGGTTGATCTCCGGTAGATTCCAGTTGCACATGTCATTGTAATTTAATGTTGGGTTCCATAAATCTTGGAATTTCTTGGCCATCTGAGAAACAAACGACTTTTAAAGAAACACTCTGCACTAACAGCACGCACTTTGCAGTTCAGTTCGTTAGCTTATGATAAGTGTATAGCAACTTTACAACTAAGGAACCGGCAGTGTGGCCCAATAAGCCTCCCATCTGATGGAAACTGGACGGTCATTCCCCAGGGAACAAACCTGCCAAAATGTGGGACTTCTAGGCTTTATTCGCATAGACTGCCGAGTCCTGAAATGAGTACAGATTGACCCAAGAATAAGATGTCTTCTTGACGTGATGCTTCAGGGAAAGGAAACAGCCCTACTCGTTCATCAAAGACGTCGTATTAGCTAAACAGTTTATTCAGAATTTATCGAGGATGAGTTTATAATGCCTTTCAAGTTAATTTCCCGGCATTAGGTATAAGAACAGGCAAGAGAGTAAGTACTCTACCTCAGGCAGGATATAAATCATGCGGCTGAGCTACAAACAACTCAGAGGTGAATTTTTTCCTACACACACACCAGGAAGTTGTATAGGGGGAATGGAGGTATAGCTCCATTTGTTCTTAACCGCGCCGCAATGGATGGGGTGAGCGATCAGATTAAAAGCCCCTGTTATTTTGTCCCCGGTAAAATGCTTGTGCTTTTCATTGGCTAAAGGGATATGTGGGCCCCAGAGCCAGACTGGAAATTTTGGATACAACAAAAATGTTTTTGCCAATGTCGAGATCCGAAGCCCCGGTCGTCCAGCCTGTAGCCTCGTCACTGTACTGTCTGCGATATGCCGCTTTAATACACGATATAAACACCACAGTTGAGTTAATCTGCTTGATGCTTTACTCAGTGCAAGCAGAAAGTGATTTTAGCTCTGCCCATTAACCATTTTTAAACCACCAGTGCAACTACGCTTCAAAACACACCATTTTCTTCACGCAGTGTACTTGTAGATATAATTTGGTTCTCAGAATAAACATCTACTGTTTATATTGTAAACAATAACCGACTGGTCTTTCATAAGAAGATATGGTGAGTTTTCTTAGAGGTAAGAACGGAATTATAAAATAATATTTAGACTGGCTTTGCCTATCAAAAAGAATGAAAATATTAAACGCAACTACTTTGATGGAGTCACAGAAAGTGTGCGTATTTCCCTGCATCATCCCCCAATAGGATTTATTTTCTTCTCGCATATTTTGTCCGATTTATTTCTCGCCTTTGTCTTGAAATATACGTGCCGTAAATCCTTTTTCCTGCCTCCAGCAACAGACAAACTCCGTGCCCCAGAAATGACTGTCTGCTTTTTATAATGAAACACACCTTTTCTTCCTTCCTGCCTTCAGTAGACATGTGTATATTTGTTAGGTCTAAAAAATTCATAGCCTGTCCCAGCGCCTCACTTGTGATCGGAAGGTATCTGTTTCGAGCCTCACCATGCGCACCAGCTCGCAGTCTTCACCAAGTCTTAAGTGGTTTCTGCTAACTATCAATGCAACTCCACGAACGGTCACATGCAGCAGTCCTGTAACGCTGTCAAAGTGTCAGAATATCGATCGGCATCTCTACCTCCTACTTAGAAGGTCCCGAGTTCGAATCGTCTAGAATAAACTATTTATCCTGAAATCTATTTTTTTTTCAGAGGTTCGCCGTACAAATTTTGGATAAAACTTCAAATAAACCACAATCGATTTTTTCCCCAAATTTTTCACACCTGATTAATACAGTCGTCCTCTTATTGATTTAATTGCATTATTCAGTTTCTATGTAATTTGAAATTGCCTTTAAATGAGGAAAGAAACCAAGTTGCAACCTTATATTAAACGCCGTCTTTATGATTCAATTGCACGAGGGTCAGTCACATTAAAACCTTGAATATTTTTATCTCGTAATTTATTGAACACAAAAGGTACGCAATGACTTCATTTTTCTATGTATCTGGATACGCTACCTGTCGGCCACTCGTCAAACCATCAGTATCACTGTTGTCAACTAAAGAAAATCGAGCTGTGTTTCGAATTTTTATCGCACTTTAAAGTTTTCATTTGATTTTCCCTCGTATTTGATGAAGAACCAGGTTATATGCACATCAGTGGTTCAAGCTACTTTGTCTTCTCTTTTCAAGATTATGCTCAATTTAACCATGGAAGTGTCGGAATTGTAATGCAAAATAGACCGCGGCCACTTCAAATTACTCCAAAATGTATCACTTATGAAAATCAGTTTCTTTTTACGAGGTCTTAGGCTTATAACCTTGGGATTGGTGAAAGCGTTGTCACATAAACCAGCTGTGCACAAATTTTCCAAAAATATAGGGACAACTCACATTTCTAGGCGCCGGATGAGTGACATGAAGCAAGTTACATACTGAGAACCCACAGACATTGGGCGCCACCGTACGGAATTCGGTCACCTGAGCGACGTGGCGCTAGGAATTTATGCACCACTGACATAAACCAATACTTACTACGGAATGCGATCGTTACATTGGCGGTAAATAACATGTGAAATTAATCAGGCACTGCGAAACAACAGACCAAAAATGTATTACTATTTACTGTATGGTACTGTAAACCGAGTCTGTTGTGACTTCACAACATTTCATTATTCCAACAAGATACTCTGCCATGTAGTCGTGGTGCTACAGCTATCACTTCTTAACATTTCAGGTGTCGTTTGAATAGCACATATTTAATCACAGTGACAAAATCCTTTACTTTAAACTTTGTCTGATGAAGGCCTCTGTCTCATGTCGTTTCTCAATAACTATTCATTGTAATTAGAAGCAGAAGCTTACATTTAAATGCCATATCTGTGCCTTATTATTTGAAATTTTCAGACTATGCCTTTCACGAATATCTTGTAAGACAATTCAAAGCTCAAAGATTAAACACCTTGTATTACAAAGTATTCATTCGCATACAATACAGAATTCAAGCACTACTTTTTCGATATTGTAATTCAGAGATCAAATTTGTGTTTCCATTATTATGAGATTGTAAAGATAAACGTTAAAGAGTCTGTGAGAAAAATTACAGATTTTTCTTGCAACTTGATTTATCATTATTTCCTTTATTCGAATTCTGTCCAAAGTTTGCATTTTAGTAAAGCCTTCGTACTGTTCGTATTAAGTACTTTCCGTTCCTCTTCTCACCATAATTTGTCACAGTTCAATCCCGCACACACAGCCAAAAGCTTCCTCATACTCTACAAAGGCTAAATGATTTTATAATTTATTTCTCTCCTTCTTTTGTATGGCTACAATCTAAACACATGATCCCTGCCAGGCTTGTTCAACAGAAATCCATTTTTCTTCTGCGATTACCGAGGAAGTAATATTACCCTTAGATCTGTATTCGGTAAACTTGTATCTGTACATTGGCCCAGTTATTCCCACGTGTAACATTATCAATAAAACTTTAAGGCTCTTGCTTTTTTGCCTGTAATTTCTTTAAATATGTAGCAGGTTCTGTGCCGGTTACCCCCCCCCCCAAGTGTTTAAATCATTCTAAATTTAATTCAACCGGCGTAGGATTTATGTTCTTTAATTATTAAGAGCCGGTTCCACTTCTAAAGTCACAATACCTACATTACCTTCCTAACTTATCAACCAGCTACACAGAGCAGACGCCTCCGTGAAAACCCAGCAGTTCCTCAGCTAGACAAGAAATTCCCTGCACATTATGCAAGTTCTAAGTCCATCGCCATGTCGCCATGTTTACAACGGACCGCCACTGATCTCCATGCTCGGCCAGACAAATCCGGCCCACTCACTCCCAACCCTCACTCTGTAAGAGGCGATGTAGTATTCTGCTGCAGTCGACGACTAGGACTTCTGAGCGACCTTCATCCTTCTGGTTCTCCTACCAAACTCTGCACGTACTTCTCCTGCCATGCATGTCGCATGTTCCTTCAACCTAATCCCCCTAAGTTTCAACCGCCTAATAGTATTTAGCTAGGTGTACACATCTTAGAGCTGCTAATTATGCCAGTTTCTGCTGCAGGTATAAGTTGGCGTTGTGTAGGCTATGAAGGCATCTTCATGGCTTACACAACGCCAACTTATACCTGCCGTTGTTAATTATTCTTTAAGTCCAAATATCTTCTCCAGAAGCCTGTTTTTCAAAACCATCAGACTTACCTGACGGGGAAGAATAAAAGATTCTAGAAACGGAATGTAGCAACCATTCGAAGAATTAACTATTAATTTCCTTGTGCTAGATGTGAAGATTTAAGTCCCCTTAAATTTGACGCCGTCTGGAATCGTGAAGAGCTTCCGGCGTTTCAGAGGAAGCTAATGTCGCAATATTCAGGGTCTATGAAGCTCACACAGTCAAATTTCGCAAAATATTGTTGTATTAGTGTCATCATCAAATATCTGAACTGCAGCTTGTTCCACATATTTGCAGGTACCTTCCCTAACTGGAGGTTGTGTCCGTCCGCAAGCTGAGGAAGCACCTTGCTGTGGTGGAATATGAACACCACCCTGTCAGTATTTTATGGCTGAGTGGATAATGACTGACACTGAAATACCGTGGTGTAAAAATGCCCACTGAACACTGACACCACCAAGATAGTGGCCTGACATTGACACGGCTGAAGCAAGCCGCAGTAAAATAATATGACATCCTAACCATAAAGAATTGTGCCAGAAGAGCGCTCATTTTTGCATCTGTTTTTCTCTACTTGACGTACGCCTAACGATGCCGCATCACTTTCCTTATTGCTAAAATAATCTGGTGAAAAGTATGGCTACCGTAAATTTACTACAAATGATACTGGGCGTTATATCATCTGACGGGGTTTATGGCGCTAAGTGAAGTGAGAATATAAACTAATTTAATTGCAAATAATACGGGTGGAAGTAACCTAAACCACTGCTCCAGAAGTCGCCTTCAATAGTTGAAGAAAGCAAAGAAAGGCCACCGTTAATGTTGTTTTACTCTGGAAAATGTTCTAACATCATGCGTTTTGAATATAAACTGTGTGTCTTGGTACCGATAAGAAAGTCTGACTGTACAGAAAACACAGCATGCAGCGCCATATCGATGCTGTGTTGTGTTTGCAACACGTGGAATGTGGCCTGTTCAACGTGCGGAAAACAGGTCACAAGCCCTTAGGACCCACTTTAAGTTGAAAAAAGTGAACAAGAAGAAGGGAAAGAAAAAGAAACAGGAAAGAATATCTACATAGAAGTGAAGAGGGAATAAATAAAAAATTATTCGGAAAACTACAGTAGACTGCATGGAAATACGTAAACAAAAAAGGACAAAAAGTAGCATGGAAACAGACAACAAAACAGACAACAAAACACGAGTACAGAACAGATGTATAGCTGCAGAGAGTGACAGCTAATGTTACAGAGAGAAGGAAATAAAACTTTCAGGATAATTAACTTTTTTTTTTAGAGAGAGAGACCATCATCTAAATTATAAAGGATAGAGTCTGAATCACTGAAAACAGAGTCCGTGATGATTGTAGAGACCAGTCGGTCAGTGGTGGATAGGGCCAAAAATCGCGTATAAAACATACATTCAAAATTCAGATTTTCTTCATGTTACAGCAAATATTACACATAATTAATACTGGACTTCAGATGGTTACATGAATAACTACAAGGATATCGAGTAGTCACTGACCGAATCATTAAATTTCTCTAACTTTGGAATTTGATTACTAAGATCACAAACCGCGGAGAGCCAACGGGGCTTCATTGGTAACGGGGCACACTAAACATATTCGTAACAACTAGCAAAGTACGGAATGTTACACAGGAAACATAGGATACTTAACGGAGAACAGAAAATATAAAATGGAAGGAAATGCACGATATACGACAAGATATGAGACAAGAACAGAGGAAGAAGAATACGAAAGAGAGCAACACAAAAGGAAGACAAAGATAAAAGAAAGCGGCGCACTAAATTAGGTGTAGTTGCCATATGGCTGTATTGACTGGCTCTCTTCAGGGTCACCTAGCAACGGATCCTCTGTCGAAGTGCTCTTGATGATCGATCGCAAGGAGCACACCAAACATCGTTGGTCCAATGATGCAAAGACGGCACACCACCGTCACACTGTTCCGGCTGCTCTACGGAGTGCGCTTTGTTGTCATGTTTTTAAACCTCAAAGGACTTCGCAAATGTTGCCAGTCTGTATATCCAGCAACAAATATACATAATAAGACACAACTCACACAAGTCTTGATCCTTTACCTGCTAACGTGGAGAATATGGTGAGCTCCGAATAATGCTAGCAAAGGGCAGATGGGATTTAACTCGGCGTTTAAAGAGTTAAACTAGTACACGTTTCGGCACCGAGGTGATATCTTCAAGGAGTTACAAGACGTATGAGTTGTATCTTGTAATGTGTATTTGTTGGTGGATATACTGACTGTCAGAACAGACACCGCATGGATAATATCAAATTCACAAATGTTTAGACATCGAATTCTATCCACGCAGTGTCTCAATGTAGGAGGAAACTAAAGTCGAAGGATACAGTTGTGTGACATGTAAGACAGCTCTTGAGGATGTTATCTTAATTTGACGGTAGAGCCGTTGTGTCAGAGGAATAGGACTGCCAGGACACGCAGAACAGAAGTGGACAATAAAAATAATTCGATCGCCATCAATAACAGTCGTAGAACAAACGAAGTACAGATGGCGTTCAACGGACTGACGTCACACTTGACGTATATTTCTAATGTTGTTTAATGTTTTGTGGTTATAACGAGAGTCACGCGCACGATAGGACGGACTCCGGAATATTTGGCTAATGCTTCCGGTGACGTAAGCTTAATAGGGGTTGTGTTTCTACATTAACAACACTTTCGCAAATGTTGCACACATGATTACAGAGTTCCACGAAAACTGTCAGATTCCATGTGGTTATTTTTCACCTACTTTAAGGTGAAAAAATTCGTACCTACACGAGACGTAATCTATACCGCTAGGTTCGTAGTTACGTCGAAAAACTTGTGACATAACGCATGTACTTAAGCGGCTTGCTATTCTAAATGACCTACATAGGCTATACAGAGGCGCCCTCGTTTTAAAGGCGTGTCTTCTCTTCCTTATGCTATCTCGAGCCTTCCGTACGGAAATATCAATGTACACGAAGCGTCGAAATATTTCGTCTTGCGTCTTCCTTTTCTCCAAACACAAGAAAAACTTTGGGTGCCCCAGAATTATACATCAAGGGCTTAATAAAGCCTGACAGATGCGGTGGCCAGGCGTCGTACTTCCATGACCATTCCAACGGCTTACACAGCACCGATTCAAATAGTTCACCGAAAATGAGGTGAATCGTTGTAGTACTGCAGCCATAAATTTAGGCTGGCCTGAGAAAGAGTTTCTTCCTTTACTAAATGTACGTAGAAGTCTGTTGCTCAAATGTTCCACAAGAATGAATGGCCCAATTAAATACTCACGGCTAAGACCACACCGCACAATCATCGAAAGACACTGTTGGAAGATGCTGGTATTGAAATGATGAGGATTATTTGGCGACGATATCTCCGTGTAGTAAATTCTGTTTTTACTCGATTAAACTGGGCCTCATCAAAAAGCTAAATAAGTGACAAGCTAAGCTGTTCCACAATCCCCAAACAGTTGCTCAGTCACGGTCGAAGAGCCTGCATACATTGGTAGTGGCATGTGTAAAAATATTCCTTATGTAAAGTTTTCATTCAAGGTATGCGTATTTAGGTACAAAGGACACTTCACAGTGACGGAAAATTTCGCCTATCTCGCTCTTGGGCTATGATGGACAGTTCGCAGTGCCTCTTCTTGTTCACGAAACTAGCTGCCAACTGGCGAGTGTAAACACAGAAAGGCGAGTCCACCTCTCAACACTGATAGGAGCTCTCTGTTGGAAAGTACAGTAACGAAGTAACGGTTCAGATTTCGAAACATTGTAACATTCTTCGCTCAAGAACGCCAATGAATAAATATCTGAATTCGGCAGGCACACACAATCAAATGTGTGTACATAACCTACACAACACAACAAGAAGTCGTGTGTGTGTGTGTGTGTGTGTGTGTGTGTAACTGATAGCCTAACTTAATAAAAAATAAAGGTAAGAGCCTCGAATTTTGGCTGTAGTTTTAGGAGAGTGAAGAAATTTTTCGTCCAAAATATAATAGAAATCTATGCACACGAACGGGGTCTGACCTTGGGTTTTTAACACCATGGAATGATAAGTGACCTGAGTTACATCGCAGGTACCACTGTTATTACTGTTGCCACGTTGTCAATGAGGAACTATATGAGGGGATGGAAACAGTTTTGTAAGTGTTCTCTGTAACGTAGAAGCTGAGGCTGAAGAAACAGCTGAGCATCGAGTGTACAGTACAAAATACAAAAACCAGATGGCAGGAAAAGTTTGATAAAATCAGCGCTTGGCTTTCTTTGGGATACAAGGAAAATACCACGACAGCAACTGAAAGGTATTGGCAATATAATACTGTAGCCCGTCATATGACTCTAGGATAAATTTACAGACATATTACAAATACTCATTCTCTTGTTACTGATCGAATTGTTGTTGAATTGTCTAAACCACGCCTTCTGTGTGAAAGCACATTATTTATAAACACTGTTATTACTGTTATTGATTGAATTGTCTGAAGTAAACATAATCTTCATAAAGCATTTGGCTAAGATCATGTGTAGCGTGGTTTCGTAACAAGTTAAACAGCGCTTGAATTTTCCTTGAAAACGCAAAGCAGAGAATTGTAAGTTTTACTGCGGCCCGTCATGTGACGGTACTTCGCTACAGCGTTCCACAAAGCTAATAAGTGCTATTATTTTAACAAGTGACAGAATAATCTCGAATAACTCAAAAATATCCTGTCTTGATATTAAAAAGGCAATTAGCATTACCATACGTAAAATTACCCACGTTACACAAATGCGGCAACAAAGTAGAAATAAGACCCGCAAGTGTTTCCGAGCGTTAACAAATTTCACGTAAATGGAACGGGAACTAGAGACTTCAATGGGTTTTGAAGAAGGCGTCGAGACGCGTTCTTAATGCGAGGGGAGGCGACAGATGTACCGTGCGGAATATTGCGCATCTGGAGTGTCAATATTGTTGCTTCACACGAATTAATTTGCTAGTAACTTCCACAACTTCAGGCTCTCCTCCTATTCAGTAATTGGAGATGAAAATGCGGCAAGCAAGTGTTGTCAGGCATGATGCTCGCTGAACTGCTGCACGAGGATTGCATCTGCACAACAAGAGAATGGCATTAACGTCGAGCAGTAGACATCAAATTTTCAACACGAAACAATTGAAACGAGTAATGACGTTTTGCTTCTGGTTCTACATCGACCATCTAGTTGAGATGAAAAAATTTGACAGATGGTCGATACTCTGCATATTGAAACAAAGCCGATCTCTAACTTCGTTTTGTGTGTTTACGTTTATTTCCTGTATGTCGAACTTCGTTCATAAAAGATGTAAAAAGTCCGGCCCTTCTTCCAATAAAATGACAAGATGGATCATATATTACAATAAAAAGCAACTTCAACTGACATCGGTCGAATGCAAGTTGCAACTTTCTAAACAATGTATATTCTCTTATTTCTTTATTCAGTTTACTGAGTTCCTAATATCGCTGTTGGTATGGTGACAGATTTAACAAAAAAATAGTTTTTAATGTTAATTTAACGTTGAATTTAAATGATCGTCTCTGTGTCTAACCACAAAGTCCCTGCACCGCATTTCGACTTCAATGGACCACTAAACCGAAAGTCGGGGTGTTGCTACTTCAGCCCACATCACCTTCTTTAGCAATGAGCAAAACAGAATAGCAACCTTAAGAAACATGAATATTACAGGCCGCTTTCTGTTCCGTGCTCGTTGCTATTCCGACAGATGATGAAATAAGAAGCCAGAAGGATTTCTGTTTCCTTGGCTACAGAATCGGAAACGTGCTAAGGACTCTGTGTCGCATTATAAAATTTCCCGTGGGATACGAAGGCGGTGGGATTTCATAGAAAGTTCTGTTTGCCACTGATTATTTCATGAGAGTGAAATTATCTTTCTGTTAGAACCTTTTGACAGCCCACGTTATCTATAGCATTGCATTCAAGACGAAATTTCTTAGAACAATCGACACGTTACCGCTTCTACTGGAGCAAGAATTGATAGTACGAAGACTCAAACTCAGGTTGTACTTAAATGCGAAGACGGTAAATTATTGGATTAAAATCACCTTACACTGATTCAATAAGTTATTATCAGTTTCCAGAATTTTATAACCCAATGTTGGATGTTTTGGTACGCATGTTATTCAGCTGCAGCAAATAAATGCCCTTTGGGTGAGGGGAGTCTGAACTTGGTCGGGGTAATGCTGTAGTGGTTCTTAAGGACGAGAAGCAAAATAAATTCAGTCACTTCGGCATAATTTAATCGTTGTGGTGGTTAGTTTTAGGGTGGCATGAAGTTTCTAGACAGATGATACCATCCAAACACGCTGAAAATGTTGTTACTACTTTCCAGACTCGTGGCGGAGTGCAACTGCATCCTCTAGTGGGCACGATGTGCATCTCACGTGACAAGAGGGAAGAACGTGATGTATTACAGGTGTGAAGGTACGAACAGGCAGGGGGAAACAGAAGGATTCGGAGTTAAACCTATCTCCGTGACACTTTGTCCACCAAAAATCCCATATGGACTGCCCTGGAAGTGAACTCGGGCAATCCACGATGACAAACCGGCGACAAACCGCGTAGGCTATGTCACGGTCTGTTCGCGCGATACAACTGACGACACGTAACAATTATGAACCATCAGCGTTGGACTGAAATTCTGGATTTTATACCACAGAACCAATTATTGAAATACAGTATTTAGTTTGATGAATGTTAGTCAATACACAGTTTAGAGATGTCACCATACTTCCTATTTGGTCTACCTTTCCAAGCTACCTTATTGCACAATACAAAATGGCGGACATATAACCCCAGAAATAACATAGGCGGAATATTTATGGCAGTATTACGTTTTCAACGTTTCAAAAGAGAATGGGGCACGTCAAGAATGTTGCGCTTATTCTTGCACTTTTCAGTTTGTAAGAATCTTTAACGTTTCTTGATGAAATGTGAAATCTTGCACACAACTTCGGGGTGTGTGTTAGAGATGAGAATTTCTATCGGTTTGCCTGCAATGCCGCACATTTCGTTACCAGGATCAAATTTTTATTTTTGAATAATCTTTCAGTTCGCCAGGTGGACGGGGTGGGAATATTTTACAAAAAGAAATTTATAGGAAAAAATCCCGGTATCAGAAGTATCCCGTAATGCAAAATTCCATGACGCTTTACTGATGGAAATCCAAGAGTAGTCAAACTAGATTTGCTTTCCTTAGAATTTCCGCATTTTAAACTGCATTGCACTCACATGTTTGGACTTTTCCTCATTTTCCGCATTTATACATGACGACACATTACTTGAATCCACTAACACTACCAAATTATGAACACATTTAATTTCAACTCAAACTTCGTACTCCGTCTATTGCCTCTTCAAACTCCCCTTCCATCCACATTCCTTTCCTTTCTTCCGCCTCCTCTTGCTTCTTTACTCTCATTCCATTCCTTAAATTACTATAAATTGCAAGCGTCAGGTGTATGCTCTTATTATATAGGCTTAAAATCTTTTCTGATGAAGCATGAATCCCTGTCCGAACATATTCTTTAACACGTCCACCTCTACCTGATTTAAACAAAGCCAAACTCCATTAAGAAAACATTCTCCAAGCTGCAAGCTTTATTATTAATAAGATATCGTGTTTACCTGCCACAGATAAACAACAAATCGTGTGAAATACGTTTTTCAATCCAAATTATTTGCACACATTTCGATTCATTTATGTATTAGACTTAACGATAAGAATATTTTAAAATGTCTAAATAACAAATATTTTATTTACAGGTAAAATGCACGTCGTCGGAATGTCAAGACAATCTTTTCTTATTTTATACATACTACAGTCAGATAACAAATTTCGTAAGGCCATACGTCACTTGAAGCCCCCCCACAAAATGGCACAAGAAATGGAAATTTTACAATACGTCAAAGAAAAATATGGTGCAAGTTGCTAAACATTTATGGACGATAAAGGGGTTTTTAAGGATTTTGTAGAGATTTTACTGGTTAATGGCAAAACTTTTATTATACCTCAAGACTTAGGGCTTCGAAGACTTTGGGATCTAACTCTAAGTTTTCAGTGCGTCACTAATTGATGGGATAAAAGTACGCAAAATATGGTGGCTATTGCAAGGACAGTGTCGAAACAATGGCATGGAGCATAAGCATACATCAAGACTGACATTGTAACTACATGTTTCTGCACATTACTGGGCATAAATGTTAATGCATACGGCGTAATAGTTTTGAGGACGCTGAGAGTGAAACAGCTCAAACAAAATAATCAGGAGCCCTCAGCTGTACCTGTAGAGCATGACGTTTATGTACGTCAGTTTCACAGTACCACAACGAGCCACATGATCGAAGCTTCGAAACTCCTGGCAGAGGAATTTACGGAGGGATTTTGAGCAACGGAGTAGGTAAAAGTTTTTATGGAAACCACAAAGCCGAACGGGTAACCTACGTAACTGCCGAAGTGGAAAACATAAACATTTGTAACAACAAAAAATATTTCTCAACAAACTTCCTTCATTTGGAGAAAAATCCGCCCGATGGGCCCTTCGTATACTGAAGTTGGTGGTTATGGTTCATTTCAAGGCAGCTGAGCATCTCAACAATTACAAAGGAGGGAAAATCAGTAAAAATGGAAAGCATTCCATGAAAACAAAGTTGAAGGAAAGCGCATGAAGCCGACAAAAAAAAGTTACAAACATGCAGCATTCCATGTAAGGCATGCTGGAAAATTTGAGTCACCGACGTGGTATTGTTGAAGTCAGAGCGTCAGATACCCTTGCAAGGCCTTGGGAAAATTATCAACATTTCAAACATTATGCAGTTTATCAAACTTGATACTAAACTTTATATAAACATTAGTCAACTTTCGGCAGACACTGGCACGAAGGTCAAATGCATCACTGAAAACAGAAAAATTGGATCACGTTCTGCTAAAACCCTGTAACTCCAATAGGAAATGAAGATAAACAGTAACAACAGAAACTCGAATGCCTCTACAAGCAATACGCTACTACTTACCTTAACTACTTTGTTGTAAAGTAGTTAAATAAACTATGGAGGTGTCTATCCAACAGCCCCTAAAAAGGGAAAAGTAATACTAGGAATAAGAGTGGGCAAGTTGAGGATGATCAAAGTAATGTTTCTTACTTCGAGAAATTACTGAAGACCGAAGACAGGTAACTCTCAAAATTAATACACATGGCAGGTACTAATTACTGTCTGGTGGCAATAAGAATAATGTTAGTGTTAATGGAAAAGACATTATGGAATACTCTATTACGAGAAATTGTATAAAATTTCCAGTTTTATTCTTACAGAACTTGCTATACAAGTCACGGTGGAGAGTTTGGACTGGAGTATACATTATTTTGTTCTCCTAAGATTCGGCATGAAAAATATACTGTCTATGGGAGGTGTACGAAAAGTCTGAAAATATAAAATGTAAAGAGGGTCTCAAATTACACAACAGCCACTCAAATTGATAAGTTATGGACATAATAACGGACAGAGTCCGGTGCTGTTTTATATGAATCAGAGCATCTCTTTGGAACTATATTATGTAGTTAATTTTTGATGGTATCTTTGTATACACACGGTTTTAACACTTCTTGAACTTTAATATCACTGCACACAGGTTATTATTCATTTGTAGGAGAAAGATAAGTTATAATTTAAGGAATGTGCTGCTTACAGTTATGAGATTCTCGTGTATTAATATTACTGCACCTTCTACGTGCATTGTAAATATTCATGCATTTTATTGTACCCTTCTCCTACTAGTTTTGTGTGAAGACTTTTCGCATCAGTTGATGTTACTAACTCCACAAAAACCAACCAGTTTCGAAATGATTCATGCCAGTTACCTAACGTTCACATCTTTTAAACACGTAGACCGGAACATTAGATTACTTACCGAACCGAATGTAAACCGAACCATCACATAAATTTCCAAGCCCTGTGGTAAGGCCATGGTCTTAACATGTTATTTAATGACGCTGCATCGCGACTTGCTGCGCATCCTTTAGTAGCACTGAAGTTGTGACGTCACACGCCCGGATAACTGTGCCGCGTAGCCAATCAGGGTTTAGCGTACAGAATCTATTCAAATCAGTAAGTGACGTCACAGAAGTTTGAGCTTCGAACTGAAGGCAAAGTGAAGCAGGGGTATTGTTATGTTAGCGAGAAAATACCGAATATGAGAAGGTGCCAATCCGTCATTCGTGGCTTTCAAAACACTGTGCATAAACTCTCTAATGTGTTGTGCATGCCTTTGTAGAACTCCTGGACAACACACGAGATTTCTGTTGCTGCGTGGCAGTGATGGAGAAGAGAAGGTTGGCAAGTAAAAAGGAATTAGCAGGAAGAAGGTATTAAATCTTTTCGTTAAATGCACTACACCAGCTTTTGCCTAGGAAGGCTGTACCAGACTAACTGGTATACTTAACCTTTCCAATACAAGGATAAAGCCATACCAGTAAGCTTGCTCTAGATTTGAGACTACGTTATTAATAGGCATTTCTATTGAATATAAATTACAGATGGCCGGTATGTAAATATGGATTTTATCAGTTATAATTAAAACACAAAAATCTACATCCGGGAAAAACCTAAATTTTCGAAGCACATAGATGTCACCCACGTCACAGTACCAGCCATTTTTCACTTTAAAAATATTTCCAAGCTCCACAAGTCGGAACGGACGCGCCATAATCGATTACACAGTGTCATGCTCAAACACATTAGTTCTGTATTTCCAAACAGAAGCGGGCAGTTTTCAAGTAACAATGACCGCAGCACTTACCCACTCAGTGCAGTGGAATCCGATTGTATGTGTTTCGAATCTTGTCCAGGCAACAATTATATTCAGGATCTTCCACCCGAAAAAACGGAAGTACCTTGAAGGATGTCTCTATTGCGTCCTTTCCCAAATTTCTACAGTTCAACGTACATAATTGTCACACACTCGGGGATATTCCTCTCAGGTGTGGATAAAGCGTCTTGAAGTTTGGGATAAAATTTATACAATCGTTCCGTCATAATGTATTCTTAAAACCTTTCAAAACCGAAGCTTAAACGCTTAATATAACTATACGGTATACAACACCAGAAAGGTTAGCTCACTCAAGAGCGTGACTAGACCACGGTCTGGGTGGTTGGGGTTCGATTTCAAGCAGGGAAAGGGATTTTCTCTCTCTCAGTCCCTCAAGGCCTGCTTTTAGTTATAAAGACCCCTTCAACTTCCCAGTTAATACAGCGGCCAAGACGTGAACATTACTGTTGGCTGCATCTAGAGAAAAGACTGATATCATGCACATATACTTGCAATCCCCACCCGTATTGGTGACGTGAGACTTAACCAAGTACTGCAAGAAGTTCACTCGTCTTCACAGCATAGGTAAGTTAATGTTGGCGGAGACAATCTCGGATTTTCCGGGGAGAAAGGAAACTCATATACAGCTACTCTGTGTGGAGGTAATATCGAGTTCAATCAGGCGGTGCGTCTAGTCACCACAACACTTCAGAGTTAACATGAGCGAGCGGTATCCCTCCGGCACTTCCTTCCACTCGGAGGACTCTCAAGATATTCTCGACCTGAAGGACGTGCGAAAGAGCAGCAGCCTTTGATTATATGCAGGCAATTCTCCATCGCATCGATATATCGGTACTTGTCGGCACTTCCATCCTTTCAGCAAGGGCATGCGTTTGTAACACTGTCTGCAATACAAGTAAGCTTATAAAGGTATTCCCACTTTTTCTTCATTATAAACATACACACTTTCTAGAGTTAATGTCTGATTCCTAAGCAGGAAGTGAGCGCTGTACGTAGTGTTTCGTGAGTTAAGAGTATAAACACGGATTATAGGGTGAGAATTATAACAATGTTGGAAATATTTTCCAGCATTGAGCTGGACGAAGAAGGAAAAATTACGGAAAACAGGAGCCTTTGAAGTACAAAAAATTAAAAAAAAACACAAGCCAGGCAACGTAGGTATATCGTAACAAAGAGGCGATTACGTGTAAGCACTGTTTCTGGGGAAAAGCAACAAGTATTAAATATTGTAATTGTGCGTCCGTATTCTTGCCTTAATTAACCGGGATGCAGAGCGCAAGAGCCAAATTAAATCATCCCTTGTGATCTGTCTGGCTCTATCATATTTTTTCACATTATCACATACACGGCATGATTTTCCAAAAAAAAAAAGAAAAAGAAATTGAACATAAAATGTGTGCTGTGATTTTCTCTACAAATTTGTCTGAAACATTTTTCATTTTAGGAGGGCTTCAGCGAGATGTTTAATATATGTACATGATCTTCATGTAGAATGCCCGTTAATCTTGTTAGATTTCAATAAATCTTAAATTTTGTCGACAAATTACCAAACAATAATCATATATATATATATATATATATATATATATATATATATCAAATTTTATAAAAATACGTCCAGTTGGAACCGAGTTGCTCCATGCGGACAAACAGACGAACGGACAGACATACACGATGAAGGTAATAGCTGCTTTTCGCAATTGCGAACTCGTCTAAAGAGAATGTGGATATAAACGTGTTCAGGAAGAAGCACGCGCCATACAGAGTCGTTATTCCGTTCTACTGATTTCCACACAAATAAAAGACTGATAGCTTCTTTCTGCATAAGAAACAAAGGGAGAAAATTTGTTATAAGCCTGCATATAAATAAAAGCATTTCCTCACGTGCAGCAGGGGCCCTCACTCAGCTGCTGGAATATATAAAATGGATATTTTGTCTTTCTTCTTTTTCTGCTTTTTCTTCTACCCCTTCGATTTAATTCTTCTTTTTTTCTTGGACTTTACTCTACTTCTGTGTCCTTCCGGTTTGTAATTTGGGAATGTCTTGCTATCAATTCTTAAAATATTCTCGTACCAATTTTTCGTTCTTCTTTTTCACGTTGATATTATAGCCTACAATTTAATTTATTCCGTATTTATGTATTTTTCTACACTGAGGAGGATAAATCCAGCCATTAATCTTAAGATCTTCATCCAGACAACAAATTCTTTTCTTTTATCCGACCGATTCATCTTCCAATTTTCAGTCGTGTAATGCAAAATAGGCACTACTATCACTTCATAATTTTTTTTGGTTCTGAGAATTGTTAATGTTTTGCCGCAGAGCTCCTCAATTTTTCCCGCAAAGCTATTGTCATTAACTTTATTTGATACCTGTCTCTTCTTCATTCTAACATTAAGACTTTTTGCGTAAGTAAAAAAATATATTACTAGCGGCTATTTAGTGTCAACATGGTTCTTCACTCTAAAGAGCATTTTTATCGCTTTGTTACTTGTTGTTTTCAAGTTAAATTAAGTTGAGTAGCCTGTAGGCTGTCCTCTGAATAACAGAATTTAACTCTTCGTTAGCAAAATTGAATTGTAGCTATCTCCACTATTGTTTGTTCCTGTAAGTATACTTTGATATCTACCAATATCTGCAGATGTTTGTGTATGTATGTATGTATGTATGTATGTATGTATGTATGTATGTATGTATG
>Ga0131853_10007581_pt1 | contig 19674 bp, 16 predicted proteins | sample TergutLab28metaG_FD_92764 | JGI IMG/M metagenome (GOLD analysis project Ga0131853, IMG submission 92764) | Labiotermes labralis P1 segment gut microbial communities from Petit-Saut dam, French Guiana - Lab288 P1 (version 2) (version 2) | ecosystem: Host-associated > Arthropoda: Insects >... | reverse complement strand
GGCCCTGGTTCATCCCCATCCTATGCCAAATCGAGGTGCCTTTAACAGTAACTAGCATATGGCCCTGGTTCATCCCCATCCTATGCCAAATCGAGGTGCCTTTAACAGTAACTAGCATATGGCCCCAGTTCATCCCCATCCTAAGCCAAATCAAGGTGCCCTTAACAGTAACTAGCATATGGCCCCAGTTCATCCCCATCCTATGCCAAATCAAGGTGCCCTTAACAGTAACTAGCATATGGCCCCAGTTCATCCCCATCCTAAGCCAAATCAAGGTGCCCTTAACAGTAACTAGCATATGGCCCTGATTCATCCCCATCCTATGCCAAATCAAGGTGCCTTTAACAGTAACTAGCATATGGCCCAGACTAACAGTAACTAGCATATGGCCCTGATTAACAGTAACTAGCATATGGCCCAGATTCATCCACATCCTAAGCCGAATAAAATTCTGTAACTTCCTCACTCTAGCCAGGAAGTGCCCAGCCACCTGATATGATGGTTTTCATTGTCTTCAGTGGTAGGTATATGCAAATACAAGACACATGTATTAAAAACACATCCTGACACTCTCCTCTGGGAGTGCTTAAACCTCGAAAATGGAGACAGCGTGATCCTTCTAAGCAGTGGGAACCACTCGGACAACAACAGAGTGTCACATCTCAGAAGACCAAAATCATCTTAAATCAGTTCATACTGTCATTTTATAATAACAAGGATAGAGAACAAATCTGTCAGTCACAACTAAGGGGTTTTTACAACATATTTCAGTACAAAGGGACCATCTGCAGATACCACATGTATCCAAAATCAGTAAGAAGAGACAAAGAGTTATGGGTGGTTTATACATAAATGAGATCTCATTTGTACAATTAATCAGCTTATATTAAATGGTAATTGGGGTGTGATAAATGTCATTTTTACTTGTACTTTTTGTTATAAGTGGATGACAGAAAATTTTTCTTCTTTATTCCCACATATGTTCCTTACTCCAAAACTATAATACATACACAACCAACAGTGCACACATAACCCCAACTTACTCACACATATAACTGTCATCCAAAACCGCAGTTCTTCCACATACCACACCTTTTATCTAACAACTACTTACAATACAGAATCCTTGACTTAGCTCTGTTTGAAGACAAACACAAGCCTCCTCTCCAACATCTTCCATCTACATAAAATGATCTCAACTGCTATGGCAAAATCAACAGACTGCTTGGAATAAAGAGGAAAATTATTCTGTCATCCACTTATCACAAAATGTACAAATGAAAAAGACATTTATACACACCCCACTTAAAATTTAATACAATATGATTAATTGTACAAATAAGATCTCATTTTTGTATAAACCACCCATAACTCTGTGTCTCTTCTCACTAATTTTGGATATGTGGTTCTTCGTCGGGGTCACCAATTATACTGTGCTCCCGCTGTTCCTCCTGCTCTGCCACTGGTTAGCCAGCAGAGTTGTGGGCACGGTTAGGCGAACCACTACCAGCCGCTGGTGTGGCATGAAAGGGCCGTTTCTGGAATGGAGCGTGGAGAAAGCTGCTGTGAGGCAAAGCTGTTGCTGGATATGTGGGGTGACAGAGGAAGATGTGCTGTGTGGTAAAGCGACTGCTGCCATGTGGTTGTTCCCACAGATATATGTAGTACGTGACGATGGTCCCTTTGTATTGAAATATGTTGTAAAAACAACCTGTATATTAATAATAAAACCCCTTAGTTGTGATTGACAGATTTTTTTCATATCTTTGCCAGATCCTCAAGTTACAAGCACCTCCTTTCAATCCCTTCTTGCTGGCCATTCACAATCACCTTCCTACTTCATGTGACCCCATAAAACCATGGAGTTGAAACAGTATCATTAAACAACACAAGCATCTATCTAGGCAATACACTGCACAATTTCTTTACAATCATTCTATCAAGACAGTAAACACAAGTAACACTGAAACTGCATTCACTGTAATGAATATGAACTGACCTTGATCCACTGCGTGAGCGGGACTTGGCTGGAGAACCACTTTGTGACCGTGAACCGGATTTTGATCTGCAAACATATAACTTGTATGAAATTATACAGCTGCAAGAAATCACATTTTCATGCATAAAAGCTGGGCCTTCATAATGTGGGCACATAGCTAACAACTTTCACAGTTCAACTTCAGCTTAATGGAATGGAGAGTTATGGTGAACCAGTTGGAATAAAAATTAAGTTCATCATAAACAAAGCAGTCAGCCAGATGAATGGACAAGATCCATCCATCATCCCTTCATTTTAAGAATTCTGTGCAAAATAAAAAAATAAATAAATAGATAAAAACAATTAAGAGAGTAAATATTGCCAAACTCAGAACATACTCCCCTATTTTATTTTTCAAATCTTAAGCTTCCCCTAAAAATGACTGCTCCAGTAAACACACTGTTAATTACCTTGATCTAGAATGGGATGATCTGCCACTCCTCGATCCACTCTTTGATCTAGACCTAGAGCGTGATGCACTCTTCCCAGATCTTGATCCACTCCTAGAGTGTGACCCACTCTTGGATCGCGACCGTGACCCACTCCTTGACCTTGACTGTGAGCCACTCCTTGACCGCGACCGTGAGCCACTCCTTGACCGAGACCGTGAACCACTTCTTGACCGCGACCGTGAGCCACTCCTTGATCGAGACCGTGAGCCACTCCTTGATCTAGACTGTGAACCACTTTTTGACCCAGATCGAGACCGTGATCGAGACTTGGACCTGCTCTTGGACCGAGATCCACTCTTTGAACGTGAACGTGACCTGCTACCTGACTGTGACCTGGAGCGAGATCTGGAACGTGAACGACTGGAGTCTGACGCAATTCGACGCCTCTTCTTCTGTCCACCACTCTTGTCACTTCCACTTTCTCCTCTGAAATAATAAATAAATTCTTACAGGTATGAATATCACACCTACATTTGTTACATCATCTGTACAATTGTATTCAGCAAATTCACTGAAGAGGCAAAACCTAGGGCTTGTACTCAGCAAATGCACAGTTTGAATCTCAACCAGGAAACAGGTCATCCTGAATATGACTTTTCATGGTTCTGCTCAGTAATCCCATACAAATGTATCTCAAATTAATCTTGATCCAAGCGTTAGTCAGTATAGTGACTTGCTACAGGCCAGACGGTCCAGGGAACAAATCCCGATAGGTGCAATTTTTACCATACCCATCCACACCAGACCTGGGGCCCACCCACCCTACTGTACAATTGGTACTGGGTCTCTTTCCCAAGAAGTAAAGCAGCCAGGGCATGGCATTGACCACCTACCCCATCTAGTGTTGAAGTTACAGACACAGAAGAGCAGTAGCTCTACTCCCTCTCTGGGTTTTCCTGGCCTGTTTTAGGGTGAACTTTACCTTTACTAATCCAAGAGTTCACACATCCAAGGTGCCAAGCCTGTGTGGCAACTAAACTTCGTACAATGGTGCCTACAGTTTGTAGATCCTTAGTGTAAAAATGCTTCATGTCACCCTTCTGGGGCCCAGACTTTTCAGGACGCTCCTACATTTCTGCAATACTTGGATTCATGCACCCTTGCACAAATCCCTGTATTAGCTACACGTGTTGTCAGAGCTGGCAGCACTGTTTTTACTTCACACTACACATCGTTACACATAACCACACAAGAAATCTTTAAGAAAGTCACACACTTTATGCAGCATAAAAATACTGCTGTCACATTTCAGTGGCTCTCAATGAACAAACCTTGAACTAACACCCAGTGCAATTCCAGTGCAGCTATTTCATTGTGCACAGACTGTCTCTGTATGGTGGCAGTCTTAGGTAATTTTGTGATGAGATCTGTGACATTTACATCAATAACCTCATTTACTGGTTTTGTAAACTAACGTGAAGCAAGTAAGTATATGTCTTATCAACAAATAATGAGGGCAGCTGCACTTAACACATACCAGTACTTCAAGCACAACATATGGGACACAGACGATCACAGGTGCACAAACCCCAGATGCCAATTTGCCACGAAAGCTAAATTTTGTACCGTAGCACCTAATACAGTCATGTGCTGCATAACATTTCGATCAACTATGAACTGTATACACAACAGTGGTCCCATAATATTATAATACAATATTACAATATTATAGTGTTACAATATTATAACATTAATTTACAGTATTATCCTATTATAATATTATAATAATATAACACTATAATATATTATATTACAATAATATTATAATACTATAATATTATATTATAATATTATAATACCATTGTGTTACAATTGCCTACAGTATTCAGTACAGCAACATGCTGTACAGGTTTGTAGCCTAGGAGCAACAGGCTATACCATATAGTCTAGATGTGTAGTAGGCTATACTACCTAGGTTTGTGTAAGCACACTCTGTGACGTTTGCACAACACATTTCTCAGAACATATCCCTGTTGTTAAGTGACGCATGACTGTACACATGGACACTCAAAACTTCACTTGATCCCTTTCACCCTGAAGGCACCTAGAATTTCAAGGTGGCTACTAGATTTTTGAGAAATCTGAGCACCCCTGCAGAAGGTGAAATATAAGTCAGACTGTGGACAATACTGCTCAGTGTCAGCAGCAGACAGTCCAGTCAACAGGCATCACACTTTGAACCACTTAAAAACCTGTGAGAGAGGCCACCTGCAGGTCCCTCCCACTCTGTGCCAAGTGCAGCACCATCCCACATGTGTTACATATTCCTAGTCTAATATTTCACCTTACAGTCAATAACTACTCAGTAATTACTCACCCACTTGCAATCTTGAGCTGGTTACTATCACTGTCAGACTCACTTGTCGAGATGGTTGCCTTGGAAACGATGCGACTTTTCTGGCGGGCTGACAGCCCATCTTCCGTGTTGGCCAGCTTGCCTCTCCTGCCTCGACTCTTAGGCTCCTGCAGACACACAAAAACACGAGTTCCCATAAAAGAACAAACAAAGCCTAAAAAACGTCCAGTTGTCCTCTCTATGCCATGAGGGCAAACAGAGGGAGTAGAGGTACAGCTCCACTCATTCTTAACCTTGGCACTAAGTGAAAGCGAGTAGTCAGCAACATGTCACAGGCACTTTACCCCTGCAAAGAGCCTTGGTACCCACTGAATATGAGGCTGGATGGGCCCCAGAACTGATCTGCACATCCAGAAGAAGAGAAAATACCATGCACTTACAAGATTTATTTCACAGACCTGTTACAGAGAAACCGTTCCATGTGTTACCACATACAACACAAACTCTCCACACAACACGGTACATACTGCGAAGTTCTGAACAGCTTGCCCGTGTGTCTAACAGCCAATTAACAAAGCACAGTAAAACACTTTCATTCTGCATTAATTTTAGACAGGTCCTGGCTATTATGCACATCATTCTTCATCCAGGAATAGAAATTTTAAACCCCCTGGTACTATACAGATGGTGATCATATTTTAAACCACCTGGTACTGTGCGAATGGTGACCGTATTTTAATTTACAGGTAATACTAGTGATCTTCAAAACGCAATGCTTGGCCACATGGAGCCCACAGTAATATGACACATGTCCAGTAAACGTTCCATCTATCTACAATACTGTCCAGATGTTCAAGAACTGCGGTGTTCAGAATCTCAACCTTACATTATCATCCATCTTTAACACCACTATTTCAATCTTCTACGACTGATTCCAACAAACCTCGATGAGACCACATGGCTGGCCAGCTGTTGCAGAGACCATTCTCATCTCATCAAGCTCTGTCCTTCATTACGGAATAATATTCATCTCCAATCACTTAATGTATTTTACGCTTCCAAACTGTCTGTCTTATTAAAAATAAACTTCATTCACTTTTAAGCATTTTGGTGTTACTTTATATTGTTATCACTGGTACTTCATAAATTCTCGAAACCAATGGAACCAGAGGGGCAATTTACATTGAAAATGGATTCTGATTCTTATAATAAAACCAACTAGATGCACTACTTTCTCAAATTTATTTTTGGTATAAATCTCTATATGTTTCAGACAGTTCCTCTGTCCATTGTCAGGAGTTTTTTACTGTACACACAGCAATGGTATATGTCAGCAAACTTGTATGACATATACCACTGCTGTGTGTACAGTGAAAAACTCCTGATGATGGACAGAGTAACTGTCTGAAACATGTAGAGATTTATCCCAAAAATAAATTTGAGGAAGTAGTGCATCTAGTTGGTTTTATTATAAGAATTTATCACAATGCACCGTCACCTGAATGTCAAATGGATTCTGATGTTCGTGACAGTCGTATTGGTTCCAATCAGCCATGAATATCAAATACCTATGGTATAAAATGCAGTGGCTTCTTAACGAAGTGTGTGCCCCGTATCTGTCTGTAATTCATATCTCGACATATTACAGTCATCAGAGAGCACATGTTGATATTGGGAGACAGGTGACAAGTGGCCAACAATTCATTGACACTTGTGTATCATACTCCCTAACTGCCAGTGTTACCTCCCATTAAGCTCACAAAGGGTGGGTCCCTGGCTCAAATACCAAGCCCTTTCATCCTTACCAAACCCTGACATAGCAACAACACCTGTACATTACTCCTGACTGCTTCAATTAAATTCCATTCATGCTATTTGAAAGTTTAATTAAACAGACAGAAGCTGTGCAAATGAAGAACTTACACAAGATATTCAATAAGTACTGTCCCCTACAGCTCATAAAAATTAAACATTAAGTCATTATAACATTGAATGAAGCTCATTCATTCAACTTCATTATCATTATTTTTCAATATAACCCTCAAGTGACACACTTGTCCCATGCTGGTACATTCCACGATAATGACGTGTAAATGCTGCCATGAATGGTTACAAATGCAAGAGCCCAATTTCAGCCAAGACAAAATTTTCAAAAACGTGTCAAATTGGGACAAATCCATTGTGCCTGTGGATTATGCTGAAATAAATCAAAAGGTATGTTTGATATCGTAATGACGTCTCACTTGATTTTTATGATCTATGAAACCACACTTGTTAAAAATCCTTTGTAAATCATGGAGATCATGCCTGCTTTGCACTTGGAAGTCCCACCTTCAAATATCGGGCTGGACATAAGCTAGTCTGTGGTTTTAAGAGGTTTTCTTCTCTCCCTCCATACAAATATCAAACTAGTGCATAACTCGAAATAATACCACAAGCACCAAATTACAACCTGCAAACATCAGATTTAGGAGTCTAAAACCACTTCAACAAAATGCCATCCATTAGCCATACAATATATCAGGCAGAGTCACAAGATTTCTTTACCCTCCGCATCCTGCGTCCACGCTTAGTCTTGAGACCTTCTTCTCCGGACTCAGAATCTCCCCCTGGTCCCTGTTTTTCTCGTCTCTTCCGAACACCTCCAGCACGACCCTTGCGTTTCTTCTCACCATCCATACTATGAACAGATAAATGACCATACAGTAATGTTAAAAAATCTCTCACCACCCACATACCAGTAGTTAATGTCCATAACAAAGGACTGTGGCCATCTGTCTGTATGTCCATCCGTCTATCTATGATGTAGCAACAAGCAGGTACTAGTGTTTCAGGGAAATCTGCTTTCTATAGCCCTCTACCTTGAAAATGGAAGCAGTTCATTCCTGCAAATACTGGTATTCATATACCAAAGTACACAGTGTCATGATTGATATTACCACAAGCCTCATTTCTACCTCAGCACAAAACAGCACACTACACAACCAGCAAAAATACACTCCAGCAACACAATCAAAAGTTCAACAGCACAGGCACCAATGGAAAACCTGTGCTAGCTCACTACAACCTATTTCCCTGCTCCTTCAACCAAAGTGCTACATGCAGCTCATTTTCCCCATATGAGAACCAAACTTATTTACAAACCACCTTCAGTTAACCAGCCTAACATTATAACAAGAGCACAAGTCAATGGTCTAGCATTCTGAAACATACTCTACCTCACATGTAACAGATTCACATTTACTTCAAAATGACCAATAAAACAACAACGACAAAGTAGTTTTACTTCTGAAATGCCAATGACAACAATTATGCTGCCCTTCACCCCAGTCTCAGATACATATCATTTATGTTCCCTCAGAATAAGGAAGTTGGAATAGGTTAAGAATGATTGGAGTTACAATCCACTTCCCCATACGCCTGCATGGCATGCACAGGGACAATTTTATAATAAACTTTCATCCTCAGAATAAGAGACTGTGGTGTGAATAATGAACTGCAAAGGATGTGGAAGGAAATGCCTGTGGTCTAAATAAAGGTACAGTCCCAGTATTTTCCTGCAGGGACTGAAGGAAACTCCAGGTCAGTTTCTTTATCTATGGTTCATTCAATGACACTGCAGAAGGTCTGAGTTCAAATCCACAGGAGCCCACGTGGGACTTATGGTGGCCAGTTAACCCTCTCACACTTGATCTCAGGCACACATGTCACATAGTGTGTTGCTCAAAATGCAGACCTCAGGTATACACAACAGCCATATAACAGCCTCCTTACACAGCCCTCATTTAGATTCTGGTCGCCTCCACATCACACTGGCCATTTAATTCCAGCACCAAAAGGCTAAAAGTTCAAGTTAAATAGCCTAAAATGACAGCATGATTGGTAAACAGCGAACTGGAATGGATGAGAAAGGAGGCAGTTGTGGCTTAATTTCAGATACTACAGCAGCATTTCCTTGCAAAGCCTCAGGAAAACCATAACAAATGTCAATCAGGTTAGTGAGTTCCTCATCGAAGGTTTTAAGCCACCTACAGAATAACTACATCTGGTCTGTCGGTACGTCAGGGGCGGCTCATCCACAGGGGTTGCAGCCTGCCCTGCAGTCTTCCTGGAAATTCTGAAAAAAATTAAACTAAATATCTGAACAAAAGTTATCATGAAGGGTTCAAACAACAACTTTGATTCAGTCATTTAGTTCAAATTTTTTTTAAAAAAATCTGGGAGGGCATGCTACCCTCACAGTATATCCTGAACATAACTATTAGAACATGACATCTGGTCTGTGACTACATAATGAACATAACCACTGCAACACCATATCCGGTCTGTCAGTATATGCTGAACATTGCTGAACCACACAGTTGTGCTCACCACAATAAAATAAAATACAAGGTACTGGAATAAAGGCAAAACTGTTTGTTATTTCACTTTTTAACTTCAATTCTCATACCACCAACTATCCCAGTCATGCAGTCTGTTAACACTCTTCCCTTTGGAGAGACCAAATTTATTAAAAATAGAGAAATAAATACAGAAGGAAGCCACAAATCACACACAACTACTTTCACACTAACATACCACTAACCTACTACGGTACAAAAAAGGTAAAATGCCAAGCAATCCCATTACAGGTCTGGATAGGCCCTAAGGGCTCCAGGAGGTTGAGGTTCCCAGATTTCAAGACATTCGGCACATAAAAATGTCAGCCCTACGCAGCAGCTGCCTTTACTCCCCAGGAAATATTCCTGGTACTCATTTCTGTTAGAGGCCGAGTCAACCCCAGGGTCACAGTGTGGCCAAAACGATTATGTCAATGAAAACTTCCAAAGACACCAATGGCAATCAAATCCCACAACCTTCTGGCTTGTAGAGCAGTGCCTCTACCAACTGCATCACCATGTGCCCCCACTGAACTCCTAACAACAACAATACTATTCACTACATTTACTACTAACAAACATAGTGTCAACTAAAGTCATTTTACCTGCGTTGTCGTTTCTTTGTCTTCTCATGAGGCTTGTCTGTGCCACTTCCTCCTTCACCAATATCACTGCCACCCGAGTCAGAAATGTACTCAGCACGTTTTCTTCCTGAACCCTTCTTAGCAGGCTTTTCACTGGGCATTTCACCAAACAGAAGGGCATTCTTTGTTTTCTCACGATACTCCTGGCGTTTCTTCAGTAATTCTTCAATCTCTAACCTCCTCTTTTCCTCCAGTTTCTTCTGCTCAGAGAGAAACAAAATGTGAAACAAACTGGCCAAAAAGAAAAACACAGAATGCCAGATATATGTTAACCACCACTACACTTTAAAAAACAAATCTAGTCTTTATGATCATGACAGACTCTTATTAACTACATGACACATGGTGTTTGTTGAGGACCTAAGGCACTGCACGCACACAAAGAAACTGTACACACTGCATGAAATCTAAATGTTCTTTAACACATTCACAGCAACCTACCCACTGGCTTGCCCTGGGCCATGTTTCTCCACATTCATCAATATTTTATATTTTAGCGTAGATTTTAAACTTTTATTTATGACTTAGAATATTATATTTGTATTTTATATTTTAAAACAGATTTTAAAATTTTGTTTATAACTGAACATTTCATATATGTAAATCAAATTATTTTGACATCCTATGTAATAAATCCTTCAAAGAACACTTCCCTGAAGATGACCACAAAAGGTGGATGAAACATGTAGCAGGCTATGCTGTTTATAATACAGTAAATTTACTTATCTGTATACGCACTTGTTGGTTGCATTTCTGGCAATGAATCATCAGCACATGGTCATGAATCGTTTCACACTTCTGTTGCACGTAATGGGTCCAATTCAGTTGCAAATTCTAACCTTTGTTATGCTCTGTGAGCAAAGCTGAGTCAAGCTGAATGCCTGCCTTTGCAGCATCTCAGTGAATTAGGTTTCATTCAACTCAACTAGCATCACTTCATGTGTCTGTACCTTAGAAACGACACAAACAGTTCTAGCAAGTACTTAAGATGCTAATTCTCCTCAAAATGGTAGAGCTAAGAAAATCAAAAGCGCATGTTGTTACAGCGTGCAGTACGTCAGCATCACAGTGGGTGCTCTCTATCTTACGCATCTTAATACTGCACACATGTATTTTAACACCTTACATTGTGCCCATCCTACCTGCTCCTCTATCTGCTTCAGTCTGAAAGCCTCCCGCTCTTCTTCCTGCTTGCGTCGCAACTGCTTCTCCTCTTCATCCACTCGACGAGCACGTGCCACATGGTACTGGGCCTGAGAAAGAAGATCCTGGCACTGGCGGGCCTCCAGGCCTGCCAGTGTGACATCATACCGCAAGCGGTCCCCATGGATAGAGAGGTAGTTGAAGTACCTGCAGCAGCAGGTAAAATGCTTACTAAATTGGCATGTAATGCGACGACAACTTCAGCTGACATACATGCTGTTAATGGGTGATGACATATGGAAGTCACGGAATACAGTTTCAATCTTTAGGTATCACATTCCCGTTGCACTTCAGTCAACTAACGTATTTAATATACAGTCTTGCACAACATGATTTACACATTTTTAAGTAAATCATACATAAATCATGTTGTGCAAGACTGTATATTTTATATATTATTTGACTAAAGAGCAAAGGGTACATGTTACCTATAGATTATAGCAGCTAGCCAACCTTCAATTCATAAATTCAAGAACAGAAAGAAAAAACTGAAAAACGTGAAAATCATGTCGTGCAAGACTGCGTAGAAAATATATATACAACCCAGTTTCAAAGTACAGGTGATTCATGTTCAATGTGTAGCATAAATGGTTACATATTGAACAGGGTGAACAGGAATCACCTGTAATTATATGATAAGTGTAAGTCATTATATGGACCACCCATTTTAACATCAATGACATATACTGCCCACAAAGCATCCTAAATTTTGTAACAGAGATGTCATGTTTTGAATGTGGTACGAACTGAGTTTTTAAATATTATTTAAGTAATTTCAGTATTCAAATGGTTAATGTCAAATTTCAATTGTTCCAACCTAATTACCTCGACATCAAATTACCTCCACGTACGTTGCCCTGGTTGTGGCCACATACATTATACCACAGAAAAATTACATATGGGCTTTACTGCATTGTTTCTTGAAGAACTGAGGCAAATGATTCAGTCAAGATACCAAGACATTCAGCAGACACCAGCAAGGTACACGAAGAATACAAATCACAGATGTGACATCTAACAGCAGATAACTTGAATATTGCTGTGTTCACAGATGTGACATTGTACAGCTCGGTAAACAGGTACCAACAGTTCAGGGAAGTCTGTTTCCTCCAGTATAAATGCAGGACTCAATTTTCTGCTCCACAGGTGGAGGCAGGAGGTTCCTCCAAACTGTGATGCATACATCTCACACTACACAAACTAACTTACCTCTAACACGTTACTCAGTACTCACTTGTGGGAAAGTCCAAGTTCATGCACAGCCTGTAATACTATCTCAAGTGTCGATTTCTCATCCTTAAGGATGTGTGTGGCAAGACGCTGAAGCACCAGAGCAATGTTATACAGCAACACGGTATCCTGTGGTGCAACTCGACGAGCCTAAGAGCAAAATATTTGCCATCAGCCATTGAAAGTCTTATGCCATATTCACTCTTATGAGTTGTTTCAACTGTGAATGGACTCAAAAAAACTCCGGATGACAGCACAGACAGTTCCTGTGAAAGCTGGTAGATCTCTGCCAGTCAACAGTTTGCCACTTTTCAGGAACCTGAAAAGATACACAAAAGCTCCCCACCAAACCAGTCAAGCATCGCTTAATGACAGGGATATGTTCTGAGAAATGCGTCATGAGGCAATTTCATCATTGTGCGAACATCGCAGAGTGTACTTAGACAAGCCTAGATAGTACAGCCTATTATACACCAAGTCTACATGGTATAGCCTATTGCTCCAAGCTACAAACCTATACAGCATGTAACTGTACTGAATACTGTAGGCAACTGTAACACAATGGTAAGTATTATAATATTATAATCTTATGGGACCACCATCACACATGCGGTCCATCGTTGACCAAAATGTCATCATGCGGCAAATGACCATATTCTACGCCAGTTCAGTCTCAATTACAGCATTGTTATGTGACAAAATCTTCGACCTGTAGACGGAAGCAGCAAGATCCTCCAAGATGTTAGTACCTATCTGACACACAACATGCAGGCATTATGTAATTAACCACAAGACTCAAGGTCTTCTGCATTGTTGATATTTGTCAGTTGGCCAGTAAATTTCTTCCTTCTGCAAAATCCAAAGGATTGGTAATGTGGCAACAACAGCCTGCCTTCATGTCTTATCTGAAAGTTCTGTCATCCATTTCATCATTTTGTTCACTCCTCCATAGTAAATCTCCCTCCAGCCAGCTTAACACAGCTCACATCATCATAATACATCAGATGTGAAATTCAGACAGTCTGATTCAAGTCTTTGTAAAGGCAACCACAATGTATGTGACTCACAACAGCCTACCGTCATTTAATATTCTGTACATACATATATTTACACTGAACTGTCCACATTCTAGATTCAGTACTACACACAAATAGGGCCACCAAATTGGTTTTTTGCCTTGAGCCCACAGATGCCACAATATGACCCTGATCACCCCAGTTCCACACAGACTGCCTGCATAATAACCCACTTACCTTCAAAAGGGTCATCTTGGCTTCCTTCAGCTTCCCTGCCTTGAAGTACGCTCGTGCCAAATACTGAAGCACCTCCACATGGTGGTGCCTGTAGAACTTCCGCAGGCAGTTCTCATACTGCAACATAACACTTCAGAAATATTGCATGGCGCTTGATTTAACAACAGCATCAACTGAAGAGGTTATAAGAAACTGTAATCTTAAAGCATAATGGCACAAGTAACAGCTGTGAGACGTAATCAAGTGTGATGTCAATCACACTGTTCCACTGCATGCTGGAAGAAAGACGGGTCATCAATGAAAAGCTGGCAAGCAACACTGGATTCACAAACCACAGGTTTGGATACGCTATTCTAAACACAAGCAACTCACCATCTGGATAGCACTGACATACTGCTTCTGTTCCACATAAATATGCGCAATGTTCAGCCACACATCACAGAACTCTGCTGTGGCTTCACGTACTTGGGCAAAAATATCCCGCGCCTCATTCACACAGCCCTTGTGGGCTAACACAGCACCTGCAAGGAAGGCAGGTACTTTAGCTACTGCACTATTGAGATGAACATTCAACTGCGACTTGGATCTCCAGATTAGTGTCTTGATTTCAGACTTCACACTTAAAATTCTGTATGCACTTCTCATCCCCTCAGCGCATGCTACAAGTAATGCCAATCTCAAAGTTAGAAGTAGACAACAGATCATGACTTTCCTCAATGCAGAAATTTCTCTATTTTCCTGTTGTTCCTTCCTCTTGGGTACACAAACTCCTCTGAGCACCCCGTTCTCAAACCACACTCAGTCTGCTTTCCTCCCTTAATATGACAGAACAATCTTTATCGTTGCACTGTGCATTTTGTAGAGCCATTTAATTAGCATACCAACTAATGCACATACATAAAATTTCATATTAAAACACTCAAAATCGCTCCAACATGTTTCGATCCCAAGATCATCTTCAGGGAGCTACACCGTTCCTTGCACTGTCCGCCTATGCATTGCACATTTTACAAAATAGACATGAATATGGAACAATAGCACATACATTACAACTACTGAAGACATGTCAAAAAGGCACACACATGAACTGTTGGGAAGCCTTATATATGCAGGTATTCCAACAACATAAAGTACTGATTACAGAGCAACAGGTCATTGACACCAACCCCCTATACGAACTCGTAAACAGAACACAAAACCTTCCACGTAATTCATAGCCAGTCTCAAGCAACATAACACACTACGCACAACCATAGTCAGACGCATTCTCAGCAACGTACTCTTACACAATACGGTAAGCATAAACCTTGCTTCAATCCAGATAGCCTAATTATCTGTGTACAAAATTCAATTAATACTATTTTATTTTGACAATCTTACTATACTATTTTGACAATATACTTAATAAGTATATTTTATATTACAGACATGCTGCCACAGCACCCTGTTAATATAAGGAAAGCAATCAGTGAGTGTTTTTAAAAATGTGACTTTAGCAAGGAACAGTGTAGCTCCCTGAAGATGATCTTAGGATCGAAACATGTTGGAGTGATTTTAAGTGTTTTAATGTGAAATTTTATGTTATGTGCATTAGTTGGTATGCTAATTAAATGACAGACCAAGTTTCACATACATTCAAAACAAGCTGAACAATTATAATTTGTATCTTAATATTATCCATAGTTTCTGGGCATTAGACAATTATGCATGACTCCCACAAAGTGCACCTACAGCATGTCCATCTTGTGGGAGTCATGAATAATTATAACTTTGTGTATTTTAACGCTTCTTTTCAGACAGCTGAGAAAATTCTCAACTTTAGTAAGAAAGCACTCTCCAATACACTCTAAACTTCTTCATCAATGTAATTCTGACTTTGTGCTCACAATACAATTATGTACTGCATACCTTAGCACAGAAACTAACAGTCACTACAGAAAGCAGACAACATTTAGTTGTCCCCTGTTCAAATGTTTAACTGTTCACCAAGATAACAAAATCACCAATGCCATGTACAATGTGCAACATGCAGCAGGTACCAGGGCATTCTTTAATATCAACGTGTCAGACACTTTTACAGTACTCAGGTAAACACAATTTCTTTTACACCCTTAAATATGACCATCCCTGTTTCAATTTCCAAAAAGTCTCACAAATGCTCAACAACGTTATCTACAGATTTCTTACAACAAATTTCTCTCAAACTGGAAAATAAATACGAAAATATTTTGGCTATACTTATGCCAATTTTCAGAATACTCACAGTCAATCAATAGGTTTCTCCAGACATCTTCTGTGTCAAATTCTATCCAAATATTATGAGCAATGTAGAATACACAGGCAAAATTTCATTTACATCCTTCAATAAATTATAGCTCTCCTCACATGACAGTCACAGAACTTCTAATAACTCAGCACCATTGCATGGAGATTTCTACACTGCATTTCACCCAAACTGGTCAAGAAATTTGACAAATAAGGTAAAAATTCATTTCAGCACTTAAATAAGTCTGACTGCCACTGAACCAATTTTCATATAACTCATTCTTGCTTGACAAAATTTTGTAAAGAACTTCTATGCCAAATTTCAAGAAATCCAACAAACAATTCAGTGACTGGTACTAAGTGAACACACACGCACACACACACACGCAAGCACTTGCACAGACGGATGGACAAATGTGATCTGTGTAAAAGGCGCTCCTTTTCCTTCACTTGTGAACAATGCCCAAAAAATAACCACAAACTATTCTGCATGATACAGGGCAGGAAAACATACCAATGCCATTAGCAGCCCAGATGTTGCGGGGGTCATTACGAAGTACCTGCTTATACATAGCAAGTGCACGGTCCTGATGGCGTTTCTCACGTTCTTTGTCTCGGGTCGGCTGATGCAGTGTCTGCAGCCACACATTGCCCAAAGCAATGAGTGAGTATGCATCATTTGACGTGGTCGGATTCTGTACAGGCAACATGAAGAAGTGTTAACACTTACAAACACCCTGCACACTAAGAAATAAATTACACCTCGGCATCAATGGAAACTAAACCAGCAGAATTGGAAGGTTACCATCTTCTGGGACATGACACCTTTTGGGCCAGATTGTCACTATGGGTCTGGAAACACATTCTTTGCCTTATTTAAACACGTGTTCATGACCGTACCATGCCTTCAATGTGATCACTTGTGTGCACAATCCTATTCAAAAACAGAGAAGAATTCTGTCACTATTAGTCAAGAGCCACAGGGAAGAACAACTGTTCTGCTCTTGACTGGAATGTGATTTTATCCTTGCAGTGTGTATCAGACAGAATATTTCTCCAGGATGTCAGTAAATATCAACCAGGATACAAGGCAGATCCAACCATGCGAGGATGAGTATAATCACCACAAGAACTTCAAATCGTGCACAATAAGAACTACATACAGTGGCATGTATACACCACCTCAGGAACACATTGTCACCAACTGAAAGATTGGCTTTATAGGGTTCATCACTTTAAGCACAATACAGTTAAGAGTGGCATATAGATCCTGCACATCAACAGACACAGTTTCAGAATATGGTATCTACATATAATCACAGTCAAGTTGGTAGCACTTCTGTTTTGTATTCAGATGGTTCTGGGTTCAAGCCCTGGTCTCAAAACTTCCAGTCTTTACATTCTGAGCTGCATACTCTACAATGAAACAAATAACAAACAAATAAATAAATAAATAAAAGCGAATGCTGCCATTAGAGGCAGATCAGCAAATAGTTATGTCATAGGTTCAGCCACGCAAGATCCAAGATTGTCACAACAGTGTTGCTGCGACTCAAGTCTTCTGGCACGTGATGCCATGCTACTCACAGACTATTTCCTGATGCTTCAAAGGATCATAGTGCCTTCATTTCTAGCATCCAGTACACCAGGAAGAACTTCACCTTCAGTGCCACATAGTCTAAGAAAATTTCTCCTTTGGTTGCTTGCCCCTGAGATGCACCACAATCTTTCAAAACATCAGGAGCTACTCATCAAATGACACAGCATCACATTCCCAGAAGATGCGAAGCTCAGGCCCAGACATCATGATAGACGTGCAGCTTATCACAAGAGATCACAGAGCAGTTGTGTGCCATGATTCTCTGACTTCAGAATGGTTGAAATGACAACCTTTAAGTCAGGCCCTCAATGTGGTACAGTCCGCCTGTAGTTCTCACAATTCTGCACAGAACTTATCCTCAGCAACTGTATTGACTCCATGCTGTATAACACTTCAACAGAGCCACATTCACCTTCAGAACTCGTTCAAACTTCTTCTGTCCAGGACCCCACTCCATTTTGGCAAGATGGAGGTTTCCAAGCAGTGACCATGCATCTGGGTGTTCATTGTTGATTCTCAGAGCCTCCTTGAACCAGTCTGATGCCTCGTAGATCTGTCCCTTGTCACGAGCCATACACCCCAGTCGAAGATAACCTACACAGTGGCTTGTAAGTCAATAAACAACAACACAATCTATTCACACAGAGACTATATAAACTTCTGTCCTCAGATTCATTTAACATATTGAACCCAAAATACTGAGAACAGGTAAATTTACAGGGAACAGTAATCTTCAAATTTGAAAAAAAAACAACACAAATCAAATACAAAGTTATATAAACATTACAATGTGTTATTTCCTTTCACTGACTTCACTTCTGCTGTAATATTAAATGAAACTACAAGTTACAAGTCATAAAATAAGTATGTGAACCATAACTGTATTCATATAATACCCCCAAAACAACACTTCAAAAATGAAACATGCAGACAGAAAAAAAAAAGGACTTCCTCATTACAAATTGTGGAGTGAGAGAGAAAACCAACAAGATGGAACAGTTAGATGTTTATTTTTAACAATTTCTCAACATGTTTCGGGCATCATTATGCCCATCTTCAGGAGAACAAGACGTGTGTTACTGCATGTGTTGTGCTGCGCTGTAACAGGTGGGGAAAGTTAGATATTAGCTTTACAGCTTGTTACAGCGCAGCACAACACATGCAGTAACATACGTCTTGTTCTCCGAAACATGTTGAGAAATTGTTAAAAATAAACATCTAACTGTTGCATCTTGTTGGTTTTCTCTCTCACTCCACAATTTGCTCACGATGCACGGTCACAGACACCTAAAGCTTCCTCATTACACTTTCATTTCACACACTTTGTGCAAAACAAAAAAAAAAAGCATTACAGCTGAAATACAAGCACAGGCCATACGTACAGTCAACATAATTGGGATGCTCCTTCAAAATGTCCTTGTATAACTTCTCAGCACGGTCAAACTGACAGAGGGACTCATTAAGACGTGCCAGGTTGTATGTTGTGGTCACAGTTATTGAGTTGTAATACTGTGGGTCCTGCTCAGCCTCTATCTTTGAGCGACTTAATGAGTCTTCTAGGTTCTTCTTTGCTTCCTCCAAATTACCCAGCCTTATTACAAAAGGAAAAAATGAAGGTAGAACAGACTTCCATTAGAGGCTGAAACAAAGACTTAACAGCATTAATCATGCAAGTTTTGATGCTCTCAAGGCAGTGACAAAGGATACTGCTGCCTTCTAGGAAGTACGCTGTGTCACCTGGTACGAATGCACTGATGTTTCAACAGGACTGTCTGACATGTCACAGCTACGCATGGCATTACAGCTCACAATTGTTTTTACTCTCACCAGTTGCTCACGTGCCATGACAGAGCATACCCTTTATCACTGACCTGAGCACCACACCTGTCATGGCATATCATATCAGATGCAGGGCACCACACCTGTCATGGCATACCATATCAGATGCAGGGCACCACACCTGTCATGGCATATCATACCACATGCAAGGCACCACACCTGTCATGGCATATCATATCAGATACAGGGCACCACACCTGTCATGGCATACCATATCAGATACAAGGCACCACACCTGTCATGGCATATCACATCACATGCAGGGCACCACACCTGTCATGGTATATCATATCACATGCAGGGCACCACACCTGTCATGGCATATCATATCAGATACAGGGCACCACACCTGTCATGGCATATCATATCAGATACAGGGCACCACACTTGTCATGGCATATCATATCAGACACAGGGCACCACACCTGTCATGGCATATCATATCACATGCAGGGCACCACACCTGTCATGGCAT
>Ga0131853_10007580_pt1 | contig 19675 bp, 14 predicted proteins | sample TergutLab28metaG_FD_92764 | JGI IMG/M metagenome (GOLD analysis project Ga0131853, IMG submission 92764) | Labiotermes labralis P1 segment gut microbial communities from Petit-Saut dam, French Guiana - Lab288 P1 (version 2) (version 2) | ecosystem: Host-associated > Arthropoda: Insects >... | reverse complement strand
GCAGAAATACACGGTGGACCGTGCATAGTTGCTGAGGGCGTGGACTGCGGGTTCCGTGTAAAAAAAAGTCACGGCAGAAATACACGGTGGACCGTGCATAGTTGCTGAGGGCGTGGACTGCGGATTCCATAAAGTGGCGGGGATTTGCTGACTGGAGGAAGAGCTGTTAGCATCTTACGGAGTAGACTTCAGCATTCGGTGTTTCACAGCAGATAATCCGTGCTGCAATGACTTGCGCCGTCCTTTATAGGTCTTTACATCTTGTTTTATGTATTTAGAGAAATTTAAGTGGTGGTTACTACTACTACTTCTACTACTACTACTACCACCACCACCATTTGCTAGATCGGGGGAGGGGGCGGACTCTGTATTCATATCGGTGAAGTCCCAATGCACGTCATGACGGGGTATAGAGAGAGTGGAGGTAGCTCCGCACATTCTTACCCTCGGCACTAGATGACCGTGAGTGGTCGGTTCTACCCGCAGGGACATAACGCCGGTACTCATTGGAATAGGAGGATGTGTGAGCCGGAGAGGCCGGTTTGGATGTCCGACCCTGAGCCCTGCGTTGTGCAAGCTGAGAGAGACGTGGGGGGGGGGGCATAAACAGGGCTGGCAACGTTACGAGTTGAAACACAAATACAGAAGTTTGATACAAGTGACAAAGCACAGTGGTAACTGTGTGTACCGCCTGTTCTAACATCAAATATCTGTGTTTGGCCGTCATTGCATGTGAACAGGATGAAGTGTGCTTTGACTTCGTTGGGATGGACTTCAGGATGCACAAGCTGGGGCAGGGAAGACTGACGTTGAGTCATTACTGCATCGGGTACTGCATTTCTGCAGAGCCACGCCATTCGAAGGACCTTTCCCAGAACTTCTTGCAATATTCCGCATTGCAGTCGGCCCGCAGTGTCACGGAATCCCCGTTTCTTGGCATGTTGCAGGAATTCGGATGGGGCAGAATAGGTGAAAACAGCTGCTGTGTGGCGGTGAAATTGAGTCGAATCAGATAATGCGGTTCGTTCAGTGGTGTTTCGGCATCTTGAGTCATGTATGGTGACGTTTCGGGAGGATGTGGTTACACCTGAAGCATTCCACACGTTGCATGTTATGAATAAGAACCTAGCTCCCAACGCGCAGTAAACACACTTGTTTACGACAAGACACGCACTGTACGTATGACGTAACAGTGAGGCGCGTTCGTGTAACCATTGTTGCAGTGCAAAAGCAAGAAGTATTACATATTCGGAGTGTGTGTCTGTAGTCTTAGTTATGCAGCATTGCTCGCGTATTCGCCATGTCATCTGTGGTCTGTCCGGTTCTGCAATATTTTTCCTCTTTATCTCGTAAACGGCACGATTTTCGAAACAAAAAAAAAATTTAATATAAAATGTGCGTTTTGATTTTTCTCTACAAATTTTGTCTGGAACGTTTCTCATTCTAAGAAGAATTGAGCGAGATATGATCAAGCGTGTATATTGGCACTCGTGTGCATTACCTGTTGTTATTGTCAGATTTTAATGAAACTTGAATTTTCTCGACAGGTTTTCGCAACATTACTCATTGTCAAATTTCATGCAAATCCATTGAGTGGGAGTCGAGTTGTTCCATTCGGACGGACGGAGCGACTGACATGACGAAGCTAATAGTCGCTTTTCGCAATTTTGCGAATGCGCAAAAAAAACCAATCATTTAATGCTGTATAGGGAAATAATCGCTGTTTGTTCTCAGATCCACACAAAACACATAAATACACACTGTGTGGGCAGAACGTAGAACTGTTGAATGTTAAACTGGCGGTACATATAGTGACCACTGGGCTTTGAAGGGTTAATATACATTACATGTAAATTCAGTCCGTACCGCGCAGTAAACACTCCGTCGCGGTTATAAAAACCAGCCAGTTAATGCTGTATAGGGAAATAATCGCTGTTTGTTCTCAGATCTACTCAAAAGACATAAATACACTGTGTGGGCAGAACGCAGAATCTTTGGATCTGAAAGCCGTTGGGGCTTTAACAGGTTAAAATATGGATTCATTGTAAGGTGGCGTGCCTGATATGTCATGCCTGCATTTACTAACTTCTTGTCTTATTCATACTGTGGGTGTTTACTGCTGCATTTACGTCGGTGGTGTTCAGTAGCTGGAGGCTAGCACTGTTTCTAGATAGCTATCTTCTGCCGGTTTCTAGCAATTCGCAGAATAAAGGTGCATCCAAATGCAGTAACCACAGCATTTCACTGATGATATTGGCCATTCATCGGTTTGTGAGCTTTGGGCGGGCGTGGCTAACATTCTGACTTGCCCAACATTCCATATCCGGCAGGCGAGAGGGCACAGCGCGTACCTGTAGCGGTGACACCTTGAACTGCGAGTTTTGAGGCTCTTTTTTTTTTGCGTAATGTCTTGAAAACTTAAGACTTGTAAAGCGAACGGACCTAAAGCTGACAACTCACTCCGTCTTGTGCGGAGGTTAAGAATCAGCGGAGCTATGCCTCCACTCCCCCATATGCCTTCATGTCGTGCACACAGGTAATTTTAGTTTTGTTACTTGTGCCCTTTGTGCGATTTGTTATTCGCTGCAGTAGGTAGCGTACTTAGCGAGTGACGTTCGAGATGCCTGTTGAATGTACGCACTTTTTGTGCATTGTGTTATTGCTGACCGATTTTGATCAAACCGGCATATGTAGAAAAATTGCATTGAATCTCAACATTATGACATTTTCTGAAAACCGTCCAGCGGTTCGTTTGTTGTTAGATGCCGGCTGACAGACGGACAGTACGAGGTCAGTGTGTGCGTTTTGTGCCGGTTTGCGTTCAGCGTGGGCCCAGAATTACGATCAAAACACGAAGGGTGAGGATTAAGGTCGTCTAGGTTCGGACATCACGTATTGTGCATTGCTACTGGCGTTTCTGATGAGCAGGGTTGATGGGACTGTGTCAAGGTCGGTGCTGCATGGCGTCGAAACGACTACGCTGTCACCAGCTTGAGAACCTGAATATCGCAGTGCAGAGCTGAATCTTACATTGAGTGCTTTTTTTGTGTTTTTTCAGCGCCTGAAGGATGCACTCGGGGAAGTTGTGGCCGAAATGCAGAACATGGACACTGCAGACGATGGGTAAGGAGATGGCTCTGCCTACATACAGCTTTCATCTCAATGTGGACGTACTTTTGTATCCAATACCTTACCCTCCGCACTCCCTTTGATACCCAGAAATGTTTGGCTTTGTCTGAATGTTCCCACGTTTCGCCCGTTTTGTCCCTATGATAAGTAAACATGTAGGTAAAGATGAGTATGGAACGTTGATGGAAAGATTGGCAGGGGAAACAGGAGTACCGGGAGGAAAACCTGTCCCAACGCCACTTTCCTGTTCCCTAGTGCGGATCTGAAAGAAAACGTCCGAACATATATCATACGCGTTATGCCCTTGTCCATGTGTATGGTGGCCACGGCTATTAAACCGATGTACAGGTTTTTCTTTAGGGTGTGATTCGACACTGTGTCCTGGGTGAAGAACCTGCACTTCAGCTTTTGTTGGTCGCAAAGAAATTTGGACACTGCGGTGAAAGATCAGCATGTGTGTTCTCTTGTTTCCTTCGAAGTGTGTTGCAAAGTTTTTATTAAGAAGTCACGCCCACAGTGCATGTACATGGAACTCCATTTCGGACTTGAATCTTCTACATTTGGGCCTGTCTCCTGTTTGTTGCCATATATTTTTGCGTGACCTTGTCAAGTGTGCAGGTATTTTGACTAAGTTATATGTACTCTACTGATCTTGAAGAAGATTGTGCTTGTTAAACAGTATTAATGCGTGCATTTTAGAGTGTCAGTAAGGTGAAACAATATGAAGACTTATATTTTAGATTTGTTATAAGCAAATTCAATGTCAGCATCTGTATTTGGCATCACTGCCTACTTCTTATCAGTGTTCCCCTGACTAGTGCATTTGGCAAATATTCCTGCTTGGGTACAATTGTCAGATGTTTGCCTTGCCATTGGGATCGTAACCCCATGACTCATATACTTGGCTGCTTGACATGCCGAATGATACAGATTGTCCACACGCAAGCCATATGTCTGATTGTCAAGTGTGAACAAGTTGTGAGAATGTAATAACTATTGACATTCCAAGTAAACAAACAATGCTGAGTCCATTTAGTTATGCCATCCATACTGACAGTCGGTGAGAAACACAAGTGGCCATTTGTATGATTGCATTATTGTCCATGACATGGTAGGTATCCTCAAGTGACATGTTGGTCAGATATACCAGGCGTGGGGACATGACTGCACTGTTGCAGGTCATCACAGTTGTTGTGAAGTGAAGGAGATGGACTGTTTGATTCAGCTGCGTGAGGTGAACTGATCAAAAGCAAGAGCAGCAACTGGGCGCCGTGTCTTAACTTGTCTGTGACACATGATAAATACATACGGTACAGCAGAACATGACACTGTTTTCCTCACAGAAACTAATTAAATTAGCTGCTGGTCTGACCAATGTAGATTCCACCAGCTCTCAGCAAAAGCAGCATCAATCTGGGTATGGGCAACATTCATGGAATGTCAGTGTTAAAGTAGAATAACCATACTGGGGGCAAATACTAAACATGGCCTGCCTGGATGGCTTCAGGAGCCTGAAACAAGGGTAGCATTAATATGTATTGTAAATAGTATATGAAGAAGCAGTGTGGATTGATCTGGTGCAGGGTGGAGTCCAATCTCTGGATGCAGTGAACATGGTACTAAATATGTGGGTTGCATAAATGCTGTTATCCTTCCTGTGCTTCATTCATTGTTAGCAGTGAAGAAAATTCATTAACTTACAGGCAGAATTTGCATTTACACTGATGTATGATGTACTGTTGTCACTTCAGGAGAGGAGCTTACCCTTGGCTGTGCTTGTACAGGGAGGAGCTAAGACAGTGAGATGTTTACGACCAGTAACCAGTGTATTCCAGTTAAGAGTACATTAGGTTGAAGGTGGTGTGTCTTATGCTTGAGAGTTAATCCTGTTGTTCAGTGTTGCTGTTCCGTCTGGTCAGGGCTTTGCACAGATTTTAATTTAGGCTCATTCTAAACCTTAACAGGTGGCGACCAATGGGGTAAATGTGTAGACTCGATGATGTGTTTTTGTCAGGAGTATGTTTTCTCTGTAAGTGTAGTTTGGAGATAAGGTCCAGTTCATGCTGTCAAGGTCGAAGCTATTCTTATAAGTGGAGGGAAGTACTTTAGTTTTGGGTGTTTGGAAGCAATTGAAAGCTTCATTGTGTGTTGCTGATAATAAGTTAATGTTTAATTTGTTGTAAGCTGGGTGATTCAACAGTGCAGATCGTCACTGCATTAACCTTTTGGCGCCGGAATTATTTTTTTTATTTTTAGCACACCCTGTATATAAAATGTGAATAATACAGGAAGCAAATACGTTAGAATTATGAAACAAACCGCATTTTGAAGAGAAAAAAAACGGAGAGTATATACCACGTTTAAAATATTCAGTACCTATATTAGTTGAATAAATATATAAAATGCAACTTTAGAGGTTAGCGGTGCAGTACGACCACTATAGTTGACATTAGGCGTCAAAAGGTTAACAATGTGGGATTTTGTGGTTCCTGCATGAAATGTTTTTGTTAATATATTCACTTTTTATCATTCTTCAGTAAGAACAATACGAAGGCTAAGCAGATGTCCATTGGCCGGAAGAAATTTAACATGGACCCAAAGAAGGGGATTGAGTATCTTATTGAACACGGCCTCTTGAAAAGTACAGCAGAGGATGTAGCGCAGTTCCTATGTAAAGGGGAAGGACTGAACAAGACTGCGATTGGGGATTACCTAGGCGAGAAGAATGACTTCAACGAGAAGGTTCTAAAAGCTTTTGTTGAGCTCCATGACTTCACAGATCTCATCCTCGTACAAGCCTTACGGTAAGCCTGCTGCCACGTTCTGTAACATTTTGGTTGTCTGAGATCTGATGCTGTCATTGCATGAGTAATCTTGTTGTTTCAAAGGACCTCAGTGCCTCCATCTTCAGGGTGAAGCAGCCCAAGACCTGCTTGATCCTGAAGATTGAGGCACTGTGATTGTTTGCAACATTGGGTATCACTCCTCCAATGACGTGGCTTCACATCCAAGAAGATGTCGGTGTTCAGCAGCAGTAGTGTGAAAACCTCAGATCCTGTGGCATTTCTGTGTCTTCTATTACTGGATCTGTATGGAAAAATTACAGTGCTGGGGGGGGGGAGGGGAGGAAGGTGCTTCCACCACCAACTGTACGTATTTATTAATGCACTGTGTTTGTGTGCTGAATTTTATATGTTTGCTGTTTACATTCGTGTATGTATCTGCTAGTAGTTTGTGTATAAGAACAGGTGACAGGATTTCTGTATTTTCTTTATTATGCCTAATTGCATATTTTTAATATCTGCACAAGTTAATTTGGAGGAGTGAGGTTGGCAGTGAAGTGGATGGGAAAGGTGACTATAATAAGATGTATGATTTGGGGTTGTTGTGGCGCTGACTGAGGCCGCATGTTGCATCAAGACATCAGTACGGATGTGTGAGACTGCATGTGTTAGATCCCAGAATACAATATTCTTCAGTCAGTAACATGGTATGGTATTCTGTTAGTGTGTAACATGAGTGAGTTATAACTAGGGAGGTGTGGTGTGGAGCGCGCTGACATCAGATATTCTTAACTGTTCTGTTTATCTTCTCAGACAATTTCTGTGGAGTTTTCGTCTACCTGGTGAAGCCCAGAAGATAGATCGTATGATGGAGTGTTTTGCACAGAGATACTGCCAGCTGAATCCAAATATTTTCACAAATACGGGTGAGTCACTCAGTTTAGTGTAACTGTAGTTTGTCACTGACACACTTTTTGACAGTTTCTGTGACCCCTAATGTGCCAGAGCTGGGTCTCAAACCACACCCAAGTTGCACAGGTCGACACTTCACAGTGGGTGGGTCATTGAATTTTATGTAATTTAATTTATCTTCTTACACTTTCAGCTGGTGCCTGAATTTTATACACTTTAACATTTTTTATTCTGCTATGCCTGAACCCTTCCATCAGGCTCCCCACTCTGTCGCTTCCCCATTAACACTACACGGTCGGAGCATGTCACAGCACAAGCACCTGTCCATCTGATCATTACCATGTTGCTTAACCTCTGCTCCGTACCATTAACCTGCCATGCAGTCCCCTCCAGGGAATGTGGCTGCCACCCACTGTCCTTTGCCCACACCAGTGTCTATGATTCATAACATACCTAGATGTCTCCACATGGCTGTATTGCTCTTTGAACTGCTTGACCTTCAATGTAAGGCAGTGTGTTCTGTCTACAAACTGAGAACCATAATCCCAGTGGCACAGTACAATGTTTTGGAAGACCTCAATCTCCAGCTGCACTCTTTGCTCAGCTGTCAGCAGGTCCTGTATTTACTGTTCACATGTCATCAGTAAATTTTCTGATGTCTGATTGAATCTATTTATTTGCTATGTTAATCATGTACGGAGTCGCTAATGTGCTAGGGAGACTTCAGCAGTGTATGTCAGCAACATGCAAGACAGCTTAGCATGTTGTACAATATCTGGTTATGACACTTGATGAGATGTGTAAAGAGTGATATCAGAGATGCTCGCAGTGGGGCTGCCAAATGTGTGATGCTGTGTTGTTGGGCGACTGTAGTGCTTGCAGAACATGGGGAGCTAGATGTCCAGTGACACTTCATCACATCTTTGGAGACTTTAATATTCAGTTACATGTAAAGTTTGTGTTTATTGCAATTGGTCTGTGAGTAAGTGAACTTAAAGATTATTGTCCTCTGGGATATGATGTCATGCAGTTTGGCACAAACGTATGTACGTTGCTGCGGAACTTGCCCTGTCAATGTTTAGGGCAGAAAATTGTTTCTCCAAAATGCTGGCACTACCTCTTTTAGTATTAACAGCCATTCCTACATATTATTTTCAAAATATTTGAATTCCCTTTTCCATCAGTTACAGTTTAAATATATTAATAGCCTAATATATCTTAATCTTGGTAGAGGACATCCTGTTGTGTTTAAAGTACAATATTAAAATTAATTAAAATATGTACTCTGTGGCACAACTGTCTTTATATTTTATTATTTAAAATGCTGGCTACTAGTTTCGGCCTATACCCCCATACATAGGAGATTAACAGTCTAAATTAAGTAAAATTTATTGTATACTTCCAGTGTGATGATTATCTCCAAAAAGTCCACATTTTATACTGGAGTTAATGCATCACCAAAATAACATGACACAGCGTGTACAATACCCAGCTCTGAAACTGAGACCACAACAGTATACAACTCCAGTACTCAATTTTACTAAGAATATATAAGATTTCAGCCTCGTGTGCAGCAGCTGAAGGCAAGATCCGAACAACAATTTTATAATTGCATAATTTACCATTTCTACGAATGTGGCAATAAATGTTAGATAAAATACTTAAAACCTATATATCACATTTTATACTGTTTATCTTCAAACTATTTACAATTTTAAAATTAAGTTATCAGTTAACAAGAACTTTGGTAATACATGTATGGTACTCATATCAAAAACACTTCCCACAGATAACACAACTATAACTGGTGTTAATTATAAAGAACAATAGGAATGTGAATGGGATTCCATGATATTGACGAATAATACTGTATACACCAGCATTTCCAGGTTGTTGTAAATATTTGGCCTGATGATGGCCTATTCAGGCCAAAACTAGTAGCCAGCATTTGAAATAATAAAATATAAAGATAGTTGTGTCAGACGGAGTACATATTTTATTTCATTTTAATAATGTCCAATATATGTTAGTTGGGGAGTGATCATGGTATCTGAATTGTAGCTCGTGTGTTGCTATCAAAAGTTAACAATATAAAACTAGAAACATGTTATCTATGAAGTCTGTAGATATGCTACTGTTTGCATCATCCTTAGTTATTAGAGCGAAGTGTTTTTATTGTTGTCTTGTGAGTTGATTTTGTGTGTTCTTGTGGTGTTTGACATAACTCTTTGTATGAGAAGATAGGGTTTTGTTTTTGTTCTAATAAATCCAGTTCTTGCATCAAGGAGTTTCATGAAATAATATAGCAGAGACAGTGCTGCCAAGTACTTTATTCTGACTTTGACGACTGCATGGCAAATGAGTAGCAGATGGTACACACCAGACTTCTTTGTAGTCACTTTTGAAAATTAAGCATTTATCCTGCTTTGGCACCAAGGCTATGTATATTGTTGTAAAAAAAAATTGGTGTGACGTGTTTTTAAGCTGGGAGGTGACAGCTGGCTTCACATTGCCCTCCATTGTAAATCATTTGCCATCCAGGTGCCTCGTAAGGTGTCCACAGAGATGTAAGTCATTGGGCCCCTTACTGCCAACAGGTTATGGCACAGTGGCACAGAGGCTATGAACTGCCCTCTGTGCACTCCATATCTAATGCCATAACAAACTTAGGTTTGATAAATGAACTCCTTTTTTCAGATACGTGCTATGTGCTGTCATTTGCTATAATCATGCTGAATACAAGTTTACACAACCCAAGTGTGAAAGAAAAGCCCACTGTAGAGCAGTTCATTTCAATGAATCGAGGCATCAATAATGGTGGGGACTTGCCACAGGAGCTGCTTGTTGTAAGTACTTCATTCTGTGAGGTGCACATTCTATGGCCGATTCATCGTGGAAATTAAACGGCACTGCAGTAAAATCTGCGTTAATTAGAATTCATTAAGTCTAAATGTTTGAAATATAGAGCATCCCAGTAGCTCCGTCCCTGAGCTTGTATCGACCTATGACTTTAAATGGCACCATGTCTTATGGCTGTGTTTTTTAACCTTCTGATTTACAAATTCAGAGAGCACAGAGAACTGATAGCGCAGTGCATAGTTTTTGGCTGCTGAAATTTTAAAACAGTAGTTTAACGAGTGAGTCACTAATGTTGTGACAGCATCATGTTTGGTTTAGTCCTCTCCACCTCTATAAGTGCAGTTGACCTTGTCACACAAGCTCCAGACAAACACTCACCCCTCGTCACTTCACCACACCCACCTGTGCTAATTCCTGCACCAGTCATAACCATACTCTGCACTGTACCCAGTATACTTACATATCAGTGAACAAGTTCATTGTGTTACAGATGTAGCACTTGTCAAGTTAGAGTAGGGGATTCATTGTCAAAATATTTACAATGTATAGGTTATTTTTAACAAAATTTTAAATGAAGTAATTTTTACAGTTTTATGTATCTGGAAGCCATTTTTTTTTTCTTCTAATACCTTGCAGACAGTTGAAAATAGATGAGTCTAGAGTGCTGGGATGTGATGCTGTGTTGTTGGCTGAGTAGTTTCAAACGATTGGAGTTGCCTTAGTGCCTTCCAAAAATTGGGATTTTTAAAGCTAAAAAAAAAAGTAGCTAGAAATTATGAGAATATTATGGAAAGAAATTGTTGCATAAGCACAGAATGTAATGTACGTGTATGAAACTTACCATATTATATACAGTGGTGCCTAATATTTTCAGTATAATTAAACTGGTCAACAAAGATTTTGTCCCATGAGGAAAAATGTCTGTTTCTAATGTATTTTTGGACGCTGAATTCAAATATGTTTCCAGAATTTCTCTATCACCCACACCTTTCACTCCAGGTTAAAGGGCTGGAATCTTCTGCGCCAGGACACTACGGTGTGCTTTTACCATGGGCGCCTTGAAGAATTCAAAGTTTTCTTCTCCCTGGAAGATGGTGTCGTGTTTTGCAGTGATATTCCATTATGGAAGTTCTTGGCCATGATTATAACCCAGATCAGTGGCGCTTGTTCATTGATTCGTTGAAAGTGAGCTTGAAGGTGGTTCTACACCACAACGGAAATAGATTTCCCTCCGTTCCTTTGGCTCATGCAGCCAACATTAAGGAAACTTACAAAAGAATGAGCTACTGTTGGGAAAGATTAAATATGATGAATTTAAATGGAAATTATGTGGTGATCTCATGGTTGTGGTACTGTTACTTGGAATGCACCTCAGGTACACAAAATACTGCTCTTTCCTGTGTAAGTGGGACAGCCAGGACAAGAAGAATCACTATGTAAATAAACTGTGGCCTAACGAACATCACTGATGCCAGGGGAGAAAAATGTCGTCAATCCTCCTCTTTGTTCTTCCAGAGAAAATTTTTCTGCCCCCTTTGCACATAAGGCTGGGCCTCATGAAAAGCTTTATGAAAGGTATGGATAAAACTGGCCATGGAGTCAAATATGTGAGGAATAAGTTCCCAAATGTGAGTGACGCAAAAATCAAGGAGGGTATATTTGTAAGACCGCAGATCAGGGAACTGATGCAAGACAGACAGTTGGAGGAAGACCTGAGTGAGACTGAAAGAAATGCATGGTTGTCATTTAAGAGGATTTGCAAGGGCTTCTTAGGAATTCACAAAGCAGCCAACTATCAGGATGTTGTGCTGGACCTGTTGACTTTGTACAAAGTTATGGGATGTAATATGAGTCTGAAAATCCACTTTCTGGAGTCACTCTTGGATTTTTTCCCAGAAAATCTCGGCAAAGTCAGCAATGAAAACGGTGAAAGATTTCACCAAGACGTTATGGCTATGGAAAAGCGGTACCAAGGCAAGTGACCTCAAGTATGTTTGGCAGACTATTGCTGGACACTGAAGAGGGATGTACCTGACGCCAAATACCAGCAAAATTCATACACCTCTACATTTTAGAGGAAAGTTTCAGCTTGTTTCATGAGCATGTAAAGTACTATTTTACACATTTAGATTCCTCTGTATCTTTGAAACCCTGCCTGATAAAAAATATTCTGTACACATATCTGAATTCAGCATAAAAAGTACTGCTAAGTTCATCTATTGAAGTTAGTGGGACAAAAACGAAGATAAAGTTTGTTGACCAGTGTTATTGCAGTTCTTTTCCTTAGACACAGAAAATATATATATATATCAGTTCACATGCACTTGAGCAATGGAATTCACAGGCACTGCATAAATGTGGTTCTTCAGTATGGAACTTGCTTTGTGTTACCCTTCTGAAACCCAGAATTTTTAGGTGGCTTATGTTACATTATAATATATATGAGCCCTGTGTCTTTGGCTCTAATTACTACTGCTACTACTACTACTGCTATAGTAGTAGTACTTAATGCTTAAACACCTGGGGTACTTCCATTTGTCTTCTAGTATCCCTAATTTAACATGTGACCAAGTATTCCCTGAGTTTAGAACTGTGCATACTGGAAGATTATCTTGTTTCATTACTGGTTATCTTCTCTGCACCGGACACACAGTGGTGATGGATAAACTGACAGTTAGTATAATTGAGTTGCTAGATAACTGTGGCCAGGGATTAGTAGAAAGGTTGCCACTTCATCTCCTCTTGTAAAGTTGGGAATTATATTTCTGTTCCCAGTTACCATGTTGTGCCAGGGTTTGTCCTGGCTTTTGCTGGCATAATATCTTGAAAGGTCGTCATGGATTTTTTTTTGATTTGCAATTTGGCAGAATGGAACGATAATTCATGCACAGATGTTAGGTTTTTGTTATTTGGTTCTGTGCCAAGTGGTTTGCCATTTCATTACCCACAAGCCCACAGTGGGATGGGATCCAGTGGAATTTTATGTCTTTCTGCAGGCCTTTCAGTTGTTTAATCTTTTAAAGCAGACTAGTTACTTGATGCACCACCAGGTTTAACATTAAAAAATTCTACATTCTGCCTACACTGTATATATATAGTGTGTGTGTGTGTGTGTGTTTTATTTATCTCAGAACAAACTGCTATTATTTCCCTGTACAGCATCAACTGACTGGTTTTTTAACAAAGACAGTGTCTGTTTACTGCACGGTATGGACTGAATCTTTAAATAAAACAGTGTAACTTTGTCTCTAAAGGGTTAATAGATAAAGGAATGACTAGAGACTGATGTGCCCAAACTGTTCAAATGGAAAAAGGGGAGGTTGGGGGGGGGGAGGGGATACATACCTGTGTGTCTGTGTCCTTAGGTCCATGAAACTCGAGCCCGTGTGAGTTGGGGCCTTACTGTATTTGTGTAATTTTGGTAAGTGGTGCCACTTGTCAACGTGCACCGTGTTGACCAAGCCTCACTGAATGTATGTTGCCTGTTCTGTGTTGCAGAGCTTGTATGAGAGTATAAAGACTGAGCCATTCAAAATCCCAGAGGATGATGGTAATGACCTTATGCATACATTTTTCAATCCAGACAAGGAAGGTTGGTTATGGAAGCAGGGTAAGTTGTGCTCACAAGATAATCTGTATTTCCTGTGACATAAGGCATGCACAACTGAATCTGCATCAAGGATGTTTGCAGGTGAAGGTGTTGCAGTGTGTAAAAAAATTAAGAGAGGCATTTAAACAGGGTGACTTTGCTGCACAAGTTGGCACCTAAATTTTCAAAGAGTTTGTTTAGCGGCTACCTAAACGGCAGAAATGCAGTCTCCTGTCTGTCATGATCCAACATGATAGTATGGCCTTGAAAGTTTTTATTTAGTGATTCAAAGATGTGAAAATTACATGGTAATATAAAGTTATATTGTATGCAGAATATTAAACATCTCCCATTGCATTGGTCTCAGTGATTCAAAACTCTGGGTGATGTGGGAACACGAGTTGTCACGTGGCAGTATGATGACATCAGTGAGTTTACTGTGATGTTTGTGCTTGATCGTAGTGGCAACTTGTGAAGCATTTGACCGTAATGGTTTGCACTTAGCCTGTATTTATGGGGTTTGAAATCCAGAAGTAGAGCTCTCTAAGTGTCCCTGTGGTCCTGTTTGAATGACATATCACATGGTACACTATCTGTAATCTTGCTATAACATACTCTATACTAGCTACCCTTTTAGTTGGCTGTACTGTTCTACAGAAGAATTTGGAGTGTTTTACTGAGTCGAACTTGTTCCTCTGCCATTGACACTGACAGTGGCACTGTGAAAGGGTTTTGCTTGCGTATATCTCGTCGTTACCATCATAAATATGTTCTTAGTCCTTGCATAAACTACAGTCTGCTTGGTTATGATGGCGTATAGCTTGTAGATAAGTGTCAAGGTTTTGGACCAACATTTTGTGTCCATCTTCAACACAGAAGATAGATGCAGTAGTGTCCTCTGAAATATTGGTACCTGCTCGCATAACTACATTGTGTCTATTTCAAAACTGTCGACTTAACACTCGACCCAGTAAGAACCTCAGGTTATGATCCATGTGATGTTCGGATTGTTTACTGTAGTCATCTGGTTTTTCACTGAAGAATGCAGATTCTAATGCCACTGAAACTCTTTGCCCCATGTAACCATTTTGCAGTATAGTTAAATTTTAGTCTGATTCCAAAACCATTATCATTTTCCCACCAAGAACAAAAATGAATTAATTGATTTTGCAACTGCTGCCCCACTGTCATTAGTAGTTATATTTTCCATATTTGAGAGGTGTTCATAGTATTTTATTGTGTATAGATAAAAATTATGAACTTTTTTTAAAAATGGAGAAAATGGAGGAAACATTTCATAAATGGTGCATAGTACATTCCAAATAAGCTAACTAAGTGCTAGTTTAGTTGTTTATTATACAAACTGCTGCTGGTATTACAAAACATAGTATTAATTAGTTTTTGCAGTTATATCTCCTTTGTCTATCTCTCATCTCTTTCATCAGTAGTTTTGCTGTTGCTCACAAGTGGGAGCATGTACTGACTTGTAAGTCGTGGGGATGTTTAAGGCTGTTGCAGTGACAGGATAAATTTCTCTGAAGCTGTGGGTTAAATCTGCTTGTCTCACTAAACGGTGATGAAATGTGTGGCTGGTATATGTATCGTACCAGAAGGGTTAAATAACATCAAAATATGTAACAATTCTGAGCAGTATTTTGTGTTCGAGTTACAAATTTGACTTTAAAAAGATGGATATATGTTTGGGTTTTGGATGGCCAACAAGATATTACCTGTACAAGACTTTTGGGCTTCTGCCACACTGTAGTTGAGGGTGTTTGTTTGTTTGTTTGTGTTTGTGGTTTTTTTTTTGGGGGGGGGGGTATGTTTTGCAGCATAGGTTTTTACCTCCATCTGGTGCCACAGTTAAGAATGAGTATAGTTGTGCCTGCACCTCCATTATGTGTGTATGCTCCAGACAGGGACACTCTTGCCTTATATTTACCACTGATGTTGTAATCAGGCCTGCAATAGCTAATTTTGTGGAAAAAATTTGTTGTTAGTGTGGTGCATAATTTATCTTTTGGTCATGTATTATTTATATATCTTCTTCATGGTTTTCCTTTTATTGTCTTTTTGAATTACAGGTGGACGTTATAAGAGTTGGAAAAGGCGATGGTTTATCTTGAATGACAACTGCCTGTACTATTTTGAATACACAACAGACAAGGAACCACGTGGTATTATCCCCCTAGAGAATATTCAAGTTCGAGAAGTAAGTGATCGAAATAAACACCACTGTTTCGAGCTCTATGCCAGTGGCTCAGACTTCATCAAAGCCTGTAAGACGGACAGTGAAGGCAAAGTGGTTGAAGGTAAGTGAAATTCTTGTTGCAGTGGTAGATAAAAATATTCATGATTTGCACTAGAACGTCTGTGCATCACATTGCACCTTATATTGTTTTGTAATGGATATCTTTACAGTTTGGGGTCTGAGACATGTTTAATAACTGATTATTCTAAGGTTGCTTCCTCGCCTTTCATTTCTTCAGATCAGATGCTTGGATTATACATGCAATTCTTGACTTACAAATGAAATGCTTTATAAGTAAGGGATGCAGAATGTAGGAAGTAGTTCCTGAGAAATAAATGTCAGGAAGAACACTGAGAAGAAACTCATCCAGCTACTGTTGGTCACCAGAGTAATTCTGTGTTTTCTGAGGCATGCAGCAGATATTGCCTGAAGCACTCTGCCAGTTGTCTTTCTTGGTCTTGTCCAAGCATGTTCAAATTACAGCAAGTAACTAACTTCATTGCCCAGAGACTTTCTTGGAAGGATAATACACAGTTCCTCTGGTAGTCAAGAAAATCCCCACATTTTATGGAATTAAAAGTTTCATTGTTGTGTCATCAGAGCTAGCCACTGGCCCCTGGCCTGAGCCAGATTAATCTAGTTTATTCTTCACATCCTATTTGTGTAAAATCCATTTTTATACTGTCCTTTCATCCGTGCCTTTATTTTTCCAAGTGGTGTGCTCATGTTTGTAAAGTTTAGTGAAGGCAGCAGTCAAGTAGAACTTGTGCCTTTCTGCTGGATGCCCTGGGGGAGATTGTAATGTCTGCTACATGGTTTGTGTTGAGTTTGTCCATTAAGCATTGCCAGGGTGCAGTTTTGCACATCTTGTGTAATTTACCTCCATTTACCTTGTGATAAGGCAGGTAGGTGGGTGAATGGAAATGAGAAAATACTGATGTACCATTCTCTGGCAACCAAAATGTTTGCCTACCAAATTTTAAAAAAAGTTCCCACATGTGTCAGTAGGGCAGAAGTACACAAAATAGATTTGGGAAGGAGAGGATGCAGTTAATAAAGAGAGGCCTTGTCATGGGTTGGATACATGTTGATTGAGAAGGTGGTAATTTGATTTCACCATTGCTGTCCATTCCTCCTCCTGCACATCCTGTTCCCCCATTTTCCACTTTCATGTGAGTTGTCTATCAACCAAGCACTGTCTTTCCCATTCTCTACATCTTCCTTGCATATTTTTCCTCTCTTCTGCACTACATCTTTCTTGACATTATTCTTATGTAGATGCAAGTCTTTCAAACTACTCTTTTGACTTTTTCTCAGTCCAAGTAATGCTGTGTGAACTAATTCAGCTTTGCTTGCTGTTTTTGGTTGAAGTTTTACCTGTAAGGATTTGCTGTAGCATTTCATAGCATTTTTATATTTCTGGCTACACCTGTATTGCATATAATATGTTCCTTGTGACATGTGAGGTTCTCACATTGTTGTTGCTGAAGGTACAGATCATTTGGGATGTGATGCTGCATCCCTGGGCAAGTAGTCCCTGATTTTTCAGAGGGTCATATTGCCTTTATTGTCAGGGTGAAGCTGCTTGACCCTGAAGGTTCAGGCACTATGGTCCTTTATGAAACATCTTGCCCAAGGTCACAGCTTCATGTCCCAGGAGACATTTGTTGCCATGTGTCTCACTGTTACAGGCAAACACACGGTTTATCGAATGTCTGCTGCGACACCAGAGGAGAAAGATGAGTGGATCAAATGCGTGAGGTGAGTGAATTTGTGGTTGGGAATGTGGTTGCGGGTTTTGAGTGCTCATGGTCACAGCAGAACATACCATGAGCAGTCCTATACTGTACATAAAGGTCACAAAATTTGTGAACTGCAGGGTTGAGAAATTTGACCATAATGGTCACCAGTTTTTGTCATTGTTTTGACATTTTGTAACTGAGTCTGTCGTGTCTGGAAGAGACCACATGGCTGGCCATTGAGCGTTGCCACCCTCCTGCTGTTCAATGTAGCCCATTCAGGCTGTCCGTTTTGTTAAGTGAGGTTGATTGTTTTTTATGTATGAGTACTGTTTTATATTGTTACTAAACTTAACTTGCATGTTTTTTGGGCTTTTGGGGGTTATATTATTTTTGTTACTATTTCATAAGGTCTTGGAACCAAATACGCATTTTTACATTGCAAATAGATTCCGGTGTTCATGAGAATTGTATTGTTAACAATAAATCATGACCATACACTCTCATTTGTAATAATTTAAATGTAAATGAAATATGGAAATGCAATGTGTGAAAAATGGGATGTGTTCTTTCAATAGGCTGTAGTTAGTAAGGTAAGGGAAGGTAAGCATTATGAGGTGATAAAGTAAAGAGTGGAGCTTCTGGTTCTCCAAATTGCATATTCAGTTTCTCATAGTTCAGGCAGACACTGGTGACTCTCACCACAGAGCCTTGGGTTCAGTTCTGCTTGACATCACATGAAATTCATGCTGGACAGTGTAGCACTGGAGCAGGTTTTTCATAGTTTCTTTGTTGTTCCCCTGCTAGTCACCTTTCCACCATTGCTGTGTACTCATCTGTAGCCCTGACCACGCAGCACACTATTACCTTCCCCCTGCTAAAAACCCACATGCACGTGAATTCACTGTTGACAACTCTTATTTTATCTCCCAACATATTTTGAATTTTTAAGGTCATCTTCATAGTGACATGTTTTGAACAAACCATTGAAGTATCACGGTTTACATTGGTAAGTTTATAACAGGTAGCGTGGTTGGTAATGTTCAACGACCCTGAATGTATGTTTGCATGTTTGTGCTACAGGCAAAGCATCAGTCACAACCCCTTCTACGATATGCTGGCAGCCCGCAAGAAAAAAGCCCAGAAGACGAATGCTCATCACCATCACCACTCCAAAAGTTAAAACTGACTGTGTAGTGACCAGGATTTCGTTTTAGTTGAATTGTACATCTTCCAGTTTTGAAACATTTTCAGTGTGTTGAGCTCTGTCAGTGTCTCTAACTATAGTGTGTTTCTAAAGGCGTGTATGAACTGTAATTACTGCAAATGAAGTGTTATTAACTGAACGTACGAATGTGGAAGTTTTGAGTTCTATGACCAAAACTCATTACATGGTTATTTTAATGAAGTATGGTATGTGTACAGACACACATTTGTCCTTACTGACAGAGCAGAGTGGTTTGTGGTATTTATTAAAAATTGCACGAGAGGCAGTTGCCAAAAAGTCCATATTATTTTATGCATAAACATACCACGAATTATGTATTAATTTATGTTTCTTTTGTAAACATACTGTACATTATGTATTATATATTTATTGTGTAAACATACTGTACATTATGTAATAATATGCATTTATTTGTTAAACATACTGTACATTGTGTTTGTCTGTATTTATTTGGCAAACAGACTGCTGTTGAACTGTACTGAGGCCAGAAAAGCAAGTCTCATAGGTTTTCCTCTCTGTATCTGTTATACTTTTGCCATCAGTGGTCTTAGCCATTGTATTTGCCAGATGTTGGTAGTGATAATTATGTGATAACCTTCACAAGCAACAGACTCTTTGGGCTGGTTGATGCAGGCCAAATTGGTTTAGAGGGAAAGATAATGATGAATAGGGAAAAGCATTGAATGTTGCCATACACAAAGTTTTTAGGAGTTGTATCAACTGCTGTAAGACAAATGGAACAGCGTATGCAGTTTTGTTCAGTGTGTCTTGTGTACCTGCGTTTTATCCAGTAGGCAGCAGTGCAGTCAGTTTATTGTAGCCACAGTATTAACATTGTGTTCAGTAGAATACATTTTTGATAGGAAGCTAAAAGTGGAGTTGAGTTTTGTGTTTATTATACTGCATAGAGATTTTAAGACTTGGAAGTGTTGAATGCAGTCAGTAGATGTCGGTACCACGTGTAGGGGACTGTGAAAGAAGCCTTAATTCTTGCAATGTTAAGTTACTGAAGCCTTATATCCCATAGTTTTTTGACATCTGGCACACGTAATTTCCATTTTATGTCGGTGTTGCAAGTGCCGTCACGTACCAACACATAGTAACATTTTAACCTGGGACTGCGAGCATTATCAAAATTTCATGAAACACATTTCGTCTATCACGGGTTTTTCACGCTGTGATTTC
>Ga0131853_10007579_pt1 | contig 19677 bp, 19 predicted proteins | sample TergutLab28metaG_FD_92764 | JGI IMG/M metagenome (GOLD analysis project Ga0131853, IMG submission 92764) | Labiotermes labralis P1 segment gut microbial communities from Petit-Saut dam, French Guiana - Lab288 P1 (version 2) (version 2) | ecosystem: Host-associated > Arthropoda: Insects >... | reverse complement strand
TGTTTTAACTGACTGCTGTTTTGATTCGGTTTGTCAAGCTATGCGTATGTAGAGATCTCTACAGCACGTGCGCGCGCATGCATATAGCTGGCCCTTAAGTTCCCTAGACAACCTGACGATGGCCAATACAGACCGAAACATGTAGTTGTTTCCATCACATAGTCATTAAATACACCTCAGTGATTAAGTTGTGTTTGACTACATACCTTTTCCTAGGTGGGTTACAAGACCTAAGTTAAGCAACATACAAGCAAGACTGCAAGATGACATTACCAACAGGCTACTTGGTTTATTGTGGTTTCTTTGGTCACTCCACACGAATTTGAACAGTACATTGTTGTTGCAGTCCATTTATCATGTATCATCATTTTTTTTTCTGTTGATACAGCATTCTAAAATGATGTGTCAAGAAGTGACCATTCATATAGTCACTGACCAGCAATAGTTAATATACAGCAGGTTCTGTACACTTGGTGTTGAAAACATATGCCATTAACTTCAGATTATTTCTTTATGTATGTCTGGCATACTGTATGGTGGTGAAAACAGTAAATACATTGAACGGCGGATTGCAGAAACAGTGAAAAAGAGTGTGAGTTGGTCCAGTTTGCCTTCTGCTTGGGTATCGTATGATAATGGAGACGGAATCACTTGGGGAATCAAGTTTTCTGGGGTGTGATGCTCCCATTTGTTGAGTAGTTCCTGATATTTTGATGGAATTTATGTGTTCATCTTCAGTGATCAAACAATCATAGATGTAGCCACCAACACAATGTCATGTTCCAAAAGCTTGAATCTTCAGTTGTACTGCTGTGTGAATCTCCAGTCTGTAATGTTCTGCCCCTCCTACTCAGCCTCGAACTTAGATCTCACTAAACCACCCGTAATATACGGAGTACTAATGACTCACGTAAAGCACAATGCCCAGTCAAAATTAAGTTTTCCATTAATGTTTGTTTCAATTAATATATATTACACTCATTTAACAAGTGCATAAAGTTCAACATTGCACCGAGAAATTATCCACTGCATTCTTCATGTTTTTACTAGTGCCCTGCTTACAGCAATTCACATAATAGATATAAATGCAAAACAGTACAGTGTCAGTGTTCATGATTAATGGGGACCAATAAAACTGCCAAAAACATTGCAATTTACTTTAATTATATAATGCCTCTTTGGTTCCAAGTACCAATAATAAAAATACAAAATAACCTCAAACAGCATATGAAGCATAGAACTTTGTTTTGAATAAGATACAAACTTATCTGGAAGTGTACATACTCTGTTAGTGAACTGGCAACAGGAGTTTTGTGTAATTGAACTCTTGCCTTAATGTGGTTTGGTGACAGGTGGGCAGAAAAATGCTGTGTGGTTGTCTAGTCTTTATGTTTCAACTTCTGAAACAGCTGGCAACCCAGCAAATAAATTGGCCTGTGGATCAATGTCAAATCACAATCGAGAACTTCAATTATAAAGTGACATTGTGAACCTATATCCTTGTATTACAAGTGAATACTGTTTGTGCAAAGAGAGTAATTTAACAATAAAATATATACATGACCTTTTTTTTATGGAATATGAAATCAATGAACGCTGTAGTACAGCACCCAGCATTCCTGCTTCATATTTAACAGGTCCCAGATTCAGTCCTTTGCCCAGAAGTCATCCCAACAGACCTTCATGCCATCCACAGAGATGCTGAGAGAGTACTTTCAGAATGATCACGTCCTTTCTCAACTTTACCAATTCATAATTTATGGACTTTTTTACATTTCACACAACACGACCTATGAAGCTGAAATGTTACTAAATAAACCAGCTTCATATTTTAAGGGATGAAAAATGCGATGTTCGTCACTTACCACAGTTAATAGGTGTCCAAACACACACAGTCAAATTTATTTAAGTGCGTAAAAGAGTACGGTGCTTCCTATACCCTGGGGTCCTTTCGTTGTCTATCGTTTGTCAGTCTACGCCACACCTGTGGGCGATCGGATAAGTGGCCACACTAATACAATAAAGAAGCCGACAGAAAAAACCTACTTATAGTTGAGATAAAATTATAGCCCTATACTTTCACAGTCCCGGTATGGACATGCCAAGAGAGTACACACATCCTTACCCTTTCCTTGTGTATTTACAATTTGAGGTTATACAATCTCAGCTACAATAAATAAAAGTACACGGTACTTCACCCATCGCGTACGCTTCTTCAAATTACAGGTGGTTGTTTTTCGCTTGGTGAGCATTTACGTTTGTGGGTTACATCTAGGTCAAGGACAAGTCCTTTTTTAATTCCAAACAATAGCTACAGCTGGTAAAGTTACCGGGTCCGGAAACGAAATACCAGATGATCTGTGGCACTGGGTTCCATTCGGTCACAGAGCATTCTTTCATTAACCTACTACCGAAGTGCAAATCTCTACGCCACCAATGGTTTATGGGCTGTGTATGCCCAGTACAAGTGGACCGTACAATTACGGTTCTTTTTTTATTGGTTCGATTTCATTCCCGACCATTACGGCGGGTCGTACTCGTTGACCGATGTATCGTCCCAGAGCATTGACTGTCAGCTGTGTTGAGAGACCATGTCACACGGGTCGCGTGGAAGCGCACTGTTGACGGTTAACGGTCTCATGTTCATGCAGTGTTGTTGGTTGTTAAATGTAATATTGTTTTCCACTTCTGTACATGCAGAAAAACTTGATGAAATACATGTACTGCAAACGAGATGCATTCGTTTAATGAAGAACACATAATGTTTAACTGTTCTTCAGATCCAAGATTAGCAGGATTGGAATTCGTGGCGTTAATGTAGAATGGTTTCGTCGGGGCACATATACTTGAATGTCCGCTTGTCTTTTTGCATATGTGTTTTGTAAGTACAACTCATTATGGTGACAACTTAAGTGGTCGAGAATGGATTATGTTAATTTCAGTTAACTTTAACCGAAATACAGATATCGTGGGTACAAGTGAGGACTTCAGAGTGGTTGTGCATAAGGCTAGACCAGCCACAATGAATTCGGCCAGCAAGGTATTGTATTTTGGAATCAGAAGACGGTTCGTGGTTTGGCGTGTGACTTATGGTGTGGACTGTGACGAAAAAGAGGATTAATATTGATAATTTGTTGCATATATTCCAAAATTTTGGTCGGGCACTAGAATTAGCATTTCATTTATCACATAGACATATAGTTACATATGTGACTTGTCTAACTATATATTACAAAATTACAGTATATATAGAAAGTCTCAAAGTAACTATCATGAAGTAGTTACCCAAATGGTGTGGTAAAACAATAGTTTCGATACACAGTCCAGTACAGTACAGCAGTGAAATACATAAGTATTACTCTTGGTAAAGCTGTTAAAATGACTGATGAATAATATCCTACATTACAAACCAACTTTACTCAAAACTGTATGGACTTACCATCTGAATAAAAGGAATGGCTCAGTAGTAATGATTTTACTTATTTTTATAGAGTTAGATTTATCCAATTAGACAATACTCTTTATTGGAAAACCCATATAGATCAACTTCTTCCTCAACACAATTCCACATGTTAATAGTACTAGAGTTTTAAAAGAATTATGTAACACAAAACATTGATAATGGTGTATTATGCCTATTTTCATCCAATTATGAATTTTGTCTTTATTTTGGGGGTTAATTCTTGTTACAACCTCAATATTTTTAGGTTGAAAAAAAGAAGAAGTAATAAGAATAATTACAGGTTCTACGAATAAGGATTCATGTTGTGATTTGTTCAGAAAATTGAATATTCTCTACTTTGCAGTTTGAGTGGATTTGTTCATGATTGTGTTTCATTACCATGAGCACGTATCAATACAAGTTACACTCTGTGATATACCCTAGGCAGAAATAAGAGACAAAAGTTCTAATTCTCATCAGGCAGTATCGAATTTGACACTTCATCAGAGAGGTACTTATCATATGGGCCTCAAGATTGCAGTAGACTGCCAGCCTACATAAAGAATACAGCTCAGAGTAAAGAAAATTCAAATCACTTTTAAAAAATTGTCTTCATTCCAACTCTCTCTGTACACCAGATGAGTATTTTAGATGCAATAATATATAAATCTGCACCTGACTGTACATCTGATTTTGCTTTTATACATTTTAAATAACTAACTGTGTTATAATATTCATAATTTTTACTAGCCCACTTTATTGTGTTACTATTGACAGAATGTATAATGTTTATGCATTGCTTTCTTGAATCAGCTAATACTTGTTATTGTTTAAATTTTGTCTTCATTTTGTGGCTACACTGTAATCTCAACAGATTTGTGTTATATATTACTATGGACAAATTCTATATCCCATTGTCCCATGTGGGACTTTCTGTGGACTGACTGAATATGAATAAAGAAGTGAAGTGAAGTGACGTGAAGTGATGTTGTACTGTGTGGCACCTTGTTATGTAGTTTGATCCCTATATTTACCATATATTTTTTTAAATAAAACTGTATTGAAAATATGCCCATGAAAGGTCAATTCACATCAAGTGTTGTGACTATGAATAGTTATTTTGTGTTTCAGATTTCCTTTTTACCTTCATATGTAACATAACGTCTCTAAACTATATAAAGTAGTTACTGTAATGACTTTGTAATCCTTGAAAATTGGCCAACAGAACTTGCACTTATTTGCACCACTAATTATTAGAATAACTCTTTTTTGTATTCTAAATGTCTTTAACTTTCACTTTCCCCTCCCCAAAGTATTATACCATATCTCAAATGCCATTCAAATTATGCAAATTAAATGCTTCTTAGCATGTATGTGTTCAAATCTTCCTTTAGTGACTTCAAAAGATACCTTACTCAAATTCGAACATAAAGAACGAGTATGGAAATTCCATTTTAAGTTTTCTGTAATGTAAATACCTGAAAACCTCACTTAAAGTTATTACAAACAATTTGTAGTTTACTAGGAAGTCAAAATTGATTAGAATAATAGAACATTACTGCTTTTTTTTACATTTATAATGGATCTTGTTTTGAAACCAAACCTCCAATTCTTTCATAGCATATAAATTTTTTTGTTGAAGCAGATCCTCATTTTTGTCAAACAACAAATACATTTTGTGTGACAAGGCTAATTTTACCCCTTGGAAGTTGACTGGGAGATCATTTATATATAATAAAAGCATTGGAACGATTATGATTTCTTTCTCAGAGATTATTAATAGCCCAGAAGTATGAAGTCCAATGCAGACCAGTTGTTATGGGAAACTGGAACATCAAGTTGTTGTTCTCTCTCTTCGTTCGAAGGTACAACAAAACATCCCTTTTAGCGGCCTGTACATGTGACATTCCTAGTAGCTTTATCATAAACTGAATGGGCCGCTTAGAAGGAGTTAATAGGAAGACACTGTATATCACAGTTTTCATCCAGATAATTAAATCAACATAATTAAAGGAGACAGTCTGAAGAGGCTGACATATTGCACATCTTCCTTTATCAGTTTTGATGCAAGAAATATGGTCACAGCTTAATCTGTCTGCAGCTGCTGTGTCATTGTTATGGTAGACTGTGGGTTCGAGGTATATGAAGTGCCCTATGAGAAAGATGACTTGACATTCGAGGAGATGTTAAGAAGTTCCACTGCTTCATTTCAGCAGCACTGTCTGCTGTGTAGTGTTGTTACACTGTTACAGTATTTTATGTGACAACTTTCATCACTACTTCACTTCCACCACTTCTTACTGTTATGCCACAGGATTCATGTGTTCTAGTTTAACTTTTTGGTGCCAAAATTATTTTTTTTTAATTTTAGCACACTGTGTATATAAAATGTGAATAATACAGGAACCAAATACGTTAGAATTATGAAACAAATGCATTTTGAAGAGGAAAAAACGGAGAGTATATACCGTGTTTAAAATATTCAGTACCTATATTTGTTGAATCAATAAATAAAATGCAACTTTAGAGGTTAGCGGTGTGGTACGACCACTATAGTTGACATTAGGCGTCAAAAGGTTAATGTACTGTGGATAATATTATGTTTCTACTCACGAGTTTTAGGAAGATGTGTTCCTTTGGCTGACAGACACATGTTGTGTCTAAGAAACATGATTTTTATTGCCTGTCGCAATGTGCCCAGTTACGTATGCCAACATACAGTGACCATTGTTACGTGCAATCAAGTTTCTGTATTTTAGTTATTTCTGTGATGTCTTATGCAGCAGTGTGAGTGTTACTGGATGTGGTGCGCTGAGTGGTTCCTGATTTTGCGGAGGATCGTATTGCCTTCATTTTGTTTTTGGACACCTGAATCTCCATGACTTTCAGGTATCCAAATGTGTGCCATGGTGTTCTGGCCTGGCCACATATTTGTTTCTGAGCATGTGTATATGTGTTCATTTATTTGTGTTTTAGGAACTAGGGAGAGTGGAGCACAGCATGGATGTGATAAAGACGGAACCTGAGTCTGACAGTGACACAGAACCAACACTAAGTGAATTTGAGTCAATTACTGTCAAACAGGAAGATTCATCTGTCCCATTATGCACTGTGAAGATTGGATTAAAGGTAAGCTGCCATATGTGTTACATAGAGGGATGAAGTGTATGGGTAAGAGCATACAGGTCATGTCAATGCTTCTGTTATGACTTTGGACAGGTCACATTATTAGAATTCGGATGTTAAGGGTTTGACGCTCTTGCTGGGTTAGTGTTTTATGATGTGTCAAATAAAGGTAGCACCTTCATCTTCAAGGATCGCTGTACCCCTGGTTGAAAGAGATCAAGTTTCAAGACTGTTTTGTATTGTTTGGAACACAAAGACTGTAGACAGAGTGAAGATCCGCTGCAGACCTGATTGCAGTGTCACATGATCTGAGCAGTTCACAGTTGGTTGTTGGGCCACTGAGAAATGTCAGTATGTGATCACAAGGGACACATAAGAAATGCTTTGGGTGAACAGTCATAGAGTTGGTAATGAATTAGTTCAGTCCTTTATAATAATATACACTCCAATTAAATAGTCATTTCACTTATTAAGTGGTTCACCTGATGGTGTGTGTGTGTGTGTGTGTGTGGTGTGTTGTGTGTGTATGGTGTGTTGTGTGTGTGTGTGTGTGTGTGTGGTGTGTTATGTATGTGTGTGTGGTGTGTTGTGTGTGTGTGTGTGTGTGTTTGTTGTATTCTTTTTCAGTAATTTAGATCGTGCTGTTTCGTGGTAATTGTGTAGTTAACATAGTTTCATGTTTAATTGATGTAAAACTCTTGTGTTTGTACATTTTCTGTGGCATATTACACACACTAAGGGTTAGTTATGTTGATGCTTACTGGACAGTTGCCATATAGACAATTTACTGAACATGCTGCTTGCAGCCAGATGTTGTATTGGTTGTTCTGTTGCACCCTGTCTGGCCAGCTGCCATTCATTTACACTGCTTGTGCCACACGTCAGCCTATGGACGCTGTACCAGCATGTTGTGGTATTCCAACTTCCAGGCTGAGTCCTGGACTAGGATGGCAGTCACTCATTATAGAGACAGAGGCAGTTGACACCTTGTTCCTTACTGACATGACATAATGTGGCTACTCTGGTACTTGTTACAGCAGGACACATGTGGAGTCAAACGTGATCCAGACTCACTGCCTGCTGAAACTGCTGCTTTCAGCATGAGAGAGCTGATTGCTGTGAAGCAGGAACTGCAAGAAGATGCCAAAGTGAGTCACAATTCACATTTTGTGAACAACATTGCAACTGTAACCACACGAAAGGTGCTGTGCATGTGATAGCCTGGTGCGCTGGGTGACAGTGCACTTTGCGGTTCAAATGTGAAGGCTTTGTGACTTGGTTTTCTCCGAGTCTCCACAGATCACGCGGGTTACTGTGCGTCTCTCTGTGTCACGTGTTGGTTGCTTGTTCTTCTGTTTGGTTGTGTCCGACGGTACAGTGCCTGTTACTGACCACCAACATTGAGGGCTTGGTGATCAGTACAGTGGTTGGTAGTCCAATTTCCGTACCATTCCACTGCACCTTGCATTTGCTGTGTCCATCAATAAAGCACAAATGCAGTCCCCTGCAGTTGCAACTGTTGGTACTGGATTTAATTTGTATGATTTTGTTTTCACTCATAAACAAACAACAGTCTATTCAGAAAGCAGGTATATCAACACAGGCTAAAAGTAAAATGCAAAATTCACCTGGTTCACATGCATGAATTACATGTGATATAATGCTGCTGCTCTGTGATCAGTTTGGTAGTGCACTGTGGAATGTGCATTTGCATGTTGACTTACATTGCTCTGGAATGTATCCAAGTTTTGGTGAACTGTTCTGTGTTTGGTGCACTGCATTGATGTCTGCCCCTCAGCTTCTGCTGTATTCAGTTGATTTTCATGTAATGTGCTGTTGACACTGTGCACTTGAAGTGAATATTTGAGGAATTGTGGTTTGGTTCCCAGCATGGGCAGGTTTTTCCTTCTCCAAAGCATTGACTTTGGTTCTGGGGCCCCACCCAACCTCATACTCAATGGATACCATGGTCAGTTGGCTGGGGTATGATGGTGACCTGTGGTCTGCACCTAGTGCTTACGTTGAGAATGAATGGAGTTCTACTTCCACTCCTCCATCTGCTTTCATGGCGTCTACAGAGATGACTGTATCTTTTATCACTGTGAAGACAGAACATGATGAACAGACTACGCTGAACACAGTTTAGTGCAGTGGCTACATCTGGCTTGGAATCAGGTCCAGCAAGGGACCTATCTATCAGATGCAGAGCCCTACTTGCAATATGTCCTTTAGGGCATTGTTTGTAGCGAAGAAACTGAGAATGAAATGTTGCAGCACTTCGACATGGTACCGTGTCGTCCGTTCACTGCCAGCCCATGAAATGTTGCAGCACTTCGACATGGTACCATGTCGTCCGTTCACTGCCAGCACATGAAATGTTGCAGCACTTCGACATGGTACCATGTCGTCCATTCACTGCCAGCGCATGAAATGTTGCTGCACTTCAACATGGTACCGTGTCGCCCGTTCACTGCCAGCACATGAAATGTTGCAACACTTCGACATGGTACCGTGTCATCCGTTCACTGCCAGCGCGTGAAATTTTGCAGCACGTCGACATGGTACCATGTCGTCCATTCACTGCCAGCGCGTGAAATTTTGCAGCACGTCGACATGGTACCGTGTCGTCCATTCACTGCCAGCGCATGAAATGTTGCAGCACTTCGACATGGTACAGTGTTGTCTGTTCACTGCCAGCCTGTGAAATGTTGCAGCACTTTGACATGGTACTGTGTTGTCCATTCACTGCCAGCCCATGAAATGTTGCAGCACTTCAACATGGTACCATGTCGTCTGTTCACTGCCAGCCCATGAAATGTTGCAGCACTTCGACATGGTACCGTTTTGTCTGTTCACTGCCAGCCCACGTACAGTGCAAGTCAAGTGCAGCCGTAAGATACTGTTGGTGTTTGTCTTCCATCTCTACTGCTGATATCCTGTAATGTTGAGGGATTAACAGAACTTGTTTGTTCATTGTGATGTGGATTTACTTTCATTGGTAGGGCCATCCATGCTGGATAGGCTTCTCAGAAAAAGAGAGAGAGCATGGTCAACATGATTGTCCATTTTGGGTTTGGGGCATGGAGCGTGGGGCAGATGACCCCATCCGTGTGAATAAACAAATTACATTCACATCCCTCAAACCATGTTATTCAGGTGGAATGAATGTCAGATGACACAACAGCAGACACAGGGACATGTTCATTAACTTTCAAAGCACTGTATGCCAGTGTCAGGGGATCTGAACTGTGAGATAGAAACTGATGGAAGAGGGTAATTGTGACAGTCAGGGTCTGAGTTGGACAGTAGTACTGGAGGAGGAGGAGGATGATGATGGTGGTGGTGGTGGTGGTGGTGATGGTGATGATAATGATGATAATGTTTTACATTTGTATTGTTTTGTGTTTGTTTCCATTTGTTTATGTAGTTATGAATACTTTGCTAAATAGTAACTGTGGTAGCTGTTCATAGTTCACCTTGTATCTTCAGAATGCCTGTTGCACTGATTTTCAAACCCAGAGGTTCCTAAATGATTGTCTTATTGCTGTTGGCACAATAATTGCATGTAAAATTTTGTACACAAATGCAGTGGCCCTATGTTTTACATTTCACAACTTCAACATGTTCGTGTGATTGTTGTTTGCAGCTGTACGAGAGACTGCTAACTGTCATGGCATCCTTTCAATGCACTATACTACTCACTCACCTGTGTTTTCTAAAGTGTGTACTGCTAGGTCATCTGTGAATTTTGGCCAGTTCAGAGCCTTCTTACACCCAAACTGTATACACACAGCTGATCCCAATTCTGACTACTTTCTGCATTCCCACCTCACAGTGAAACAAAGTGCAGTCAAGATTCGTGATGTCCAAGACGGTAATATTTAGGATTTCAGTTTCTTTTATTACCTATTTTAATACCATCATTTGGATGTTTCATATCTGGTTCCTGTAAATATGAATGAGAGAAGATGGTCGTGAGTCAGCTTGCTACACTCTCCTGCCACTGTGCAAAACACTTAGTTCAGATGTGTCTTCATTAAGTGAAGTTGATTGCTTTCATAACTCCTTCAGACATTTGATGTATGCTTTGTCTGTTTTATTAAAATAAATGTTCGTGACTTTTGTGCTTTTCTGGGGTTCTTAAGTGTTTTGCATTGAAAATGGATTTTGATGTTCATTATTCTGGCATGACGGCTGTAACAGTCAAAACTAATCACACACATTGAGACTCTGTTCTGAGTTGCAAACATGACATAGATGTAGTGACACGTTGTTTATAAAAAAAAAACATAACAGTTTGTGGTTACAAATTGTAATTCCTAACTCTAGCACACATGAACATGTCAGTCAGAATGCTTGCTAATGTGGTTGTTTTGTACAGTACCAGCAGGCTATGTGGGACAGCTGTGCAATCAAACAGGAGCAAGAGGATCATGTAGCATTACAAGATCATAGCATCTGCTCTGAAGGGTGAGTGTGATGCTTGTGTCACTGTTGCATAGTACTGACACATTCAGCTTGCAGCGCAGCTAGTAGCTAAATTGCCAATAGGGGGTGCACAGTTTGTGAAAGATAAGTACCTCATCAGGCATGTTCACAAGAAGTATGGAGTAAATAGAAATGGCTGCATGATGTGACATGGTTTTTGTAGCGTTATGGTGTAAGGTAAACTACATTCTGGAAGGGGGAGTAGAGGCATTGCTCTACTCTTTCTTTAACCTTGGTGGGAGATGGAGTGGGTGGTCAGTGCCACACCCTGGGTGTCTTTCTTCTGGGAAAGAGACTCAGTGCCTGTTGTACAAGAGGCTGAGTGGGCGCCAGGGCTGGTCTGGGCAGGTGTGGGAAATCTTGCTGCCGCTGGCATGCAGTCCCTGGACTGTCTGTGGCAAGTTACTGTACTGACTGCACTATCCCAGCCCTCAACATTATGACATGGTTAACATAACAGTATGAAGTGATTGACATAGTATTGTGACGGGGTTAACGCAATATTCACATGCTAGTCTCCACAATTTCTAGCCATGATTTCCAACAGATTGCCCATCAGGTTATCTGTTTGTATATGTTATGAACCTACAATGATGGTATGAAATCACAGTTTCACTTGAGAGAGAGAGAGCTTTATAGATTTTATCAGTCAAGTATGATACCGTATTGTTGACCGAAAAATATGTACATGCCTGCTGACTGCTGCATAGTTACTGCTGCCATCGATATATCATTCACTCACACAACCACAGATTAAATGTGTTATATCAAACAGACTGAAACATGGCTGTTTTGCCTGGTATCAAAATTTCATGTGTGTGGCTAGCATCAGCACTGCGTAATAACAGTAAGTTGCAATGCAGACCAGAATGGAAATATTAAAACAAGTGTACAGTCATAATTTATGTAACTAGCCATATAGTACAGGACGCTGTATGAGAGTTTGCTAGTTATTGACTTGTGATGATATTCCCTGCTTTAGTGGAATCTGAAAACTTAACTAGCATTGGTTCTTGTCCTGAAGCAGATTAATGTATTACCACTCTTTGTATTACCTGAGATCCATTTTAACGTTATCCTCCCATCCATGCATGCACCCTCAGTCTGCTGTAGGGATATTTTAACCACAGCACTATATGTACTTCACATGTTCCTGTGCACAATCCATGTCCCTCCCATCATATGTTACCATTACAGATCACTAATGGTCTGGTTTTTGTGTACCTTAGGTTTTCATTTTCTCTTCCTGGCAATTTTAAACAATTTTTAGATACAGCAGAACCTTAATGTTTGGGATATCAACATTTCATGGTCACCCACTTTAACTTTTAGACGCCTAACGTCGACTATAGTTGACATACCGCACCGCTAACCTCCAAAGTTGCATTTTATATATTTATTCAACAAATATAGGTACCGAATATTTTAAACATTGTATATACTCTCCGTTTTCTTCTCTTCAAAATGCAGTTTGTTTCATAATTCTAACGTATTTGGTTCCTGAATTATTCACATTTTTTGTACAGGGTGTGCTAAAATTAAAAAAATAATTCCAACACCAAAAGGTTAATACAGTTTTTTTTTGGTGTGTGTGTGTGTGTGTGTGTGGTGTGTGTGTGTGTGTGTATGGTGTGTGGTGTGTGTGTGTGTGACTGGTTCTAACAAATTGGGATGAGGTCACATGGTTGGTCAGTCAACTTCCTCCACTGTTCTGCTGTCTAACGGATTTTATTAAAATAAATGCATGCAGCTACCCATTTTGTTGTTAAAGTTTTAGTAGTGGTACTTAATAAGTAAGTTAAATAAGTACATGTTTTACATTGAAAGTGGATTCTGATGTTTGTGATGGTTTTGTTATTCCCGATTTATCATGAACATCGAGACTGTCATAAGTGCTAGACTGAAAGTGGTAGGTCTTTGCAGGGGGTGGGGGGCTTTTGTAAAGTGGTCAGTTTGAAGATCAGAGCACCAATATGGCTTGTTTGTTTGTTCGCAGTGCAGAACTCATTATTGGTACTGAAGGCTTTATTGGAACTGGTGTGTCAGTACAGCATGTTGACAGCCAACAAGAAGATGACAGTGGTGTGTCGTCAGTGTATATATCACAAAGCAAACTTTCAGGAAAGAATTCCTTGATATCAGTGGTGCAAAATAAATCTGATGTAAATAAGAAACTGCGTACAAAACCTCAGAGGAAAAGTTACCAGTGTGAACTGTGCGCAAAGAGTTTCACAAGACAGGGCCATCTGGATGAACATACGCGTACGCACACTGGAGAGAAACCATACGAATGTGAGATTTGCAGTAAGACTTTCACACAACGTGGCAATCTTGCGCAGCACCTCCGCACACATCCTGGAGACAGACCTTTCAAATGTGACTTTTGTATTAAGCGTTTCAGTCAAAGGGCTCATCTGGTGGAGCATAGACGGATCCACACAGGAGAGAAACCATTCATATGTGATATGTGTAACAGAGGTTTCTCACAACAAGGACATCTAGTGGCACACACACGAACGCACACTGGAGACAAACCATTCAATTGCCACTTATGCAAGAAACGATTTTCGTCGAGTGGCTATCTTCTGGTGCATATTCGTGCTCACTCAGGAGACAAACCTCACAAGTGTGATTCCTGTGACAAGAGCTTTATGCAACTTAGAGACTTGGTGAAGCACAGTCGTACTCATACAGATGCAAAACCATATAAATGCGAGATATGTCACAACCGTTTCCCAGATCAAGGTAACTTGGCACGACACAGGCGAACGCATGCAGAATCAATCCACAAGTACGTGTCTTGGAAGGTATCAAACAACATGGAAGGCACATTGTCTCCGGCTCTGGAGGGACACCTTATAGATATGCAGTGAAGAAAGGTGAGATTTCTCTGTTACTTGCTTTGCTGTCCAAATCAGCACCCAAGAATATGGTCATATGGATCTGAAATAATCCGACTCATTAGGTCTTTCAGGTGTACTGTTCAGGTGTACTGTTCACATGTTACTTTTCAGGTGTACTGTTCATGTGTTACTTTTCAGGTGCACTGTTCACATGTTAATTTTCAGGTGTACTGTTCACATGTTACTTTTCAGGTGTACTGTTCACGTGTTACTTTTCAGGTGTACTGTTCACGTGTTACTTTTCAGGTGTACTGTTCACGTGTTACTTTTCAGGTGTACTGTTCACATGTTACTTTTCAGGTGTACTGTTCACGTGTTACTTTTCAGGTGTACTGTTCACATGTTAATTTTTAGGTGTACTGTTCACATGTTACTTTTCAGGTGTACTGTTCACGTGTTACTTTTCAGGTGTACTGTTCACATGTTACTTTTCAGGTGTACTGTTCACGTGTTACTTTTCAGGTGTACTGTTCACGTGTTAATTTTCAGGTGTACTGTTCACATGTTACTTTTCAGGTGTACTGTTCACGTGTTACTGTTCACCTGTATGTTTTTTGAGTTATTTTGGTAGGTACTTCAACAAATATATTTGTTTACAAGTAAACAGTGTCAATAAAATACTTTCTGCAGTTTGTGTTTACTGAAGTGTTTGTTTTTTATACACAAGTGGTGACCTTAAAACTGTTATTTGCTGTATGAGCAATATATTGCTTCTGATAAAGGCCCTCCTTCCTCTTCAAGCCGTTGATTTCAGCGTTTGTTGTTTGCTGAACTGAGATGAAGTGCACCACGCTGAAGGAATTCAAGTAAACATGTCAAATGCTATGAGATTTTAGGTTTTCATAGCTTTGTTTCTGGTGATATCAGGTTAGCACAAGTGATTACTGTAAATTTGTCCCTTAGCACACCATGAAGATGTGTGGGGGACAGGAGGAGGTATAGCTCCGGTCATTTTTAACAATGGTGCTGGGTGGAAGTGAGTGATGAACCTTACACCTCAGTTGCTTTACTGCTGTGGACAGAGCCTGACTTGCTCTTTGAGTAGGTGACTGAGTAGGCCTCAGAACCAATCTGCACATTTTGGAGAAGTGTATGGCTTCAGCCTGTAGTCGTACTGTGGTTCTGGGATTGTCAGGCCTGTAGTCCTGCTACTATGCTGACTGAGCTTTCTCGGTTCAAATGTAGATTACTGCAGTCAGACTGAAATAGGCCACTGACATCCATCCAGGGTTTGGTTCTTACATAGTAACGTGTAGAGATAGAAAGACGTCGTTAAATACGTTGGTATGTTAGTGACATTTAAAGATGCCTATATCGTTCTTACCGTACGGCGAGTTTAGTCTCATTCTGGAGGGTCGCCTTTTATCGCAACGTGCTTGGTGCACATTTGCATTTACCACACACTCATCACTGATAGCAATATGCAATCATTTTCATTTGTCAGCATGCTACATAAGCACTTCATATACCGTCATCAAATAATTGAAGCTCGTTTGTTATTTCAGAACCGATCTGCGTAGATTCCATTCAAATCGCGTCTCCCCGGCTCCGCTAATCCGTGCACGGCTGGTTTAGTCCCCCTCCCTGCATCACCTAGCAACGGCCAATGAGAGATCAGGTGAGGTCACATCCGTGTTGAGCATGAGGGAGTGCAGGCAGAGCACACCCGTGGCCAGCGGTAGAAGTAGTGTGCAGTTGAGTGCGGAGAGAAGTGAGCCAGGGAAAGTTGAAACCAGTGACGTGCGAATGAAAGCTGTGCTTCTTTGTGCTTGTGCAGTTTGGAAGTACAGCACTGTGTTTGTTATTATGTGTCTGATTTTTAGACTTGGACGTAATGGGAGATCAGAGAAGGAAACCGGGATGTTAGCTGTTTCGTTTCATAGATGCATGTCGTGTGGCGGCAGTGTGACATGTTCTTCGGACAGACATTCTCGAAAATTTGAAGTTAATGTGCCTGGAAGATGTGCTTTTTCGTTTTATTAATGTGACAGTACATGTGTTTCTAATTACCGAGTGCAAGAGGTCATACATTTGCAAACAATTGCTCAAAGTTGTGTTCGGGACAACGTTGTGTGTAAATTGAGAATAAATGAACATTGGTACAATTGTGGGAAGTTGCGCCAATATGAACGTCGTATTGTGGCTCTTTCAGTAACATAAGAGGTCTGTCGTGTAAATAACAGAGCCTGATTTCTTCACTTCAGCAGTACTTGTCGTGAACTATTTTCGTTGTCAAATGCCCTCGAGTGTACATTCCTAAGGTGTAATGTGAAGTTATGTAGGAAGTACAGCACAGCATTACAGTAATAGTAATTATGTGAAAGTTTGTTACGCACGAAGTAGCGATCGCGGTGGCAGTGATATCCCAGCAGGAAATTAGAACCGTGTAAAGTGCACTTAGAATGTAGCGAAACGGCACTGCAGACCAGAAGTAACGCCGTCCGGAAGTTCAACACAGAAACGTGTGTGTGTGTGTGTGTGTGTGTGTTCAGACACGCGAGCCAGATATGTGAAAGTCGGTGTGTGTTCTGTGTATCGATTTGTGTGTTTACATGTGTTACACGATGAGACACACGGCGCCGGATTTGACGTCGGGAAGTCTGTGGACCCTCGTCGTGATGCTTCTCTGCTTCTGCGCCCCGTCGACTCAAAGAGGTAGGTTCAAAGAACAATTACTTTTCAGTTTATGATTAGTAACAGTAAATGTGACGCTCTAGCTTCTGAAGTCTAGCATTTTGCCTGTACACAGAATTGGCTCCTGCCTGCAGTAGGGATGTACAGCAGTAGCTGGATGTACAGCAGTAGCTGGATGCTGTTTGATGGACCTGGACTGAGTTCTGTGCAGGATAGAAACTGGAATTTACGTACATTATGGTAGAGATAAATTTTTTCCTGTACATGCCATTATAGCATGTAGGGGAAATGGAGAGTCTAGCTCCATTCAGTCTTAACCTCGGTAGTAATTGGAAGTGAGTTTGTCAGTCTCACGCCCCGGCCACTTTTGCCCCCGCAACTAATTGAATGGGAGGTTGTTTGGGCCACAGGGACGGTCTGGACGATTTGCAGCTGAGAGACATCTCTCGGCCCTCTTCGAACCCAGGATCGCTCAACTTGTAGTTTAGTCACCATACTGACTGGGATCAGGCGGTTGGTCGCCGGCTTGTCATTGCGGGTGACCGGGTTCGATCCCGGGAGGTTTCATGTGGGATTTTTTGTGGACAAAGTGCCACAGGGAGAGTTTTTTCTGCCAGTACTTTGATTGTTGCCTGTCATTGACATTCTGCCTGTTGAAAGATCAGCCCGAGGATGGTCCTACAAATTGGGCCGGAACATGTAGCTGCAAGTATAATGTAATGTAATATAAAGTTGTGTATGACTATATTATATACATATATTGTGTTGTATTTTAGCTTACATTCTACCAGTGCTGCTTGATAATCTTCACCTCAGGGTGCCCCTACGAGACGGACAAGCGGGCGACGCCTTAGAACTTGGTAACGAGACAGTCGGGGGGAACTCTGACACTGATGTGAATAAGGTTCTTGGTTTATTTAACGATGCTTTTAGACTGCATGTGCTGTGTATGTGTTGTGGCCCACTTCACAGCACTGCATTCCATTCGGACGGTCGGCCATACAGCAAATTCCTTCCAATTTAATTGCTTCGACTGATCGATCAGCCGATCCAAGGAGCAAAGGCAGTCTTGGGCAGCTGACAGCTAACACTCCTTCAGCAGCTACAGAAATTCCCCCCATTTTAGGATACCTCGGTGTTGTTTACCGTCGTCATCACCGCCAGCCATTTGCCTCTTTCTTGAGCCAGATTAATCCATTTCTGTAGGGCTTTGACGAGGTGTATTTCTCACGGCAGTAATTGGCTTTATTTGGATTTTGTCCGTCGTCTTACTTTCAGTGTAGCACTGCGTTTCGGAAATCGGTTTTGCTTCCGTCTTCAGGCAAACTGATAATATTTCCGTTGTTACACCGTGCATGTTGTCAAGTCAATTATTTTACCAACCACTGCACTTATATAAATTTGTAAAATTTACACATTAAAACATTAAAAACGCTCCGGCATGTTTCGGTCCTAAGATCATCAGGGAGCTAATCATCCTTGCTAAAGTTACACTATTAAAAGTCATATTAATTTCACTATTCCAGTTGGTTTTGTGGCAGCATGCCGTGTTGTGTTGTGTTGTGTTGTGTTGCCAAGAGTGCCCTGTTATGGATGTGCGTTCTGTGCCAGTATCACGCCACGAAACACAGAACGCACATCCATAACAGGGCACTCTTCGCAACACAACACAACATTGCATGCTGCCACAAAACCAACTGGAATAGTGAAATTAATGTGACTTTTTATAGTGTAACTTTAGCAAGGAATATATAGCTCTCTGATGATGGTCCTAGGACCGCAACATGTCGGAGCGTTTTTAATGTGTAAATTTTACAAATTTATATAAGTGCAGTGGTTGGTAAAATAATTGTAAAACTGATAATAGCTTAGTGCAGGTGCCCACCATATTAGGTGCTTTCGTTTTCCTGAAGACGGAAGCATAACCGGCTCACGGAACGTAGTACTACATTGTAAGACGACGGAGGAAGTCCAGAGAAAGATCTCTTCAGATCAGTCCAGTCCACGCCTGCCCGTTCCTTTTCAATAGACTCCACTTAATATTGCCCTCCCAACCCTGCCGAGGTCTTTAGACCGGTGTCTATCATTCCGGTTTCCAAACCAACCCCCAGTCTGTTTGCCCTTCTGCCCACCACCCCCTTCTCCGGTCACATCGTCCTTGATCTGATCACCCGGACCAGACGTGGTGAGCAGTACCAATCATGAAGCTCCTCATTATGCAGTTTTCGTCAGCCTCCTGTTCCTTCCCTCTAAACCCACATGTTTCTCTCAGCACCGTATTCTGGAGCATCCTCAAACTATGTTCATCCTTCACCGTGACATAGAAGTTCCACAACCATACAAAACAACAGACAGTATATTGTAATGCTCATCTTCTTGTACAGCCACCAGAACACAGAACATTCTGTGCCGTTCATCTTCTTGTACGGCCACCAGAACACAGAACATTCTGTACCGTTCATCTTCTTGTACAGCCACCAGAACACAGAAAATTCTGTACCGTTCATCTTCTTGTACAGCCACCAGAACACAGAACATTCTGTACCGTTCCCTCAGTTGTTTCATTTCTTCAGACATGCAATTCCAATCTGTTAGTGTCTGTCCCGAACATTTGAACTCGGCCACATTTCCAACACATATATCATGTATCTGTACGTTGTCATGTTACCCTGCACTCTGTTACACGTTCGAACGTTCCGAATTCTAAACCCCTCACTAGTGACCAGTAAAGTTGCTTTGTCCATCCGTTCGACGCCACCCTGTGCTGTAGCGCCGGTCTCTCTGTCTTTACACATGGCCCTATACCAAGTGTATTTGTCTATCGGATATTCATTTTAGCATTGTAGCCACGCCTGTATTTTGAGGTTGACCTCATCGAAGTCTTTGAAGCGGGATTTCAGTAGCGGTGTTGTTGACGATTGTAGGTTTCTGCAATATGGCTGCGGCAGCAGCCACCCCCCCCCCCCCCCCCCCCCCCCCCCCCCCCCCCCCCCCCCCCCCCCCCCCCCCCCCCCCCCCATTGTCTTCCCCCCCCCCCCCCCCCTCCGTCGCGGTGTGTGGGTTTCGGTCTGGCGGGTCTTTTTT
>Ga0131853_10007578_pt1 | contig 19678 bp, 19 predicted proteins | sample TergutLab28metaG_FD_92764 | JGI IMG/M metagenome (GOLD analysis project Ga0131853, IMG submission 92764) | Labiotermes labralis P1 segment gut microbial communities from Petit-Saut dam, French Guiana - Lab288 P1 (version 2) (version 2) | ecosystem: Host-associated > Arthropoda: Insects >... | reverse complement strand
TATTGCCTTTCATACCGCTAATCCTTCCCCCAAACCGGGCTAGCCTCAAACGTGTCGGTATACAAAATCTTGCCCTCCAGCACATTCACCAAGTGCTTGCCATACTCACTGTTGCCGTACTTTTTGGTGGAAACGCGCAGCTGCTCCTCGCTAATCCAGCCGGTTTTATAAGCGATTTCTTCAGGCGCAGAGATTTTGATACCCTGCAGGCTTTCCACCGTGCGCACAAAGTTCGATGCACGATAAAGGTTAGCAATCGTACCGGTATCCAGCCAGGCATAGCCACGGCCCATCACGCGCACCTGTAAGTCGCCACGCTGCAAATACATGCGGTTAATATCCGTGATTTCCAGTTCGCCACGTGCACTTGGCCGCAATTGCTTGGCAAACTCCACCACGCGGTTGTCGTAGAAATACAACCCCGTCACCGCGTAATTCGATTTTGGTTTGGCCGGTTTTTCTTCAATCGAAAGCACTTTATTATCCTTACCAAACTCCACCACGCCAAACTGCGCGGCATTCTCCACGCTGTAGCCAAAAATCGTGGCACCGTACTCGCGCTTAGCGGAATCACGCAGCATCTTACCCAACCCGCCACCATAGAAAATATTATCGCCCAATATCATCGCAACATTGTCACCGCCAATGAATGGCTCACCGATGATAAACGCCTGCGCTAGGCCATCTGGGCTGGGCTGCACGGCATAGCTCAGATGCACACCAAACTGCGAGCCATCGCCAAGCAATTGCTCAAACTTGGGCGTATCTTCAGGCGTGGAGATAATAAGAATCTCCCGAATGCCCGCCAGCATCAGCGTGCTCAGTGGGTAGTATATCATTGGTTTGTCGTACACGGGTAGCAGTTGCTTGGATGTGACCATGGTCAGCGGATAAAGCCGCGTGCCGCTGCCGCCTGCGAGGATGATACCTTTCATGTTAGCTCCTAGACGTTAGATTTTAGAGGGTTTCCTCTGCAAGTTTTGATGTCGTTCGACTCATGCATGTAACATACCGCCGAGTTGATTGACTATACATTAACATTCAGCAACATAAAAATCCATCTCGTCATCATCACTTAATGGGTAATCGCCTGGGTTTGACATGTGCAGAATTTCTCTGCCTAATCCCATGCAACTTAGGCCATACAAGCCCGCCTCTTGTGCTTCATCCTCGGTTTCAAAAAGCTCGTCATCTTCCTCTTCTGTGCCATCTGCGTTTCGAAAAATCAGTTTGAACATAAGTTTTTCTCCTTAATAAAGTTATCCCGGCATGCTCTTGGTGCAAATGTGCCAGTTCACACCAAAGCGGTCGGTCACGTGGCCGCAAAGATCTGCCCAAAATTGCTGCGCCAATGGCTCTGTCACCGTACCGCCATCGGCTAGACGATTGAACAACGCGGTCACTTCTTCCGCGCTGTCTAAAAACACGGTGAAGGTGTGGTTTACGCTAGCAGGCGCCGCTTCGCAACCATCGGTGAGCGCAACAGTACAGCCGAAAATCTCCACCTCTGAGTGACCGACGAAATTCGGTGCAACGTCTTCCACGTAGTGCACCGCCTTGACGTTTGCGCCCACCGCTTCTTTGTAAAACGCAATGACCTTATCGCAGTTGCCTGCAAAATGAATGGTTGGAACTAACATATTATATCCTCTTTTCTAAAAATATCCAAGCTGTGGTGCGTAATGCCCACCATGTCGGGGCGCTCACAAACCGCAAAATGGTATTGCAAATACAGTGCAAATTCTTCATCACTCATGGCGTTCACCGTTTCCCACATATGCACGCTAAACAAATCCGTGGCCACATAGTGCAATCGCTGCACGGGGTAATGCGCCATCAAACGGTCAATGTCTTCGCGCCGCACTAACTCAAACACATCCTCCGGCTCGGAGTGTGTGGCGAATGTATGCGGGTCAATTTTCCCGCGCTTGATGTAATCGCTGACATCAAGCACTTTTCGCCCAAAACCACTATGCAAAATGCTGGCATCGCTGATGCAATAGGCAACAAAAATCACGCCACCGGGCTTGGTCACGCGTAGGGCTTCTTGCAAGGCTTTGTGCTTGTCATCCTCTGTATATAAGTGATACATCGGCCCTAATAGCAACGTGATGTCATAGTCATCATCTGCGAAGTCCGATAAATCCAGTGCATTGCCCTGCGTCACGGTAATATTCTGCTGCGGATTCATGTTTTGCTTAAAAATGTCGATGAAATGCGCAAACAGTTCCACTGCGTCCACAGCGTAGCCCATGTCTGCAATGGTGTGGCTATATCGCCCTGTGCCTGCGCCGATTTCCAGCACCCGCGCACCGGGAGAAAGATATTTTTCAATATACCGTATGGTAGTGAGAAATTCTACGTTGCTATACTTGCGGGCAAGCCGCCCGTCTTCGTCGTAGTTGTGATAGAAGCCGGCCAATGTTTCGGCTTGGCTTGTGGTGTATGCGGCCATTTGTTTCCTCCTATGGCAAAATGCCCTCATTTTCTAAGCGGCGGATAAAGTTTTGCACATCTTCCGCAAGCCGTTCAAAGTTTTGCCCACGAGCCTGTTCCAATTCCTCGTCACTTGGCGTTGCCAAAAAGCCTCTACCAGGAACATCGAAACCGCCGATTATTAAGTCATTATGTTGCTGATTAAGGCGAAAAGCTAACGAATTTTTTGGACGCCACAATTCTTCATCCATGATTTGCAGCAACACTGCAACGCGCCGTTGTTCATCAAACAACGCTGTTTGGATTAGTCTATTTTCTTCAAGCCATTCATCATAGTATTGCAATAGGGGCGGCTCACCGTCGAAGTTCAGCCCAGCCTCCTCCAGCTGCGCACGAATAACCCCCAGCGTTTCTTGCTCGGTTAGGTATACAACATATTGTGGCATGCGAGGTGCACCGCCACCATGCGGCCAACCAAATGGGTAAGCCGCCCACAACCCACAAGAGTGCTCGCCCCAAGCACACCGACGCATGCCACCACAGCGGCATTGCGCGCCCAGCGTTTGGGTAGGGTCTTCAACGGCGGTTTTTCTGTCAACTTCGGCAGCGCGGGCGGTATATAGTTCTCCACGGGTTGCAAATTATCCGTAATCTAGCCTCCACTGCAATGCTTCGTACAAATTATTATACCAAAAAGTGCTAAATCTGTCAACGCCCACATATGATGAGAAAAACAAACCATTTCATCATACGGAGGGGTCGCCAGTGAAAGGAATCGTAGAGGAACGCTGCGTGGAACTGGGCAGTTACATTGTGGAAAACCAGGCCACCGTGCGTGCCGCCGCCGCTAAATTCGGCATATCCAAATCCACTGTACATATGGACGTCAGCGAGCGTCTGCGCAACATTCGGCCGCAATTATATTCTCAGGTACGGCAAGTGCTTGACATCAACAAAAGCCAACGGCACATTCGCGGCGGGCTTGCCACGCGGGAAAAATACCGCATGGAAGAAGAGTAGTCCGTCCACGCCAACACAACCCCCGCCATCGTACGGGGGCATTTTTTATGCGCTCGCGTTTTCCTCCTGCCGTGCTCGTTGTGCAGCCAAATCCGCCCGGATTTTCTCTTCATCATGCTTACCAAATGGATACCAAAACTGCATGGTAAGAAAGTTGAAGAAAAATGCAATGGCCGGCACCAGCGTCGCGATGGTATACAGCCGCCCAGGCACATAGGCAGGCTGCACCGTTGCCCCCTCCGCATAGCCAATGGCTCCTAACAGATAGGACGAGCCCGCTTGCGCCGCCGTGTGGCCAATTTTGCGTGTGGCAAAAAATAATGCGTAGCAGGTGCCCTCTTCACGTTTTTTGCTCATCAGCTCTTGTTTATCCAGCACATCGGTTAGCAATGCCCACAGCTGCATGTTCAAGAATGTTTGCCCAATGCCGCCAATAAAGGCAATGCTCACAAACACCAACGCATTGTTGGTGCCCAGCAGCAATAGTGTGAAGTTCGCTGCCGCACTCAGCGCAAGACCGCAGGCACATAGTTGCTTTTTGCCCATTTTGCGCACCAGCTTGGGCAGCATGGGCAGCAGCAGCACCGCAGGCGCGTTAATCGCCACATTAAGCACGGCAAACATATTGGTGTCATTGAAATAATGTACAAACAGAAAGTTGTTGACCGACATCGAAAACAGCATGCTGCCCATGGTGAGCAACGATGCCACACAAATAGCTAGGAAAGAACGGTTTCTCACCAGCACTTTGATGGTTTGACGCATGTCATGCGATTGCGGTTTGCTGGGGTCCTTCACCCGTTCGCGGGTCATTTTGAAAGCAGCGTTGTGCGCCACAATGCTCACCAGTGCGCAAACCACCACCGCAATGAAAAAGTTGCGGTAATTAAACACTTCCACATCGTTGCCTTGGTAGCTCACCGTAGAAAACACTAATAGTGGAAAAATCACCTGCGCGGGCAAGCCGCCCAGCCCCGCACCCAAGCTGCGGAAAGTGGACAGCTGTGAGCGTTCTGCGCCATCCACAGTAATTACCGATGCCATGGAGCCCATAGGGATGTTAATGGCAGTGAATATCACGTCATAAATAACCTGTGTGACATAGGCATAGAGGAGATATTGCCACGGGGCAAGCCCCGGAATGTACAGAAACAACAAAATTGCCATTGCGGCAAAGGGCAGCGAAAAATTGCGCAAACAGGGACGATATTTGCCGTATTTACCGGGCAGACGGCGGTCAAAAAACGTGCCCAAAATAGGGTCATTGATACCACTGAATAGACGGATGATGAGCAATAGCGTGCCTACACGCTGAAACGGAATTTTCAGCACATCCACGTAAAACATTTGCATAAATGTACCGATTGTGCTGGTGAACAGGCTGCCACCGGTATCAGCTAGGGCGTAGCCAATTTTTTCACTGAATGCAACACGGTCATGAGTTTGCTCCATATTCATTTCTCCAATCCTATCGCTCTATACTTTACATTCTACACTGTTTTCTTCCCGCCGTCAAGGAAAATTTGCTAAAACGCCCCCTGCCCAAGCACTATTTCCACTTATATATAATATAGTGATAGGGAACTTACATTGGGAAAGGAAGATGACCCATGGACAAATTGACCATTGAGCAATACAAACAAGAAATGTTGCACCAGGCACGCCGTGCCCGCACATTCGACCCTCCCGCAGCCGTACCCTTTGAGGAATCGTCAATCCCGCCACAGCACGCAGGGGAACCCGAACTGCCACCCGTGGTACATATGCCCGCCAACGAAATCATGGAGGATAGCTACGAAAATAGCTACGTAGAGCCCGCCCCTTTTTTCGACACCACCATCATAGCCGAGGACATTATCCCCTTCGCTCACGAAGAAAACATCAGCGACAGCGGCATTTTTTTAATGCCCGAGCCACAACCAGAATTCGAGCCGCAACCAGAACCCATGCCCGAACCACAAGCGTTTTTCGCCCCTCCCATCGCTCTACCCCAAGCGGAGTCAAGCGCAGGCGTCATCAGCGATGAAGAATGGTTTGGCCAGCCAGACGCCGAACCGGTCGTCGCTGCTCCCCTTGAGCCGGAGGAATTCCCTCCCGATGAACTCGACGACCTCGGCCTGCCCGAACATTTCCCGCCCTATAACCCAGAGCCTGACACCAATGAAACCACCACCGAATATTACGAGATGCCCTCACCCGTGTTTTCTTCCTTGGCCGAGTTCAAGGCAAACAACCCTGCGCATGGCGAAATTTTCGTGCATGTGCTAGACAACAGCCACCCTGCCTCCGGTGCGCGGGTGCAAATCACCAAGCAAATTGGCGGCAAAACCTATCGGTTTTATGATGGCTATGTCGGGCGTAGCGGCAGCGTAGGCCCCATCGAATTGCCCGCACCGCGCAAAGAAACCGCCTACCACGAAACCACCATCCCCTACGCCCTATACGACATCACTGTCACCCACGCGCGTGACCACCAAAAGCTAGAAAACGTCCCCATGTTTGCCGACACCAGCGGCGAACAAGTTGTGCGCATGAAAGAAACCGAACATATCAACGAAGCGCTTTACGTGAAATAAGGAGGCCAACATGGGTTTTGGTTTGCCAGTCATCCCGCATGAGATTACTGTGCACCTAGGAGCACCGCGTGCTAATGCGCGGCGCGTGACGGTGCCGTTTATCGATTACATCAAAAATGTGGCCAGCAGCGAGGTCTACCCCACCTGCGCGGGGTGCTCATAAAGATACTTTATACGTGATGGCAATGTCGCGCGGAGCGTTGCTGCGCACGCTGCCATCGCCGATTTTAATTTCATCTATGAGCGCTCGCAGTATGCTCCACGTCACTTGCTGCATCAAGATAATCTTCCATGCTACCGCAATATAATGTTCCGTGTTCATTGTTTGCGTTTGTTCACACTGCAGACGCTGCAGCAATGCGTTTTTTTCGCGCCGCTCTGCCTGGTAACCCTCCGCCATCTCCACATAAGTTCCTATGGAAATACGCTCCAGCGCCTTATCTTCATACAAGTTGCGCAGGATAATTGATAACTCATCCAAGCGCTTTTGCAGCGCTTGCTGGCTGGTTTGGCTGGTGCGTTGTTTCTCTTGCTTCTCCAACCTGTGTTTGAGCAAAGCTCGCAATTCTTCGTCAGTAATTGACAGCGCTGCCACGTGCCTTAGTATATCTCCACGCACAATTTCACACAATATATTCTCGCGAATCGAATGCGATCCGCAGGCCGATTTCCCACACGAAGCATAGCGCCCGCATATATAGCGCACGGTATGGCTGCCGTCTTTGTTTTTCTTGGGTGCTGCCCGCATGGCGTAGCCGCAGTCCATGCAGACCAAGAGCCCAGCAAATAGGTGTGGCTTATCGCCTTTTGTGCTGCGCACGCGACGGTCGGCCGCCATTGTCGCTTGAACCGCCTGCCAAATTTCCCTATCAATAATCGGCTCATGCGTGCTCTCCACCCGGATATGTTCTTCTTGCGCAATGTTGCGGCGCTGCTTGGTTTTGTGTGAGCGACTTTCGGTTTTGTGCTGTACCATATTCCCAATATAGACTTCATTGCGCAACAGTTTACGCAGGCAGCCATCATTCCACGCCGCACCGGTTTCACCACCGCGGTATACACTTGGCGACGCAAGCCCTTGCTCGTTGAGCATACGGGCAATCTTGCGTGCACCCATGCCGCTTGCCCGCATGGCAAAAATGCAACGCACCTGCCCGGCAGCGTAATCATCTATCAACAACGTGTTTTTTTCATCATGCGAAAGTCGGTACCCATATGGCGCATACGAACCACTATACTTGCCACGCTCCGCCATAATGCGTTGTGCGCTTTTGGCTTTGCGGCTGCAATCGCGCAAATAAAAATCGTTGAATAAATTCTTGAATGGAATATAGTCCACACTAGCTTCCAAATCTGTATCCATGCCATCGTGTAAGGCAACCAGGCGGCAACCCAAGCCAGGCAAAATATGCTCGGTATAGCGTCCCACCTCGATATAATCACGCCCAAAGCGCGACATGTCTTTCACGAGAATTGTGTTGACTACACCTCGTTTCACGTCGTCCATCATGCGCATGAATCCGGGTCTGTCGAAGTTGCCGCCGGTGTAGCCATCGTCCACATAAATTTCGACCAAGTTCCAGCCTTGTTCCACGATGTGTTTGAGCAGGATTGTCTTTTGATTTTCAATGCTTAATGATTCACCTTGACGCAAATCCTCACGGCTCAGCCTAACATAGATTCCAACATTTTGCATGCGTTGTTCCTCAAAAAATAATAGCACCGGGAACTACCCGGTGCTATATATTATTCAGTTTTGCGAGCAAGCATGCTTATTTCTTCTTGCTGTACTTCTGCACATAATAAACACGCATGAACGCGGCATCCAGCCAACCAAGCGGCTTAGCCTTGCCAAACTTGCTGGCAGCAAGTGCCACCGCGCAGTTTTTATCCACCACGGTTTCTACTGCCTGCGCTTCGTCAAGACTTGAGCCAAAGCACAGTGCGCCATCACCCGGCATCAGCATCGCGCTACAGTTGCCCTGCTTGGTGGTGAGCTTCGCGCCCGCAATTTGCGCAAAGTCATCCAAATAAGGTAGTAATTTCTTGTGTGCTTTCGACACCTGCAACATCGCAGGCGTTTTGCTGTGAATAACCCATGTGCCATCGGCTTTCTCAACTGCAGGGCTTTCTTGGCTTTGCACGGGCAAGTCCGCCACACCATGTGCCTGCAGCCATGTGCGGCATTGCTGCTCCAGCACATCGGCCACATTGAAGGTATCTTCTTCATCTGTGCCCACGCAAATGGTGCCGTGGTGCGCCATAATCACGGCCTTGACTTGCGGATTGGCCGCCAAAGCGTCTGTTACACCTTTGGTTAGCTTGTTGGTGCTGGGTAGGCCATACGCCGCAATCGGCACGCTTTCCCCCAGCACGTCTTTCCATTGCGCATCAACCGTAACGGTTTGCCCCATCACGGAAACAATTGACGCGTAATATTGGTGCGTGTGAATAACAAATCCCACGTGCGGCCGCAGCTGATAAGCTTTGGCGTGCACAGCTTTTTCGCTGGAGGGTTTCACGTCACCCTCATAGCTCATGTCAGCAATATTCACCAACACGATGTCATCAGGTGTTAAGCTGTCATAGGCCTTGCCTGATGGCGTGATGACGAACTGCGTGTCGCTCACGCGTGCGCTCACGTTGCCCCACGTGCGAGCAATCAGACCGGTGTCTACTAGGCGTTTGCCTGCGGCGATGACAGCTAATTTGGCTTGTTGAATATCCATGTGATTCTCCTATCTACAGTTGCACGCAATTTACAAACACCCGCTCAAACCGATTCAGCGCATCTGCAATGAGTTCCGGTGTGTAAGCCGCGCTGGTATATAAGCGGCTGCCTGCGAGAGTCACAATGCCCTCGGCCATGTAAGCCGCGCCGATGTGTTCCATCTCTTTTTTGCGCTTACTGGTTTCTTTCAATACACTGGGAATCGTCCACGGTTTGCTCCAATTGATAGCATAGTGCATGGTGCCTGCATTGTCCAGATGGCAAATGCTGCCTTGGTTAAACACCACAAACGGCAGGTTGTATTTTGCCACGAGGTCTTGCAGACCTTTGGTGAGCAAATCGCCCATTTCACCCGCCACTTGGCAAGCATTGGTGCGGTCGATTTCCTCCAAGGTATAGTAACCCGCCACACAGCTAATGGGTGTGGCCGCCATCGTGCCACCCACAAGTGCCTTCTTAATTTTCTTGCCGCCGCCGCTGTCAAGGCCTGCGCCAAAGTGCTGCATCACAGCATTCTTGCCGCCCACGCCGCCCGCACCAGGATAACCGCCGGTGATGGCTTTGCCGAAAATCGTCAGGTCGGGTTCCACGCCAAAATAGCCCTGTGCGCCTGCCATGCCAAGACGGAAGCCCGTCACCACTTCATCAAACACAAGCAACGCGCCGTATTTACGGCACAGGCGCTCTACGTGCTTATTAAAATCTTTGTCCAGCGGACGAGTGCCACTTTCAGGGCCTACAGGCTCCATAAACACTGCTGCCGTGCCGCCGCGAAACTTGTTGCGGCGCAGCACGCGTTCGAGCGAATCAAGGTCATTGGGGAAAAATTCTTGGGTATACTTGGTCATTTTGCTGGGCACGCCCTCGGCCAAAATGCTCTTGCTGCCCGGCACGCGAATGCCATAAGCCAAGGCGTCAGACCATCCATGATATGCACCGCCCATTTTCACAATATTCTTGTTGCCAGTAGCCAAACGCGCAGCACGGCAGGCGGCCATGCAGGCCTCGCTGCCGGAGTTGAGCATGCGAAATTTATCCACCGTGGGCACGCTATCGGCAATTTTCTTGCCCAGCTTGTATTCATATTCATGGAATAGCCCCGTGGATGGTCCACAGGTGTTGAGCACATCAAACACTTGCTCGCGAACGCTTTCAGGGTTGCTGCCCAGCACCGTGGGGCCGCCCGCTTGCAAAAAGTCAAGGTATTCATTGCCATCGATGTCCGTCAAATGCGCACCATAGGCTTTGGTGAACACCAGCGGGAATGGGTGGTTAAATGCCAAGTTATGTTGCACGCCGCCGGGAATAATGTCCCGAGCTTCGTCAATCATTGCCTTAGACTTCTGACACTTTTGCCCATAGTACTCTTCCTCATACTGTTTAAGACGCTTAGGGCTGATGGAATAAAGCGGCTTTTTAATCAGCTCATCCAGCTGACGGGTAACTTCTGCGGCATCGTGGTATTCTTTAATGGCAAAACGGGTGTCCATGGCATATTCTCCTTGTTACTATTACTTTCATTATAGCACACCTGCGGTGGGCAGTCGCTTATATGCTGTATGCAAGAAACTCAATCACCCGCCACAGCTATGTGCCTATTATAGCACACATATCGCATAAATACAAGTGAATTTTCAATGAACTTGCAATTGTGCAAACAGTGTTTTGTTGGCTTTGTGCAGTTGCTTGTATACCGCAAAATATTTGTCGTACTTCGCTTTATTCTCCACGCAAGGCTGATAGGTTTTCACCGCGGGTATAATTTCTTTTGCGTGCGCAAGTGAGTCAATTGCCCCGCAGCCCACGGCGGCCACAGCGGCTGCACCCATCGCACCCACATTTTGCGGGCTGGCCACGGTTTCTACGGTGTGACCGGTGCAATCGGCCATGATTTGACACATCACATCGCTCAGCGCACCACCGCCCACAAAGCGAATCACCGCCGAGATTGCGGTCTTTTTCTGCTGCGTTTCCAGCATCCAACGCAAGTGGTACACCACACCTTCCACCACTGCGCGCATCATTTCGGTTTTGCCGGTTTCTAAGCTCAGACCAAAGAACATGCCACGCGCCGCCGAGTCTTCAAATGGGCAGCGATTGCCATGTAGCCACGGGGTAAATAGCACCCCTCCCGCACCAATTTTCGCCTGTGAAACCACTTCCATCAGATAATCATACAACGAAGCATACTGCGTTTCTTGGTCGGGAGATTCATGCTTGAAGGTCTTATTTAGGTAAACATTAATTTCATCCAATGCAAGGTGGTTTTTCACCCATTCCACGCACTTGCCAGCGGTTTCTTGTTCGGCAAAGTAGTTAAACAGCCCCACCTGTGCCCCCACAATGGCTGCGATGTTCGCCGTGGCATCCACCATGCTTTTACCCACCACTGTGCTCACCCAGCCCGATGTTCCGCAGTAAATATGCGTGTCGCCCAACGCTACAGCACCCGCGCCCACGCCCACCAACGCGGCATCGCCCCCGCCGCCAAACACGGGAATCCCTGCCACCAAGCCGAGTTCTTGCGCTTGCTGTGCACGCAGCTTGCCCACTTCAGCGGTGCAGGGCACAATTTCCGGCAGGTGATTCATCTCCACACCCAGCATGCCGCAAACACTCTTGCTCCAGCGTTGCTTATGTATATCATACAATAGCGTGGCAAACGCGCTGTCGTGCGTCATCACACAGCGCCCCGTCATGCGGGCAATGAGTGCTTCTTTCACATCAAGCCATTTGTGTGTTTTTGCAAAGATTTCCGGCTCATGTTGCTGCACCCATTTATACTTCCATACCGGGTCTTTTACACTTAGCGCCGCAGCTCCGGTTGCCTTGAGTGACCGCAGCAGCTTCACCAAATTTCCACCTGCAACTTGCAAGCCGTGCGCCATGCCACGCTTGTGTTGCTCGGTGGCGCGCTGATCCATGTAGCTAAATGCACGGCGCAGCGGCACGCCATCACCATCAACCAACACCAAACCCTGCATTTGCGAGCAAAACGAAATGCCCGCAATATCGTCAGGCTGCACATTGGCTTCGCTGAGTGCTTTGCGCGTGGTTTCGGCCATGGTGGCCCACCATTCATCGGGTTCTTGCTCTGCACCGCCGCCCGGCAGCACATAAAGCTTGTAGCCACCACTGGCACCGCCAAGTAACTCAATGGTTTTTCCCACGCAAAACACACAGGTTTTCACACCAGTGGTACCGATATCGTAAGCTAGAATATGCATAACGTGCCTCCTCACAACTCTTTCACCCAATTATAGCACACCTGCGGTGGGCAGTCGCTTATATATTGCATACAAGAAGCTCAATCACCCGCAACATGCTATGTCTTTATTATACCACGTTTCCCCACGCCGCGCAATAGCTTTGCAAAAACAATCGTCTTTATACACACTCCACCTGGCCCGAGCAAGCCCTGCGCGCCAATATCTTGGCCATCGTCAGTTTTGCGTTCAACCGTGTATACACAGAATTTTATCGCGCGCAGAATTTACCGTTCGATATTACTAACTCCACCCAGTTTGACCAAGCGTTTATCTATGGGCGAGTGATCTTCGATAGCATCAGCCGCCTGGTGGATGAACACTTCAACGACTACATTCGCCGCCGCGGGCATGTTGAGCCAATGTTCGCGCAGTATTGTTCAGGACGCAGTGTCACTTGCCGGGGCATGAGCCAATGGGGCAGCTTCGACCTTGCTAATCAAGGCTTTAGCTACATGCGCATTTTGCAAAATTACTATGGCAACAACATTGAAATTGTCTACAATGCTCCGCAAGGCCACGTGCTACCCAGTTACCCCGGGCGGCTGTTGCGGCGCGGAAGCAGCGGCGAAAGCGTGCGCACAATTCAGATGATGCTCGCCCGCATTTCGCGAAATTTTCCGGCTATTCCGCGCCCTGTTGTCAATACAGGAGTGTTTGACGCACGTACCGAACAGGCCGTGCGCGTGTTTCAGCGCACATTTAACTTGGCACAAGACGGCATTGTTGGCCCATTGACCTGGAACCGCATACGACAAATCTTCAATGGGGTCAAACGCCTGAATGAACTCAATAGCGAAGGCCTAACTGCCGAAGAAATCGCCATGCTCTACCAACCGCTTTTGCGCTGGGGTGACCGTGGTTTTGATGTGCGTGCCGTGCAGTGGTACCTGCGGTTTTACAACAAGTTCTACCCCGCCATTCCTCGTTTGAATGCCGATGGCATTTTTGGTCCCCTCACAGATGGAGCCGTTCGCGCCTTTCAGCAGCAGTTTGGCCTTACGGTTGACGGCATCGTGGGTCGCCAGACTTACAACGCCATGGTGAACCAATATCCGGCACATTACAACCGCCTGCCCGCTGCCCAACGCCGTGGAGTATATCCCGGCCGCGCCTTTTCGCCGGGCGACACCGGCAACAAAGTGCGAGAGCTGCAGCAGATACTCAACGCTGTTGCGCCACACGTTCCCGGTATGGATACCGTACCGGTCGATGGAAATTACGGTGCCAGCACTGCCGAAAGCGTGCGTGCATTCCAGTATTACGCGCAAATTCCGCTCAGCGGCGATGCAGGCATTCTCACGTGGAACGCCCTGCTTGATGCCTACCAGCACCGCAGCGAAATCAGCGAAAACCCCGCCACGGTGCGCTTTGCTGCGCTGGATTAGCGAAGTTTCGTATTATAAAGCAAGGTTACGTTGAAATTCAACGCAGCCTTGCAGTCAATCAAAAAATCCCCCGATTACTCGCAAACCAAGTTATGCTTTCCATCAAGCTGGTGCCACCATGGTTGATGCCAATGCCGCCGTGGTCGCTGGCGAGGATAATCAACCAATCCTCGCCATAGACCTCAACACGCGCCTGCACTGCCGAGATTAGCCGCGCAGCGTCACACTCGGCACGCGAAAAGGCACGCATATAAAACGGGTTGCGGTGGTGATAACCCGTGATATGCCCCCAAGTGTCAGTGTGTTCTAAGCTACCAAACACCGCATCATAGCCGCTTTCGATGGCATCAAGCATAGACACCACAGTGCCCACATCATTGCGCGAAAAATCAAACAGTTCGGGGGCACGCTCCATTTCATGGTGATAATTCACCGCCCCATGCGAACGCCACGAATACGAAAACCGCACCCGCAGCCCTGCTTCATGCAGGCGGTACATAATGGTATGGTGCTCCGACAATAGCGTATCACTATTGCTGGTAATCCCATTTTGCGCACCCCACACGCCGGTGAACATGCTGGCAAAACCGGGTGCGGTGTCGGTGGTTTGGTCACCCAATGCATGCACACCGCCTGCATGTGCCAGCCACATGCCCTGCGCGGCAAATGTGCCAATCGGGCCATCAGGGTATTCCATCGCACGCACACCCGCAGCCGAGGCCAATGCGCCATCGTAGACGATAAACAGCAACTTGCGCGGCCGGCTATCATCCTGCTGTAGCATGTGCTGCACCATCACGGCATAAATCTCCGTTTGCGGGATTGCCTCGCCCATGCTATTCTGCCACACGGTTTGCGCGCTGACAAAAGCAGCGTAGTCCGCATCGCTCATTGCAACAATGGCAGGTAGCGCAAATAGCCATGTGCCTGCAAGCAGCGCGGCCACCAGCGCCACTGCACCTGCGGAAATTAATAGTTTCTTTTTCATGGTTCACCTCGTTATGTTAATTTTGTTTTCCAGCCATTGTGCAACGCCATCTTCGTCATTGCTTGCGCAAATCTCATTCGCCGCTGCTTTCGCTTGTTCCAACGCATTGGACACCGCAACACCCATGCCGCAATGGCGCAGCATTTCGATATCATTCCAGTCATCACCAAAGGTAATGATGTCCGCAGTGGAAATCCCCCAACTATCCGCAAGGCGGCGCACAGCGTTCCACTTGGTGGCGGCATGATTCATTATCATGCCCAGCGTTTCTTCGCTGGCCTGTATGTACACATCCTGCGGAAGATATTGCGCGTAACGCGCCAAGTCATCCGCAGCCGATAGCCCCACAAGAATTTTGTCTGCGGGTTTGTCGGGCAAGTCAGCGAAATCGCTACGCACCGCTTGTGTGTAGTTCCAAATCATCGAAACATCAAAATTGGAGTACAGCGTATCATCAATTTCAACCGACAACGTGGCCTGCGGATAATCTTGGCTAATGTTGCGCAAGATGCGGTCTTTGTCTTGCGAGGCAATGCCGAATTGCGCCAGCAGGTTTTCGCCTGCATAAACCAGCGCGCCGTTGTGCAAAATCAGCGCATCCACAGGAACGTCCTGCGCGAAGTGCAGCACGGTTCTTCTAGGACGCGCCGTGGCGAACACCAGCTTAATCCCCACCGCGCGGCAACGGTTCAGCACCTGCACCGTGTACGGTGAAATGCTTTTGTCGCTACGCAGCAGCGTGCGGTCAAGATCAGTCACAATCATTCGCATAAAACTCCACCACTCTCCTTTTTCTGTCCATCAATTCATCAAATCGCCGCAAATATTCATAGGGATACTTCAGCCCAAACACGCGCTCCAGCTCATCCGAGTTAGGGCGTTTGAGCTTCGTTACCCCGCCCGCACCGCAGGCCAAAATTGTGTGTGACTCCTCCATCATGTCCACATTGTAGCGGCAAAAATTCCCCGGCAAACTCCAGCCGATGTTCTCCAAATTGCCCAGCGAACGGCTTTGGCGGTACATATAATACGGCGCATATTCCACAGGCATGGTGTAAAGAAAATCGCTTGTCGGCAACTGTTCCAGCCGCGCTGCACGCTTAATCGCAAGCACATGAACCGTGATATTCTCGGGTTTTAGCGCACACACCTGTGCAAGTGATTGTGTAAAGCCCTCGGGCTTGTCACCCGGCAAACCGGCGATTAAATCCATGTTTACGCAGGCAAAATCATGCGCACGAACCAGGTGATACGTTTCCACTATGTCGCGCGCACTGTGCTGACGCCCAGTCAGTTGCAGCACGCGGTTATCCATGCTTTGCGGGTTCACGCTAATGCGATTGACCCCGTGTGCACGCAGCACACGCAATTTTTCCACCGTGATGGTGTCTACCCGTCCAGCCTCCACGGTGAATTCGTCCATCACAGAAAAATTGACATGCACGGCACTGCAAAGCATGTTCAATTGTGCAGCCGAAAGACTCGTAGGTGTGCCCCCGCCGATATACACACTGGCCAGCTGCAGTCCAAGCTGCCGCGCAATGTCGCCTGTAAAGGCAATTTCTTTACATAGCATGTCAACGTACTCGGGTATCAGCTTTTGCGCGCTGGCGCGGTCTATGGTGTGCGACACAAACGAGCAATAGCTGCAGCGGCTTGGACAAAACGGGATGGAGATGTACAAACTAAAACTGCGCGGGTTTGTCCGGGCGATGATAGGCTCTTCGGCCTTGGCAATTGTGGTTGCAAGGCGTGTTTTCTCCTCACTCACCCACAGCGTGTTGCGAAAATAGTGTTCGGCGGCAGTTGCGCCTTCATCACGTCGCAGCCGCAGCATGAGTTTGCTTGGCCGCACGCCCGTTAACAGCCCCCACGGCGGATTGCAACCCGTTGCACGTCGCAGCAGCGTGAACAGCATTTGCGTCATGGTTAGTTCGTTGTTTTCGCCTAGCGGTCGCGTGAGCGATAATCTGCGCCTACCCTGCCACATCTGCACAATGATGTGTGTACCTATACATGTAATAACGGCTGGGCTTGAGGAAATCACGCGAAAACGCGCATGCGACCTTTCACACTCACGCAACACACGCAAATTAGCCGTTGGATAAAAACAACGGCACAGATTTTCCATTTCATAGTGGTAAGAGTGGTTAAGGGTGTACAAAATCATACCAATATTATAGCACATAAAATAAAATTTGCAAACCCCTTGAAATTTCCCTGCAAATGGTGTATAATAGAACTTGAAGCACTGTGAAGGGAGAGCCACACCATGACAACACACGACACCATCCAATTCAGCATCCGGCAGGAACATGAAGAAGAAATGCGGCAAATCCTGCGATTGGTGCATCAATCGCTGGAAGAAAAAGGGTATAATCCTATCAGTCAAATGGTGGGCTATATTCTTTCAGAAGACCCCACCTATATCACTACACACAACAATGCCCGCAGCCTCATTCGCCGCATTGACCGCGATGAACTGCTGCAAGTGCTGGTGAAAGAGTATTTGAAGAAAGACGAGGCTTAACTATGCCTACCGCTGCCAAACCCAAAACACAAGAAGGTCCCTTTTGGCAATACAAAGGGCATCCGTTGGTGCGCTGCGGCGACACCGTCTATTATGGTTCTTTGGCCGATCCCTATGTGATTATGATGAAAATCGTCAACACGAAGCCACATGGTGAGCTTGAGTTGGCTGATAAGGTTAACGTATGGCTGATGTCCACCGACGAAGAACTCAGCCCCATGGAGCGCATTCAGCAACGCTGTGAACGCCGCGGGCTATACAACGCCATTGACATCGCCAGCATTTGGCTTGAGCGTGCGCTGAAGAAGGTCGCGTAGTCACAAAAAAACAACCCACCCTGCGAGAAATCGCAAGGTGGGATTTTTTCTACCCCGGCTTCTTCATCGTCAGCGCAATGCGCTGCTTTTGCAGGTCAATGCTCATCACCCACACAGTCACCACCTGCCCCACCTTCAGCACCTCCGACGGGTGTTTGATGAACTTGTTCGTAATGCGCGACACATGCACCAGGCCATCTTGGTGCACGCCAATGTCGATGAATGCACCGAAGTCAATCACATTGCGCACCGTGCCCAGCAGTTCCATACCGGCGGCGAGATCTTCCATCTTCAGCACATCGGTGCGCAGCATGGGCGGCGGCAGTTCGTCACGCGGGTCGCGGCCCGGTTTGGCCAGTTCCTTGATGATATCCTGCAACGTTGGCACACCGCAACCCAACTTTTCGGCCAAAGCTCCCACATCAATATCCTGCGTTTTTTGCGCAATATCCGCTGCTGTGCAGCCCAGTTCAGCCAACAATGCCTTGGCAATTTCATAGCTTTCGGGGTGCACACCGGTGTTGTCAAATGCATTCTTGCTTTCGGGCACACGCAGAAAGCCCGCGCATTGCTCAAAGGCTTTTGCGCCCAGCTTGGGCACTTTTTTCAGCGCTGCACGGCTGGCAAATGCGCCGTTTTCTTCGCGGTAGATCACAATGTTCTTTGCGATTGCACTGTTTACCCCCGCAATATGCGTAAGCAATGGCACACTGGCCGTATTCACATCTGCCCCCACAGCGTTCACGCAATCCTCCACCACGCCGCCCAGCGCAGTTTCCAGCTCCTTCTTGGGCATGTCGTGTTGATATTGCCCAACGCCGATGGCCTTTGGTTCAATCTTCACCAGTTCAGCCAGAGGGTCTTGCAGACGGCGAGCAATGCTCACCGCGCTGCGAATGCTCACGTCGAACTGCGGAAATTCTTCAGCCGCCAATTTGCTGGCCGAGTAGACACTGGCACCCGCCTCGTTCACAATCATATACGCCAACGGCTCGCCCACTTCACGCACGATTTCCGCTGCGAAGGCCTCGGTTTCTCGGCTTGCCGTGCCGTTGCCAATGGCAATAATCTCAATGCTGTGCTTGCGAATCAGCCCCAAAATCAGCGTTTTGGCACTTTCATACTGTCCCTTAGACTGCGTGACGTAAATCACGTTGGTATCCAGCACACGACCGGTGGCGTCCACAACAGCAACTTTGCAGCCAGTGCGATAGCCCGGATCTAGCCCCAGCGCAACTTTACCTTTCACGGGTGGCTGCAATAGTAGTTCGCGCAGGTTAACAGCGAAATTACGAATGGCCGCCGCATTCGCTTTCTCCGTGAGAATAGCCCGCACTTCGCGCTCAATCGACGGGAAAATCAGCCGGTCATAAGCGTCAATGCCCGCTGCGCGCACAAATTCGCTGCACGCATTGTCACCACGCACACTTTCACTGTGCACCACAAAATAGCCTTTGGCCTGTTCAAGTGCAACGCTCACGCGCAAGAATTCCTCGCGTTCGCCGCGGTTAATCGCCAGCACACGATGGTCGGCTACCTTCTTAATTGGCTCGCGGTAATCATAATAATCGGCATACACACTGTCTTCTTCTTTTTTTGCGGCTTTTGCCACCAGTTCACCCACCACGCTGCATAAATTGCGCAATCTGCGGCGAATATTTGCCTCATCGCTAATCATCTCGGCGATAATATCACTCGCGCCCTGCAACGCATCTTCAATGCTTGGCACTTCATCTGTAATATAATCGGCGGCCATGTCCGCGGGCGCGCCTTTTTCCTGTGCAAAAATGGCAAGAGCAAGCGGCTCAAGACCTTTCTCTTTGGCCATGCTTGCACGGGTGCGCCGCTTAGGCTTAAACGGCCGATAAATATCCTCAATTTCCGCAAGTGTCACTGCTTTTTCAAGCGCTTGCTCAATTTCAGGCGTGAGTTTTTCCTGCGCCTCGATGGCCGCGTGCACTTCCTCGCGACGCTTTTGCAGGTTGCGCAAATAGCCCAAACGCTCATCCAAGTCACGCAACACCTGGTCATCCAGCGTGCCGTGCTGCTCTTTACGATAGCGCGCGATAAACGGTATCGTATTACCCTCATCGATGAGCGCAATCACGTTTTCCACCTGCCATGCCTGCAGGCCAAATTCGGTGCAAAGTTGTTGCATAATCGTCATTCCAGTTCCTCTTTCAGCATTCGGTTTAGTGCATCTTCCCACGCGGGGAGCATATCATAACCCACCGCCAGCAATGCGTTAGGTGATAATCGCGAGTTTTTCGGTCGCGCCGCCGGGGTTGGGTACTCACTTGATGGTATTGGGTTAACGGTGCAGCTCATGCCAGCCAACTTGAAAATTACTCGGGCAAAAGCGGCCCAGCTACACTCGCCTGCATTGCTTGCGTGATAAATACCTGCCTTGGGACTGGCCGCCATGT
>Ga0131853_10007577_pt1 | contig 19680 bp, 18 predicted proteins | sample TergutLab28metaG_FD_92764 | JGI IMG/M metagenome (GOLD analysis project Ga0131853, IMG submission 92764) | Labiotermes labralis P1 segment gut microbial communities from Petit-Saut dam, French Guiana - Lab288 P1 (version 2) (version 2) | ecosystem: Host-associated > Arthropoda: Insects >... | reverse complement strand
CTCGGTCGGCGGTTGCGGATTATTACAGGAAGCGCAAGGAAGAACACCCGCTCACGGAATCGTTACCCGCTAATGACGATGTGGGAAGTCAAATCGAATATGAAGAAGAACTGAAAGACCTTGCAAAACAGCTTTCTTTATTGCCGGAACGGGAAAGGCAAGTAGTTATTTTGCGGTTGTACAAGGACATGGAATATTCGGAAATTGCAAGGACAATGAACCTTTCCGAAGGCAACGCCAGAGTCATTTATTCAAGGGCTGTTCAAAAGCTAAAGGAACGGATGACATAGTTAGAATTTTACCGATAGATAAGTTGCGGGGGATTTTTATGGAAAACAAATTGTTTTCGGATAAACACATCAACACCTCACGGCAAAGTGAAATGGATTGGGGCAGAGGGCTTGCGGTTCTTTTCATGGTGTTGATTCACGTTTATTCGGAGGTTCGGGATTTTATGCTGCCGGAAACATATTCAAGAGTGCTGAACTTTGCCGGAGGCCCCCTTGCCGCGCCTGTATTTATGGCGCTTTTGGGCGTGGGGATTATTTACTCCAAAAACCGCACACCTAAAAAATTGGCGATTCGGGGTGTCATTCTTTTTGCGGCGCATTATCTGCTGAACTTCCTGTATTCCGGTGTTCCGCGCTTAATTATGCTGGCATGGACAGGGGACGAATATTACAGCGCAAGTTTTTGGCAGTATACCTTTGGGGTTGATATTTTAGCGTTTGCCGGGTTGACATTCTTATTTTTCGCCCTTGTTGAAAAGTGGAAACTAAAAAACGCGCAAATATTACTCATTGCGCTGGTTATGTCCATCGTCAATTATGTTGCCGCTGTACCCGTTGCCTATTCCCCTTTAGGTTCGTTTCTCGGTTTGTTTTTCTATGTTAATAATTTCGCGTTTTTCTCGTTCTTTTCATGGATATGGTATCCGGTTATGGGTTACATATTCGGGAGCTTCTTAATCCGATGCACCGACAAAAAGGTGTTTTATCAATATGCTTTTGTGTTTTCCGCGCTTGTCGTGATATTGATTTCCCTCGGCGCGAATAAATACGGTTTTGATATTTGGACGATGCACACCGGGGATAAATCAACCTATTTTCATCAGGATTTTATCACGCATATTTTTGTTAGCGCGATTTTCTTTATTTGGCTCGGCGTTTTATACGGTGTTTCGTTGCTTAAAGTTTTCCGCTTGCCGGGTAATATTGTTTCACGCTGGAGCAAGAATGTAACGGTTATATATTTTGTTCAATGGCTCATTATTGGGTGGGTTTCCATTCTCGCGGGAGATAAATTTGGCGCAGGTTTCCTTGTATTTACGGTAACGGCTGTGAGCGTATTTATCCTTTCGGATGGTTTGGCGTGGCTGTACTTAAAAGCAAAGAAGGCGGTCAGAAAATGAAAATGCGCGTAAAAACTAAAGTTGCAATCATGTTTATAGCTATGGGGGTTTTGCTTTCCACGGCTATTGGTTATACCACATATACCCTCAGTTACAGGCAGGTTACGGCTTCCTATGCCGACCGTGCCTTTAGTTCCGCGTTATTGGTGGCGGATATACTTAAAGGTGTAAATCTTGACGTTTATCTTGAACACGGCGCGGACGAGCAATATAACGAAATATTTGCAAGGCTGCAAAACTTAAAAAGATTTTTTTCTATCGAATACCTTTACATTGTCAGACCGAATATAGACTTTAACGAATCAGTCTATATTTTTGATATATATACCGAAGTCAATGACCCGGAACACATATTTGAATTAGGCGACCTTGAAACCGATTGGGCTGTATATGATTATGTTTTGAGAACCTATCTCACAGGTATAAACGAGAACAGCACGATAATAACCGATACCCTATACGGCTATCTCGCATCGGCCTATGTGCCGGTTTTCGCGCAGGACGGCTCCATCCAAGCGGTGGTCGGCGTTGACATATCTATGGATGTAATTATACGGGACGTACGCAGTCAGGCCTTTCAGATATTAGGAGCCGCGCTGCTTATTAACGCGCTGTTTTTTGTAATCATTCTATTTTTGATACAACGGCAGATTTTGAATCCCGTTGTAAAACTGTCGCATCACATGAAAAATTTTTCTGCGGACGATGGCGGTCTGCAAGTCTTTGAAGCCGTCCGCACGGGTGATGAACTTCAAGATATGTCTGAGAGCTTTAACCGCATGGTGGGCGCGTTGAAACAGTATATGCAAAACCTTGAAACCGTAACGGCAGACCGTGAACGCATTGCCACGGAACTTGACGTCGCCACGCAGATACAAGCGTCCATGCTCCCCTGCATCTTCCCCGCTTTCCCCGAACGCGCCGAATTTGATTTATACGCAAGCATGGAACCCGCCAAAGAAGTGGGGGGAGACTTTTATGATTTCTTTTTGGTGGACGAAAATACCCTTGCCCTCGTCATGGCGGACGTTTCCGGCAAGGGCGTACCCGCCGCATTGTTTATGGTGATTGCCAAGACGCTTATTAAGAACAACGCGCAAAGTGCCTCCAAAGGAGGCACGGGCAAAAGTCCGAAGGAAGTGTTTGAAACCGTGAACAATCTGCTTTGCGAGAACAACGAAGCCAATATGTTCGTAACTGCGTTTATGGGGTATCTTGATATCCCGACAGGGAAATTTACCTATGTTAATGCCGGACATAACCCGCCGCTCATTAAACGCAGAAAGCGTTTTGAATGGCTGAAAGAAAAACCGGGATTCGTTCTGGCGGGTATGGAGGGTATGCGTTACAAGCAATATGAAGTAACGCTGCAGCACGATGATGAACTGTTTTTATACACGGACGGCGTGACCGAAGCGGTAAACAATGAAAACGAGTTATTCACCGACCCGCGCTTGCTTGAAACGGTAAATCAATATCTTTATTTACCGCTTAGTGAATTTACCGTAGCCATCAAACGCGAAATTGATGAATTCGCAAACGGCGCGGAACAGGCCGACGATATTACGATGCTTGCGCTGCGGTATAAAGGTTTGGAGGAATCGAAAAAATGATGAAAAGAACAGTAACCATTTTTTTCTTGGCAATACTGACCGTTACACTCTTTACTGCGTGTACGTCAAACAACGAAACACAACAGAGAAGCGGCACAGGCACATACGCGGATTTTATTGATTCGGGTAAGGGTACGGCGGCGGTCAAGGAGCTTACTTACCGTGATTTCGTGGGAAAAAGAATCGGCGTGGAGCCGGGAACGGTATCCGGCCAAGTGACGGAGGATATTGGCGGCACCCCGGTTTATTACAACGATATGTCATCGGGAATTGAAGATTTACGCAGGAACCGGATTGACGGCTATATGACTGATTTATCCATAGCGCGGGTATTCGCTTCGATACCGGGTAATGAGGATATAGCATTTATTGATGTGCCTGCCGAAGTTTTTGCCATACAGCAAGGTGCAATTTCCATGAATCAGGATTTAATTGACCGTTTTAATCTATTTTTATCCCAAATACAGGCTGACGGCACATTAGCGGAAATGCGGGGGCGTTGGCTGGAAAGCACGTACAATCTTGGCACACCGATGCCTGATATTCCGTTGATCGGTGAAAACGGCGTGTTAAGGGTCGTAACATCCGGTATAACGATGCCTTTCTCGTTTTTTGGCGCGAACAACGAGTTGCGGGGTTTTTGTGTAGAGCTTGCGTACCGCTTCGCCGCATATGAGGGAATGACCGTTGCATTTTCAACGGTTGATTTCGCCGGGTTCATTCCCTATGTAATCAGCGGGAGAGCGGACATAGGCATTGACGCGCTGTTTATCACAGAGGAACGCAAGCAAAGCGTTTTGTTTACCGAACCTTACGCCGAAGACCGCGTTGCTATATTGAGCTTAAACCGAAGCGCTGAAACCGTTCTTGGCTACACATCTTTCGATGATTTTACCGGTAAACGTGTGGGGACTATAACAGGGAACCTATCCGGCGAAGTTATAGCCGAACATATAGGCACACCCGTTTATTATTCAGAACAGTCTGCCGGAATCGAGGATGTCCGAAGGGGCAGGATTGACGGATTTATGACCGATTTATCCATCCTGCGTGTAATCGCCGCGTTACCGGGTTTTGAGGACACATACGTTGTCCCCGTTCCCGCCGAAATTTTCGCGGGGCCGTTGGGCGCGTTTTCTATGGAACAAAATATAATCGACCGCTTTAATGTTTTTTTAAGACAGCTTAAAGATGACGGAACGCTTGCGGATATGCAAAACCGATGGTTGGAAAATGTGCCTGATTTGGATTCGCTTATGCCCGATATACCCCTGTCCGGTGAAAACGGTACGCTTACGGTGGCTACAAGCGGCTTACAGTTGCCTTTCAGTTATTTCGGCGCGAACAATCAGCTTAAAGGCTACAGCATAGAACTTGCCCTGCGTTTTGCCGCTAACGAAGGCATGGATATAGAGTTTGTTTCTATGGAATTTGCGGGGTTGATTCCTTACGTCACAAGCGGCAGAGCCGACTTTGCTATAGACGCCGTAACCATAACCGAGGAACGGAGCAGAATGGTTATTTTCAGTGATTCTATATATGATGATTTGCTTGGTATTATTACGCTAAGACACGGCGGAGCGGCAGCATCCTACTATACCGATTTTACGGGAAAACGGTTCGCGGTCATGGTCGGCTCGGTATTTGACAAGATTGCGGACAGGGTGTTCAATACTTCCGAAAAATTGTATTTCAACAATGTAATTGACGGGCTTCAAGCTGTCAAACAGGGCAAAGCCGATGCCATGATGCTGGATAATTTGGTTGCGATGGTCAATTTGTCAGACGACAATTTTAAGGAATTGGCGGTTGCAGAAGTACCGTTTGAAGAATTGAACTTTGAATATGCCGTATTTTCCAGCAAACAAGAAGTGATTGACCAATACAATTTATTCTTACGTGAAATTAAAGAAAACGGAAGTTATGATGAAATGGTGCAGCGTTGGTTTACGGACTTCGATATTGCTAAAAATATGCCTGAATTTGAGCTTACCGGCCATAATGGGACGTTGAACGTCGCCATCAACGCCGCATATCCGCCTTTTATGTATCTTGGAGAAAACGGTACTTGGGCCGGCTTCGATATAGAACAGTTTTATAGGTTCGCGCAGTATTTGGATATGGATATATCATTTGTCGAAATGGATTTTGGAGCGCTGCTCCCGTACACCATATCCGGTAGAAGCGATATAACATCCAGTATTTATGTCACTGAGGAACGAAAGCAAAGTGTAATCTTCGGCGATGTAAGTTATGTGAGCAGAACCGTATTGGTATACAAAGATAATATCGGACAATCTAAAGCGGGTGGCGGTTTCATCGAATGGCTGCAAACTGGTATACAGCGCAACCTTATCACCGACAACCGCTGGAAATTGATAACGGACGGTTTGGGTGTGACAATGCAAATCGCATTTTTTGCGATGCTATTCGGTACAATTTTCGGGGGATTTATCTGCTGGGTTCTGACACGTAAAAACAGATTTATTGCATGGCTGGGCAGATTCTACTGCGGCTTAATCCACGGTACGCCGATTGTCGTGCTGTTGATGATAACCTATTACATCATCTTCGGCGGCACGCGGATTTCCAATGTGGTTATCGCAATCGCGGCGTTTACGATGGTCATGGGGGCGAATATCGCGCAGACCCTGAAAGGCGCGATTGACACCGTTGACCCGGTGGAGATTGAGGCGGCGAGGAGCATAGGCTTCCCGGCGTTCAAGGCGTTTCGCACTGTCACACTGCCGCAAGCCGTTCGCCGCGCCCTGCCGGGATATACTAACGGCTTTGTCGAGCTTGTAAAAGCTACGGCAATCGTGGGGTACGTTGCCATTCAGGACATGATGCGCGCGGCGGACATCATCCGGAGCCGCACCTTCGACGCGTTCTTCCCGCTGTTGTTTGTGGCGCTTATATACTTATTAATAACGACCGCCTGTGTGCAGTTATTCAAATTTATCGTGAGAAAGGCAGGTGTTTCACAATGAGTATTATTTCTATAAAAAATCTTGAAAAGCGTTTTGGCGAAAATATAATACTTCAAAATGTGAGCGCGGACATTGAAAAAGGCGATGTTATCTCCATCATCGGGCCATCAGGAACGGGCAAAAGTACGTTTTTAAGGGCGTTAAACTTCCTTGACCCGCCGACGGACGGCGAGGTGTTTTTCGACGGTGAAAAAATCACAAAAAAAACGATGGATGCCACACGGCGTAGAATGGGGATGGTGTTCCAAAATTTTGGGTTATTTTCGCACTTGGACGTAATGAACAATCTTATCGCCGGGCCGGTCAAGCTGCTCGGTATGCCGAAAGCGGAAGCGGAAAAAAAGGCGTTGGAGCTTCTAAAAACAGTCGGGCTGAGCGAACGGGCTAAATTTTTTCCGTGCCAGTTATCGGGCGGGCAGAAGCAGCGCGTAGCGATTGCCCGGTGTCTTGCAATGTCGCCGGAAGTAATACTGTTTGATGAGCCCACCAGTGCGCTTGACCCAACGATGGTTAGTGAGGTAATGGCGGTTATACGCAATCTTGCTAAATCAGGTATGACGATGTTGGTCGTCACTCATGAAATGGATTTTGCCCGTGATGTTTCCACTCGCGTGATTTATATGGATGAAGGCGGCATTTACGAGGACGGAAACCCGGCGGAGATTTTCGGTAATCCCAGAAAGCCAAAGACACAGGCATTTATATATAACATCCGCTCCTACGGTTATGAAGTCACAAGCCGCGATTTTGACTATGTGGAAATGCTGGGCGGCATAGAGAATTTTTGCTTTAGTAACGCGATCGAAAAAAAGACTGCCAATAAATTGCAATTGATGACGGAAGAACTGGTTATCAATATTGTCACCCCGAAATACGGCGCGTGTTCGGTGACGTTAAACTTTTCAGAAAAACTCGGGACTTACGAATTATCGGTATCTTATTACGGAGAGAAATCCGATGCGCTGGAAACAGCCGATTACGAACTATCTGCAACAATGGTAAGAGGATATGCGAAAGAAATACGCCACGAATATGCTGAAAATAAAAACACTGTCACGGCGTTATTATAGGAGGTTGACATGAAAGAGTTAATCATTGATGCGAAAATCGAAAATCTTAATGATGTGCTGGATTTTGTTGCGGGCGAGTTAGAAGCATCAGAGTGTTCCCTGAAGTTGCAAAACCAAATTGCTATCGCGGTTGAAGAAATTTTCGTAAACATTGCGCATTATGCCTACAAACCCGAAGTCGGCGGCACGGTTATCCGCATAACCGTTGGCGACGAAATTGCTATTGAATTTGAAGATAAAGGCAAGCCGTACAATCCATTGGCGAACACTGACCCGGACATAACGCTCAATGCAGAGGAACGCGAAGTCGGCGGCCTGGGGATTTTCATGGTCAAGAAGATTATGGATGCGATGGAGTATCGCCGCGACGGGAATATAAATATTTTGACGATACGCAAAGGGTTAATAACATGAAAAGGTATCAATGCCTATCATCTGCTTTTGTATTGTGGATTGTTCCCCAGGGATGGTTGGGTGGTGCATAAATTGAATATAATTTAATCGGTTTTGACCCTGTATTTATCAAATTATGCCATGTTCCCGCTGGGATAAAAATTGCGGAGTCATCATAAGCAGGCTGCCGGAAAGTTAAATTGTGACTGCTGTCACCCATCATAACCAGCCCATGCCCTTCTTCAATACGCAAAAATTGGTCTACATAGGGATGTACTTCTAATCCAATATCGTCCCCAACGGGTATGGACATTAGCGTTAACTGTAAATGGTTTCCTGTCCACATAGCAGTACGGAATGTGTCGTTGTTAAGTGTTGCTTTTTTTATATCCACTACAAATGGATTCGGGCCGTGGTCTGTTACGCGATGGTAATTATTCATTGCAAATATTCCCTTCTTTATTTATAACAATACTATATGAATATTTTCTTGATTTGTTCTTAGTACAAAAAAAATTTAGAATGGCAAAGGTTTTTCATCAAGGGCTAATGCAGTTATAGGTTGGGAGTAGGCAGTTTGAGATTTGTTTTTATCAAGAAATATGGTATACTTATCATGTATTATTTAAGCCGTGTGACAAAAAATAAAAAAACAAAAATCATCGGGGCATAAAAATCTTTTATTTAAAGGTCTTTTTGCAAAACTGAAAAATACTGTATTACCCATTATTTTACTTTTTATAAATGGCGTAGTGTGACAGGTGATAAAAAATGAAAAACAAAGTGGAAAAGCTGCTTAATGAATATGGCCCGATGTTATCCGGAGAACTTGCCCGCTATTATGAGACGGCTTATAATGTTTCAAATGAAGCAGCACGCCAGTCATTATCGCGTGCTAGTAAACCTGTGTGTAAAATATCAAAATTATCATTTGATAAAAATCAAAAATTTTTTTATCTTGAAAAGCAGTTCATGTCTGCGATATATATAGATGCATTACTTCGCGCAATAGAAGAACATTCAAAGATTAATAGCATTTATATATCCGCTTTTTTATCTCAAGATGGTTATATGTCAAAAGAAATTCTTCCTGCTTTTGTTTCGGCCCCGATTGGAAAAATAAAAAAACATAAGATGCATAAACATATAATTAGCGATTTAACCCAAAGCAAAATAATAAGTGAGTTCGATGAAACACGCTGGATGTTGAGTTATGAATTTAATTCGTTAGGTTTATCAAATATTGCAAGGTCAACAGGCTTGGAAGTCTCAAAAAAACAAATTATTAATGATTTTTCATCTTGGGCTGGAAAAATGAATTTATCAGCATATAATTCAGTTCATATTTTAAATGAAAAAGCAAATTTTGCAAATTTTCAATGGGCATTTACTGCCCCTTCTTATGTTCACCCATTATTTGATAGTAAAAAGAATCGTCCAGGTTTTATTGTTGCCGATGTTTTTTATGGTAAAAAAGCAACGAAACAAGATATCCAATTTTTTATTGATAAAGTGAAAATTACACGTTCTTTTAAAAATTTACCAACGTTTTTACCTATTCTAATAATTGACCAGATTGAAAAAGATGCGTTAATGTATTTAAAAGATAATAAAATTTTTGTTGCAATGCTCAATAATATTTTTGGTACTCGTTATTCTCAACTTCTTGGCGATATAGTAAATTTATTTTCAAAAGCATCGGCAATCATTGCTAAAAACCCTAAAAAACTTGAAGAACTTTTTAATGAAATCGGAAAATCAGAGGGGCGGTTCAATAATCTCGCTGGAGATATGTTTGAACTTCTTGTAGGATATTATTACCAGGAAACAAGTTTTAATTATTTGGAAATCAAAAAAAATATTAAAATTCCCGAGGAAAGATGTGTAAGGGAAATAGATGTTTTTGTAATAAAGGATGGTTATATACATATTGTGGAATGTAAAGCGAATCAATCAATGATTGACAGCAAATTCGTAGACGTGTGGCTTGGGACTAAAATTCCTCAAATTCGCAAATGGCTATTAGAAAATTATAGTAATAAACAAGACTACATATTCCGCCTTTGGTCTATAGGCGGATTTACAAACGAGGCAATGGCATTACTTCAAGCACATCAAAATAGTGTCACTAAATATAAAATTGAATTTTGTGATAAGGAACAAATAAGGGAAATTGCTAAAAAGGATAAGGCTCGCACTTTTTTATCCATGCTTGACCAACACTTTACAGAAAAACTAAAAAGCAAACCTTAAAAATTTCCCTATAATTGCAATTTTCTCAAACAATTATAGGGAAAAGTATACCTTATTTATTCAAATCTAAAACTCCCGCTTAGCATATACCCTCTGCGACAGCATATACGAAGCAGCAAGAAGCAACGCCGTAATGCCTAGCATAATGAATGATACAAGGAAGGTGTTTTTAAACGCCCACTGCAAAGTAGAATTAACAAATTCGCCGACCGCATCGAAGTAGTTTGCCATCAAAACAAATGCAACTACCAAAGAAGCCACTACGCAAATCGGCAAAGTATAACCGAAAATCTTAGCTTTCGCGTATCCGAATTTGTGTAATATGGGATGAATCGTCAGGCTCATAAACGCGCAAAAAAACAGGCTGCCACATATTATCAAAATCAATGATTCCGGACTAGGGCTGAAAGTATGTTTCATAAGTAACGTCCGGTCGTACATTATCGCGGAGAAGATAAGAGTAAAAAATATTCCGGCGGCGATACCGATAAATTGTAAAATCAATGACATCACATATCTTGCGCTGATAAGTGTCCCCCGCGAAATAGGTAACGTCAAATAGAGCTGGTTGAGTTGTCCTTTTTCTTCAGCATCGAAGCAGTAAAGAGAAGCATTAAACATACCCCACACCAAATAAGGCAGTATTAGCCCGGTACCAAAAAGTATACCCATACCGCAGGCCATCAATGGCGCAATGATTAAATTAGCCCTATATTTCCTCATTCCAAGCCAATCAAGTTTCATCATACTAAGCATATTTTGACCTCCTCTCCATATACACCACTACATCGTCAATAGTTGCGCGTTCGGTGACTGTGTCGGACGGCAATCCGCCGATATTTTCTACTTCCATCAGGCACTCATAACCAACTTTGTACTCGCGCAGCCCGATGGCATATTTTCGTTTTTCTTCCGGCAATATGCCGCCGCGGACAATGCAATGCCGGGAAAGAAGTTCGTCTTTTTCGCCGCTGAAAGAAACGATGCCGCCCGAAATATAAACAATCATATCGGCGATTCTTTCCAAATCACTTGTGATATGCGTGGAAAACAAAATTGTCCGTTCGTCTTTTACAAGGTGTTCCCGCATAATATCCAGAACCTCATCACGGGCGACAGGGTCGAGGCCGCTTGTAGGTTCGTCTAACAGGAGCAGTTTCGCATCATGTGAGAGATGAACTGCAAAAGAAAGTTTCATTTTCATTCCGCGTGAAAAGTTAGAGAATTTCTTTTTTGGGTCAAGTTCGAACTGTGCCAAATATTTGCGAAATAGCTCACCATCCCATTTTCGGTAAAATGGTTTGATACCCTTTTCTATATCAAGCGGTGTCCACTCATCTTGAAAATACGGTTGGTCAAACATAACCCCGATATCTTCTTTTGCTGTAACATCACTGTGCGGTTTGCCGAATAGCCGAATCTCACCGCCGCTTATATTTACCATGCCAAGCATTGCCTTAAGCGTTGTGGTCTTTCCGGCACCGTTTGGCCCGACAAACCCGCAGCATAAGCCGCTTGGAACGCTGAAACTTACGTTTTTAAGCGCGAAACCGGGATATTGTTTGCATAAACCCTTAATATCAATCGCGTTATTCATTAAATTTTTCCTCCAATTTAATTTTTAATTCGGAAAGAGACAGCCCTGCGGCTTTACCCTTAACCGTAGCCACTCTAAGCGACTCATCAATGGAATGAAGATATTGTTCGCGAACCAGTTCTGCATTACCCTTGACGAAACACCCGCGCCCCTGCACAGTATAAATCAACCCTTCTGCTTCAAGGTCGCCGTATGCACGGGTTGTTGTGATGACACTAACCCGCAGCTCCCGTGCAAGCTGGCGCATTGAGGTCAGCGGTTCGTTAGCTGACAGCTCACCCGCAAGAATTTGCGCTTTAATTTGGGTCTTGATTTGCTCATAGGCAGGAATATCACTTTGTAATGAAATAATAATGGCCAATTTATCTATTCACCTTTCCCTACTGTACATGTATAGTATATGCACTATTGGCACCTTTGTCAATAAAAATTTTAAAAATGTCAATTTTACCATTTATCTATTTTGGTAGTTGACACCCAAATCATTGTTTGCTAATATATGTTTTACATCAAAATTTTTTTTATCTTTTAGTTCAAGCGAATTTCGAAATTCATATTTTTCTTTTCACATTTTTTCATACCCCATTACTTTTTAGGTCACTATTAATATTAGCGCGGCTTCTCTTTATTAATGGAATTAATAAAGCTAGGAAAAAGAAAGGTAGGCAAACTACATATGTTTAATGACAAATTTTATGACAAACTTCAAAACAACAAAATAATGCTTTTGATTCCCGGTGCTATTGCGGTTGCAATCTCTATCGCATTATTGATTATGGCGTTTATAACTAACTCTCCGGAGCCGGCCGGCCACCCGGCACTAACTGAATATAACGAAACAATAACTACAGAGATGATTCATACAAAAGAATATCTTTCGCAATTATCTGATGTTGTTAATGATGTTAATGATAATTGGCAAACCGTAAGCTATGATTTTGCATCAGTTATGAGTAAGGAAATTGAGGATAAAATTAATATTATTACAAATAATTTGGGGTCGCTTAGAACCCAAATAGATAACTCAAATAGCGATTTAACCAATCTTATTAACCGGCTTGAAGATTTACGTATTAAAGATAACGAGGAAGCAGAAAATGAGCTGATAAATATTTATAATGATTTAAGCATCCGGATTGTACATTCGCTAACTGAAATTCATGATTATTATACTGGTACAAGTAATCTGATGAAAAATTTGTTTACCGAATTAAATAAAACAAATGCTTCTGATAATGAGAAATTATTAGAAACGCTTAAAATCATGTCAGAAAAAATGGAGTCAAATAGCTCCGAAAGTTTGGCGAAAATAGTTGAGTCGGTTGATAATATTGAACTGCTTGTGGAATTGAATCAAGAAAAGTTAGTTAATTTATTAATGACTCTTGGTTCTGATATTGACAACAGCGAGTTAAAGGTTATTCTCGAAATGCTTGGTTTTGATATTACTAAGTTATCAATTGAAAGCCGTGATGAAATCTTAAAAATAATTAATGAGCTTGGTTCTGATAATGCCTATTTAATGGCCAAATCGCATGATGAACTTCTTAAAATCCTCGATGATTTTGGGTACGGTACCGCATCTATTATTAATAGCACTAAAACTGATTTGACGAATACGCTTCTTCAATTTGAACTTAAAATTTCTGGTGATATTAATTCTATTGAAAATAAATTTATCAATTTAGATAATAAACTTGATTTACTTTTTCAATCAGTCAGTAGCGGTAAGAATATTTTGGCGGCCGCGCTGCTGACTGATGCTTCGGTCGCGGAAAGAGATGTGTCCGGTATACCTGATACGGAAACCGGGCGGGCTGAATATCCGTTCGCCCATTATGCGGGGATTATACGTAATAGTAATAAGGCTGTGGTTGATGGAAAATATTTGTTGAGTGAATCATTTAAGAATAATAGTAACCTTATTAATTTCGGTACATCAGTTAATGCGGCATCAGGATTTGAGGAATTTGCAAAGGCAGCCGAAAGTGCAGGTTGTATGCAGCTTTGTTGTGTTGACGGGGTACCCGCATCAAGAATAGAATATTTATATCATTTCCATACGACAGATGGTGAAACAGGGGCAACGGTTGAAAATGATAATGCTGACAACCTGACCCTAGATGTTAGCGGCGGTTGTTATACGAAATATAACCAACACATCCATGAACAAAATTCTATTTGCTATAGTATAGCAAGTTGCAGAGTTTACGAAAGTCATATAAGCACAAATAACGGTGAAACTAATCGATGTACGGCAACATTAACTCATAGTGGTTGTGGAATTGGCACACAAAATATTGAACATAGGGGATTTTGTCCTGGCGGCCTTATTTCCTGGCCGGCTAGTCCGGGGGCAAGAAATGGCGGCTGGCGGGAGTACTTTCATGAATACCTTGGCAGTTTAAAGTGCGAAGTTCCAACGACACCTTATTATTCTCTTGATTGCGGCAAAATGCGCGGACAGATTTTGAGCGTTACGATAACATATTTTTGATCTATTATTTGACAGCTCACAACGTCTATATGTTGGTGATTGAAAAATTTCTTCACTTGATTCCAGCTTACTTATACGGCCTTTTTTTACCCAACCAGCCTTGTTCTTTCCAGTATTCTCTATCGGCAGGGTTCCATTCGGCTTCCTTTAAAATTCCGAGCCGCATAACCCTGAACATAAACCTTGTCTTAAACCCGGCTTTGACCCTGTGCTTGTTCTTTTTGATTTTTCCGGCAATCCGTTTAACCTTGCGTTCTATTTTCTTTTTGCGTTTGACGGGGATACTGTTGAAATCGGGCGCGTAGACTTTAACCCCATATTGATATATGCGTGCGGCCCCCCACCAAAACAGATGGCCGGCAATAGATTTTGCCGTTTTGCCCATTCCCGCCCCTGCTGCTGTTGAAAGCGCGAGTGCCTGTTTATTAAACATGGATGCTTCCGGGCGGTGTGCCATATAAAGATACGCCAAGTGGTCAAAGAGTGATTTCAACTGCCCGGTCATACTCATAACATAACAAGGTGATGTAAATATAATTAAGTCTGCGTTGTCTAATGCCGCTACAATCGGCTGCACCCCACCTGCGTGTGGGCAGGTTTTTTCGTCCCGTTTAATACAGTTCAAACAGCCGGTACAATATCCGATTTGTTTGTCGGGTAAGAAAAATTCGGTAATATTAGTATTAATATCTTGAAGTTGGTCTAAAAATAATTGCGTGAGCATCCATGTGTTACCTTTATGTTTCTGCCCGTGAATAATTGTGATGTTCATTTATTATTTCCTTCCTTTCGGTATAACCGGTTGAATTGAAGGATATGTTGTTCTATTATTTGCAATGCTTCATTTTCCTTTTCGGGGCAGCTATCACAAAGTGACATCAGCATATATAACGGCGAAAAGAAATGTATTGCCATAGTACGCGGATTTTCATTAATAAGTACTGCTGCATTGATTAGCATTTTGAATAATGTTTCCTGATAAGATAAGGGGTCATCGATATATCTTTTGGTATTTAGCGCCGACAATGCCGGATTATTGTATTGCTCAATTGTTAGCATTCGTCTGAATTTACTTGTGTATTCGTCATGCAGAAAAAATAGAAACAACCCTTGCCCGATTTCAACTAACTTCTCCTCACTCATTTCAATATAAAAGTCTTTGTCTTTATCCGCATCTTTTCCGTTAAGCTGCATAGAGGCGGCCTGTTGCCCGTAACGGATTTCCATTTCCACAAGAATTGCATCAAATATTTCCTGTTTATTCTGGTAGTGCTTATAGAGCGAGGGTGCTTTAATCCCTACCGCACTTGCAATTTCCGCAACTGTGATCGGTTCATATCCTTTTACCGCGAACAATGATAATGCTTCGGATAAGATTCGCTGCTTTGTGTTTTTTTCACGTTTAGACATTTATACCATCTCTCAAAAGCTAATAATCGTTAGCCTGATTATAGCTAATGATTGTTAGCTTGTCAAGTAGTAAATTCCTTTTTTAGCTTTTGAAATTCTGCGATGTATTGTTGATGTCTTTTGATAATGTAATCATTTTTCACTCTCCTTAGAATATTTGTTTCAATTTCATTACCAGTGACTTATCAAGATGTTGCTTTTCGCACATATCATCTATGATTGCCCATACTTTCGTACCCGGCAGTTTTTTTCTGTACGGGCGTTCCTCTGTCAATGCTTGATATACATCACATATAGACATAATCCTTTCGAGTTCGCTTAATTTTTCGCCGCAAATACGATACGGATAGCCTGTGCCGTCAAGTTTTTCGTGGTGATTGGCGGCATAGTTTGTAATTTCCTCAAAGCCATCAATTTGCTCCAAAATCTTCCGGGTGTAATAAGTATGCTTATTAATTTCAAATCGCTCATCGGGGTCAAGTCTGCCGTTTTTGTGCAGAATATCTACCGACACTGACATCTTGCCGATATCATGCAGGAGTCCGGCGATGTACATCTTGTTCTGCGTTTCAACGTCATATCCCAAGAATGCAGTTGCTTTTCGGGCAAGGCCGGCTATCCCGTGGGAATGAGTAAACGTAAACGGGCTTTTTTGGTCGATTATATCCGAAAAACACAACGCAAATTTTTCTACTTCATTGTAACCGTAGAAAATATCATCAAAGACAATCTTGTCTGACAGTGTGTATTTCGTTTCGTGACTGAAATAATCAAGCAAAAAAGATTCACGCTTAATCAGCGTTTCAAACGCTTTTGTTATTTCTTCTGAAAATCGTGGTTTGACTTTTTCAAACCAATCGTTTACCTTCAAGAATGAATTATAATCGAAAAAAGTAGTTGATTTACCGAACATATCATCAAAATCGCTTGAAAAACATATTATTTGAGCGGATTTTGGTATATCCTGCCCCAACAAACCAACTAACCCTGAACCGTCATAATACTCATGATGATACAAAACGCTTTCGGCAATTGTATTTGAAAGCGGCAACTTTTTCAGCATTTTCTCGCCGTCAACACAATGCGGAATCATTTCATAAGTATTGCTCAACGCTATGTCATGGAGTAATGCAGCATAATAGAGTTCCATAATTGCGTTCTCGTCCAATTCTAATTCTCTGCCAATTAGAACAGATAAGTAAGCGGTGCTTTTTGAGTGTGACAAATTATTTTTTCCTGCTATATCTAATGCGTAGGATAATCCGAATATTAGTGAATGTCTGCTTATATTAATAATGTTCTCCTCCTTTGCATACATTAAAATCCGTTCCGTTTTTGCAAGCCCGGCATAATCCCGAAAAAGATATATGACAGTCCATAATCTCAAATTCGCCTTTGCTTGTATTCCTCTCGGCCCTCTCAATAATATCCGAGAAATCACTGTCAATATCAAAAACCCGCTCACACTCTTTGCAAATAAAGTGATAGTGTTCATGACAATTATGGTCGTAATGGGCAGAGCCGGATAAACTTCCGATGTTCAGTAGTTCGCCCGCTTGTGCCATCTGATTCAGATTTCTGTAGACGGTAGCCTTACTGATTGCCGGGTGCGTTCTATTGATATAATCATAAACTTGCTCCGCTGTTGCGTGAATGTTCAATGCCGCTACCGCATTAAGGATTAATTGCCTTTGTAACGTGTTCCTCATAATAAAAGTACCTTTTCAAAAACCTCAAATGATAATAAATACTATATGATAATAATTATCATATAACAACGAAATTAATTTGTCAACCCCATAAGTAATTTTCTTATGCCGTATGTTCGGCTTCCTTATAAAATAAATCCATGTTTGGAGATAATTCTACGGAAACTCTAGAAAAGTAATTCTTGACAGCAAGAGATAAAAGTGATATGGTTGGGTCAAATTTATGAAATATGAGGTATGGCAAATGAGTACATTTAAACCAAATGATAATAACAATAAATCCAATAATCAAGGTACTGTTTCGGGACTTTTTTCAAAGATAAAAGAACTTAAAAGCGGAGGGGGAGGCCCCACTTTTGGTGGTGGTCTGGGTGCTTGTGCGGGCCGGTGTGGTAGAAGTGGCTGTGGACCTTTGATTGCAAGCTCGTCTGCTTCCTATTCATCTTCAGATCCAACCTCTTAGATTATTATATAGGTGTCAAATAAATGTAAATGCGAACGGGCGCATCCGCGCCCTTCGTCTATTTAAGCCAAAATGGATTTCTATTATTCACAGGCTACGATTTCTATAATATCCAGGCAGCCGTATTGAAAGAGAGCATACGTATGGACTTCCTTTATAAGTTGATTAAATCTGCATCAGGCACATGGTATCTATATGATGCTATTACAAGTAGGATTTTTCAAGTATCGGACTTGTTTAGCAAGCACCACTTAGCTTTATTCCGCGCCTTAAAAAATAAACGAGATTTTCAAAAATTAAATGGAGATGATGCTCTGACAGATGTTTTAGATGAATATATAGAGCTGGATGATTTATATAAGCAAGGCCGCATTTTTGAAAATAATATCACAGATGTAGAATATTCTTTTACTACCGAAGAATTGACCGAGTCAATAAGTACAAAATTACAGCATCTGACTTTATGTATCACAGAAAAATGCAACTTACGATGCGCTTATTGTACATATTCCGGACATTATCTTCATTCGCGAAAACACTCTAACAAAGTAATGTCATATAAGACCGCTATAGATGCCATTAATTTTTTTCTTGAACGCTCTGTCGACAGTTCCAAAATCAATGTGAATTTTTATGGAGGGGAACCGCTTCTTGAGATTGAAAAAATCAAAACATTGATTGCACATTGTCAAAATATATTTACCGGAAAAGAACAATTATATCGGATTTCATCAAATGGGACACTCATGACTGATGAGTTTTTTGATTGGTTTGCAGACAATCCGGATGTATTTTTGAATATCACATTAAACGGGCCTGAAGCACTGCACGATCGGCATCGGCAAACCCCATGCGGAAGCGGAAGCTACCACACCATAATTTCATCATTGTCCCGATTAATAGAAAAGCATCCTAAAGCCTATCATGACCGGGTTAATTTTCTATGTAATTATCTAGCATTCGATGACATTGAGAGAATCATGGAGTTTTTTGAAACAGAGACGTGCTTAAAAGGTAAAATGCCGGTCGCATTTACCGGAATCCGTGATGTCGGTCATGATGGATATATCTCTGAACTTGTGAGCAGCCATAAGAGTTCAGAGGAAAACGCATATAAAAAGCTTATTGATATGTATACCAGCAACGAAGGGGCCGATAACCATATCTTAAAATTACTTTTTGATATGACCTTATATAGGATGCACAAAAGGAAAATCTATCCTTCCGGCGGAGAAGGCACTTTTGCCGGAGTCTGTCCGCCATTTTTAAGCAGGTTGTATGTAAATTGCGATGGTGTAATAAATCTTTGCGAAAGGGTCAATGATTTATTGGAGTTTGGTAATGTCATAGATGGTTTTGATTTTATAAAATTAAATAGATTTCTTACGGATTACAAAGATGCAAATAAGTCAAAATGTAAAGACTGTTGGGCAATACGATTATGTTCGCTATGTTACAAAGATGCGTTTTATCCCGCAACCATTGATATTTCATATCGCGATACGCAATGTGAGAAAGAAAAAATCTACCTGCAGTCAAGCCTTTATTTGTATTGTAGTATGTTGGAAAAATCGTCTTCTAGTATGGATTTTCTGGAATCATTTATTTTTGATTCCTGATGAAAATCTAAATTTTTTGAGTGATAATGGTGTTTATCGAAAACACAGTCATAGATAGCGCAAAAATTTGAGTGTGGTCAATTTCGTGGTAACTACATGTTGATGGTGCTGACAGGCGCAAACCGAGAGAAGCAGGAGGAAGATATAAATGCAAATTATTATTGATGAAGAATTTAAATACTTATTACCGGAGCTTGACCCGGAAACATTCCGGCTGCTTACTGAAAATATCTTAGAACATGGCTGCCGCGACCCGTTGGTATTATGGAGAGGCAGGAAAGATAATGCTGACGATAAAGACCGCGCCGGTATCCTGATTGATGGTTACAATAGATTTAAGATATGCACCGAGCACAATATTCCGTTCAGCACTATTGATAAAGAATTTGATTCCCGCGAAGAAGTCCTTATCTGGATAATTCAAAATCAAGTATCACGCCGTAATCTGACACCAATACAGCTAAGCCATTTCCGCGGTTTGCATTATCAAGCGGATAAGAAGATTCAAGGTAAAAATAATCAATATGCACAGAAAAGTGAAAAGGGACAAAATGGAGCTGTTGACAAAGTCCGCCATAAAATGGCGGATTTTGTTTGCAATCATATAATTGATAGGCAATATCTGATATAATTAGGGTAATTAAACCAGAAAGGT
>Ga0131853_10007576_pt1 | contig 19682 bp, 11 predicted proteins | sample TergutLab28metaG_FD_92764 | JGI IMG/M metagenome (GOLD analysis project Ga0131853, IMG submission 92764) | Labiotermes labralis P1 segment gut microbial communities from Petit-Saut dam, French Guiana - Lab288 P1 (version 2) (version 2) | ecosystem: Host-associated > Arthropoda: Insects >... | reverse complement strand
TCCAAGATTCTGCTGTGATAATCGCCAGGCCCGCCACTGGACATGATTCCGAGCTAGTTCCGTCAGCTTCCCAACTCACATTCTGGCTCCCTAAGACCAGTTGTCTTAATTTGAAACACCCTCCTTTAACATTCTACGAACGGCCGTTTGCCACGTCAGGGATGTGTTGATGTCGGGCGGCTAAATTTTGCATGGTGACATCTAATTTTTTTTAGCATAATTGTTTGGTTTTTTACATACCCTCTAAAAATATGTCAGTTACATGCCTCGAGCAGAGAGCGACACTTGACGGTGAGATTCACAGATCGCTCCAGAATTGTGGGTCTTCTGTACGGGAATTTTGTCTTGTCACCTTTCTGGCGTCTCTGATTTGAAGATGGCTGCTGTATTCGTGTTAAAATTGCTGTACCACGGACTTAGTTGACCACGGATGTAGTTGACCGCGGACTTAGTTGACCACGGATGTAGTTGACCGCGGACTTAGTGGACCGCGGTCTTGGTAGACCGCGGACTTGGTTTACCACGGACTTAGTGGACGACGGACTTACTTGTCCTGTCTCTTACATCCTCCTCCATTGCTGTGCCCTCTCACGTTCATATATTTTCCTGAGAAATTTGTTTCAAACCATATTCTTTCAAAATAAGTGAACGCGTTTCGCTAGTAACTCCAGGGAACGGTTTCTACTTTTAGACGCTAATGTCGCTCAGATGCTTGAATTCCCCTCCTGTTGTGTGCGGATGTTACTTTAGACTTCAGGCAATTGAATGTTAACCAAGACCTACATATTAATGGGTGGAAGAATTGACATCCCAGCCTCAGACACAGAAGACAGGATCTGACATGGTATCAGGCACTGTGTACTTATCCCTTTCACTTTAGTTGGAAAACCCTTGCTGTTCATAACCTTATAGTACCTGCATTTCGTGCTAGACGACCTGGGAGTTGGGGTTCATTTCCCGGTAGAGGTAAGAGATTTTTTCCCACAAATTTCAAGCCAGCTTCCAATTCAGTGGGACCCGGGAGATGTTTCTTAGGTGATAAAGCGGCCTGGGCGTGAGGCTGCCCATTCACTTCCCTCGACTCCTGGGGTTAAGAATGCATGGCATTGTACCTCCAATCCCCCGTGTGTATTAATAGCGTGGAGCTTAAATTATGACTAGAGATAACTTGCACGACATGAGAACCTAACAGAGAAAGGACGAAAGCTGTAGATCATCTGGTTGAATTAATGACATGTGATCATTCATAGACGTTCAAAGCAGAGAATGCGCCTTGAATGGAGGGATGGGGCTGTGGCGATCACCTTCTGACCTGTATTGAAGACTTATCCGGTTCGACTAATGTGACACAAGCTTTTTTTTTGGTATGTTTTCCTCACCCCAGGTAACTACCTGAAAAGTATGTCAGATAGGTCACGGCCACTTCCTTTACATTCTTTATCAGACTGTTGGCGCTTTGCAGCCGGAGAAACGGGCGTTGTCGTTAAAATGAACCATAAACCGCCTTTATTTCTTTTCAAACTGTGTATGTGCATTTGAAAACTAACCTGATGTTTAGTCTAATAATGAAGCACATAACCACTTAAAACGCGGTGACGCAGTTGGTTGAGGCACTGCGCTACAAGCCGGGAAGTCGCCGGTTTAATTCTCGATGGAGTCGGAATTTTTCATTGACATAATTCTTCCGGCCGCACCATGGCCTTGAGATTGACTCAGCTTCTAACAGAAATGAGTACCAGGAATATTTCCTGGGAGGTAAAGGCGGCCGGTACATAGAGCTGGCAACCTTACCGCCTTCATGTGCCGACTGTCTTGAATTCTAGGCCTCAGTCTCCTGGAACCCTTAGTACCTGTCCAGGCTTGTAATGAGATTGCTTTTCCTTTAACCCCTTAAAGCCCTTTGGTTACTGTGTGTACCACCAGGTTTAACATTAAGAAACAGTAAGTTCTGCCCGCGAAGTGCATTTGTATATGTGATATGTTATCTCTCCACAAAAAGCAGCTTTATTACCATCCAAGACGAGCAATTTACTTACAAACGTAACATCAAGGCCCGTTCGCGCAACCCTTGTTACAGTGGAACGGCAGTTAAGTATTACATTCGAGAAATACTGAAATATCAAATTTCGCGAAAATCCGTTCAATGGGACTCGAGTTGTTCCATGCGGACAGACACAGGCAGACATGACAAAGCTCATAGTTCCTTTCGCAGTTTTGAGAACGCGCCCAAAAATGAACTGGTGGATTTTCACAACCGAGACGGCGTGTTTACTGCGCGGTACGAGCTGAACCTTTAATTGTAATTCGGGATAGTTTTGTTGTTTTAAAAGGTTAAAGGTTTCGAACTAACAGTTGGTGAACTGTTTATTTTCTGTAAAGTGTATGTTGTTTGTAGTTTTGAATTTCGTCTCCAACTGTCATGCATTTTACTTTACTCTGAAGTGTCTGTTGCCTTCCGCCCTTTACTGTTTACAAGATGCGATACGGTAAAACTAGGAAGGAAAAGGAATGGGAAACGGCGTTTGCAGAAACGATTTGTCGCTTCAGACCTACCGTTGTGCTTACTGCCATTTGTAATGGAGAGCATGCCAAGTATCGCAGTGCGTATGAGTCGCAGAGTGCAACACCTTAATGAGGATTTGGGGCGACCAACAAGGTAGAGTGTTCAATCACTAGGGTTACCTAAGCCGTAAAATCATATGAAGAGACGGGACAACGTTAAATGTAGCTCATTCATTCCACTGGAGTATCATTATTTTTCAGCACAGTGCCCCTGCGCCTTTGCCTCATCTTGGCACGAGATTAGAAATCCCAAGTAGAAACGTGGCTGTTGCATTCACAGACATTTTACAAACACCATAGTTAGTATATTAAAATATAGAAAATTATATGTATTATATGTAAATATATGTTATATATCGTGGGCCGGGTAGCTTAGTCGGTATAGCGACTGACTACGGGCTGGACGGTCCGGGGTCGAATCCCGGTGGGGACGAGATTTTCCGCCCGTCCAGACCGGCCCTGGGGCCCACCCAGTCTCCTGTAAAATGGGTACCGGCTCTTTCCCGGGGGTAAAGTGCGGCCGGGGCGTGCTGCTGACCACTCACCCCCTTCTAATGCCGCGGTCATGGAAGAGTAGAGCTATACCTTTACCCACCCTCTGGGCCACACCGGCCTTGTAACGGGAGAAAACTTTACCTTTACCTTTTTATATGTTATGCATCACACAGGGATGTCATCGACGAAGGCATTTATGAGTTACGTCCAGAACGGTTTGTGATTTAGACGGCGAATCGATGGCACATGGTGTTTAGGTACCGTCAGCGTCGTTAAATCAACCTTTTAATCTGTGAAATATAAACTGAACTTCTGCGTGATTACAAACCTGAACCACTGCTTTAAGTTTCTTTGGAATTGTTCTTGAGTGACTGAGTAAACTTGTGGATGCTGGAACATGACTGTCGCTGATGCAGCTCCGAATGATTATTGATCTTGAGATAGGAACTTGAGAAAACGGCTCCATGTCATTACGACGAAAGATAGCATTTTTCCCCCCTGAGACACTGTCGTTAATTGGTTGGAGATTGTAATCAGACGAGATAATTAAAGATATCGGAGGAGAAGCTGTTGTCTGTGAAGCTTGAAATGTGCAGTGCTGGACTGGGGTTGGGGGATGTGTCTGGAACCAGTGACAAGTGTTTACACTTTTGAACGCGCAAATACAAGATTAATTTTGTTCTTTACAGAACATACTTCCAGTCGGATTTATTAAACAGTGTAGTTGATTGTAAATGAAGAGAGGGCATTTAATAAAATTGTACGGCGTCTTCAGGTTACAGAATTAAAAAAAAAAGTAGGAAACTTTTGTATAAAGTGTAAATGGCAGCTCTTCCAAGAGTATTGCCAGAGACAAAAATTGAGGAATATTGTAAATAATAATAAAAGAGAGTAAACAGAAGTACAGAGGGGCGATACTGAACGGTGTCATCAGGGCTGCATGCTGAAAAAACGTGGTGTTGGCGGGCGCATTCGCCTGTGTTCTTTCTGTCTTTGTCCTCTTTCTTCCTGCTTATTTTAGGTGTAGTGGGTTATTTTTGCACCTGATCACATTCTGTGACAAACTACACCCGGGATCACTTCTCTAGGCGAGGGATCGGCCCGTCGCAGAAATATCTTCCTGACAGCACCCAACATTCACAAGAGACAGACATCCATTCCCCGGCGGGATTCGAACCCGATCCCAGAAAGCGAGCGGCCTCAGACCCACGCTTGTAAGAACGCGCGGCCCCCGGGATCGGCTTCCCTGTATTCCGCGGTTTGTATTTTACCGTGTAGAATGGGGGGCCGGGATAGCTCAGTCGGTATAGCGACTCGCTACGGGCTGGACTATCAGGGGTTCGAATCCCGATGTGGGCAAAATTTTTCTCACCCTCCAGACCCGCCCTGTGGCCCACCCGGCCTCTTATACAATGTGTACCGGGTGTTTCCCGGAGGTAAACCGGCTGGGGCGTGGCGTTGATAACCTTCCCCATCTAGTTCCGAGGTTAAAGAAAGAGTACAGCTATACCTGTACCCCCGCTGTAGGTCTTCATGGCCTGTTCTAGGGTGAACGTTACCTTTTTACAGTTTAGAATGACGTATTGCACACTCAACAAATAAACATTTACATTCTGTTCTGATACATTCTGTTAAATCTCGCTCTATTCCATTCTGAGCATTATTGTTTACTATTTTAACTACTCTTCCAATAGGTCAGATTATACCGCACGCGGTATAATCTGACCTATTGGAAGAGTCTCAAAGGTCTCTTGATACGGCTGTCTGTTTTTAAATATCTTGATAATGTTACTTTTGGTGCCACTTTTGATAACGTCGAATAACAGGTTGTGTAGTGAATACTGAATCGGAGAATATGGAGACGGAAGTGGTCATGGCCTAATTTGTGATCCTATCGCCGCGTCTTACATGATTGACTCCCAAAAACCACTGCAAAATGTGGGTCGAGATATGAAAGCTGGATCTCCCGAATACGAAAGATTGCGTTGCACGATACCGTGACGTTTCGTTCGATGCATTGTTTGTTTAGTACAGTGATGATGACGACAATCATTTTATTTATCAGCATGCTTGACACGTGCAGTTAAGCCAGTTGCACTGTAACACGGAAAGTGAGAGATGCCAAAATAAAAAGGAAGTCGGGGGGGGGGGGGGGAAATCCGTTCCGAGCCGCTCACACTCACAGCTTGCACGTATTTGTAGTGTTAAAAGTCTGTTGTTGTTGTTATCCTCGTGTAGAAAACTTAATACTCCAACGCACATTCTGTGTGAGTTTAATATGTCGGATATTGTGTTAGAGTTGAGTCGGTGTGGTTCGTCTCGTTGCATTATGTATGAAGAGAGACCAATAAACTTGTCGTCAGACTCAACACTCGTTTAACACGTGACGTGCAGCTGCATGTTTCGGCCGCTCTCAGACTGTGAAAGATTATATTGTACAACTATATATATGTACGTCTATTTTGATGCTTTCCACTCCGTGCATTTTTGCAGTCTATCACTTCTTTTTATTCTACCGAAATGCACATAATATGTTAAATACATATATTTATCGCCAGTTGCCTCTTACATTTTTCGATGTCCTTTACGCCATCTTCAGGGGTGACAGTTGCGTTACTTGCGCAAAAATAACATTGCAAAAACGTGTAGTTTTTGAGAAAGTAACGTAATGGTCTCCCTGAAAATGGTGTCACAAACACCGAAACATGTTGGAGGCAATTAGTGATCAATATATTTAACATATTATGTGCATTTAGTTGGAATAAAAATTAATGATTGGTTGTACATGTACGTGTTCTGTTTATACAGTTTTGTACAACCTGAGGATGGATTAATACGAGCCGAAACATGTAGCTGCAAACACTTTCTTAATAAATGGTCTGACGACTATTTGTTGGTCTGCTTCTTAACTTTGCACATGGGCGTCGTGTCTGTGATTATTCACTTAGAAGCAGAATTTTATTAGTCGTATGTAGGCTAAGGAAAAATGTTTTTCTGTTCGCTCTATGAAGGCATAACGGACGAGTGGAGGTATGGTTCCACTCATTCTAAGCCTGGGCTCAGAATGGAGATGAGTGGTCAACTTCACCCCCAGCCCTTTATCTCTGAGAAAAGATCGTCTGGAACCCACTGAATATGAGGATGGGAGCGCCCCACATCATTGCTGGTACCCCCATAGAAATATCACTTGGCCAACTCGGGTGGTTCGTTCATGTCACCTTAAAACTGTAAACTAAGTTAAATTTTCGCAAAGCCGCCATATTTGTCTTTCACGTTACACAAAGTTATTTACTTACTTACTTACTTGTTTACTTAGTACTTACACACTCCATGGAGCAGAGCCCTGCTTGAGAAGCTAACCGGCTTTCAGCTAGTCAAGAAATTCCCCACATTTTATGGAACCTGAAGGCTCATTACCGCACTCACAAGTGCCCGCCACCTGTCCCTATCCTGAGCCAGCTCAATCCAGTCCATACCCCACGTCCCACTTTCTTAAGATCCATCTTAATATTATCCTCCCATCTACGCCTTGATCTCCCAAGTGGTTTCTTTCTCTTGGGTTTCCTCACCAAACCCTTGTACACGCCACTCCTCTCCCCCATACGCGCTACGTGCCCCGCCCATCTCATTGTTCTCGCTTTTATCACCCGAACAATATTGGGTGAGGAGTATATTACCATAATAAAAGTTGCTTGTTTCACTTTATACATATAGTGTCTAGACCACGGACTGGACGACCGATGAACCGTGATTCGATGCTCGGAAGGTGCAGCAGATGATTTTCGTCTCCTGAGTCCCCGCACACGTTCTCCTGTTCAGTGGGTTTCCGTGGCTCGCTAACCGGGATTAAGCGACCGGGACGGGAAGTTGACTGTCTACCTGCATCTAGTACCAAGGTTACGAATGAGTGGAGCCGTGCCTTCACTCGCTGACGTGCTTTTGTGGCGTGCACAGGCACAGATTTACCTTCTACGTTTAGTGTTTGTCTGTGACCTGGGTACGCACGTTTATAGGACAGAAGCGTTGAGATTAGAATTGACGATATGGGCTTTAATTTGCCCTTTGGAAAATTTATTGTGGTTATGAAAGCTTTAAAAACATATTATACAAAACAGATTGTGCCAGAACTCACACTTTGAGATATCACTGGTGATGTATTAGTACAGATGAATTTAAATAACGGATCGCGGCTCAGTACATAAAGTTCACCCTATAACAGGCCCTGCAAGCCTAGAAGGGATGTGGAGGTATAGCTGTACTCTTCTCGGCGCTGAATGAAGGTGGGTTGTCAGCGGCAAGCCCCGGCCGCTTTGCCCCCTGGAAAGAGAACCGGTACCCATCCTACATGAGGAAGCTGGATCAGTACGGTTCATTAATCCTGTCTGCCGATTGATAACACTGAATCCGCCAGAATGCAACACGATAACGTACTGATTTAACATTGCATATCTAAATTCTTCGACTTTTAATAGATCGTCTTCAGGAGACCTTCACTATCATTCTGTTCCGAAATTATGTTCTGATTGTTTTAGTGTCATTTGTTAATGCTGGTTCATAAAAACGATGTTGATACGAAGGTAAAAAGTAAACCAGAACCATTTTGTTTTCGTAAATAAATATTCTTTATTAAATTTAGGTCGTGTGTGCAGATGTCAGTGACGTATTAGGGTTAACTACCCTTTGCGCAGCGTAGATGCTGTTTCAGTCTTGTGTCAAATTATGCTGTGTGTTGCCTTTCCATACATGTGGAAGATGTCATTTCGTTCACGTTTTGAAGTTTATTTGCGTGCACGTGCTCTTATTTCTGATTGCTAAAGGGTATAACTTACCGTGCTGTGAGGCATGACGCAGTATAGATTGGTGAATAGTTAACAGCGTTTCGGGGAACGCTTACTCTCTGTTTTTGGGATAATTCAAGAAGAGCTGGACAGAACATGAGGACCGTAAGCTCCTCTGAAATGTTGTTAACTATACAGAGATACGTAAGTCGCCATATTGCACAAGATGGGAATCTTCGTCGTTTGTATGTGTTCGTATTAAAATTATGGACCGAAAAATTCTCTAAAACGACGCATCTCAACGCGATCATATCGGAGCCAATAAAAAAAATAGGCCTCGCTTTACTGAATTTTGCGATATTGACACAGTTTCAAGAAAACTTCGCTACCGTAAGGCGGGGGGTGAATGTAGAAATTAGCAAGGTACTATGTCATTGGATCGATGGCGCCCTGTCTACCGTCTTACGTCCCGCAAGTCTCCTTTCTCTTCCGTGTTGTGAGGAGGGATGTGTGCGTGGCTTAGAGATTCTGGGAAAACCACTGGAAGCTTATCGGGTTCCGTGGATTCTTTATAGGCGGTGGCAACTCAAAGGCTTGAGAGGAAGAAAAAATACTTCGACCGACAAGAAATTCTGCGCCCCTTTTTAGGCGCATTCACTAATTTGCGAGAAGTGACTTTTAGCTTCGTCATGTCTACCTGTCCATCCTTCGGCGTGGAACAACTTGGCTCCCACTTGACGGATTTTCACTAAATTTTGTATTTCAGTATTTTTGGACATTCGGTCGAGAAAATTCAAGTTGCATTTAAATGTGAAAGAATAACGGCTTCTTTACATGAAGGCCAATATACATTTATGATAATGTCTTGCAGAATTCTTCTTAGAATGAAACATGTTTCGGGTAAATGTTGCAGAGAAAATCAAAACGCACATTTTATGAGAAAATGTAAAAAAAAATATATGATAGAGCCGGACAGGCCACAGATGACATTATACCACATGCGCATTGCATGCTGGATAACTAAGGCTACAGTCACACACACACACACACACACACACACACAGATAAAACATGTAATATTTATTGCGTTTCCACTGCAACAATGGTTACGCGAACGCGTCTCAATGTTACGATATACGTACATTGCCTCCCTTGTTTCTGTTATGTCACCATGTCGCCTGAGACGTGATTACCAGTGACTCGTAGGTACATACAGCATCCACCTCCATGGTAATATTCCCTCAAGTCGATGCTTAGCGCGTAATCAGCAGGTCCAAGACAGCAGGGGCATGACTTCCTGCCTTATGTTTTCGTTGTTTTCCTCAGTACGGGTTAGTACCTCGACAGCGCAACCACCTTCTCCTCCCTTCTTTCGAATTCGTTATTCACCATCATGCAACACTGTGTTGTCTGAGCTACCAGTAATGTCGTTAAATAAATCAGTAAATGAATAAAAAATACACAGTATGAATCTTCTTGACCCCAGAAACTTCAAATACTGTGTAATTATTGTTAAAATGTGCTGCCGGCAGAGTGCAACACAAGCCATATCTGCATAATAGACGGCAGTAATGGCTAGCCATAATCGGTAATGTGATGTCCCTCAAGTACAGTACAGCATTTCAAGTCTAATACCCGATATTAGCCCCCTGAAGCCCAGTGGTTATTTCACGCACCGCCAGGTTTGACATTCAGCAGTTCCATGTTCTGCCCACACAGTGTATTTATGTGTTGTGTGTGGATCTGTGAACAAACGGCGATTATTTCCCTGTACAGCATTAAGTGACTAATTTTTGTAACCCAGACGGGAAGTGTTTACTGCGCGGTACGAGTAAAAACTTTATATATAGTGCGGTTAACGTTAATCTTCATAACGCGTTAAATCAGAAGTAACACAAAGTTATGACTGTTCTCCACACATACATTAATTGCTTCGTTGATAAACCGTTTAAACCCCAGTGGTTACTCTATGTGCCACCAGGTTTAACATTTAACAATTCCATGTTCTAACCGCACAGTGTAATTATGTGTTTTGTGTGGAGTATTTCCCACCACATCATAAAATGATTCATTTTTATAACCGAGACTGGGTGTGCTTATTGCGCGGTACGAGCTGGATCCTTAAATATTATAGAGGTAATGGTTGTTTTGGAGCCCAAATTATAGGGCGACGGTACAACTCGCCTTGCACACAGCTGTTTTCAGTAACTTGGGCAGTAGGCCAAATTGCGTGCAAGACTGCACAGACGCACCTGACACACATGCACAGACAGTTTCTATTAGATTGCGCCGACTGAAGTATTCATTGACCTTATGACACACGGGTGTGTCTAGTGCCAAACTTGATAGCCCTCAAGTTTTAGAAATGAGCTGAAATGAGTCGTATCTAAAGCAGGAAACTTGTTGAGATCTTCGCTCTTGTGGGATATTACGTAGCGTATATCGGTAGTTACCGAAGTTTCGGGACAACCTGTCCTTCCCATTTTTCAATGGTCAAGCAGTCCCAGAAGAATAGAGGAATATATGTACCTTGTTTTGGAAGTTACAAGGGAGGGCACAGATATGTGAAGGGATGAATGAAATGGATTGCTTGGCCGTTGAAAGTGGGAGCGATAGGTCGATCCCGGAGCCTCGTCAGAGACCAATCTACGCTATGGTAACATCGCAGAGGAACGAAGATTCTCATTGACACCGCGGCGGTAGCCTGGAAATCACGCATAGGATATTTGTTCTTATATCCAGTGTCGCGTCAATCGTATCTTGACTTCTTTTCTTTTTTGCTGTGGTTTCTTGTGTATTGGCAGAGTAATGTAAAGTTCACCCTAGAACAGGCCACGAAGGTCCAGAGGGGGAGTAGATGTATAGCTCTACTCTTTCTTTAACCTCGGCGCTAGATGGGGATGGGTTATCAACGCCACACCCTTGCCGCTTTACGCCCGGGAAAGACCCGGTACCCGTTGTACAGGAGGCTGGGTTGGCCCCAGGGTCGGTCTGGACAGGTGCGGGATTCGATCCCCGGACCGTCCATCCCGTAGCGAGTCGCTATATCGACTGCGCTATCCCGGCCCACTTGCGTACTGATAGGTTGCATAAAATTTCCTTTTTTTTTAAAATGATGAATGAAGTCATGAAGTAGTTACGGATGTGCTGGTAATTTGACGCATACGTTAAGTGGCGCTTGTGTGTTTCAGAGGGCCCAACAGCCCTACTGGACATGGCATCAAGTGATTGATCACCTCTGAACTGCTGTCTACACATACAGCCTTGGTTTATCATGCGGCTTAATAACCATCGAATTTTTAACCCTTCGAAGCATGGAAGGCATCTGCATTAATTTGTAATTAAATATTAAGATCCTACTTCTCAGTGGACACTCTGTGACCGTTATAAAGAAGAATCACTTCTCTGTTTGAGCGCAACATCTGCATCGCGCATATTAAAATATTATGAAAAGATCTATTACAATAATATTTTGTCACATGTCGACTCAGAAACACGAAAAAAAGTAAAGCATTAAAAAACTGAAACTACTTCTATGAAAGTTATGGTCTTCTGGGATATGGCGCCGTATAGTCTGGAAGTAACTTAGCGACGTTTCGGAAGAACGTACTGCCTCCATTTTCACGTTAGAATATTGTGCTTATCTGATTACTGGAATTCACTTTTTTGACAATTTCAGAAAAGTACTGTTAGCCCATCGCAAATAGGGCGATTCGGCGGCGTAGTCGGTATAGCGACCACGCTACGGTTTCGATGATACTGGGTTTTCATATTCCGGCACAACGTGCAGACCGGCTCTGGAGCCCACCAATCATCCTGTTAAATGGGTACCGGCGTTATTTACTGCGGGGGTAAAGCGGTCGGGGTGTGAAGTTCACCGCTCACCCCCATGTAGTGCCAAGTTGAACTGTACCTGTGCCTTCATGGAATGTACAGGGGCAACTTTTTTCTCGTTACTAAACCGAAGGTATGTTTGATTTGCAGGATAATATGTTGTCAACTAACCCTGCATGCAGTTTTGTCCCGAAAAGGGCAGAATTTTTCTGGAACGGAAGTACGAGGGCTGTCTGGAAAGTATCCAGCCATTTTGAATATCTCGAGAAGCGGTCGTGTGGCCTTGATGTAACTTGGCAGCCAGTCAGAGGAGACCTTACTGCAAGTCCGTGAACAGTCACTCTCCCGTGGGGCTAGTCAGTCGGCAGTGAGACGCCGTTGACTGAGCTTGTGTACTGTATGATTCACAAATCTCCTCCCTTTCAACGGCGATTTTAGTTTGGGAGAAGCCATAAGTCGCAGGGAGCCAAATCTGGGCTGTAGGGAGGCTGACAGACCAGGGTGATGTGATGTTTTGCTAAAAAAGCCTGCACAAGAGCTGTAGAATGGACAGGCACACTGTCGTGATGAAGTTGATCTGCTTGCTTGGTCATTGTGAATGCGACAGTCACACAGTACACATGTTCAGTCAACGGCGTCTCTGCCGACTTAGTAGCCCCACGGGAGAGTGACTGTTCACGGATGCACAGTAAGGTCTCCTCTGACTGGTTCCCAGGTTACATCAAGGCCACACGACCGGTTCTTGAGATATTCGGAATGGCTAGATACTTTCCGGACAGCCCTCGTATTTTTCTTCTGATGAAACCTTCCTTTTTATCTGTCTCAAGAAATAATCCGTGGAACGCAGTGAATTCCTCATTTGATGATCCAATAATCCTCTTCATTTCGTCATCCACTTTCATTCCCTTTTTTTCTCACAGTTCAGTATAATTTACCCACTGTGGATACCGTTGTTACCCACTTTGCATCCAAATTCCTCCTGTGTACATTGACATGACTACGACCAAATGGGTCACTCAGATGGACTAAGAAATTTCTTGATCTGTGGACTGCTATTGGGTTTTGTGTCGGTCGCACGCTCTACCGTAACTTTACCAAACTGAGAAATTCGCCACAGCATAAAACGGCGATAGCTTATCTAGTCACATTGTCCTACAGGCACAGAAAGAGCAGGGCACACGGCAGTGGGCGGTCGATGTGAGCAGGTAAATGCGTTCACTTGGTTAAATGTCACTCGCGTATGAGCGCCAGATCAGTGGGCTGTGTGGTAAAGACAGATTCAGCACAAACATTTCGTAGTTTTTTATTTTGTACTGTGATCAACAAATGCACAATTATTTCACAAATTATCACACTCCTTCAGGTTTCGACATTATTGTGTCATCCTCAGGGAGCTTACAATCAATACCTTGGCAAGGTATTGATTACAAGCTCCCTGAGGATGATACGATAATGTCGAAATATATAGGAGTATGATAATTTGTGAAATAAGTGTGCATTTGTTGATCATAGTACAATATAAAAAAACAAAATTTGTTGGTCGTAGTACAAAATAATAGAAGATGCACGGAACTTGTATTAAACCAAAAAAAATAATTTCGTAGTGGTTTTATTACAGTAGCTACAGATAGCCTTGTAGATTATGATCTTACGTATGTGACGCTGAGTAGTCTGGTACATAGGTACCTATACCTCTGTTATCAGGATAGACAGGGTATGTAGTTTTCACATATATTAATTTGTGCAATCGCCTGATCCTGGATGTATGTTATCCCTCTAAATAATGTTCTGTTTCTATGCGAATAAAACGTCTTCATTTGTGCCTTTGGCCATTTTCACCGCTTCCTTTCTATTTTTGGTATTACTTCGTGTGAAATTTCATCATTCGTACTTTTTTGTTTGTCCCTGACACGATGCCAGAACAGCGGATTTGTCATAGGTATTCCATTAGATGTCGGTAAAGGTATAGTTAAAGGTAAACGTTCACCCTAGAACAGGCCACGAAGGCCCAGAGGGGGAGTAGAGGTATAGCTCTAATCTTCGTTTAACCCCCGGGAAGGACCCGGCACCCATTTACAGGAGGCTGGGTGGGCCCCAGGGCCGGTCTGAACGAGTGCGGAAAATCTCGCCTCCACCGGGATTCGATCCGTGGACCGCCCAGTCTGTAGCAAGTCGCTATACCGACTGTACTATCCCGGCCCTTATTGGATGTCGGTAGACGGATTAAACAGAGTCGCTTCCACCCGCCTGTATTAGGCCTATAATTACCGGCAGGGGTAATTGGGTAGTCATGTCTCCTTGAGGGTGGAGACAGTAAATGATATTCAGAACTCCGACATCACAGACTACGTGTGCACAATACACATCAGTAGACTATAGTTACTGTTTTGTGATAGCTAGTCTATCATGTACATTGGCGAACCAGAATTGTAGTAAGTTCTGTACAGAAATCATTGTGAGATACCTTATGACGTCAGCACACGTAATGGTAGAAAAACTGCGTGACTCAGAATCTTGCTTGAGGAGCCATTAATCCTTCACTTGGTCAAAAATTTCCCCGTCTTGTTTGGAACACAGAGGTTCGTTACCGTGTTCTTATGCTGGCAGAAAATGAAGGATTTATAGCTGTGAGATGCAATCGATATTATACTCTCATTACGAGTTCGCAACTCTAACTATAATGCTTCGTTTTCTTACCGAGACTTGTATCTGCTGTGGTTATAACAGCGTGAGTATACATAAACCTTATATTTACGATATGGAAAGGGAAAACACGAAAACTGGTCTGAGAATGTTGGAGGTCAGTTGTTTTCATGTTTGTGTTCTTACTCGTTTCGCCATATTTTGTCTAGGCTGTAACGGGTGCTTAGGACCGTGTTGGCTGACACTGTATTTGTGTCATTGGTTTTTGAAATGTGTGCTTCTACATAACAGTTTATTGCGAATTTATCATCAATTAGTTGAAGCAACGGTGCAAATTGCGGTGTGTGAAGTGGTTACAGGACAGGAAATGGCCCTGATGCCATCGGAAAACAGTAATTGACGAAAAACTGTGATTCCGCCAATACAATGAACTCAGGCGACGAAGAGGAAGAGGAAGTGACGTTTCTCTTAAGATTGCGTCCTACTCCCTCGCCCCCTGCGTCACGGCGCCGGAAATCAAGTACAGGTAGTTCCCGACCGGTTTCCGCTAGTGGCTGGGATGTGGTTGTAGAAAGACGAGGGAGTACACCTCCACCTCCCAACAAGACCAGTGCTGAATCTCGGCCCATATCAGGCACTGCATGGGGAATCACATCTCAGCCTTCAGTTCCTCCCAGTGCACCGCCTCCATCCGAAGTACTTCGTCCTTGGGTGTGTCCAACTCCGCATCGTGCATGGGCAGCCCCCTATGGCCAACGCTTCCCATACGTCAGTTGGAATCAGGCATTCGCTGCGTCTTCCCAGTATGGAATGGATTACCGTCATACGGATTCTATCATTACCCCGCTAACTGTGTCAGCTGAACATGATTACAGACGTCATTTGGCAACACCAGATATGTTTTTCCATTCCCTTGCAGTGGATGAAACCAACTTTCATCTTACAAACAATCTTCCACTTCATGCTCACCCGCAGAATCCCACACATACATATAAAAACCACACGATTGAATCAGAGGATTGCTCTCAGCGAAGGAATTCACCCGATCCCAAAGGAACTACCCTACGCAAAAAGTCCTGCAGTGTAGATAGCGGGAGTATCTGTGAAAGTGATGGTTGTCGTGATACCCCGAGATTTGTTAACTTGAGCCATGGGAACTTATCGGTGACAAACCAAAACAGTTACTCCAACGATCATTCTGTCCTTCCTAGGGAAGGGTTTGCGGCTGTGAATAATGGAATTCAGTCAGGTACACCACAGAAGCCTAACAGAAAGGAAAACATGTCTTCAAACTCTCAGAAGAATGACTTCCTGAACAGTTTCCGTCGATATTCCCTGCCGCCTGGCACCTTCACGCGTGTTTTGAGCATGGACCAGATTCACCGGTGTAGTGTGTCAGAAACACTGGACCAGGAGTCGTCTGACGGTACAGTTGACACGACAGCACCTGGTCTGCCACCACGACCACCAAAACCTGCTCGCCTCAGGAGGGACGAACACCGGCGGGAAACGTTGCAATGGGTTCGTATAGAAATTGATTTACCACACTTTGTTGATCATTTGCACGTTCGGACTGAATTTCGATAGGAAGCTAACCAAGAGCGAATAATGATATATTAACCTTTAGGCACCATGAATCCTATATATAGGACAGGCCTACCGCTACTCTCCAGAATACGCTTTTTATATATTTAGTCAATAAATGTATTGTTTAATTATTTTTTTAGACTTTCACCATCTTTGTTTATTCCTCCACAAAATGCCATGTATTCCCTAATGTTACCCTTCTTGGTTCATAAAATATTCACATTGTACATAAATGGTGTGCTAAACTGTAAATGTCCATCTCCAGGGCCAAAGTGTTAACATAGGTTTACTTTATAGGGAGACGGTATCCTGCTTGCTTGTTATCTGCGTTGTGGGTAATTTCGAAGAGTTGTGTGTGTAATGCATGAATAAGCATGAAAACAAGCATAATTATGACATACAGGCATGTCATAGCCAGTACGTCGGTGGTGTGATGTAAAGCCGTGACGAAGGTAAACCTACACAAGATGATGCTTCGTGCTGTGGTCTTGTGTGATATGACGCCGAATACTCTGCCAGTTTTCGACATTTAAGAGAAACGTACTACCCTTGCCTTCAAAATTGTCCCAGAAGATATATGATAATTATTTATTTATTTACTGCAGTTATGTTTCCACCCGGTGGCATTGGTCGGTAGACTGGTACAAAAATAGGAAAGAGGCATCACAAAAGGAGAAATAATACACAAAACAATAGTACAACAATACATAAACACAGAATACACAAAATAGAAAACAAAAATACAAAACAAAAAACAAACGTGTATTAAAAAGCATAAGTCGAGTAATTAGAAAATAACAAAGAGGACCAAATAATAATGAAACAACGTACTGCACAGAACCTACGTACAGTGACATAACTATAAATCTGTGATAATACACACATTTAACCCAAGATCATCACTGCACTTCCCTTCACTTCACTGCACTTCATTCCCCATTTTTCACTTCTTTGCACTTTTGGACGTCTCGTCACCACGCTTCAAAAACCCGTCACTTCTCCTCACTCGTAATTACTTTCCTAACCCTCTTTCTAAAAATGTGTGAATTACATGGGAAAACTCGCTAGTGCCTCTGCAGGCAGTTGGTTCCATAGTTGGATTGTCCTGTTTGCAAAGGAGTATTTACCGATATGTTCCTCTGAAACGTTGGTGTCCACCTACCAGACTGCACGGTGTCGTAATACCCAAGACCACAATACCACCCTATACTTGTTGTAAACTTGATTGTAGTGTTCCATGTTAACCACTCGATTTTTGTCGACAACCATTGCTTTTGGCAGCAACAGTCTGGCACCTGTCACGAATTTCACCTATGCCTTTCGCGTGCAGCGTTTGTGATATCTCTCTAATCCGCGAGGGCTGGAACATATTTTAAATCGGGGACTTTCAGCTTGCCTTGACGAGGTGATTTTTAAAATAATGAACAGTTACAGCATCTCACATAAACACTCACCACACTGAAATTCGGGAACGAGACAGCGTGAAATCACGACACAAGCCCCACGTAGCAGATGAACTTTTGCACTTGACTGTATTAGCTTCATTTACGAATTTCAACAAGTTAACAGGTAAGTACTTTAATCGTACGCAACCCTGGCAAAGAAATGGAATGTGTATGTTGTTGTGAAGGAATGTTCATAGGTTCTGTTCGTGCTAGCGAAATATAAACACTTCCAAATAGCAGTTCTATATCTGTTCACAGTGTGAATAATCTATACCTTTGTATTGGGTTGGTTCATTAACCCTTTAAGGACGAAACTATATCTGTCTCATTTTGAAGACCCAGTTCGTACCGCGCAGTAAACACTTTCTGCCTCGGTTATAAAAACCAGTCAGTTAATGCTGTGTAGAGAAATAATCACTCTTTTGAGATCCACGCAAAACACATAAACGCATTGTGGGCAGAACACAGAATCTCTGCATGTTAAAGCTGGTGCAAAATACAGTAAGTCTTAGGCCTTAAAATGTTTAAGTAAAAGACCATAATATACCGTGGTATGCTCTAGAATACGCGTCCTGCATAGAGCAGTGTTTCTTAACCTTCTACGTTTGTCTTGCCACATGTCGTTTTATAAAAAAAATGGGAATATTCTCACCACAGTAAGAATTAATCTTAAGCTTACCCAAGACCAGTGTTTTTACAGCCATACACACTTTAGTGTTACAGTAATTATTGATGTTTTTTTTTTCAAGAATTCTGATCCCGTCGTCAATTGAAACGCTAACAGTGGCTTCTGACCCTCTGGTTGGCAAACAGTGCTTTGAACTCTCAGTTCAATATGTGTATTAACCAACAAATTGCGCCAAGTAAAATACAATAAAACACATCATAAAACACAATTCATGTTAAGTGCCAACTCTTACATGTTTTCGCACCGAAGTGCCATCCTCAGGGAGTGACGAAACATGTAGGAGTTACCACTTAACATGAATTGTGTTTTATGATTTGTGTATTATTGTATTTTATTTAGTGAATCATGTAGGTTTTTATGTCGAATGTATACAAGATGCCTGGTATGAGTAACATACAATTAAAAAAAAGTGTTTTGAACGCCATGTTGTATGTTTGCCTTTAAACATACAATGATGTGTCAGTCAAACACAACAAAACTTTTATTATGTTTATTATTGTTAAACATTTTAAGCAAGGATCTGTTTTCTTAGAAGGGCCTGAAGATGATTCTGTAAGAATAGAAACATGTTGCCCTAATACAATAATAAACATAATAAAGTTTTGTTGTGTTTGACACATCATTGTATGTTTATATATGTGTTAAACACTTCAGGATGGCACACATTTAAAAACTTTGCCTTTAACTTTTTAGTGTGTTTGTACGTATTGCCCAAGGAAGAGTTGGGCTGGAAGAAATCTCTAGGGTACGCCTCGTTACTTTGTTTAAGCCTGTGCAGGTGCCAACCCGGATCTTTATCGCTATTGTATGGTGTGTAGACATCTGACTTCATTCACACAATTCTCTTGAACTAACAATACACAAACTGGGTTACTTAGTTGCAGTCCATTTTTGAACCCTCACATGCGACCTACCCCTGTCTTTTTTTCTTTCTTGTCTTCTTTCTACAAAAAGGAAGCTGCCGCCCCCCCCCCCTCACACGCACGCACTCAATTCAAATTGGTAACTTTATTTACGTTTTCAAGAAGTGAGATGTGGTTGCATGGACTGGATTGATCTGGATCAGAATAGAGACAGTTGGCGGGGTTTTTTGTGAGTGGGTAATGAACCTTTAGGTTCCATAAAATGGAGTTTGTTCGTTATTAAAATTTAGTCCAGGCAAGCGAATGAATAGTATTCTGAGGCATGTTTGTCTATCGAGAAATGTCAGCTGTAGCATGCATGTTTGTCATGGGAGATACCGGAATCCTGCAGTCCAGTCGTTTCCAAACTGTGCCGAGCGGAAACCTTCGCTGTTAGGGGCCGTTGCCTGACATCCACGGGTACGTGTTTCTGTAGCTGCTCTACACGGCCGGTACTGCACTCCATGATTTCTGTTTCAAACAGTCTGGACGATGGCAGTCCTGTACTCTGCTTTTCCACATTCCGCTTCCCAGTAGATGGTGACTTTCAAAACGTGCTGGCCTGGCGTCATACCGATAAGTTATTCATGTTTTGTGCCTTACGTAGAGGGTCTGTAAGGCATAATATGTATAACTCCGTGGCCTTAGTCCGCACGCGAACTATACCGACAGAGCGGCCGCCGCCGGTCGGCGAAGTTAGTGCCAACTTTTGCGGATAGAGGGGTGTCACGTGGTCAGCGCAACGGGT
>Ga0131853_10007575_pt1 | contig 19686 bp, 15 predicted proteins | sample TergutLab28metaG_FD_92764 | JGI IMG/M metagenome (GOLD analysis project Ga0131853, IMG submission 92764) | Labiotermes labralis P1 segment gut microbial communities from Petit-Saut dam, French Guiana - Lab288 P1 (version 2) (version 2) | ecosystem: Host-associated > Arthropoda: Insects >... | reverse complement strand
CGTTGCGCTGACCACGTGACACCCCTCTATCCGCAAAAGTTGGCACTAACTTCGCCGACCGGCGGCGGCCGCTCTGTCGGTATAGTTCGCGTGCGGACTAAGGCCACGGAGTTTTTTTTAGTTTATTGAAATAATAATTCAACTTTCATTTCTTGTATCACAAGGAATGCGCTGTGTTTTCATTACAAAAATTAGCTATAATGCTACTTAGGTAAACACACAAAGGTTATTCACACAGAACACTTTACTACATTATGTACAGTATCTTAATGTTACAAGAATTGCAACATATAATAACCAATATGCTGTAACCCTTTAAAGACCTGTGTTTGCATATGTGAACACACGTAGGAAAACACCCCTAGAAATTCACTGCATATGTTTAGGCAAGGAGGAAATTTATTGCACTTTTAGGTCCTGCTGCATAATCTGTGTTTTATTTTCTACAAAATGCTGTTTATTTCATAATTTTATCTTTTTCAGTTCAAATAATATGTTTGTTTATTAACTATGGGCTAAAATTTAAATACCCACCGCAGTAATGGAAATTTTTATATATGACACTTGACAGCTTGATCAAATATTTCAACAAAAATCAAAGAGGTGAAACACATTCCACTTCACTGATTATTGAGGAAACCACATGAATCAAGACATAGTGTATAATGGATCTTGTCCTAGAGAACTAACGGCTTAATTAGGAATGTAGCTATGAATTTGATGAGGTGCCTCTAGTGTTGTGTTTCTATTTCCAGGTGATGACCGAGGACCTCCACTCACCATCATGCTAACGAAAGATGGTGCTGGCTTAGGCTTCAGTCTGGAGGGAGGCAAGGACTCTCCATTGGGGGACAAGCCACTTATCATCAAGAAGATATTCACAGGTATGATATGCACGTTCTGCATCATCAGTGAAGAATAAAATAGATTTTTTTCCATTTTTTGAAGCTTACAATGCCAATTAAACTGAAGCTGACAATACAGTAAAACTTGCTTATCATTGATTCCCAGCAACTCTGAATATTTTTTCTACTTCAGACAAGTTTGCATTTAATGCAGGTACTTAGAGTTGGAAAATGTTGCACAGTACATTTTTGATAACTCACAAGCCAGAAATTTACATCATGTGTATCCTGTACTTGATAGTAAATGCAATTATTTTCTTTTGTTTTCATTTAAATTTAACATTTTTAAGCGGCCCATTAAACTACCCTACACATTTTTTTTAGCAGTCCAATTGTTTCACACTTATGACAGCACTATTCCTGTAAATTGTAATGCAGTGCTACAGTACAGTGCATGTCACTCCATGTGTAATTTTCCTACAGGTGGCTCTGCTGAGAAGAATGGTCAGCTTTGTGCAGGTGATGAGTTGCTCAGTGTGAATGGTTCAGATGTAACAGTACTCTCCCGAATTGAGGCTTGGGGACTTATGAAGCGTTTACCAGATGGACCTGTTGCTCTTACTGTTCGACACAGACTGAACAAGTGACCTTATATTTTCAGAAGTATCTGTTAATCACTGTGGAACCAGTCAGTTGGCAGCTGTTGAAATTGCTGCAAGAAGGCACAGGGTTTGTATCTCATACTACATTAATCACCTCAGTGCATGGTGTAAGCCATAGATACACCATTCCTAGACTAAACAGACATTAGCTTAGCATTAACCCACTGGAGCTTAGTTGGGACTAACAGATATGTGCAATATAAAGTGCCAAAATTGAACTGTGAGGGCACTGTACGTGGAAGATGGTGACTGACAGGCATTGTGTTGTTGTGAGTTCAAGCTCATGATCCTGAAGAGTTGGGACTACAGTACTGAAGAATTTTGGAAATGGATTTGGTATCATGATACTGAAGAATTTGGGGCATGTTGGAACAGTTGGTACGCTGCTATTGAGTATATGGTACCTGCTCTTTAGCATGTCCCAGAAGTTTCATTATCATGGCACAAACTCTTCAAAATATCCAAAATTCTCTAGTATCTGATACCATCTCTTCCAGCATGTCCGAAATGATTCTGTATTATGGTACCAACTGTTCAACATGTTGCATAGTACTGAAAATTTTGGGTTATTTTTAAGAATTAGTACCATAATACTGAAGAATCTGGGACATACTGAGGAGTTGGAACCACAATACTGAATAATTTGAAACATGGTTATGAGTTTTTACCACAACATTCAAGAATCTGGGATGTGATGTTGGACATTTCAGTAGCATGGTGCTAAGTGGTGTAACCACAGTACTATGTGCTGAAGCATGGATTGTAAAACTGCAGCACTGGGACTCCATAGTGAAGATGGTGCTATGTTAGGACCATGGTACCAAAGTATCAGGTATGTGGTGCTGAAGTCTTGGAACAATATTGTAAAGAACTGGAGCCTTCTACTGAAGACTGACAGTTACAAAAGTGAAGCATACGTTTTGAATTTAAGTCTGGAATCAAGGACTTAACCTTCCACACTGGCATGTCAAAAACTGATTTGTTTATGTGTCTTCTTTATTACCACACAAAATTATGTGGTAAGCCATATTTTGTCAAGATTCTAAGCAACAAGAATCATGACATTGATGTACAGTCTGTGATAATAATAATTACATCGGCTTGCATTGCTTCAGCTGGTGGCCAGGGTGTCTTATGTGGTGTGTTGTAATTCACTAACATTTCATATTTTGTATGTATGTAACAATAATTTGTTAATTTCTGTGGTATACAGTGCCTGTATGTATTTGTGCGTGTTCATGTGTATATGTGCGCAAGGTTGCTGTCGGGGCAGATGTGAATTCTTCTTTCAAAGTTATAGTTGGTTATTTTTTGGGTAAATACTACTTGGTATCAATACGGTCATGTTATGGTGTTTGTCAGCATTCATATGCAGTGGGTTCAATGGTTTGCACATTATGTTGTCCTGTTACTATTATGTTGGCATTTGACTGGACAAAGAACGTAAAGCACAGAGGTAGACAGCAGGCCCATGAATTCTGATACAGGTAGTGGAAGAAGAAATGGTTGCAATTAGCTGGTGATCCTGTCAGAAACTAAAGATGGGGTTCACTTATGTATCATACAGAATTCTCACTGTTGCACCACTGTAATTTTGGATGATTAATACCTTTAAATAATTTTGTTTTGTTCTAAAACTAGTTGTAGTAATATGTGGGACTCCCAGGGAAGTTCAGTAGTGGAACGATAACTGGTAGGGGAAACGTGAATTGCTAGGAGAAACGTATAACCCAGTACCACTTGGTCAAACACAGATCCCCACAATGATTTCCATATGATTTAACCTGGATCTTCACAGTGAGGAAGCAGTGATAAATTGTCTGAGCTATGGCACACACTGTCTAGTTTACATTTTAGAACTAATGTTTTTTAGTTTGTTATTATCCCTCACTGGACTCTGCATGGCTGTCTTGGCTACAGCTTTAGCAGTAACAGAGAACTGAGAGGTGAAACTGTGTTACTTCCAGCACAGTCAGAACTCACTGGACTCCATAAGATAAGGAACTGCTACCACTGAATGCTGAATAGTTCAGAAGCAGTCCTGTATTGATGTATTAATGGTGCTGATATTACATTGACAGTTTAAAATACAAGTATTCTTTGTCCTCTTTTAGTCATTTGTTATTTGTGTGGCCAAGATTGTTATATATATATAACCTTTGTACTGGACAAATATTGTGAAGCCCAGGAATGAGCATGCTGATGGAAAAAGGATTAGAAATACTGTGTGTCATCCTGGAACATTGTGTAAGTACTCCTTGGTGTGTGTTTACTGAGGATAGTTCATGTCAGATGCAATATTTGAGATCCTCACACCTGTGTTGCTGAAGATTCAAATCTGGAGATGCAATGTAACATCCCAGAAGACTTAAATCTTGTTTATCTTGAGCTTGGTGCTTTTTACGTTTCAATGACTGGGTTGGTATTTAAATTTTAGCGCATGGTACATGAAAAATGTATAATTTGTAGAAAAGGATAAAATATGAAATAAATGATATTGTGTGGAAAATAAAACAAATTATGCAGCATGTCTTAAAAATGCATTAAATCTCCTTGTTGCCTAAATATATAAAATTAATTTCTAGGGGTGTTGTTTATGTGTATTAATGTATGTGAACACATGTCAATTAAACTGTAAGTATGTATTACAGACCTACAACATGTAATTATTTGATTGAGTGACATTTCTGTAACATAGGTTTGAATTTTAGCAGTACACTGGCACAGAAATAATGATGGTGGCTAGTGTCTTCATATGGTGATAGTTATGGTTTTAGTATTTGATCAAATGCAATTGTTTTTAATTGGAATTTCAATTTCCTTGCATAATTTAACTCTTCTGTGCTGGAATTAAGAGCGTGGGATGCTCTGAAAGTGGCAAGAAATTAAATGGCCACCATTACCTTGTGTATTCTTGGGCAATGACTTTAGGCAACATTGATGCTATAAGTGCGCATTGAACTCTGACTGTGGTTGACATTTGGTGCAAAAATGATAATAGAACCAGAATTCATATATAAGTTTCTAAACTCTAAATATTTTCAAATTCATATATTATCTTATAAAGGCCACAAATTTTTAAATGAGTGCTAGTACCTGAACAGTAGCCTGGGCTAAAATTGTAAGTAAAATGAAAACAATGACACAGAAAATTCTGAGTTTAAAGTGAGAAGTCAAGATTGCTTGAGAGATATACTGCTAGATATTTGTCTGTTTTCCGTCACCCCTACACAGCCTTGCACACAGTGGAGCTGCAGATCATGGTGGGAAATGTTCATTTTGTAGCAGTGGCTCTATGATAGAACTGAACATTTATATACAAGAATTTGGTGTGTACATTTCTAGAATCAAATGTATTGAGGTGGTTGGTATGCTGCCTAGTTCTGAACTTTGTTATGTATTATATTTATAGCTCCTGCAAATAAATTAAATTAGATCAATTGTCAATGAATGTTCTAATTGCCTTCTCTTATTTTCACAGACATACAAACCTCAATAATATTAACAAATTATAATGTTGAATTATGATTGACAGTTCCTGTATTCCCTTATTCACAAATGTCACAACGGGATGTGTACACTGAAGATGTTGTTGCTTGAGAAGACTTTTGAGACCTGCTATCATCATAGGTCTCTGACCTGCCATTCATGCTTTAAAAGAATTTACAGTTTCAATTTTCAATGCAGACATTTTGAAAGTTAGAAATTGTCAGTTAATATTGGTTAATCACAGACATATCATTCTTAGTACAGTGCTCAGAAACTTGTAATGTTACTTCAGTTGCACATGTGTCCTCAAAGTTGTCTGAGTAGCCATGATCAGGTTACACTTTGGTTGTATAAAAGAACCATGACATAGCCTTTTCTATGCAAGCACAAAAATTGCATAACATATATTTCATTATTCCATTAGCACCATCATATAAAGAAATGTCATAATACCATATTAAAGACATAAAAATTTCAGACATACCCACCTTCCAATGTTACACAATTGCAAATGGTGTACTCCACTATGCTAATACATGGTCGTGGCCAAGGTGGTCTTTACCTTCTGAACATTACAGGGTTTCACAGGACATGCATAAATGTAACCTGATTTATGCCCATGTGGTTTTCCCTGATTCAATTTTCATGAAGCCCACAAATACCACACAGAATATGTTCAGATCTGTTATGCTGACTTCGCTCAAATCAGGCAATAAATTTGTAAAGTATGGATACATACAGCCTTAAATAAAGTATGCATTCAACTGTGCCAATTGTCAATAAATTAATAATTATATCAATAAATTGTAGCGAACATCTCTTGAGCCAATGTTTGTCCTTATTGGAAGAAGAGCATAAGGAATATGGCAAAACTTAAATTACGTTTTTAGATAAATTCTTTCACTTTACTGATTTTTGAGAAACTCAAAAATATTCAGTGGTATTGCATAGATATATTTGACATCTAAGAGTAACGAAATCGGACAAAAGATGTCAAAATTACTGGTAAAATTTCAGTTAGGCCGATAAGTGAATTATGACTTTCACAGCACCCATTTTCGTGAAATGCAGAGTCACTGAACGACATCTGGTGTAGATCTTCTGTACTGAATTTCACCAAAATAAGCTCAGAAATATAGCAATTATGGGTAGAAGTTCATTTGCCCACGATTGTCACTGAGCCGAATTTACTAGACTCACAATTACTCGACAGCTTTTCTTAAAGAACTCTTCCTCCTCCTCCTCCTCCTCCTCCTCCTTACTTTACAGTCGGTTGTGGACCTTGCCTTCCAATACAGTCCATTGCCGAAGGTCTGTGGCCATTGCCTGCCTCTTTTTTATTCACATTTAATATAAATATTCCCGTTCGGCTGTGAATTCGATTGTGTTGATTTCTCAAAAAATCTGTGTTGTAACGGGATTGGGATTTCACCCCTAGGCCAAACACCCTACATTGCGAACTAGGGTGTCTCTCTTTATCTGCATCTTCATTCTTGACCTGTCCGGGCTGAGGAAGCCTGCCAATAGCTACGCAACCGCCGGCATAGCTCTTGAGGTCATTGAGTCACACAAGACCCACCGCCACGACAATGCGGAAACACCATCAGGGGGGGGGGTCTTAAAGGAAACCTGACAAACGGTTTTCTCGCTCGGAATTGGTCAAGACACACAAATGGACGTGGTTTCCACACACAAACTGTCAGGAATAACCAACTCTCTCAGGCGTAACTTGGCTAATAACATTGATTTGGGGGGGGGGGATTTGATCGCCTTGCTTCCCACCCCCAAGTGACGCCTATGATGATTATAAGTATGATTCTTGTCTAAAAACTACTAACACGTCCAGTTTAAAATAAAGTGAAATGAAACATGCAACACGCCAAAAAATAACACAATCTGAACGAAAGCAGTCAGTGTTAAGGGTGTATATATATATATATATATATATATATATATATATTATTATTAAGAGCAAGCCAGTGTCACATATACTGGCTTAACACCGAGAGAGAAAAATAGTGAATTTACAAAAGACTGACGAAGATAAAATCAATTAATTACCGGTGTTTCTTTCCATACCCGTTCACCATCCTTCGCGCTCGCAGTCCATTCTAATTAGAGATGATCCGTTCGTGAACGAACGGATCATTAAAAACGAATCAGCCAGTGTACTGACCAGATCGGGGTCTCGACTTGGCGGGCCCTTCGTTCAGTTAGACGCGGGCGGGTTTGCACCGGTCATTGCTCAACAGTGAAGTTTTCGTTCACTTAACCTGTATCGTTTACCAGTCATTTTCACTAACGTATCTAGTCCACCAGCACGTCCTTAGCCGTTCCCATACCGAACCCATGCACCACCTGGAGTATCGGCTCAAAATGTGGAGTGACAATGGGCCTGCTGTTACGTAAGGATTCCACTTCCTTCAGTTTTATAAGCGCATATTTGAAGCACATGTCGAATTCTTTCCACTACACATATGACGCGCCCCGCATCTACACGAATTTGTCTTAATATTTTACTTGTTTGTTGAAAAGCTTGTGTTGTTCAACGCGTGGTCGTCCTTTTTAAGGTTTTGCCCAATATAGTACATTTGGTTTTTTTTCCTCCGAAACGTCAGAATAAATCGTCTATATTGAATATACGGAATTGAAATACAAAAGGCCGCCACCGTTAGAAGAAAGAATAATTTCGCTGAAGTTAAAAAAAGGAAGCGGGGTTACATTATTTGTTTCCATATCTTCTTAACAATTCATCTTTATAACTAATACTGGCAAATAAAGATAATTCAAGATAAAGATAGTATTTAACTCTAAAGTTTCTGTTACGGGCACAATATACACATAAATGTAACTTTGATGTCACATTATGTTTCGGCTTTGCCGATCTGTCGTTTACATTGATCTGGACCGGTTTTAACCAGGACTGTGTCCACTGGCTTTTGTAGGTCTTCACTCATTAACCATTATTATTCGGATGATCAAATCACAAAGAGATGGGCAGGACATGTGGCACGTATGGGAGGCACGAGAGGTGCGTACAGGGTTTTGGTGGGGAGACCTGAGGGAAAGAGGCCGCTTTGAAGACACAGGCGTATATTGAAGGATAATATTAAAATGCATTTTCAAGAAGTGGGATGTGGGATTGGACTTGATTGTTCTGGCTCAGGATAGGGACAGGTGACGGTCTCTTGTGAATGTTGTCATGAACCTTGAGATTCCGTAAAATGCAGGAAATTTCTTGACTACTCTGTTTCATGGGGTTAGGTTAGGTTAGGTTAGGTTAGGTACGTAGTTCACTAAAAGTACATCATCCACATCATGCAGTAGGTCAGGTTTACATTGGTCATCAAGATGATCAACGCGGTTGAATAATCCAAAGTGAATTCATGAATTCAATTGATGAACCAAATTACGTTTACATTTTTCTTCAATACTGAACAGGGTAGTTGATTTAAAAAATGGCGACAACTGAAGTCGTGCTCATCGGTATCAGCGTTGTTTGTGGCTGTCTGTCAATATAGTAGAATTATTCCATGTCATTGCCAGTTCTTTGTAACACTCTTATAGCAGCATTTTCTTCGCAACCTTCAGTTTGATTCTCAGTCCGTCCATCGAACCCCACCTAAGCGGTTAATCTGCAACGAATAAAAGAGATACTTATTCTTTTTGCAATAAATTAGAATTTAAACGAAATTATGGCAATAGTTTAACAATTTTACATCTATTATATTGTTATATATGTAATATTAATAATTATTAATATTAATTATGTTATAGTAACTGTTTAATATTCTGTATTGAATTAATATTGTATTTTCACAAGTTACAACCAACACAGAGGGCCGGAAAAAAAGTAATGCAAGATTAGGAATTATTGTAGAAGTTTCTAAACTGCTGTGGCGCTGTGTACGGAAAACGTATTCGCATTTGCTGCCATAACAAGAGTCGGTCTGAGTTTTAAAGCTTCCAGAAGAGCTACAGTATGATTTCATTAGCTACTGTAGATTCATACTTTCACTTTCTGTACATCGTTGCTAGAAACAAGCGGAAGAGCGAATGACGCACTGGTGATTTCGAAATGTACATCCGATGAAGCACTACGAAAGAATATTCTTAATGTGCCCGTTGAAAGAGTTTTTGTGGCTGTCGAAGCTTAGCCGCTGTTCTTTGAAAAGACCTGTAACAAAACGAAAAAAAAAAAGTATTTAACTATAGGCGTGTTGCAGAAAATGCCTTCGGAAAAAATGGTACAAAATTTCGAGTGTGAAAAAAAGCCTATTTCATGCAGAATCAAATAAATGCCTAGTGGTTAAAGCTACATGCGTTTTACGTAACTGGTTGAGGCAAACTTCCGCTGCCAGACCCCTTTATATCATAGATTAAAAGGATAATGGTGAACCGCAGGACGAACTATCCCAGGGTTCAGGACCCTCATATACAGGACTATCACGAGTAGTGGGATAGGTGCGGGGATAAGTACCAAATTTGCAGTTCTGTCATACTTCAACGGCACTTCCGCCCTTTAGGGCCACTGTTAACGGTTGCCGACTGGTATTATAGCACTTTACAGCACACACGCATCGTAAGCAGCTGTCTCTCTCTCTCCCGTGAACGTCGTCTAAGCTCGAACCACTCTTTTCTGATCTGATCACCTTTGCGGGTTCTGCAGCGTACCTAGTACGAATCGTTTTTGCTTTTAATGTCACATACTCTACGGTGTGTGAAGGAAAATTAGGCCCCATCACAATTTCGTGCAGTGCATTGGCATGCGCTGTTCCGTTTCTATACTTTTTACATTTTACAGTCCACCGACAATCGATCCTGCAAAACGTTAACACCAGTGTTGTGTCGCCTTTCTTCCATCTGAAAACCAAACTAGTTATTTCAAACCTCCTGAAACTCAACAAGAGGAAAGGAAACGGGAGAGCAAACAGGACACACGCCCGTAATACACTGAGCAACAACATTTACTGAGTGCGTGTTCACCCAAAGTGAACGAAAGTTGACGGCGGTCAACTTCTTTAATCCTGCATCTGGGACGACCACTTTCGATGAATTAACGGTTTGCACTGTTAACTTTTCATTCAAGTTTAACAGTGCATACCCGAATCGTTCACCGTGTAACTGTTTTGGATCATTGGTGAGGATAACTTAATCAATATTAATCCGTGGAAACGCGTCCGAATGTGCTGCCATCCATCGACGGGCGTGGTAGGGACGTTGTTAAACGTGATCCCATAGGCATTGTATGAATCTGTGCGTATAGGTTAGAGTGCACCTATCGGTAACCTTGGTGAAAGAGGTGCAGAAGAGGTAGTGTAGTGGTCGGTGATGAAGAGCTCATTGTCGAAGCATTGATGGTGGTGTAGTTCGTTGAGAATTACCATTTTGAATGTGGGAAAATGTGGTGCGCATTGAGGGATGTACTTTCATCGACGTTGAACGAAACTGTGAAGAAGAAGTATAGGTGGCTACTAATTTGGGAGTACTTATTCTATTAAAAGAAGGTAATGTTCACCCTAGAATAGACCATGAAGCCCCAGAGGGGGAGTATACGTATAGTTGTACTTTTACTTTTAACGTCGGCGCTCGATGGGGGTGAGTGGTCAACACTATGCCCCGGCCGCTTTACCACCGTAAAAGAGATACGGCACCTATTGTACAGGAGGCTGGGTGGGCCCCAGATCCGGTCTGGACGTTTTGCGGAAAATCTCGTCCCCACCAGGTTTCGATCCCCGGACCGCCCAGCCCGTAGCGAGTCGCTATACCGACTGAGCTATCCCAGCCCACCACAAATTGTGTTAAACGTGTACAGTAACGGAAACGTGTACAGTAACGGCGTTACTGTTCGTGCCGCCTGTGTTATGGAAGACTCGTAATTTTAATTTACATGAAGTTTGAGACTTACTGGTGGTTTAAATTGCCACTCCAGCAACGTGTTACGTTGTTTGTCGTGGGCTTAAATGTTCTCAGTTCTGTTCTTGAGTATGTTTAATGTAAGGTTTTCTGTAATGTGAGTGTCCAAATTTCATACCTGTGCTTGAAGAAAATGGAAATGGTGTACTTACATTCACTTACAGTTATTCTGTGAACTATGGACTGTATTCTTTCTTTCAACATTATGTTCATTGTTCCTATTGTACACATTTACAGTAGCGGTAACATATTGGTATAATTTTAAATGATACATAACATTGCATTGAGCAGTTAGATATGATATCAAAACGAACAAATGCACATAAGTGTATGAAAGTGTATTATGCACACCGTATACCTCCTACGTGTTTTCGGCGACCCATGCGGCCATCATCAGGGAGGTGCTTATCTCTGTCCTTTGTAATGCACCTCACTGAAGATGGCCGCATGGGTGGCCGAAACATGTAGGAGGTATATGGTGTAATAATATTCGTTCATGCACTTATATGCATTTATTGCTGTTGATATCATATATAGTATATTAATACATTTGATATCAGCACTGTGTTGCCATTCCTACTTAGGTTCTCAGGTCTCTTACATCTGTAATTCGTAATTCACCCAAATGAAACTAAATGAATGGCCTGCTAGCTGATATAACCAGGAGTAACTTGAAGATTAAAGTCTCTTGGGATTCTAGGGATGATTTGGCACAGCATTGCAGAAGAATTGAATGCTCAGCAGTACCACTGTGAGAATTTCAAATATTACACAGTGCAGAACTCTCTGTTGGTGGGCACAGGCTTATGGTTATGTATAATTGTTTGCACATTTCCACTACTTCCCAACTTGATCATATCAGAGTAGAGAAGCCATGTATCATCATGTTCTGCCCAGGCAACTGGTGTAGTTGAGGAAGGGACAAGCTGAAAGTGCTGTTATTTCAAGCACTGCAAGGTTGCATCTGCTCAAGGGCCTGAGCTTACAGTACCAGAGCTTTATAGTTATGATATAAGTGCAGTTTGTGGGAGGGAATGTCAGTATAATTTTTTTATTGCTGATTGTATGTCCAGGTTGCATTGTAACTGGACTATTGACTGGTTTGAATTGTCATGTTTGCATTTGAGTTAGGGCTGTAAAGGAAGATGACAAACATACTGAGGATAACTTTTTAATATTTGGTGCAGATCATTGCCACAGGATGGTAGAAGTCACTGCTGGAAAGTTTTAACATCATGTGAAGAAATTGTGTGATGTGTGTGGGTGTGTTTGTAGAGGGAACTGAAGTCTTAGGTTTTTATGGATTTTGCTGTTTGACATGTTACAGGGAGTCAGTAGATGGCATGAACTTTATGGTCACTTGATGCATTTAGTTCACATCCAATACTTTGAAGAGTATTTGCATAATAATTTTAAGTTATTGTGTTTTTGATGGCTAATTAGAGTCATCTTGTGCTACACATGTAAATAAATTTTGTATCTACTTTTCTGCATGACAGTGGGTATTAAGATTGGAATTCAGGTACATACATGATAATGTGTTTAGTAGTCCACTCTTGAGTATGGAGTAAATTTGCTTGCATTATATTTAGGACTTATGTATGAAGATTGAGATTTTGTAAAAAATGTGACATCATCTCCTCCCCACCTCCTTGGTTAATTAATAATACTTGAAGTGTTGAACATATGTGAAGGAAGGGTAGGTATGTTGATCTGGACAAGGGTGGCAGAATGTTTTGTGACTTATCACATAGACCAGAGACCTTCTTCAGAAGCCAGTAAATCCTACAGTACTCAAGAAATTCCCTGCAGTTGATGGAACCCATCGTTCATTACTGTGTTCACATGGGCCTGCCCCTTTTCCTTGTCCTGAACCAGCTGAAACTATTTACACCCTCCCATCCTATTTCTCCAAGATTCAGTTGTAGGTCTTCCTGGGCCTGTTTCATGTAGGTTTTGCAACCAAAATTCTGTAAGCTTTCTCACCCACCATGCCTCATGCACCACTTATTCTTCTTTCTTGATAAGATCACCCTTTGCTATCAGGTTAAAGAGTACAAATAATTTTGCTCATCATTATGGAGGTTTCTCCGGCCTCCTGTTACTCCCTTTCTCTTTGGTCCACGGAATGACTGGTTAATCCATAGATTATTTAACAGTATGTATATGTGATTGAGGCTTCTATAATAGAGTGCGTGAAATTCATAGCATTCTGGGATGTGGTACCATGTAATGTGGCAGATAGCTACCAGCATTTTTCAGGAGCCTGCAGCCTTCATTGTCAGGTTAAAAGAATGAGTCACTATTCTACCCTGAAGATGGAGGCTGGAGGTTCCTCCAAATTGTTGTTATATACCTTGCAATCCCATCTCTAGTCTTTGTGATGTTTCAATTGCTGACTGCTGCACATAGTGTTAAACAGTGTTGGATCAGTAGGTAAAGCGGCCAGCCACATTGTATTTTAAGCTAATGCCCCTACCTTTATGTGGAGGGACTGGTGAGAACTATTAAAATTATTATAGTAGCTGATAATCTGGATGAACCATGAACCTTGTAAGTACTCGTTTATTGTTTCATTACTGTGCACAGTGACTGTGTACTGGGACTGTAGTATATGACAAGGCATGAGCCGAGGTTTTACCCGGGGCAGCAAATTCTCTATCAGTTACTTCTAAATGGGTCATTGATGCTTACATTTCTAAAGCAAAAGAGTGACTGTGCCTTTGATAGAGATGCACTGAACTGTATATGTTATTTAGGTCTCCAAATTGTGCATTTTATTATCATAAAATCTATATTTTGCAGCCATTGAGTTGGTTGCTGCGTGGTTTTTACTCTCTCCCTAGGCTGCACAGGCTAACAAAATTTTTTCAAGTATACATCACAATCATTTGACAGAATTGTTAAGAGATGTTGCTGGTTTCTAAGTATGTGACCTATATTTTGCAGTGACACAAGCAAACAGATAAGTTTGTCTTCACTGCTGAGGACCGCCAGTATTGTTAAACACTGATAGTACTATTGTTTAAAATAATGGGAGTTTTTGCTTAAGACATCCCATTACCACTTTGTACCCTAAGTTTCTCAACTATACACTTATAACTACTGGTATATCCACCAGCCTTGATTATGGCCTTGACATTTACTTCAACTGGAGTAATTCTAAGCACCAATCAGCCGCTTTTCAGTAATAAAGGTTTCAGCTTTTATGGTGGAGATTCATATTGTGGTCATCTGGGTAATGACACTGTGTGGTCCGGTATGTGGTTACCAGTATTTCAAAGGAAGATGCTGCCTCCTTCTTAGGATGGAAGTGAAGATGCAGGTGGTATGGCTTTCCAAAACATTGGTCCTGACATACTAGACTATGGTGTCATAAGCTACAAAGTCACAATATGTGTTTGTGAATTAGTTTTGGTAATGAAATTAAGTAAAGGGCTGGTCAATAAGCTTCATTTTCAAGGTGTGCATGAATTAAAAGGTGTTCGGATATGCCAGATTGTTAATTTAAATTAAAAATATGTTTTATATGAATGGTAGGTAAACCATGTCATGGGTATATTGTTGATAACAAACTATGATAGCTGTAATTTAGAATTGATGATAATGCAGCTGAGGTATGAACTGGGTACTTGCTGCATATATGTGCACTGTGTGTCACCATCCCCCATCCTTCTGCTGCCATTTAATCTTTCTTTTTCCTTAATGGAACATTTCCCCTTAAAATTGGTTTTCCTTCTCTGTTGACTATTTGAGATGATGTCAGTGAAAAGTGAAGTGATGCCGTCTGTTGACACCTTAAGCTAAATATCTGGAACATTTTGAACCACATATTTTTGCTTCTTGTTGAATGTGTAGCAGCACCACTGCAATGCACAACATCCAGTGTTGCATTCATTCAGTAACCTCTTTAAATAAAAAGGTAAATTTTTAGGTAAATTTCACCCTAGAACATACCATGAAGGCCCAGAGGGGGAGTAGAGGTATAACTCTACTCTTTCTTCAACCTTGGCGCTAGATAGGGGTGGGTGGTCAACACCACGTCCTGGCCGCTTTACCCCCAGGAAAGAACCGTTACCCATTGTATAGGAGGCTGGGTGGGCCTCAAAGCCGGTCTGGACAGGTGTGGAAGATCTCTCCCTAAGTGGGATTTGATCCCCGGACCATCCAGCCTGTAGTAGGTCACTATACCGACTACGCCATCCCGGCTCCTTTTAAATAAAAAGATAGTATAGTAGATAGAATAGTAAGAAGAAAGCCCATACCAATGAACACAACCGCAGTAACCCAGCAATGCACACTGTCAGAAGGGTATAACATGTAACAACAAATAAATAGAATCAGTGGCTATCAGCAAAATATCAGTGGGTATGCAAAAATAATGCTGTTTATGTCAGTGGAATGGACATCCCCATTACATTGTGACTGTAAGTGAAATTATGACATTGTATGCAGCCACAAAGAGACCCATTTCATTGATATGCTACAGTAATATACAGTAGAGTCACATAATATTATTATGTACATTTATGTGTATGTGTGTATATGGTCAGCATCATAAAAATAAATGTGCATGATGAGACCCCAGTGAAGGCTGAAAGGATGTTAGGGAGATGCAACAGAAACAAGTTCTGATGGATGGTTATACAATTCATAAAAATGTGCCATTTCTTTATGAGTAGTTTTCAAAGAATGAACCTAGTAGGTGTACTAGTGCTGAGGAGCAAAGGAAGGAATTTAAAGGCTATGCTGGTTGGATTAATACATTAATAGCTAGTACTCTAAACTACACACATGCATATACCAATACACATGCAATTGATTTTGCTTGTTTAAAGGAGATGAACAGTAAGTTCCTAGGGGGTGCCCTAATTATTTACAGTTCTGGGTTTACACACTCTCTAGGAACCTAACTGAGCGTAAAACATGACTGTGTTGTGATTGCATGACTTTGTGGAATTTTTAGAACGTAAGTGACATATGGTTGTGTTTTACATTCATTAATTTTACTGTTTTTACCATAGGTTAAGTTGCATTGCTCTGTTAATGGTTAGCAGATGCAATGCCTGAAGATGGCATGACCTTGCTGAAACATTTAGCATGTATTGTAATGTGAAATATCCACTAAAGGTATTGTGATGTGAAAGTGAAACTTAGTACCTTTTATGGCACCATGGGAACCATAAAACATAAGAACATATCTAATGCAGATCTCAAATGTTTTACTCCTTACTGTCATGAGTGTCACAGAGCAATGTGCTGTTCTGGCCATATAGTAAAGCATTTCAATGTCAGTTAATTTGCTTCCATGGCCCTGAATGATGTGCAAGTGACATTCATCTGCCACCCCCACATGAGTTCAGTTGGGTGTCTGTGATGTATGTGCCCATCCCAGTTTAGTGTGCTGCTTGCCTTGGCCTCTTCCTTTATTGTCTGAGGGACACACAAGCCCCTGAATGACACTGACAGTACATTCAGACCTGTGTTTGACACGTACCACCATTAAACAATCGAGACTTTGCCCACTTATTGACCTATTTTAGACTTCGTTGTCTGGTTAGCCTCTTTATGGTCATCTAGAATTCCCTTGTAGTTGTTCATTGTAAACTTGCAGAATCCATGTCTCTTCCCAGAATTTGCTGTCCCAGTATTTTCTGTATATTTAGCTGTGTGTAGAGCTAACCCATTCACATGAAGTGACTCACTGCATGGAGTAGTGTCTTTATGAGAAGCCAGTGTCCACTCCTGCAGGTCAAGAAATTGCCTGCCTTGCGTAGCAGCCAAAGTTCATCGCCAAGTTCACAAGAATGTGCCACTGGACTCTACCCTGCACCACATTAATTCATTTTATCACAATGTTGAAGTTTATTTTATTTTTATCACCCCATCCATATTTGGGTATCCAAAGTGGTCTCTTCCCTTCAGGATTTCAAGGTGCAACTTTGTGTGTATTTCTCATTACAGTGAACTACAAGGATATGCTGTTCAGTCTTAACATAGTTCATCTTCGGGTGTTCTGTAAGTGAAGTTTTGGAATGCAGTAGTCACAATTAATTTATTATAAAAACACTTTTTATACAAAATTTTATATAAAACTAAATAATAAATTTCAACACTTAAAAAACAAAAATTAAATTGGAAATTGTATAAAATCCATCTGAATTTAATTCAAGATTGGAATAAATCTTGGTTTCTCATTCAACAAATAACAATCAGTTTTTAGATAATAAAAGGCAATAGAAATACAAAACCATTGATAGCCACCTGTCACAAACTGAAATCGAAACATCAAAGAAATGACAGATTCTACCCTCTTGTTGTTGATGTATCTAATATTTTGTTTCCTGATGAAGCATTTGAGTCTCCTCAATAAAGGCATAAAGTAAAACTTACAAGTCAAAAAACTGGATTAAAAATATGGTATTAGAAGGATGCATGGCTATAAACACCCATCCAAACCAAGTACAAGAAGTCTTGAGATACTCATTAGCTAGAAATATTGAGAAGGGATTTATATAAAAACAAATAGTGTTTTTATAAGAGCTTAGTTGTGTTGACTGCTTCACTTTTGGTATTTGATATGTTGTTCATTGAGACTTGTGCTTGTCAAAATAATGTACTTAATGCGGACAGTAATGTGCAGCTAACTTTCTGAATTTACTTCTTTTTTTTTCTCTCTTGGTGTTCTTGTTCCAAGTTATGGAACATTTGTATTGCATAAGGAAAACACACTCAAGTAATCAATCTGGATCATGGATGGTGATTCTTATGATGCTGAGACATCACTAAGACAACATTATTAAGATACAACATTGCTGAGACAGCAGTATTGAGACACAAACCAGCATGATGGGCAGATTTATTTAGACAGCATTATTCAGACAGCAGTGTTCATACAACATTAATGAGACAGTACAGTTGAGACACAGCTGTATTGAGACAATATTATTCAGAGTTTTCAAACACCACATTACTGAGGTGTAGCATTACAGTGACATGCCTTTGCAAATATGGAGCCACAAAATGAAGTGAATGAATCCATGTATTTTTTTGAAAGTAAATGACACTGACTTGGTATATTCATGGGTGTTAACAGTCGGAAAGATGAATACGAGAGGGTGCTTATAAGTCCTTAGCCCGACCAGGAAGGAAACAAGCTACGGCGACCAAACTCGGGATTTATTCAACACACTCCCCACGAAGCTCAATACACTTCTTAGCCTTTTGGTCTAACTTTCGCAAGCCACTCAAAAAAATATTAGAAGGTTGTCCGTCCAACCAGGTCTCCGCGGCAGCAATGACTTCCGCGTCGGACGAAAAATGGCGACCTTTCAATTGTTTTATTCAGTCCTTGGAACAGGTGGTAGTTCGACGGGGCCAGATCCGGAGAATAGGGTGGGCGATCAAGACATTGGAAGCCCAGGTAGGCCAGTTTCTTCTGGGTTGCAAGTGCCCGGTGAGCCGGGGCATTGTCGTGCAAGAACAAGACTCCCTTGATGACCTTCCCGCATCCGGCGTTTTTCCATCAAAATGTCCTTCAATTGCACCAGCAGAGATGAGTATTACTCGGCGTTGATAGTGTGGCCATTTGGAAGATAATCAATGAGGAGGATGCCGTCTTGATCCCAAAAAATCGAGGCGAGAACTTTTCCAGCGGATTTTTGCACTCGGATTTTTTTTGGGCGGGGTGAGCCGCTATGCTGCCACTCCATTGATTGTTGCTTTGTCTCCGGGTCATAGTGATATAACCAGGTTTCGTCCATGGTCACAAACTGCGACAGGAAATAATTTGGATCGCGTCGAAAAAAAATTCCGAAAGTTGCTCAGACGACTGGCACCGTTGACGTTTTTAATTCGCATTCGGGCGTTTCGGGACCCATTTCGCGGAGAGCTTCCGCATGTCCAAATCTTCATGAAAGATGGACCCAACCCGCTCACGTGAGATACCCAGTTGCTCAGCTATTGATATAGCCGAAGTCCGGCGGTCTTCGAAGATTAGCTCGTGAATTTGATCAATAATCTCCGGGGTGGTCACTGTTTTGGGTCGTCCAGGACGAGGCGCATTACAGGCGGGAAAATCACCACGTTTAAACTGGGCCACCCAGTTTTTGATGGTGGCATACGATAGTGCATATTCCCCTAATGTTTCTGTCAGAATGGCGTGAATTTCCTTAGGGGCCTAGTCTTGCAGGGGGAGCTTCATGACAGCTCGCGTCTCCATGTTGCTGAAATCGCGCGCGTCGCATGACATGCTTCCTTTCAGCCTCTGTAAGAAGAAAATACTTGCAATTCGGCACATGAACAGTCTCCTCTTTCCAACGACAATATCGATTCCGTCATACGACATCGGGAAGTAGGTCGGGCTAAGGACTTATTAGCACCCTCTCGTGTTTACTTTTGCACCTTGTAGTGTGTTGGGTGGGTACCAGCATTTTTTAGGAACATACTGCCTTCGTATGTGTGACACTCGGGCAATACAGTGTCATAAGTTGGCTTAGGATTATATGCATTTTGAATATTGCATATACAGGGTGTCCCAGGTGGAATGTGCTAGACTTCGGGAGGGTGTTCCTTATGTTAAAGTATACCGATATAACCCAAAACACCTATGTCCAAAGTTGAACGGTTACGGAGATAATGGCCAGAGAAGATTGAAACTTTGGCAGCTGTTACACACTTATTGATTACCAAATACATATTAAAACTGGCAGGAATATGTGGTTTCTGTAATGTTAATATCTGTACTTAACATCAAACTAACTTGTGAGTGACAT
>Ga0131853_10007574_pt1 | contig 19686 bp, 22 predicted proteins | sample TergutLab28metaG_FD_92764 | JGI IMG/M metagenome (GOLD analysis project Ga0131853, IMG submission 92764) | Labiotermes labralis P1 segment gut microbial communities from Petit-Saut dam, French Guiana - Lab288 P1 (version 2) (version 2) | ecosystem: Host-associated > Arthropoda: Insects >... | reverse complement strand
GTTCAAAGCGGGCAACCATGGTCTCCCCCGCCATGCTGCGGGTATGACCGGTTTCGCTTACAATCACATTATATGCGCCGTTTGAGAGTACAGTCATGGCGGGGCGGAAGACGTCTAGCTCTGTATACTCTACTGACCAGGCATCCCCGGTCAGACGTTTTGGTTTCTCCGGCACCTCTTGGGGCGGATTTCTGAGGGTGATTCCGCCGATTGGGACTTTTTCCTGTAACAGCTCCCGATAGGCCGACATCGCCCGGTCTCGCATGAATCGCGTCTGCATGGCGTTTTCTGTGAGTACATTGCTAATGGCGAGGAGGCTCATGCCCAGGTGGTGTACCATAAAGGTGCGCACGATTTGACAATCCCGTCCGGCACGCCGCGTGGGCGTGAAATCCAGGGCTTCGTAAAAGCCGTATTTTCCTCTAGCGCCGTATTTTTCTAGACGGCGCAGGTTTTGGATGGCTCCCTTGAAATCCAGCGGCAAGGCTAGAAATGTGGAGTAGGGCGAAATGACAGTTTCCCGGTTCATACCCCTCTTGAGGGCAAGTCTCTGCACACCATGAGCCTTGTAGCTATAATTGAGTGCCGGGTCAAAGGCGTAGAAGGCGCTCTCGGAGATTCCCCAGGGGGTACTCCGCTTCTTTTGGACGTGGACGCAAAATTTGGAGCTTTCATAGAGCAAGCTGTCTTTGTAGCAAGGGAGAATCAAATTGCTCATGAGGTACTCAAACATGGTGTATAAACGAACATTTTCTTTTATCCGGACTACATATAAGCGAAACAGCTTGCGCTTCTGGGCTTACGGTACAATTACATACGATATTCAGGTCTATACATAAGCACTTAGGAATGGGGGGTTATCATGTCTTACATAACCAAAAGAGAAATGTTTATATTGGGCTATCTGTACTACTTAGTTTCTGATTCTCTCTCAGAGAATATCTCTCCTGGCCGTGCACGATGTGTATCTATTGAGAGTCAAACACCTATCAAGAGTTATAAAGAGGCGTACTCTATAGCTCTTGCTCATGGAGCAATTACGAAAAAAATAGAACAGCAAATCTCCATACTTTTTCCTCAAATACACGCTTCCATTGAAGATGGCGAGACGCTTTCACTCGATAAGCGTGCTGCATGGCAGTCAGGATACTACTTTGCCTTTAATGGCTGGCCTCTTCCTAAAAAAGTCAATGATGATAATGGAATCTTTGAGCTTAGAACTTCACTTGGTATGACACAGGAAGAGTTTGCCAATCTTGTTGGGCTAAGTCCAGGCACCATTGGAAAGGCTGAAATTGGCGAAAGGATCATAGCAGAGTCTACCATGGAAAAAATTAAAAATATTGTCAAAGGTCTTTCCAGCTCTTCTAAATATGTATATAATGGAAGTGAAATGGAGGGTTGAAAATGTCTATACCAAAAACTCAAGCTGCAATTTACTGTAGTTTTTCCACTCCTACACCGAACAATAGTCCTGCAATGGAAGCTCAGCGTTTACCTTTGCTAAATTTTGCAAAGTCTAGCGGTTTTGATGATGTTGTGGAATATATCGACAATGGAGAAATCGGATTCACACTTGACGCCCCTGCGCTCAAACAATTAACCAATGATATATATATGGGAAAATTTAAAAAAGTGTTTGTAATAGATGCCACACGTATTGGTAAGTTCGGCATTGGAAACCCAGCAGTCTTAGAATGGATAGAAAAAGTAAATGCACTCGGTGTAGAGATTATATCAACGGATATGGGTATCCTTAATGCACAAAGTTGCGCACAAGCTTTACACATTAAAAGCGTTCTTTTTCGCAACAGTCTATTTGCTGACCCAGACATAGACATATTACTCTCGATTGATTTGGACTCTTTAGACCAAAGCGAGTCCATTAATGACGCGATAAGAGGCTGGCTGAACGCAAATGGACACAGATGGGACTACGATCAAGACGGACAATTGCGTGCAAGTATTGGTGGTGTCTGGGGTTATCCAAATCACGTTGGCAATGGTGATATTGAGTGGTTGCCTATTGCACCTGATAATGCTTAAAAAATCAAAAGCCAAAAACCTGTAGCAAATTGTATTACTCTCCCCTTTTCACAATATTCAAAATGTAAAACGCCGGAAAAACATTTATGTTTCCGGCGTTTTCCTTGTTATAGCTTTAGCGAAAAGAACCACCACTTGAAGTGGTGGTTCTGATTTCATTTTCTAGTTTTAGAATTCTATGTTTCAGAAAAGGCTTCTTCCTCAAGTGCCAGGATGGCAGAACATTAGCTCCACATCTTTACACGAAGGACATACCTATATTTGATCCCCAATTTCAATTTTTTGAGCAAATTCTATATTCTATTTTCATTCCCTTTGTTTTTTATTAAGTATACTCTTTATTATATTTGCTTCCTATTTCATTGTATACACAGGAGGACTATTCATGAAATGCTTGCTCAGATACCAATGGGTCAAACTGCCGCGAGAGCTACCCCTCCCCAAACGAAAAGGCATCATGGGTCACTGGACTTGTCTGGCCTCCCGAGCCGCGTTTCGGAACGGTAAAGCAAAATACTGCGGACACATCAATGAAGTCACCGTCGGCTCCTGGGCTGGCGGTGTTGTTGGTTTAAAGAGCATTCTTGGACAGAAAAGCCGTGCTAAAACCCTGGAGATCATGGGTGAGCTGTCTTCTCTTGGATACATCTCTTACCTCCTCGACCCGGAGACAAAGAAGCTGACCTATAAGATCAATGACTGGGTCATCAAGTGCTCTGGTGCAGATTGTGATAGCGGCACAGTCTACACCACTGAAGGCTATGGCTTCCTATGCCTCCCCCGCAATATCACGCAGCGACTTGTAGACCAAAATTATAAATTCGACGAAGCAGACGCATGGCTGGATCTCTGGTGTCACACGGTATATCGGGATCCACGCAATGCGTTTTCTCATATGGCGCCAACGGTTCAGTATGGAAAATATGGTGCCGCACTTACACTTGAGAACTTGGGACACCGCTGGGGCTGGGAAAAGACCAAAGTGTGGCGATTCCTACAAAAACATGGGGATGCCTTCACGCTGCACAAGCTACCCGGCTCTTTTGGCTGCCTCATTTTCAATCGTCTGTACCCTAGTGGTGTAGACATTGCAATGCCCACACAGGAAGAGATTACACGCATTTTGGATGAAATACGCATTCTAGGTGAAAATACGCATTTATCAGACTCCGATCACGAACGGATCAACAAGATGATTACCTGGTATAGCAAGCGCCTTTATGCGAATGCCACACCTCCGACGCTATCGGAGGATCGTGTTGCGGATTTGACCCCTATAATACGCGTGTATATTTCTCAGTGTTGGAATTGTAAGAATTGTTATAAAGACTGCTGGATGAAGTATATAGAACCCCACGTTCATTCAGCAAACCAACAAACAATCCGAGGGCCGTGCAGTGAATACGTGCCCCGATTTCATTCACAAAGAGAGGGATTCCCATGTCTAAATCAACAAACAACCCACATAAAAATATATCCGAACTATTGCAGATGCTGACCGATAGAGGGCTCTTGGAGGATCAAGATATTGGTGATGAAAAAGTCCGGGAGGCGGTAAAACAGAAAAAGCGCAATATGTACCACAACACCCAACTCATGTTACAAAACTATCGGAATATCACCTGGGCTTTAGAATGCTTTCCAACCAGTATCGCTGAAGAGCTGGATCAGCCACTAAGCGACCTCGATGCCCTGCTCAGTCTGGTGAGCGCGGAAATTGGGATGGATAATATCAGGCTAGAAAACAGGCTACTTAGTATCCAGAGATCACGTTTACTGTTAGACCGCGTCAATGAGGCATTGACTGTTCTCCGACAAAAGCCAGGAAACGGAGAGTTGATGTACAAGCTTATCTACGAAACCTACATCACACCGGATAAACTCACCCACGCAGATATCCTGTATCGATTACACATCTCCTCGCGGCATTATTATCGACTCCGCCAGCAGGCTATTAACATTCTCTCCATTCGCTTATGGGCAACGCCAAGTGGTGAGCTAGATTCTTGGTTGGAGGTACTGACGCTGCTGGAAGCGTTGTAGAAAAAACTGCCAAGTGTAAGGCCGTCGGAAAACACCTATGCTTTCCGGCGGCCTTCTGTTGCCAAGCATATCGTTTACGCACTTCATTCCTTGAGTGGGTGGCTTAAACAATATATCGACTTTCTGACAATCTAACATTTCTAACTAGTTTCTAACAAAGTATCTAACATTGCGCGCATATCCCTCACGGACTAGCTTTCCTTGCGTTACCAGCTTACGAAGAATGGTACCTGCCGCTGACATATGCGATGAACAGAATCGGAGTACTACAAAACAAAGCAAGGGAGCCCATAGTATTCATTGTGAGCTCCCTTGCCATTTTTACTTATTCCGCTTGGCCGCTATCTCATAGACTTCATCGTCTGCCCTAGCGGCTATCACAATAATCTTCATGGACGTTTCCGTTCTGACGAGTTGGTACACCACGCGAATTCCCAGTTTCAACAACTTGATTCTACATAACCCAGCCAGATCACCGCGAAGCGGAGTGCCATAACCGCCTTCACTCTTGGGGAGAGGGTTTTGCGCCACTTTGTAAATGACCTTGTCTACTTGGGATTGCGCAGAGCCATCAAGCGCATCATAATCTTTTTCAGCCTCTTGTGTAAAGTCAACATTCCACCTCATTCAAAGTCAACCCCGTATTTCACTGGCGTATCTTCTAAGTCCTCAAAGGTTCGACCACTTTTTGCTAAAATCTCCTCAAAGGTGTATGTCTTTCCGGAATCGTTCTTAATCCGCTCTTCTGCCAGTACAAGAAGATACTGATCGTCTAGCATATCCATCAGTTCTTGATACCGCTCTGGCGCGAGCATAACACAAGCAGGCGTGTTATTTTTCACAACAATTTTATAACCAGACTCTCGAACCTCATCAAAAATTTTATTTGCCTCGCCTCTGTTAAATCTTGTAATAGGAACTAAGGCATCTAAGACATTACTGTGATAAAAAATATTTGACATTGTGACTCACCTCGCACTCTAAATAATAGTGTTCCTCTTCCTAAGCTCATTATACTTCACGTCAACAAATTTGTCAATGTTTTCATCGACATTTGGTGCAAGCTGAGTAATCACCAGAAACGCTCTTGACTAAAATTCAATCGTCTCACGTTCCTCGATCTTTATAATTCTCACCCCATCAACTTTTCATCTGACAATCTAACGCAATCTAACAACTCCGTCAAACGATGTGTTAGATTATTATGCCGCCGTGTCTCTTAATTGATGTCATGGTTGACGGCAAAAGAGATAATTACTCCTAACAATATAAGAAAACGCCGCAAGCGTTTTTTGCGGCGTAGAGTGCAAATTGTTACTCTTCTAACGATGGTTTCAAGCATGGGGCCAATCTCTGGAAACTCCGACACGGTACTGATTCGCTTCGTGATTCCGGCAAGCACTCGATTTGCCGCAACGAGATTATCCAAATCCTCGGTGATATAGTTTTTGATTTGAATTAAATCCTTTTCGGCTTCAGGAGATAAACCTACTCTAATCATGTTTGATACCAAGCCGTGTCTCTACCTCTTCCAGCGAGGTATAGCCTTTCTCTAAGCCCGGCTTCCGACCTTTGGCAAGTTCATTCATCAGTCGAATGGTTGCCTGTGTCTTTTCATATTCTTCTAAGTCCAGAATAGCATAACGACCACGCCCGTTTTGGGTCAGAAACACTGGATCGCCAACGGAAATGTTCTTCAATACCTCGGTGTAGTTCCGCAAGTCTGATACCGGCATGATATTTGGCATATTGCGTCACGCTCCTTTCGCTGATGTTGTTATAGCATAATTTTGCGCAAAATACAACGCCAAATTTTACAGCTTCATCATCTTCGTCGTGCTGGCCAGCACCAATCTTATGACACGTACCCAACATATGAGCGAATAATAAAAAGTCCCAAAAAAACAGGAACCTAGTGTTCTGCACCGATTCCTGTTTTTTTGGAACCTAGTGTTCTACACCGATTCCTTTGTTGCCATCACTCAATTGTCTAATCCTGGCTCAGAACAAACACTGAGTAATTCAACTCTAGGCAAAGAGAGTCCGTCTCCACCTAGTAATGATTCAGTATATACCATTTCTCCTACTTTGTAAACACCTTTTATCTAACCAAATCTTAGAAAAGAGTAAACACCTTTTCGACAAGGCTTGAATTATCAGTGTTGCTCCGATACCCGTGGATACGACCGTCCATGGAGATTTTAATTGCCAGTCCATAAGGTGCAAGCTGCTTAGCCGCTGCGGTACGACCGCCTTCCTCACTGCCACCATCTATTTTCACAATGGCTCCAACTCCAAGGATTTTTCCAGAATGATCAATGATAGTAGCTCCATCAAGACTTAGCATATCTTGCCGAAGCTTTCGGTCAAGAGAGAAAAATGACCTATCGTCATTACCATCTCCGCTATTAATTAGTCGCTTTATTATGCATTTCTTTTCTTCACCTGGCTCCACACACTCTAAGTCATCATCTGGAAAAAATTCTTCTATAACTGTTTTTTTATGTTGCTCGTCTATTATGGCGATACAGCCACCTGTGTGCGAAAAAGACGAGTCTAAGAGGGACAAATATATTTGTTTTGCATACATTAATTTTCTCTCTTCATCAACTCTAAGATAATCAGCAATAATAGAAAAAATGCGATGTGAATCTATATATCGCCATTCTCCATTACGCTTAGTAAAAATAATCTTCTTTTGTTTGAAAATTAGAATATCTCCGTTAGCTTGTGAGATTATTCCAATCCATGTAGGCCCACCTTTTTCTGGATAACATCTATTGGCAAAGTCTTGAAAACGATATGGAGCAAGAGTTAGGTGTTCGTTATTTAGTTCATGTAAACCATTACTTCCTAACTGTGGCGAGTCATTAGTAGTAAAGTATTTTACAATGTACCCATCATTATCTAATGCAATACCAGAGGACATTCCGTCCGTAAATACAGCACTGTGACTACTGTCTAGAAAACGAATATAATCGTTCTCTCCTCTTGCCATCTTTGTTGCGTCTATAATAAAGCTAAACGACATTCTCTGCCCTTCATATGTCTTTTGGGACCAAGTGTTCATTTTTTCTAACAATCTAAAAACGGATATGCCTCCGAGCCACATACATAAACCGACTTCATATGCAAGATTGAATCTTGTATTCCGATATACCATCGTCCCCTTAATATCATGATCATGATATTTTATTTGAGAAAAGTTCGGATCGCTATAGTCATATTGGCTCACACGCATAATTTCATTCAAAATAAACTCAGCTGCTCTTACATTAGGCGTATCATGTGAGCTAATTCGAAAATGAAATTGAGGATTTTGAGGTGCAGGATAAATATCTATCCATTTTTGAATTGGACAAAATTTGATATGCTTATTCGGACTTATATTCTGAGGATCGTTTATGTAGTGTTCTCCATCATCAATCTTTTCTATAGGTGTAGGGAGCAAAGGTAAAATATATGTGTCCACTATGAATTTAAATTCTTGTCTTGCAACTTCTCTCAAATCCGACTTATTCAAAAAATCTTCCTCCAAAAACAGAAAAATAGCACTCTACATTGCTATAATTCCAATAAATGTAGACATTTTATCATATTCGACATTTGATTGCCATCATAACTTTTGAACATGGCCGATCTTTTAATCAAAGCCTGAGCGCATCTCCACAAAAATACCCTTCTCTCATAGACTGAATGATGTCCTAGTAAATGGCAAGAAAGTTGGCAAGTATCCTGCCGATGACAGGTAAATGAAAACGTGTTACGATAGTAGCGTCCCAAAGTGGGCAAGGACAAAACGAAACCGTTTCCGCAGCTTGAAAAGGCTGATTCCGGAAGCGGTTTTTTTGTTGCCCAAATCTAAAAATGGAGGTCTTCATATGGCAGGAAGCATCAAAAGGCACATCACAAAGGGATATTGGTCTCTCATAGCGATGTGCATCGCACTTATCCTCGCATTGCAGCCGATCATGGCGGAAAGTATTTTCGACAGATTTTCAAGCATCATGGCAGACGTATACGGTCAGATTGTAGGTATCAGCACTATTGTCGGTGTTACCGCTGCTTCGGTTGCACTACTTGTCCGTATGATCTCACGCAACCAACGTGCGGTCGATGAAGCAACCTCCTGGCTCAAGCGCATCATTGTAACTTGGATCATACTGAACACGCTTGGCTTTGCCGTTGCTTACCTACAGCCGCTGATCGCCGGCGGAAACTTCACTGGATAGAGAAAGGCTAAAACCGTTGTCGGAGGTGGTTCGTTATTTTAGACTGGATTTTTGAGGGTATCGTTACCTGGATTGCAAGCATCATTACACAGCTTATGGATGCCGTTTCCGGCGTCTTTTTAAATGCTCTAGGTGCGGACATGGTAGCAATGGAAGAATACTTCCCGTTCGTAACGAGTGCATTCGTTGTTCTCCAATACTTCGCCTGGGCGCTCCTGTTCATTATTACTGTGTGGCAGTTATTCCGCGTGTTCGGCGGACCAATCACAGAAGCCGAAAATCCCTGGCACTTACTGGTGCGAGGGATCATATTCGCAGTTTTAATCGGGTACGCTGGCCATATATTCCATTTTGTGCTAGACATTGCTCGTGCTCCATATACAGCGCTCATGGATATCACTATGGACGCCAGCGACTTCACTTTTGCTGGTGTCGAGCAGTCGCTAGTCGCCGGGCTCGTCAATTTAATCTCCGCGGTTTCGGTCGTGGGCGTCATTTTACAGGTCATTTTGCTGATCAGTCTTGGCTGGAACTATTTTAAAATGCTACTCGAAGTTGTCGAGCGATATATTGTTGTAGGTGTACTCTGCTACACGTCCCCCTTGGCTTTCGCCATGGGTGGGAGCAAGAGCACCAACCAAGTCTTTCGATCTTGGTGCCGAATGGTTGGATCGCAACTGCTACTGCTGGTCATGAACGTCTGGTTCTTACGGGCTTTCAACAGTAGCGTCGGCATATTCGTAGCAGGTGGCGGCGCACTCTCTACCGGGGGTGGTCATATCTTCCTCTGGTTCTTCTGTGCAATTGCTTTCCTAAAGACCGCGCAAAGATTTGACACCTACCTGTCCGCTATGGGCCTTTCAGTAGCACAAACTGGCGGCAGTATGGGTCTGGAAATGCTCATGGCTGCCCGTGTGTTGGGTGGCTTTGGCGGGGGCGGTGTCAGAAGCGCTGGAAGCGTGTTCCGTTCTGGCTCAGCGGCCGCTGCCGGAGGGGCTGGTGCCTCTGCTGGATTTGCGGCGGGATTCGCCTCGAAGTTCAAGCCGGGTAGCTATGTCCATGACGCCGTTGTGGACGGTGGTACGCGTATGGGTGCTGGCGGCGGAATCGGCTTTGCAGGGCGGGCGTTCGGTGGTATGTATGCCCGTGGCGGCGGCACATTAAATGGCGATAGCATTGGCGTGGTCGCAAACGGCGCTCCGGGCGTTTCAGGTAAGATCGCCGGAGATATAGCGGACCGAAGCCTTGGAAACTATATGCCGCATTTAGCGGACAACCAACTGAGCAACACAGAAATCGCCGGCGGTCATATCAGCACCACGGCAGTCGGTGCCAGCGGAAAGAGCGCTTCCGTAGACCTTTACAATACAGCACAGTTTGACAAACCCGACTCTCCGCATACACTCGTCTCCGGCTCCGACGGCAGTCAGTGGTATCAGATTGCGAGCGGTGGTGGTATGCGAGACTTCTACCAAACGCCCCACTTCACCGGCGACATATCCGAAAGCACCCAAGTTTCGGCCACTTTCCCAGACGCGCCAGATGGTACAACATTCCGAACGGTTGGCGATGGTACTATGGAAGCCAGTAGTCAAGGCGGGAACAGTATGTGGTACAGTAGCGCATTTTATCAGGAGCCGGAAGCTCCTTACGATGCGATCTCCTCTGCCGATGGAATGCAGTGGTACGCCATGCATCCCAATGCCGAAGCGCCGCACTTTGAGCTGGGCGATGCCGCTTCAGAGTATAACCAAGCGCAGTTTCAACAGTTCATGCCTGGGTACGGGGAATCTGTCAACCAGATCCACTCCAATCGTAGCGACGAAGGTTATCTCGAAGTCCGTCATGCGGATGGCTCTGGAACCGCCTTTTATGACAAAACCCAGTATCAATCCCCCAGAGGCGACTACCAAGTATATGAAGACGCAAACGGCGGTCAATGGTACGCCATTCCCGGAACGCCATCTGTTGATCGCCAGCCGGTCTATGAAAACGGGAAACCTGTCTATGAGAACGGCAGCGTGAAGTCTGTCAACGTGGAGTCTGTCCGTTACGGCACCAGGCTCACACGGTATGAAAGTCCGTCACATAGGGACCCAGATGACAGAACCCCACCCAGACGCAAGTGAGTTTAGTCCAAAGGCGCATCTTTCGGGATGCGCCTAATCTTTTTCTCTATCATTGAGGTGAGCAGAGTGTCAGAGTCCAATAAGCAGCATATTGGTGAAGGCAATGATAATATCGGTCAGGCTGTACAGAAAACCGGAGAGGCCATCAAACAATTCTCCACCGCCACAGCTGAAAAAGCCGCCGCTACAGCTGAAGCAACGAGTACCGCAGCTGGAGCCTCCGTCGCTATGGCCGCACAAGGCGGACAGGCAGCGGCGAGTGTCGCAGTGGGCACCGCAACAGGCGGTCCCGTTGGCACAGCCCTTGCCGCGGCATGGTCAATGCGCCACACGCTATTTAAAATACTCATCTGTATTTGCTTAATCCTGTTATTCTTCATCATGGCAATCGTTTCATTGCCTTCCATTATATTCAATCAAGTATTCCGCACAGACCCGGGATCCTTTGACCCCAACTTACCCACAAACCCACACGCCATCTATCTAGAAATGGCTACAGGGGTTTCCGATTGCGTATCCAGAGGATACGCCCACGCATTCGCTCAAGTCGAACAAATCATCGCAGACGGCGGGTTCGATCATGCACTTTCCATGGAATCCCTTATCAATCATGCCCACGCCTCAGCGGGCTATGATATCAGCTATATCCTAGCGGCCTATTCTGCCTCTATGGGTCAGCGCGGTACAACACAGATTGATATGCGAGCAAAGCTGTGTTCTGTTGCGGGTCAGATGTTCCCCGTCACCTATGCCGAGCGCGAGTATGAGCGCACTGTACTTGTAACGACTTACGACGAGGACGGGAATGAAATCGTGACTGTTGAAACCGAAATTGTTCGCTACATAGAGGCAACCATTCACCCTTTTAACCAATCCGTAATCCTCTCCGCATTCGACATCGACCCCAATGCCCCCTATGGCATATTCAACATCACATACTCTCAGGCAATCTTCAATATGTCCATCGCACTGCGGAGAACGATTTATGGCTCAATGATCGGCGGCGCGGTCCCACCCTTAACTGACGCAGAGCTGATTGTCTTTTTAGCGGAGCTAGATACCACCGCTGCCCGGAGAGAACTGATCCGAGTTTCCCTATCACTCGTTGGACGCGTTCCATACTTCTGGGGCGGAAAGTCCGGTCCCGGTTGGAACGATGCGTGGAATACGCCCCGACTGGTCACAGCTGGCGGCTCTCGCACGACGGGCACCATGCGCCCATTTGGCTTAGACTGTAGCGGTTTTATTGACTGGGCTTATGCCACCACGTTTGGACGTGGCATCCCAGGCGGCACATGGCACCAATGGGATGCGACTGACCCGATCACCGCGGCAGAGCTACAACCCGGCGACCTCGGCTTCATTAGACCAGGTAATGCCGGAGCGAACAACCACGTCCTCATCTACGCCGGTACAAGGAACGGGCAAAGATTGTGGGTTCACAGCGCAGGTGGTTCGGGTGTTATCTTGAATACTCCAAGCTATGCAATTCCATATCTACGTCGCGCTAGGGGTTTTGACCTAGATAGCAACATCCCACCTATCAGTAGCTTTTATTTACAAGCGGAGGTCTCCTCAGGATGATATAGAGATATAAGGATATAAAAATCACTTGCAATTTGCACATTATTATGCTATAATTATGACACAATAAAAGCGAGGTGATTGAGATGCCACAAATCAGACCGATAACCGATTTACGCAATACTTCCGAAATTTCGGAATTATGCCACAGCAAGCCGGAACCCATCTTCATCACGAAAAATGGATATGGGGATATGGTCATTATGAGCCTAGAGACCTATGAACAACGGATGGCATTGGCGGACATTTACGAAAAGTTGGCAGTTGCCGAAAAGCAAATTCAAAAGGGCGAACTGTTGGATGCTGAGGCTGTCTTTACGAAGTTGAGAGCAAAGCATGAAAGCTGAGTACAAGCTCAAAATTACCCCGGCGGCCGCAGGTGATCTTGACGCAATCGACACATATATCACTAACACCCTATTCGCGCCGGCGGCCGCACAAGATTTGATGGCCGACTTCGATAAAAGTTTCCACTCACTCTGCAATGCCCCTTACCGATGTGAACTGTCACGGAATGCGACGCTCAGAGAAAAAGGGTACCGCAAGCTGGTCGTGAACAATTATGTGAGCTTGTATTTGGTAGACGAAACGAAGAAGTTAGTCATCATTGCGCGTGTCTTTTATGGTGCAATGGATTATGAAAGATATGTGTAACGCTTAAGTCATAACACGACGCAAAAGCATCGCAACCTGTTGCGGTGCTTTTTTTGATGCAATTTTTTTGGAGGTTCCACACATGAATGACAGAGAAGTGAACAACCTATACGCAATCCCCGCCAACTACACAGATTCCGGCAAGCTATTCGGGGGTATGTTAGAGATCCGCAATACCATTGAGGCCGTCCTGCTCGTGCTTTTAGTAGGCTACCCCCAACTGGTGTGGCTACCGATACCGGGCACCATGAAGATCATTACTCTAACCGTTACACTCTTGCCACTCGCTGTACTTGCCTTGATGGGCATTGCCGGCGATTCGCTATTCCAATATTTCGGACATATGCTCCGCCATTTTAAGAATCGCAGGAGACTTCATTACAGGAGGATTGGATATCGTTATGGCAAATCAAAACGTAAAGACGCAAAAAAGCCAAAGCAAAAGAAGGCATAGCTCCCAGTTCGCCCAGGACTTTATTCCTATTAAGGAAATCCGGAACGGCATCATTGAGACAACGGACGGCAGGTATATCAAAATCTTAGAGATCGAGCCGATCAACTTCCTGCTACGCTCTACAGAGGAACAATCTAACATCATCTCGTCCTTCGCAAGCTGGCTGAAAATATCTCCCATGCGTTTGCAATTCAAGAGTGTGACACGGAAAGCTGATTCAGACAAACATATCTCCATGCTCCGTCAAGATTTGGAAGCGGAAACCTGTCCAGAGTGCAAAGAACTTGGCGAGGAATATATTGGCCTAATCAAAGATGTCGGCAACCGAGAAGCGCTCACAAGGCGCTTCTTTTTGATTTTCCAGTATGAGCAGATCTCCGGCCGTCGCGGGAGCACCCCGACCTATGATGAGATATATAACATGATTCACACGGTCGCACAAAATGCCCGCACTTACTTCACACAGTGCGGCAACACAATCGTGCAGCCAAGAGACGAAGATACCTTCACGGCCGAAATCCTTTATATGTTTTTCAATCGCCGCTCCTGTATGGACGAGCCATTCCAGTCTAGGCTGGACCGCGTTGTGGTAGATACTATGACCGCTAAGCAAAAGACCATCGGCCTAGACCCAATCCCAAACATCAAGGCAGCGCACTTTATAGCCCCCCGCGGCATTGACCTTACGCACTACAACTATGTAGTCATGGACGGTACTTACTACTCCTTCCTATACATTCGGAAGGACGGATTCCCCAGCATGGTCCGAGGCGGTTGGATGTCGGCTCTGATCAATGCCGGTGAAGGGATAGATATCGACGTCCATCTCAAACGCGAAATTCGCGGCAAAACGATTGACAAGGTAGCGCAACGCATTCGACTCAATCGGACCAAGCTGCGATCTATACAAGACACCAGTACCGACTACGAAGAGCTCACCAACAGCATCCAGGCCGGCTATTACATCAAGCAAGGGATCTCCAACAACAATGAAGACCTCTTCTATATGTCGGTATTCATTACCATCTCCGCCGGAACCTATGAGGAAGTGATGTGGCGCAAACAGCAGATGGTAGACCTGCTCAAGTCGATGGATATGTACACCAACGACTGCAACTTCCAGCAAGAAGCCGCACTTCGGTCCGTCATGCCCTTTTTATCTGTTGATCACCGCTTAGAGCGCAAGACCCAGCGCAATGTCCTAACCAGTGGCGCTGCTTCTACATACCTGTTTACCAGTTTTGAGCTCTCAGATGATAACGGTGTTTTGCTTGGGATTAACCGCCACAACAACTCACTGTGCATCGTGGATCTGTTCAACACGCGCCTCAACAAAAATGCCAACCTGACCCTGCTTGGGACATCTGGCGCGGGTAAGACTTTTACAATGCAACTGATGGCGCTACGTATGAGAATGCGCGGCATCCAGTGCTATATCCTAGCTCCCATCAAAGGCCACGAGTTCAAACGAGCCTGCAATGCCATCGGCGGGGAGTTCATCAAAATCAGCCCCGGCTCCAAGCAATGTATCAACGTGATGGAGATTCGGCAGACTCAGACACCAGAGATGGAGCTGATCGACGAGATCGACTACAACGATACCGATTCCATGTTGGCGCGGAAAATCCAACAGCTCATGATCTTCTTCTCCCTCTTGATACCGGACATGACCAACGAAGAGGAGCAGATGCTAGACGAAGCGCTGATCAAAACCTATGCCGACTTTGGCATCACTCATAATAACGACACGCTGTACGAAGACGCTCACGCAGGTAAGATGAAGCCCATGCCCATCTTAGGCGACCTCCACAAGCACCTGCTAGACAACCCAATGACCGCCCGCATCGCAGCCATTGTCAGCCGATTTGTGAATGGCTCAGCCCAGTCCTTTAATCGGCAGACGAATGTAGACCTGAGCAACAAATATGTGGTACTGGATATCAGTGAACTCAAGGGAAAGTTGCTCCCCGTTGGGATGATGATCGCACTCGATTTCGTCTGGGACAACATCAAAGCCGACCGGACAAAACGCAAGGCCGTCTTCATAGATGAGATTTGGCAACTGATCGGAGCCAGCTCCAACAAGCAAGCAGCGGAATTTTGCCTTGAGGTTTTCAAGATCATCCGCGGCTTCGGCGGCGGCGCCATCGCAGCCACACAAGACCTTTCGGACTTTTTCGGTCTGGAGGACGGCAAATATGGGCGCGCGATCATCAACAACTCCAAGAATAAGATCATTTTGAATCTGGAGCCCGATGAGGCCAAGCACGTCCAAGAGACACTGAAACTAACTCAAATGGAAATCAGGAGCATTACGCAGTTCGAGCGCGGCGAAGCGCTGATCTCCAGCAACAATAACAAAGTGCCGATTGTGGTCAAAGCAAGCAAAAAGGAACAGCAAATGATCACAACTGATCGCGCAGAACTGGCTACGCTCCTCAAAGAACGGCAGAGCCAGAATACGCATAATCCCCTAAATACGCATTCCGCTCAAAATACGCACAACTGACGGCGAGGTGAACCTTATATATGCTACTACAGGACGAGCAATACATCATCAAGTGGCTTTCTCAGTACGGAGCGCTCACAAGAACTCAGGTAATTCGCCTGTTACGAGATAAGAGCCCCAAGGTCGCGGCTAAGATCATTCGCAACTTAATCAAGCAGTCACGCATCTCCGATATTTCTGGCGGATATTACCTCGGAATGGATCCGATGGTGAAAGCAGATCAGCGAATCATTTTAGCGGTTTGGGTATTGCTCAAATTCATTGACAAAGTAGACCCTATGGCGCACTATCCAGCAGTATATCCATCACAATTGTTCTTTTTGAAAGAGAACATAGGGTATGAGATCGTTGTTCTTTATGACGGCGAGCAGCACCTGGCCCGCCTGATTCAGCCACAGGATGACCTCAAGTACATCTTTGTCCTACCCCATATATCCATGTCCCAAGAGCTCAAGCTTCCAAAGGTCCCCTGTTTGTACGCAACGGTAGACTACAACGGACAGAACGAGCCCAAAGTTACATTTTACGCTGGAGGAGAAAAAGATGAGTCCTAATCAAACATCCTTTAAAAACTGCCTTGACCATGTGGAGCGGCGATTAAAGCAAGCGAACATTACATTCGACTACTGTAAACGGCTGACCATGGGCGGTCAGATCTCTTACGCCTATAATGCGGCCTTCGCCTTGGTTCACAAGGTGGAACAACTGGCACTGCTCACCAGAGTGCTCCCGGCATACACCGGAAACCCACAGGCCGCGGCAACAACCGAGCGAATCTTGCTAGACACAATACCAGTCAAAATTGGATTTACACAGCAGGGCTGGTTCGGCGTAACAATACCGGTATTGTTGCCTAAGAAGTCCAAAGGATCCCCGGAATATATCCGTTCTTATCTCTACCCGTCCATGCGGCAGTTTTTCCAAGAGCGAGAGCCGATCAGCTATTCCAACTGTGTTTTAATCTTCCGGCATATATATAGCCAGGCACGTCCAGAGCGAGCATATCGAGATCACGACAATATCGAAATCAACGCCGTCGCAGACATCGTCGCACTCTACGTGATGAAGGACGACTCCGCTCTTCGCTGTGCGCATTATTATTGCAGCGCCGTTGGGGACAGTGACCGAACTGAGGTCTACGTCGTACATCAGAGCGAGTTGGCGGACTGGCTGGTGGCGGAAAGGTCTTTCCCGGATGCAGGGATAGAATTGCTTGAAAACTACCCTTAAATGATCGCAAAAACAGGGTGCTTTCAAGGCGAAAATTGCCCCTTCATTTTGCATCCTGTTCATTAGCGGCTAAAACTCTTGATAAACCGAGCGTTCCGGGCATTGCAGAGGGGCAAGTTGCGCCAAAGAGAGCAGTCAACATGGCGCAACTTGCTCCAAGCGATTGGGAGGTACTATGATTATCATTCGTCCCGGCAGTCGTGTCCACAGGCTCCTTTTCCTACTATCCATCGCTGGCGAATTTCCAGTGAAATCTCTGCATCTTCTCGGCAATGGGCGCGATCTCACTCGCTTCATTCGTCGTCTAGGACAAATTCAAGATTTTCGCACAGACCGAGACGGAGCGACTTACACTACCAAGTTAATCTCCATAAGCGGCAAACGGAATGCACGCACCATTCGATTATACAAAGGTGCGCTCCCCATACTGAACGAGCTCCACCCCGATGCACTGGGATATTACCTAGACTCATTCAGGAACCACAGATTTTCAGGTGATTCCTATCATGTCCTAAGGAACTTCCGCGTCAGCGAAGCATTGGCAATGAGTATCATGTCTAACATTGAAATCAGACCGTATATGCTCCCAACGCTCCAAAAGGAAGCAATCCGTCCCGTCATACCGAAACGCCCCGGCTTATACATCGCCCGAGACTTCAAGAAGCTCGACCCAACCGAGCACAATAAGACCATGTTCACACGAATCGTCGGGACGGTCTTCTATCCGGGTGGCGTATACGCGGTGTACAATACCCGCGATGCTGTGATGAAATGGAGCGGTATGGGTGAGTTCAAGTCAGCCCATCACCTCCTAGAGCTGGCACGGATGAACGTAGGAGTCCACGAAGTGAAGTCCGCACTGCTTTTAGGCAACGATCCTGATATTGCCTTCCAAACCCTGATTCAATCCGACCAAAGCCGACGGATGGAGTTTCGTTTCGATGCAATCTACTCTCAGATTCACTTCATCCCCTTGGATGAGAACGGAATACGCCTCATGCGGGTACTAACTCTCCCAGACTGGAATGAGCGTATGCTCAATGTCATATTTGCACCAGAAATGCGACCGAAAGGTCACGGTTTTATGGAGTACGACGCTTTCTGGGAGCGGACATACATTTACTCTCATCTGGATAGCGATATTGCACGACTGATCCGATTCCGTCAAGCACTGGACACCCAGACTGAGAAATTTGAGGTTCTGTGCTTTCCGTGGCAAGCCGGCTTTTTGACAAAATATTTGGGGCCGCGCGTCGTACTGAAACAGATTGAGATGAAGGTGTTAGAAGGCGCCTTGGGATTGTAAGGATGACACAGAAAAAGCTGCCTTGCTAATTCTCTAAGCAAGGCAGCTTTAAGTTTTGCACGGGCTTTACTCTTAACGAAACAGCCAAGCATAGTCTTGCCGACAGTCGATGATGTAATCGACATACACGGTATCTTCTTCCACCTGAAAAATGAGCGCATACCGTTCCGCAAATAGAAGATAGCGATATAAGTTGCGTGGGACATACTCCTCTCTATACCAAGGACAGCGTTCCGGCAGAGTTTTTAATGAGTTGACAGACGCGGCGAAGGATTCCACAAGATTGTCAGCAGCGGCTTCGCTGACCTGATCTAAAAACGCCACATGTGCGTCTAGCATTTGCTTTGCGCCTTCCGAGATATGCACAATAAAGTTTTTCATGTGCGCTTATTCTCTCGGCTGGCTCTAATTACTTCACGCATACTTTCGACAGTTTCTTCTATCGTGTAATATTTTGCACCATTTAACCGTGCCTCACGAATGCTAAGCAGCTTTGTGGCAAGCTTCAGCGCTTTCTCCCGCCGCTCGAAGGATTCAATATCCATAACAACTAAGTCGCCTTCACCGTTTTTCGTGAGGTAAACCGGCTCCTTACTCTCCTTACACAAATCAGCGATTTCATTATAGTTCTGCCGAATTGCCGCTGATGGACGAATATTCATAGTGACCCTCCCTTTGATAGCAATATTGTAACTATATTATACCTATATTATGCAACCAAGTCAAGAGCGTACTATGCCTTGCCGATAAAAAACCAAACTCCAGGAGGCCACCTTCATGCAACGCAAAACTGGAATTGTGCTTTCCGTCATACTGGGAAGCATCGTGGCACTTTATCTGGGCGGCATAGCCGGCCAATTGCATTTCAACTATCAACAATGGATCGCCGACGGCGGCATGACAGGTAATGCGACGATGTCATCTATCGAACTCAGTCCGCACGCTTCCATATCATACGCATTTACCCGCGAAGGTATCGTTGGCGTCCTGTTCATATTAGCAGTATCCGGCGGCATCTTCCTCTATATAAAACTCCACGGCAAGTTTTCCGGACAAGACACTGATATCCGAAATTTTGCACGGAGTAGCAGCGGCACCTACGGCACAGCCGGATGGATGACTGAGAAAGAAATGCATGATGTGTTGGAGGTAACGTCCGCGCAAAAAGCAGAAGGCACCATACTGGGAAAAACAGAAAAATCCGTCTTGTGTTTACCTGACGATACCAGACTGAATAAGAACATTATGGTTTTTGGTGCGACGGGAACTATGAAGTCGCGGGCATTTATCCGAAATCAATTGTTCCAATCTATGCGTCGCAAAGTCGGAGAAAGCATTGGGGAAAGCGTTATTCTAACTGACCCTAAGGCGGAACTCTATGCCGATGCTGCCGAACTATTCCGTAAAAAAGGTTACACCGTCAGGGTCTTCAACTTAGTCCAGCCAGAGCTCGGCGATTCTTGGAACTGTATGGACAGTTTAAACGGCAACACACTGAT
>Ga0131853_10007573_pt1 | contig 19690 bp, 5 predicted proteins | sample TergutLab28metaG_FD_92764 | JGI IMG/M metagenome (GOLD analysis project Ga0131853, IMG submission 92764) | Labiotermes labralis P1 segment gut microbial communities from Petit-Saut dam, French Guiana - Lab288 P1 (version 2) (version 2) | ecosystem: Host-associated > Arthropoda: Insects >... | reverse complement strand
TTATATATATATATGTGTGTGTGTGTGTATGTGTGTGTGTGTGTGTGTGATATATATATATATATATATATGTGTGTGTGTGTGTGTGTGTGTGTGTGTGTGTGTATGTTTGTGTGCGCGTGTGCGTGTAAGTATGAGTGTGTGTGTGTGAGTGTGTGTGAGTGTGTGTGTGTGTGTGTGTGTGTGTGTACAGGGTTATTCGAAATGACTGTCGGGTTTTAACAACTGCCACCTCATTCTCCAGATGCAATCCCATGTGATTTCTTTCTATGGGCTTACGTCAAGGATCAGGTTTATGTTCCTCCTCTTCCCTCAAGTATACCGGATCTGAAGGTACGAATCAGAACCGCCACTGAAACCATCACCGCTGACATGCTACAAAAAGTTTGGAACGAACTCGAATATCGTGTTGATGTTTGTAGAATCACAAATGGTGCATATATAGAGCACCTGTAAGGTATGTAACAAAAACTTGGAGTGTTGTTCTATTAAATGGGGGACCGCGGTAGCACAGTGGTTAAGGTGCTGTACTACAAATCGGAACGTCGCTGGCTCGATCCCAGCTGGTGTCAGTGGATTTTTCATTGACATAAAATCCTTCCGATCGCACCATGGTCCTAGGGTCGACTCAGCCTCTAACTGAAAAGAGTACCAGGAGTATTTCCCGGGGGTAAAGGCGGCCGGTGCGTAAGGCTGACAACCTACCACCATCCTGTGCCGTTGTCACGAAATCTGGGAACCTTAACTTCCTGGAACCCTCTGGGCCCTTCCATGCCTGTAATGGGACTGATTTACCTTTACCTTGTTCTATTAAATAAAAAAAACACATACACTCCTATCTCAAGTGTATTGTGTATGACAAGTTGTTAAAACCCCGACAATCATTTCGAATAACCCTATATATATACACATATATATTACTTATGTGTACACACACACACACTTACATATATTCGGCTTCGACGAAGTTTGAGACCGATATAAATTCAATACGTCGAAGCCAGCAACAAAGCATTTGCAGTGTACTGTACATATTGAAAAATATTGTAACTGTTTATCGTTAAATATACGCCATGTATTGAAAGCACTAGAAATCCCGCCCACACATACAAGATAGATGCAACTCTCAGTATCCTAATACTGTTACAAACGTCGTTTAATTGAAATGTGAACACTTTCTTTCGCACTCTCATCCTTCACTCTCACCAGGTCCCTCAATTTTGCATCAAAACAATAAATTAAGCTACAGGTAACAGATTCCAAAACGCAAGTTCCGAGATCTGTGCTCTTTATGGATTTTACGCAGCGTGGAATGGTAGTAAATACGGACGTTTCGGGGCTACCTACCTACCGGACCCATCTTCTTGGACGGCTTAGCTTTTTGAAGATGGGGCCGACAGGTTACCCCGATACGTCGGTAATAAACTGTCATCCTACGCTGCGTGAAATTGAAAAAAATAAAGAGCAGCTCTCACTTACGCCGAGGAGGAAGCTAGCTATCGCGCAATAGAAATTCCGTCTGTTTTAACCCTTTAAACGCCGAGCTAAATCCCATCTACCATTTGCTGGCATTATTAGGAGCTCATCATATTCTCCACGTTAGCAGGGTAAAGGTTAAATAAGTGGAAATTTCTATGATGTGAAAAAAAGTGACAAGAAATACAGGGTTATTCGAAATGACTGTCGGAGTTTTACGTAACAACTTGTCATACACAATACACTTGAGATAAGAGTATATGTATTTTTTTATTTAATATAACAACACTCCAAGTTTTTGTTACATACCTTACAGGTTCTCTATATGTTCTATTAAATAAAAAAATGCATATACTCCTATCTCAAGTGTATTGCGAATGACAAGTTGTTAAAACCCCGACAATCATTTCGAATAACCCTGTATTAAGTGCGAATGAATATAATACGTAAGCGAACGCAGACTATCTCCTATCACAAACACACACATATAAATAATTGATGGAAGGATGGGTGGATGGATGGATGGACTGGCATTTGGGTAAACAGATCAATTCGTTATTTTTCACAATATGCGTTGAACGTATGTATGACACACATAAGAATATGCAACTATTTCTTCTGGCGAATTAAAACCTTGGACTCCTGTTAAGTTTTGAGCCAACCCTGTAAAACTGACGAACGAAGTCACTCTTGTCGTGATTACTGCATAAGTACCGTAATAACAGTAACAATTAATTACTCGAAGTGAAGTCTGGAACATATAAACTTAGATGCAGGCACGGGGTTCCGAGTGGGAGCCACGTGGCTCACATAGCGACTACCCTGATTACAAACACATGCCGTATCTGGATTGTGTTTAACATCATTGTGTAGCACCCCAGCTGTGCTGTGGCACTAAGGAGAATATTTAAGTTTAAAAGTTATGCTCAATTTCAGTTTTTAATAACCCATTAAAAAAGTGAATTCCTAAAGCTCCGTTATCCTTATGTTTTTTCCCTATCATGACAGACACCGCGCTTCCTAGGGCCACGCTGCGACAAAACCACTAAGCAGGGGGTTTGGTCGGCTTTTATTGCAGTAATAGGAACTTTGTCATTGTAGTCTTGAACCTAACCCTTCACTGGGCATGCCACGGAGCGAATCACTTTTTTACAACCTACATATATTAAGTACGGCTACAAAATTAATTGTAATATTTAATTTGGTAGCGTATACTGCTTACACAACTCAGCCTTCATTTCTGAGAGGCGTCTCCAACACTTCGCAGGCAAGACGATATAAAATCTGAAAGGGTGTGCAAGAATTCAGTACACATTGTATACACGCATGTAATTGTTAATTTCATAAGAGGTTATATATTATTTCTGCTTTCGTTGCCGGACACACTAAATAAAGAATATAATTACTTACTGCATGAAGCAGAGTCCATCTTGAGAAGCTAACCGGTTCTCAGCTAGTCAAGAAATTCCCCGCATTTTATGGAACCCGAAGGATCATTACCGCATTCACAAGTGCCCGCCACCTGTCCCTATCCTGAGCCAGCTCGATCCAGTCCATGTACCCACGTCCCACTTCCTGAAGATCCACCTAATATTATCCTCCCATTTACGCCTAGGTCTCCTAAGTGGTCTCTTTACCTCAGGTTTCCCCACCAAAACCCTGTATATACCTTTCTTCTCCTTCATATGTGCTACATGTCCCGCCCATTCATTCTTCTTGATTCATCACCGAACAATATTGGGCAAGGAATATAAATAAATATAAATATAGAAATAAATAAATTGTGAACCCATAAACTTCATTAATACAGGCTGTCCATTTATTCCGTTTCTGAGCATTCAAGACTTATCTCAATGAAAGGTTGCATCCGCCGGGTTATCCCCTGAAAAGCGCTGTGCTCACGGACACAATAAAATAGACACCTGTACTCAGATACCTGATGTCCACCATCAGCATGACATCTTCTAAAGAAAATATTACATCATTACCTGCGGTCTATGTACTCCTGTGACGTGGCGCCGAGTCACTGAGTGGTTGGTGCACCGACGTTTCGGGACAGCGTGATGGGGGAAAGAACAGTGGCGCGGCGTCACATTCCACAAGAAATAAAAACCTCAACGACACTTCTGTGAAAGCCTAAAAAATCACATCATAATTTCTTTACGGAAATTCGTACGTTTTGAGACACACCGTAGGCCAATAATGGTTCGAATTATACGAGGGGGTGCTGATAGGTCCTTACCCCGACATACTTCCCGATGTCGTGGGACGGAATCGATAGTGTCGTTGGAAAGAGGAGTCTGTTCATGTGCCGAAATGCAAGTCTTTTCTTGTTACAGAGGCTGAAAGGAAGCATGTCAGGCGACGCGCGCGATTTCAACAACATGGAGACGCGAGCTGTCATCAAGTTTTTTTTTTCCTGCACGGCAAGACGCCGAAGGAAATTCACGCCATTCTGACAGAAACATTAGTGGGATGATCATTAATGCTGAATTGGAAAAGATGCGGAAGGAAGCGACCATGGCATAACTTGAATTATCATCACAACATTTGTCTTCCGGGATTTTAAAAAATCCATGAAGATCTCAGTGAGGACAAGCATCTCCGGGCTAATATTCGAACCCGGCGCCTCCCGAACAAGAAGGACTAGTGACCCCCGCTTGATAATGAGGTTCGGTGATCGTAATTAGACAGGACAGCAGTGTGACTTCAAAGGGTCTTTCTCATAACGTAAAACGTATGTTTCTAAGTAAGGACAATGTTGTCCATAACGCAACCAATTTACATAAAATAATTAGCACAGAACTGAACAATTTCTGGAAAATAAAATGGTGACAAACCTAGGCAAAATGGGACAATAAGATACAATAAATTTTAGGCGCGTTCGCGTAGTCACGAAAGGTGACTATTAGCTCAGTTCCGTCCTGATCCTGCTCGCAAGCTATCAGCAAACCTGTATGACATATACCATTGCTGTGTGTACAGTGAAAAACTCCTGATGATGGACAGAGGAACCGTCCGAAATATATAGAGTTTTATTCCAAAAATAAATTTGAGAAATTATTGCATCTAGTTGGTTTTATTACAAGAATTTATCACGATGCATGGTCACCTGAAAGTCAAATTGGTATTGAGAACTTTTATGGCAGTCTATTTAGAAAGTACAAATTTTGTTAAAATCGGGCATTTCGCTTGAAGACCTAAGTACATTTTACTGTTGACAACGACATTATTTCACAGCAAAAGCGTTCTTTTCAAATGACACTTCATAAGGCTGTTAGGATAGCCGTGGAGGTATAAACACACGCGAACATTACGTGCGCGGCACCATCCGCACCGTACACACGACCTACGCAGCGGTTCTCAAGACCACCACCCATCCAAAAACTCGGTGCAGAAAGCCATATGCTGCAACTCAACATCTAATGCTCCTGATTATGGGCGTATGTACCCGAAACATGTCGAGCTAAGAATACATCAATAACATCACCTAGTTGCATCAAGTTGGCATTTCACTTTATTTCATGTAATTCAAATAAACTGAAGGCTAACATTAGAAATGATGTTAGGAAAAATGATTGAGGTTAGCAGATAAGAGAAACAGGCTCAGGCTCTATATACCTGCAAGCATTAATATTAACGACATTGTACTGTTGTATTAGGCCACCAAATGCTCGATTGTTATATTCAACAAGTATAAAACTGGTGAATAATTATGTAACTTAAACCAACAAAATGCACACTTTCCAAATTAATGGTTTAATTCAATTCTTGGTATCTTCTACTTGTTTCGCCACATCAGTGGTTCATCATCAGTCTAGCAGGTGGAAGGTTCTACTTGATAGCAAGCACAACCTTCCACCTGCTAGGCTGCTTACATAAATGCATGAAAAACTTACCATAAAAACTGCATGTACAAATGGTCTTCCTGATGATGAACACATGATGTTCGCAACGTGCAGAAGACACCAAGAATGGAATTAAATCATTAATTTGAAACGTGTGCATTTTGTTGGTTTGCGTTACATAAATTTGTCACAATGCACGGTACAAAAACACAAAACTTGGAAATAATTAACACCTAATAAAACGTTTGTGTTAATATGCAAATTAATAATAATAATAATAATGATCAAATATAGTGGGATATGCTATAATGAACGGTGCTACAATGAATTAATGCTACAACGAACAGTTTTTATGAATAAAATCAGGATGCTACAACGAACACAGATAGTAAAACGAACGCGGAGGAATACTAACGACCGACGTAGCACGCGCATGTGGATGACGTGTCGGGCTTTCCCGCTTTGATCAGAGCGTCAATAATCATCTTTGTTATCATTTGTAAGGTTCAGTTATCAGTTTAGTTCCATTATCTGCTTATTTGTACAGTGTACAAAAGTTAAATTAATTTTATATTATTTTTGTGCTTATATTTTTTATTTTGTTAAATATTTTTCCTGTTTAAATGGTTGTGTTGGATGGTGACTTTGCTCTAGGCTGTGGACCTGGAACGGACTACCCCTAAATACATATATTTCAAAGTAGGCTAGAACGAAAAGATGCCATAACGAACGAGGTTCTAGAACCAATTACGTCTGTTGTAGCATACCTCACCGTATATTCAGTTGCGTTAGACATGTTAAGTTATCAGTTTTTTATGTTCCACGTTCCGTGCTTTAATCATTTGTAAAACGTTTTTAAAAATCGACACATTATAACTGTATACTTATTCTCTTTCCCATCACCCTAAGGACGGCCACATTAGTAGTCGAAACACGTTGGGGATTACTATGTAATAAAGTTACATTCGCACATCAAAGTGCATTTGCTGGACTTTTTAAAAGCATTTCACACATTGTTGAGTTAAATGTAAGATACGCATCGTGTTTACACACTGAAATACATCAACTCGGATAAACTCAATTAGCCCGTGCGGATTAAAGTCCAAGAAAGGCTAGGGGTGATGGTAAAAAAATTGTAAAACAATCCAAAGCAGCAAAATTAACATTTGAGTACTTCGTTTTCTCGTATCGCGTAGTGTGGCCGGTGACAACAAAAGGAACTTTTCAGATAAAACTGCAGACAGCAGCAGCTTTCTCAAAAGTGCTGTGTTAACCATATATCAGATCAAATGATGTCATTACAAAGAATAAAGGTGCACAAATCCGGTGAGCACTATCTCCGTGGCAACTGAATGACGCTTATTTTAACTTAGACATCCCATTGTTTGTTACAGTAATACAAATAAGCGTGTCACTGACGACACAACAACTGTTTTATAAGTATTACTATCAGTTCTTAGAAATGCAATGACGAAATATTTCGACCCATATTGGCCTGAAGATGACCGAAATATGGGTCGCAAAATGTCGCTATTGTATTTATTGGAACTGACAGTAATATAAACAAACAGTTACGTCGACATTCGTTTATACCCATTTGTAAATTATTTATGGTTAGTGTCTAAAATTTTGGGGCTCTCAGCATGGAAGTCGCTTCACGTCACCTTCCTGGTGCCTTGCTCCCCGTTTTTTTTTTAGAAAATTTGTGCATCCCTGACACAGACGACCACAATTTGAATCTTCACAGCCTCAAAACCCTCAAATTTCTCACACAACACCACACACTGGCCTGAAAGTGTAACACACTATAACTTCTTTTAACATAAGTGCACACTATGAACATGATTTTCCTACCACAGCTCAAATGGCAACATTTTCACACTGCACAAATTTATGGCCCTGAATACATATTACATTATTATTATTATTATCGCTAATTATAGCACTTTTAGTTTTTAAACAGTCTAGTATATAAGGAGAAATTCGACACACATATTAAACTTTTCGGATCGAATCCCAAAATTTTGCTTCCCGCCAAGTCGTGAATTTTCAAAATACAAAGAAAACTTCACATACAAAGGTAGGCATGTTTATAGTCTTATCTCCCTACCACAATTCAAACCTACCTGCACTGAATCGTTAGTTATCTCCATCAGACAGCCAACGAAAAGAAAATTTCGTATGGGCGTCAGTTTGTTGGTTTATCTTATACAAAATTAAGTGTTACCCCAACACATCACACTTTTTCCAGGTTCCATTACTGTACATCATTTGGGGCACTGAAGTCTACAGTGCTTCATTTCACTTCCTTCCACTCATTTCCTTCCACTACTACCACCACCACCACCACCACCATCATCACGACTACCACTAACACTACTGCCATTACAACTACTACTACCACTACCATGTTTACAGTTACTGATAGCCAGTTACATGTGTAGCATAACGAGAATTTCATCTACACAGTGTTGAAATGCTATTATGCCGGCCCAGAGGGATTAATTCCGTCCTCTGAGATCTGGCTCAGTTCTAATCCGCTTATCGATTATGAAGACTCCATATCCGACCCAACCGATGGTATATCAAACAGCTTGATTGGGTCCGACCTACTGAAATCCCGCAACATAGCATTTAATGTTCCCTTCACAGTTTTTTACTATGTACAATCCTTATTAAGCCGAGGGAACAATTACACACCAAAGGAACATAAAATACGGTTCAGATAAATTCTATATCGACTGCATACTTACACACAGCGAAGGCCTTCGCGATATATATCCTTCTAATGCTGCTAAGAATTCACGAAGGTTAAAAGTATATAGGTCAACAGTAATGCTGGGAGACACAAATAGACGAAACAATTTTGCCATAGAGAAATCTCTTGGAAAGTGTCCACTTAGTAGTAAAAAAGGTGTTAGTAAGTTAGTTGTTGTTTATTACTTAGTATGTACTTAAGTTAGTTTCTTTGTTTCTTAGTTATTTAATTATTTAACTAGCTAGTTAGTTAGTTTCTTTTTCACACTGAACATCTCGTTGTGCTGTATATAATACAAGTTATTTATCAGTCACCATTAACAAGAATATTTGTGTTTTGTCAGACCAGTTACAAGTCTATGTGAACTTCTATCTCATTACAGGCCTGGACAGGCTCTTTACGGCCCCAGGAGGTTTAGGCTGCCACATGAATGTGGGAAGATTGCCAGCCCTACGCACCGGACGCCTTTACCCTCAGGAGATTCTGCCGGTACTTATTTCTGTTAGGGGCGGAGTCGACAGCAGAGCCACAGTGCGGCTGGAAAGATTAAGTCAATGAAAAATCCCAAGGACACCATCTGGAAACGAACTCCGGCTTGTAACACAGTGCCTCAACCAACTGCGTCACCGCGGACTCCATATGGGACCACCTAGTTGTCGAAACATGTAGCTGTGTAGCCCGTCTGATAAATCGGTAGTCGTGATGATGGTGACTGAAAACTACTTCTAAATAATTCGTAAATTAGACGGTTAATCGAAGGTAGTAGGTAGAGGAAAAGTAGTCTCTGTGCCTAATTATGTACCGCCACTTGAAGACGTGCAGAAAAGTAGAGCTATAACTGTGCACGTTCTTAACTTCGGCGCTAGATTGACGTGATGGGTCAGCATCACGCCCCAGCCGCTTTATTCCCAGCGAAAGGGTCCCGACAACAATTCTATAGGAGGCTTGATATAACAAAGTATGGGTCAGAGGGTAGATCGAATGAAAAAAACCAATCTCTTACTTCTGCCTAAAATCGAAAAAAAAAACATTCTTGGTCATTTTGCTTGCAGGCTAGCCACTACAACGTCTAAGGTATGGGGGCCAAATCGGAGCAAACTTTCTTGGCCATTTTGCCTGCAGGCTAGCCACTACAACGACTGAGGTATCGGGGCCAAATCGGAGCAAAATTTCTTGGTATTTTGCTTGCAGGCTAGCCACTACAACGAAAGAAGTATCGAGGTCACCTATATGTTATTAGATGGAACAGAGTGAAAAATTTTTGAAAGATTTCCCTGTTACTGTCGGTAAGGCAGGATAATTCAGTTTTTCTGTACCTTAACAATGCCACGACTTGTGTAAGCCGTAATGAACACGGAATTATATATATATATATAGAGAGAGAGAGAGAGAGAGAATTTTCAAGTAACTTCTATATTTCTGGGAGACAAGGAGTGAAGAATCAAATACCAGCCCAATTTAGTACTAGCGTCGCATTTAAACGCAGAAATCTCAGGTAAAAAGAACTACGTCATCTCATTATTTATATACTATTATAGAATCCTCCATTAATACACGGTGTCTGCACAATGGGTATACTCTGAAAGCAGAAGGAAATTGGGCCCCTGTTGAAGCAGTGTGTGAAAATGCGACAGCTGAAACATGTAGCAAGAGCTTCCCTTCTACGTTACAATGCAGTAGCCGTTGATTCCACTCTAGGGAACTTGAGTCGTAAGACCAGGACTACACATGCTTTGTTTTGAGCTCTAATTAATGCAGGGGCTAGGAGCGTCTGTAAAATGTAAGGGACGCCAGTAACGGTCAGCAATCATCCCTGTGCTTACTGACAGATCTGATAGCAAATTATAAGAAGTGTTTACGTAATTCGATCTCTTTAGATCACTCTTGGGGTTTATTATTTTAAACAAAGAAATGCTTCCAAATTATTAATTCAAATAAATAAATAAATTCAAATTATTGCCTGGCTGGACCTTACAACAAGTTGAACGAATTTTAAGCAGCTAACCTAAAAGCTTCATGTGTGTACGAAACTTAAAAGAATATTATACAAGAACTTTGAAATAATTCCTATCTTATGCCATTACAATAACACGCCAACAAACAGATTCTCACCAGACACACCCGGAATGTAAGTAAGATACATTGCTGCTGTCACTTACACCCTAGATCTAGGTGAGATTAAAACTTAGAATCTTCAATGGCTAGCACGGCCCAGCCGACACACTACTTGATGTAAAAGCACTCACTCTATCCTTCTGCTGTACAGTTGTGAAACTATTGTGTGAAACATTAATGGCGAGTTCAACTGGACCAACTGCGTTATTTGATTGTCAGTCAATCAATACGCAACATTTACGATACCTCTATTTGAGATTAAGTGGGTTTATGGATAGTTAGTGATTGGAACTCTCTTGTTTGAACAGCAATCAGCAAATGAATCAAAACATGTACAGTAACAGGTTTGCGGTATGTAATGTCCACAAAATAACATACAATGCTTCAGTTACGCCTCTACCTTAACTATCTTCAACAGATAAACAAAAAATTGTTTTTAATGAGAGTTTTATAAATACATCAAATCAATGTTATATTTTTGGCCTCAAGTAAAAAGTGTAAAAACTATGTACAAGCTAACGATTACACGATGTTTAGAAAATACCGTTTATGGCATTAATAGCCTACGTATGCATTAGACTTCTAATTCTTCCACACAAACAAACAAGTTCAGTTTTTATCCATTGAGCCCTCGGATGCCTCCACCGACCGACAAGGTACTCTGGGTATCGATCCGAGGCCTGGCACTAGTTTCGCCCTCGGTACTTTAGGCGATCGAATCCTGATTAGTGGGGGCCTTGTGGTAAATGGTCAGTATATACAATGCAAAAGACACAAGAAGTTTACCAAGTGATAGTATTATTAACTTGACAGAGAATAAGATAAGCAAAAGATAATTAACAATATAATACAAAAGATAGTAACATCGAAAGCAAACATGAACTTCTCGCTGCGCCGATCGTAATGCACGTAACAAATACAATCTTACATAAATCATTGACTCGGCATCAGTCTGCCACTGGGAAACAGCGTACAATACATAAGAAAACAGTACAATTATAACAGTACAAACAACGCTCCGGCAGACACACTACAGAATACTTTACATTCGCCAGTCAAAACATACATACGCAACAAAGAACACGATCGGCCAGCTCCAGCAGTCAACATGCCAAACATGACGTACATAAAATCCAGTACGAACGGCAAGACATTGCTTTATGAATTACAGAAAAATAACGTAACCAAAACTTACGGGGCGGTTAGACTGCACCAAACCCCCTTGTACCACGTGAAGCGCTACGCGGACGTCGGGATATGTCCCGACTCACAAACACGAAACTTCATTTGGAACAAAAGAGGCCAAGACAAACTTTACCTGCGTACATGTCCCATGCGTCTGCGTAGCCCTATCAGGAACGATCAAAGACGGAGCTCCTGCTCTCGGGCGGCCCAATGGAGATGACTTGAAGTTCCGAAGGAGTTGTCGTCAAGTAATTTACATCAAAAATAAATCGTATAAAGAAAACTCGGGGGAAAACACCCTCCCTTTCTCTTCCGCGCGGCCGGCCAATAGCCCGCGATGATAGCCTCGGGGAAAGGGACAGGGGAGGAAATAACCAGTTCTCCCTTGCCAGGAGCAAGGTCATGGCTTGACCTAGAGCCGGTACGGCTCACCATAATCAATTGAAGGCTCTACCAATTACTCAAAATGAACTCTACACAAATCCCAACCGAGGGACAATTTTGCAAGACAGCTACATACCAATTGACTTCCACACAAAAGAGCGGCTTTGTATTATTAGGCCTAACTCCATTAAAATGCCTCGCTAAAGTCTGGTTTCTGATACAGATGGCATCTGTAGTCAGGTCCTTTTCCCTCCTGTTAGCGCGCAATCAAATGTAAAAGTCGGGCGTTCCTCTCGTCAGTTCAGACCACAAGAATCCCTACATAACTACAATGCATAGAAAACTTACTACGTCACATTATAGAGTTCCTAACATATTGTACTCATTTGCTTCAGGCAACACATTCTGTGACTGCATTTCGTATAAGTTTCACATTGCCGGATATTAATAAAGGAAATAAAGAGATACATGTGCGTCTGCTGCTGATTCTCTAGGCTGCACGTTTAACTACAAGACAGCATCCTCCACGTAAGCCGATTTTGATTATCCGATTAAACATGGTTCATGGCGGAGAAAAGTACGAGTTGGCATAGTGAAAACTAAGTAGACAATTCCTAGGAATTCCATTTGCGAGATTATCAAGTTCCCTGCATTAGTATTCCTCTGCTTTGAAGTTGGAGGTTATATTTCATCAGACCTTACGTAATTGTCATCGTCATTGCTGAATTTAGTTGTCAGACTTAAGACATTTCAGAGCAAAAATACTCGTACAATGTACTTTATTACTATGAGAGATGTTAAGTTCACACAGACTCTTCATCTAACATAATATGGTTTACTATTGTGAGAGATGTTAAGTTCACACAAACTCTTCATTTAATCGTGCGGTATTCCGAATGATCATTATTCCTTATGTGGGTTTGTGAAAACAAGGTTATTTCAAACTAACCAAAAAAAGACTGCTTTGACGCAACGTTTCTTACTAGAAAGTGAAATTCAACCTATTACATATCATAAAGGCATACAGGGGGAGTAAATATACAGATCTACATTTTCTTTGACCTCGGCACTTAAAGGAAGTGCACGTTGAAGGCCACGCCCCGGCCGCTTTTCGTTACCCATTCTACAGGATGCTGGGTGGGCTTCAAGGTCTGTATAAATGGGTGCGGAAAATCTCCTTCGCCGGGGTCTTGGACCTCAAAATTTCAAAACCGTAGCCCCTTATTATTCCATGAACTCATAAAAGTTTTATGTGTAAATTTGACTACATGTTTCGGCATTCAGATATTAAAGGTCATTCCATTATACCAATAACATTTTGGATTTTGTCGAACTATGAGACGTATATGTACTACAAGATATTTCGACCAGTGTTCCTACTCCGCCTTAAGCTTTGAAATCGAATGTTCATCAAAACATTATTTAAAATTTCAGTGTCTATCTCAAAGCAAACACACTGCAGTACGGAAAAGGTGGGTTAGCTCTGTTTTGGAAAGTGACGACTCTTTATTTTAGGACTCATGTCTCGTACGAATCTCAAGAATGCATTCCGTAGGGAAGACGAAGATATTTTGCGGTTAAATGAGGCGCTACACACAGTTGACATTAGGGATAGAGTTTAGGTCACTCACCTACATAATGAGGACACGTCGTTCCGAGTGTTGTCTTCCACACCCTCGTCCATCCCAACATCTACTGCATTGGGACACGTTTCTGACAAGGACTTACTCACTATTCCACTATATTTAACACTGCGCCTGGAGGAGGAAGGGAGAACTATGCAAATCAAGAAACTGTGTGCGTAATGCGCTACCTTGGTATATAGGATACGTTATTTTGTGATACGCCGTTCCCAGGAGCAGTGCGGTCTAAGGCGTCAGTCTGTGGCCGCTTACTTGCTGGAAACGCGGGTTCGAATCCCGCCGAGGGCATCAATGTCTGTCTCTAGTGAGTGTTGTGTGTTGTCAGGTAGAGGTCTCTGCGACGGGCCGATCACTCGTCTAGAGGAGTCCTACCAAGTATGGTGTGTCTAACTAAATATGATCTCGAGACCCGCTGTGGAGGAGTCTTACGCCCAATACGGCTGTCGAGCCATGAGAAACACAAATATGCTGCACGTTACCAGGTTATTTGTAACATGGTACTTACCTAAATGATGCGATTCAAAAACTTTTATACACATTTAACTGTATCAAGTGTTTTGCAAAGCATTCATTCATTATGATTTCACTCCTTCTTCCTGCAGCACGCACCTAATCCGGAAATGAAACAGACCAGCTACATATTTATACGGCACATTTCTTGCAAAACAGTCCTTATATATATGCAATATATAGTGAAAATTCCCTACATCGTAGAACACCAGACCTTAACCTTGCCTCGTCAATTCTTCCATCACAGTATCATTAGCGTGAGAGAGTTGATTTAACTCTTCGTACCGCAATAAAAGTAAGCTAATTTAGGCACCACTAGATGAACTGACGAAACGTCCCACAGCACCAAACTTACCTCAGCAGTACAGACACACGATATGAGTACGAAATTGGGAGACCCGGAATTCTACATTCAAATCGCACACAATTATATCAGTTACGAGTATAATTGGTACAGAGTGCCAACTGATCATACGAGAACGCGCCCACAGCCTTGGTGGAAAGTAAAAGAAATGTTGTAGATAATTTTAGTGGGAAATCACACGGTTATGTAACCGTTATGACAGTGGGAAAACCGCTCTAAAAGCGGGAAATTGCTCGATAAAATGGGAAAACCACTTGAACAGTGGGAAACCCCACTGTAAAAGTGGATAAAACACTCCGAAAGTGTACAACCTCCTCGAGAAGCGGTAAAACCACTCCACAAGTGGGATAGTCGCTCGCAGATTGGGAAAACCGCTCCAAAATTGGCCAATGTGAAGAAAGGGACTAAATTCCAGGACACTATTAAGATGAGACCCATGCTTGACACCGATATTAGTAGTGGTGAAATATCTGATGACTGTGCCACAGAGAGGTGCCTGGATAGTTGTTTAACCGTTTCAGTTAGGCAAGTACTTCAAAGGAACGCCGATCTTGTGAAGGTCTAATCTGAGTTTGACGTTCAGGTGACGGCGCATCGCGACAAATTCTTATAATAAAACCAACTAGATGCACTAATTTCTCAAATTTATTTTTTGAGTGAAACTCTACATGTTTCGGACAGTTCGTCTGTCCATCATCGGGAGTTTTTAACTGTACACACAGCAGTGGTATATGTCATACACGTTTGCTGACATATAGCATTGCTGTGTGTACAATGAGAAACTCCTGACGATGGACAGAGGAACTGTGCGAAACATGTAGAGTTTCACTCCGAAAATAAATTTGAGAAATTAGCGCATCTAGTTCGTTTTATTATAAGAGCATAATCTGAGGTAAACTGACGGTAACAACATGATAACCATTCAAATTATGTACTGATAATGATGGTGACCAATCATTGCAAAGTTACCTCTATTAATTGTATTGTGAAATCATACCACAACTATCATAAGCGCGCATGTTCTATTCAGACTTACAAGTAACAATTTTTCGGAATGTGAAACACAGCACATTTGAGGTTTAGTGTTTCTGTTTCCCAGTTTACCTGCACATCAGTCCACATGCGACGAATTAGCGAAAATCAAGGACCGTGTCCTACAGCTTATTTGATACACAAAAGTTCCATAAAACATAGGTTAATTCGACACCTTTACCGATTGACGCGCTAGGACATAAACGGTAAAGCTGTCTCTGCCCAAGCCACAAAGGCATGTAGGGGGAGTAGAGGTACGGTTCCACTCAGTCTTAACCCAAGATGGAAATAAGTCGTCAGCATCATGCCCCGATCGCCTTACACCCACGGAAGAAATCCGGTACGGAATAAAAGATTGTTTGGGCCCTAGGGACGTTCTCGACGTTTTGGAGAGGAGGAAAATTTCTTGTCTTACTGGGATTCAAATTCGGCTCCATCCAGCCCGTAACGTATTCGCTATATCGGCTGAGCTATCTGGGCTTTTGCAACGCTAGGCTTAAGGCATTAAATTAAAACATACATGTAAATAATCTTTTAACATGACCGCCTTGGTCTCTGAACACAGCGATGGGTCCTCTTCCCAGGAAAACCCTCAAATTTACAGCTATTAAAGATCCTCGATAAAATGTGGACCAGGTAGGTAGTTTCCCAACAAAAGGTAAAATTCAACATACAACAGGCAATTAAAGTCCAGATGGGAGGTAGAGGTATAGCTCTACTTTTCTTTAAACTCCGAGCTAGATAGGGGTGGGTGGTCAACGCTAAGCCCACACCGATGTACTCCGGGAAAGAGACAGGGTACTCATGTTACAGGAAGCTGGGTGGACCCACGGCAGGTCTGGACGGGTGCGGAAAATCTCGATCCTACTGGGATTTGATCCCCTGACCTCCCAGACCGTAGCGATTCGCTATACCGGCCCGCAGTTTCCTTTAATTCATAATCCTTTTGTACCATTTCTTGCAGATTTCGATGCTTTGAAAAATCAGAATTCCTTGTCTTAAAAGCCTCACTTGTGACTAGGCCATTTGTTAGGATCACTGTACACGGCTGGGGTGACTTCCCAGTGACAAGTTTTTCGCTCACAGGAGGTGATATGTTTCATAGCCACCTCGTGCAAAATGCTGCACAGCAGTCTGTGGAATGTCAGTCTTGGCTGGAATTCTGCCTACACTTGTAAGTAAGCTGAGCTGCACTACATCCGAAATACTGTCTTCTGTAAGCCGTGCTTGCCCATTTATGGCCTAATGTAAGGCCTGAAGAAAATGTCAAATAATATTAGTCATTACAGCCTGTTTTCGGGCCAAGATTTGAAGTTGACATCCGCCCGAACACGAATAAATAGTCACAACGTTGCAGATATGCCATTGTTCTTCTGCCAATAGTCTATTTAACGACGATTTCTCAACCGAATAAATTATAGAGCGACTAGTGGAACTATGATAGTTGGGTCCGTGTCAACACCTCATGGAGCGTCCTCAAGTTGCGGGTGGAGAAACAACCTGCAGATACGAAGGGTAGCTGCAAATATATTGAATAATCAGTCGAGGGCAACTGAAAAGGGGTGATCCTCCAGCCCGGGGGTTGAGGGAGATGTTAACAAATCCTCATCGTAAAATCTTTTATGAAACATTTCACAAGACCTTAGAATTGGACTGCTCCTTTCTAACTACACAAGCAATGGAAAAGGAACAAGAGATTTGCCCCAAGATAGGGCTAACCGTGCCAGGCTGCTTCAATTATTGTCCATATAGCCATCTGCTATAAATCAAACGTTGACGAACTTAACGACAGTTCTTCTACGTACTGACGAAGATAAAGGAAAATGCTAAACGACTATTTTATGCAACCCCGACTCCATGAAGACGGGCCAGTGATGACCGAAGCATGTAGCAGTTGACGTATAACAACACTATTGTAAATCTAGCGAAGCGGGTGCATTTGTTGGTTTACAATGTGTCAGTCCTCATCACATTATAGTTATTCGGATTTAGCCTATACCAAATTCAGCATCCTAATATCGGGTGAGAAATTCAGGTAGCCAACCATTTAAACCTCGAAGGAAACGAGATAACATGAATTTTCTGTGTGTGTATGTGGGTGTGTGCGTGCGTGTGCAGACTTGTACTTCAGTTAAGGGATAAGGGCGTGTTTCAGTGGGTAGGAAAACGGAAGTAAATAGGTGGACCAGGTAGGTAAACATTTGTGCTTAACTTGAGCAGCGTTTATCTACGTACTAACTCGGTGTGAAGCTGGAGATAAAGCGAAGGGAAGGGAAGACCAGTTCTAGATCCATATGCATTAATAATTTTCCAAAAGATCGTTATTAATGTTCGCCGGATCTCGCAGCAATTTCCGGACGCATGAGTTATGCAGGCACTCTGGTCCCTCGATAGCCCGGAAGTTCGTTACTACTCTCCTAGAGTGCAGCAGCGGTAGACAGGTGGCCGATATTCAGCGGGGAGTTTGTTGTTTCACGCACGCCAAGACTTCGAGAATTCTGAATACATTTCCCGCCTGATTTCTCTCGACTTTGGTCAACAAATCTCTCTGCCTCTCAACTCAGATATACAGCACGTAAGTACAGATTACATAGCCGTACACTAAAAACGACAAGCGATTAACTATGCCTCTCTAAAGTCATTTCTTTTACAGATATGTGTTCAGTTTATTTTTACTGTAGAATGTGTAACTTTACAATGGCCACATAAAAATTTTATTGGAGCATACAAGGCTTCCGAAAGAAAAAAAACATATTAAATTTGTAAAGTTTAATCGATATGGACCAAACGTACAAGGACACGATTTTAGGGGCAGGTTTAAATATTTTGTTTTTAGCTCCAGTAAAATAAGTACTGGGTTCGTGAACGTTACATTAATAAATATTTGTATTAAATTATTCCAAATAATTTAGTCATTTTTTCTATATAATAAACAAGTTTTCGTTGTATTGAAAGGTCAGGTGTGCTTTATAAACTGGATAATCAAAGTTACAAAATTCCGATCCGTTTCTTCCCTCGATTTAAGTTCTCTCTCCCTCTTTTGTACTCTATATTTCAATTACTGACGCCAATTGACAATTAAGTGCTCTCCTTTATAATTAACACACAAGATACTATATTTTATATATATATATATATATACATATATATATATATATAAGACGCTGCATTGAAAATATATGGCACTGCATTATGAACACATTAGATACTATACTACAAATGTATAAGATATATTACTATAAATACAGGGTGGGCCAAAAATATGTATACAGTATGTATACAGTAATTAACTATAAACTGTATACCTACTTTTGGCACATCCTGTATATATGTTGCTGTACAAGTATGTAAAACACTACCATAAATACGTAAAAATAGTCTAATATACATATATATATATATATACTGTACTAAAGACGGACGAAATAGCCGTCAAAAATGGTCAGTTACGAAGTCCCTGTCAGCCAACAAAGGATTATGTTCGGCTTTCGGTGTTGGGGTACAGGGCAAAAACCTCTTGCTCTATAGAACTGGCATGTTACGAAATATTACACAGTGTTAGCACACTCTCAGGCCCCGTAAAGCACTAGGTGTTTCTTGATTAGCGACCCTCGTCTTCTGAGGAAGAACACTGCTGCGTGGACGTCTCAGTAAGCCAGTCATTCACTGATTAGTCAGCTCCAAGTTTGTAGTGCTAGGCGACAGGTATTCGCATATCGCCATGGAAGTTAACGTCTTTATTCTAACACAATTTATACAGTATCACAACGGGATATACGAAATAAAGGCTACTTGTATTCTCCAATGTCAATTCCATTTATTCCTCCACGCAATTTTAGAAACTGTCAGCGTTTAAGTAGCAAATTAACAAAAATATGTGCAACCACGTCCATCATTGTCTCTATCTATCGAGTACCCTAGACTCTCACAGGAGGAGGGGGAGGTGGCGGGTCAAGCAGGTGGTAGCGGAAATCAACACTCGCCTCTGCAGTGCTGGGTTCGACAGTGGGTCATATTTTAATTTTCCGTTTCCGACATCACAATGTGATGCACAGCACACAGACAACTTCCCCTTGCACCATTCCCAGTTTATGGAAGAAAACAGCACACGATACTAATGTGACCTTCTATAGAATCACAAGCAGAATGCTGATTGTATCTTTTCAGGCGTGACTGCATAGAGGTAGGAAAAATACAAACCTCTGTTTCACATACAGAAAGCAGACACGCCGCTAGGTAACGATCTATGGACTTACTTACTTACTTACTTACTCCATGCTGCACAGTCCTTCTTGAGAAGCTAATTGGTTTGCAGCTAGTCAAGAAATTCCCCGCATTTCACGGAACCCGATGGTTCATTACCGCACTCACAAGC
>Ga0131853_10007572_pt1 | contig 19691 bp, 13 predicted proteins | sample TergutLab28metaG_FD_92764 | JGI IMG/M metagenome (GOLD analysis project Ga0131853, IMG submission 92764) | Labiotermes labralis P1 segment gut microbial communities from Petit-Saut dam, French Guiana - Lab288 P1 (version 2) (version 2) | ecosystem: Host-associated > Arthropoda: Insects >... | reverse complement strand
GTTTTTAAATTTTATGAAACCCCAAGAAAGGGGTCAAAAAAAAAATGGGAAAAAAAAACAAGGTTGTTGCCATATTTTTTTTTTAAAGTTTTTGTTTTATTTTTTTTTTTTTTTTTTTTTTGTCAAATTTGACGCCCCCCCCCCCCCCCTACACATTGGCTACTTTGCCATGGGCTGTGCACTCCTTGTAAGAAATCCATTGCCTTGAGGTTGCCTTCTCTTTGCACAGTCCTATTGATTACCCTTACTATTTTTTGTCTGTATGTTTCTTTGTTCAAGTTATTTTTCATTGCTTGCTCTCACTTTTGGAAATTGCTTGAGTAAGGGATAGTTGCTGCTGTTGTTGTGTTGTTGTTGTCATCGCTGTTGTCGTTTTTGTCACCGTCGTCGTTTTTTGTTCAAATCTGTGGTTAAAAACGAGCGTTTGTTTGCAGAAGAACAGGATCGTTGGTGTACAAGAGTGGATTAAATTTTTAACTCACAGCAAAAGTAGGATGTCTGTTATGCATGTGGTAAACACTGCTGTCTAACACAAACACCACTGATGTCACAGAATGCTATGAATGCTACCAGGCGAGACTGCAGCCTGTGCTATCGAAGTGGGTAAATCACACTGCCCCCTCCATAGTTGAAACTGCATAATCAGTATGACATTTTGTGCAGGAAAGTGCTGTGACCTACACATCTTATTCATGAGAATGCTCTGGCTAAAATTTTAGTGAATAATGGATAAAGCAAGGATTTTGGCTTGTTTACTTATGCAGGGGTGGGCCGGGTAGCTCAGTTGGTATAGTGAATGACTACAGTCTGGGACCAAATCCCGATGGAGATGAGATTTTCTGCCCATCCAGACCGGCCCTGGGGCCCACCCAGCCTGCTGTAAAATGGATACCGGGTCTTTCCTGGGGGTAAATTGCGGCCGGGGCGTGCTGCTGACCACTCACCCCCTTCTAGTGCCGCAGTCATGGAAGAGTAGAGCTATACCTCTACCCACCCTCTGGCCCACACTGGACCTGTAATGGCATCACTTTACCTTTTACTTACGCAGGGACTTTTGTTTATGGGGAGACCAAAATGTAAGGTGTCTTTTAGTAATTCTGATTCAGTGCGAGAACTGAAGGAAAAGGTATGCAGAGATTTCTGTTATTCCGAAACAGCAACTCTGTTGTGTCACTACACACGTTACAAGATGTAGAAATAGGTCTGCACTTTGAGACTGCTTGGACCATACTGCAGGGAATAATTGGCTCTTCATGCTGCAGTGTGTGAGGAAAGCTTGCCCAGCACTGTATGGGACTCTGACAAACTAGACACCAAGTATTGCAAACTTAATCGGTTTCTGAAAAGTGTGATTCAAGGGTGGTAAGATGTGTAATTTGAGGAGTGAGACTATTTACGTATACTCAGATCATAGCTGGCCAAACCATGACTGAAATGTAGTCATGATGGAGTAATAAGATAAGTGTGTTAATCAGATTTGGACTTAACACATAGTGCCTGGGATGAGAGTTTCCCTTTTTACATAATTTCTTATTAGGAATTGCTCATAGAATAACATGACTTTACTTTTCACAAGACATGTCCGGGGTAGAGCTGTCTTGTTAGGCTGGAACTGCTTATGTAATGGGGTGCTTGGAGCACTGCAAAGCATAGGCAGAGGGTAAATTTGCCCCTCTCGATGCCATGAAGGCACACAGAGGCAACAGGCATATAGCTTCAGTTATTCTTAACCATGGCACTAGTTAGAAGTGTGTGGTCAGCTTCGTGCCTCTGCTTATGTGGTGCATGTGAAGTCTTCCATATATAGTCATGTATATTATTTATCATAAACAGCACTTCTCTGCATTATTTCATTAAAGTCAAAAAACTTTGTTTTCTGTTTTGATTATGCTGTATGTACTAACGTTGTTGGAATTTTCAAACTGATGTGGGTTACCGAATTTTTTCCCCTCCAGCCGCTGAATGGTCTGATGCATACTGCAGTGCTGGTGGAACATCACGATATGCATGCAGCGTGTGTGGGAAAGAATTCCTTCACCCTGATTCTCTGAAGCACCATCGAAGCACACATCGTGGGGAGACACGATGTCCTGTTTGCCATATTGTATTGAGTAGGATTTTCAACATGAAAAGACATATATTAACTAGGCATCAGCATTGATTTAGTACGTCAAATCTGTTACGTTTTTAAGCTATGTAATGATGTGTGATACAGTGTTTCAGACTACTTATTTTGACTCTGAGATTCTTTTTTTGTATGAAATATTGTTACAATCCATATATATATATATATTAAACCATGCACTTTTAGTTTTCAAGATTATTTTTACCTTTGGAAGTACTGGTGTCCATCTTTATCTGTAAGCAGTCTTTTTTTTAATACTGGTATTGAGAATTTCTGAAGTCAGTTGTCATAAGATATAGCTTGTATATTGATATAAATGTTAGTAGTATACACCTGAAGGTATTATTCCCTGTTTGTGTCAGTGCAAATTGGGGAACATGTTATTTGTCAGTTATTACTAATTTGTTATGTAGTGTGTACTCATCTGAGAAAGCAACCTGGGCTTAAAGTATTTACTATATTTATCACTCTTCAGAAACCTGTAACTGTGAACTGTGTGAAATGTTAAAGGGAAACAGCAGAAAATTAGGATTACATCAGTGAGTCATTAATGACGTACTGTTTAAATTTGGAAACTGCTTTATACATTTCAGTTCAGAAATTTTTATCAGACTGTGTTGAGAAGAGTCTGTCTTAAGAAGCTAATAGATGCTCAGCTAGTTAAGAAATTCCATGCAATTTATAGATGCTGTATTTATATTTCTGAATATTTGGTATGTCGTATTGTACTCACTGGTGCATCCAGATTTACTTCCACACTTATACCATTAGCACTTATCCCAAGATATAAATGATGCTTTCCACATCACCACTACCTTTGTATGATTTGTGTAAAACATGCCGATTTTAAGTTCCTAGGTATATATCCAATGTGAAACTGGTGCAGAAAAAGTCACGTCCACTTCATTGCTTCATGAGACCCAGCATGGAGTGGGTATTATGAATTACAATAAACACAAAATCCTACATCTGCCAAAAAAAAAGAAATAAAATTGTGCTGTGACAGGCAGGACAGCACATGTGAGGGTCTAGCACTGCTACATCAGTCTTGTGTAAGGCATCACTACAGTCAGAGTGGGCGCCTTACTCTTGTGAACTATTCCATAGCACGGTTCTGAAAATACATGTTTTTGTTATGGTTAGTATGTCATTGAATAGTGGATTATTTTAAACCTCATCATTTCCTTCACATTTTAAATATATCACATATTTCTGTTATTCTCCAGGTGTGTTTTGAATGAGAGTTTAGGTTTGCAAAGCAGTGCAAATGACATTAGTGCCACTGGGCATAAGGGCTTGAAGCTCTGTGGGGGTAATGCATCTGTGAAATACAGGTACAGTTTTTTTGGGTTAATTTGTAGCACATTTTCAGATACAGTACAACAGTTGCACATTTTTTGTTCTGGCAAGTCCTTATAACTTGCGATGTGAACCAAATAACATTACTATGCTGTTTCTGAGAAACATTTCTGTTTTCATTTGCTGTACTTGGTGGTCTTTAAGATTATGAAACACCTGAAAAATTAATGAAGCTCGTAACGTCACAGTAAATAAATTTTTGGCTGAAAATTGCTACTTCTAGGAAGTAAATTGCAGGGAAATTATAAATATGTTGAAATTTCCAAGTCCTTATTCTTTGAAATCCTTAATAAATAAAATAAAATAAAAAAATGCTGTGCCCAGTTTTAGTGTTTGCAGTACTTGTTTTGAGTTTAATGTGGTTCATTCAGTTTAACACCTTCTGACTGCCTGGATAGTAATAAGTATTTGGCTGTTATGTCAGATGACTTTGCTGCTCTTGAACATCCATGACAGACACTCCATCTTAGGCATCTCAGTTGTGACAGTATAAATGTAAGGGTCATACAGGTGTCAATTTTATGTGTACTTGATGAACACAATAAAGTGAGAATGTTATGTGTGTTGTGATTTCATTTGTACATATTTTCATTCACCTTCAGATTGAAGGCTGTGGCCCATTTTTTTTTTTAAGTACATGATGATGTATGTAAGAAGGAATTTAAAAAAGTATAATACTACATTGAAACCCAAGTAATGCCATCTGTTTTTAAGATTTTTTTTCGTTGGTTTCATTACATTAATGGTAATTGGATGTCCCATCCCAACTCTGAATATTTGTAATTTATACATAACATGGAATCGGAAGGTAGCTGGTTCGATCCCAGGTGGTGTCAGTGGATTTTTCATTGACATAATTACTTCTGATCGCACTACGGCCCTGGGGTCGACTCATCCTCTAACAGAAATGAGTACCAGCAGTATTTCCTGGAGGTAAAGGCGGCCGGTGCTTAAGGCTGACAACCTACCACCATCCTGTGCCGTTGTCACAAAATCTGGGAACCTTAACTACCTGGAACCCTCTGGGCCTGTCCAGGCCTGTAATGGGACTGCTTTACCTTTACGTAACATGGTTCGCAATGTCTTCTGTCATCTCCTGTGTATGCATATTGTGTTGTGAAGATTTCCTTACATGTGCAGCTGTTAGGTCTGAAACAAATACTATTCTGTCATACTGATTATGCAAACTTTAATTTCTCATATATTGTCAGTCTTTTAAACTAACTTCATGGAGCATCAGAGGCCTCAGGATTAAACACTGTTCATCTGGTTACCTATTATGGAGCTACAACAATTTTCTGAAGGGTTCACCACTTGACCCTGAACTTCAGCCAAAGAAATGCAGGCTACACATTCACACCCTGTTTCTTAAGGAATCTTTTTCTTGCTGGTAATTTAAATGACAGTTTTTGAAGTTATTAAATTCCACATGTTTTTTCCCCCTGTAGTTGTGTCCTGGGCACCTGAAGATGTTTTCTGGTCAGAGGTTGAAAGTGGACCACAATTTGCTGCCCCACTGAAGCCTCCAAAGTTCACTTGTGAAGCTTGTGGCAAGAAGTTCACTAACCGTGGGTCTCTGCAACACCACTACAGTTCTCACAGGGGACACACAAAATGTCATGTGTGTGGCAAAGTATTTGGAAGAATACATACTTTGAAATTGCATCTTTTGAAAAAGCACCATTAAATCTGAGTTCCCATTTTTATTAAATTATCTGCAGTTTCAGATACAATAATTTATGACTCAACACAACTTTGTGCTGAGGTTTCCTTAAAAAAATGTGTGGATGGTATTAAATTCCAAACAGGAGAGTGGACGGACAAAACACTGTAAAATAAATGATTTTCATACTATATACTGTATTCGGTTCATGATTCGACAGACACTGATTAATGCTGTTTAGCAAAAGGTTCTAACTAATGGGAGGAAATACAATACAAAATCAGAGTTGTACATAAAAGCAGTCACATTGTCGTCTCCTTTGTTGTAAAGGATGTTTTCTTACATGGGGTTAATTTTTTGTGTGTGAGTTGAATAACAGTGTAAATTCCTCTGTTGAGATTGCATCAGATCAGTCTGAAACATTGATGCCTATGTGCCAGCCAACATGGTGTCATACCCTTGCAGATTGAAGCCTTATTCAGTATCAAAATCTTTGCATGAATGTGTACTGTTTATTGCTGAGACCTGTACTGACACGTGTCATCTTTGAATTGGCATGGAACTACAGTGTGTACTGAGGTTTTAAAACTAATATTTTGATTCCTATGAGAAAGATTCGCCTTTATCGTACAGAATTTTTTTCTGGTGTGGATTTTAAATTACGAAAGTAGCATCCTTCATTGCCTTTATTTTTGTGGTGACTGATTATTTTTATTTGTAGACCAAAAGGTGTAGGTCTGGGTTCCTCACACTTGTGTCTGTGAAGGAAGCAGTCTCCTGGTAAGCAACACTTTGTAACTTGGCATTTTTCAATCAAGAGATATCAGCTCTATTGTTAAATACAGAATAGGACTGCATCTTGCCATGAGATGTCTGCAATTTTGGCATTTTAAAAAATTAAATAGTTGTTGGAGAAATGATTCCACATTATGTTGAAAGGTTAGTGGGCTGCCATGACCCAGCCTGCCAAGTAGGATGACTTTCTGTGAGACATAAATGAGAGACTTCAAGGATTAAGTATTTTTAGTTAGTTAATTGATACAGGCACAGAAATTTTTTGTGCCTCTGACTAATGAATTTAACCTAATTGTACTAAGAGGAAAGTAACTGAAATGCAAAGAATGTGACAATAAATATACCTTCGCAGCCAGATGGTATGGAAATGCAGTCAGAAGAACATACATTATGAAAAATGAACTTCTCTGTGGTGTTTTTGATGGCATGTAACATTGTGGTAAATTACATCAACACTTGGATCATGCTGCAGTATCAGACACATTTTAGCCTAATTTAACAATTGAACCATTTTCCATTATGCAGTTTACACACACGGGTTAGAGCTGCTGTATTCATTTGCAGCTCTTCATTTTTGTATCCATAATCGTTGGGTTACTGTCGTGATTCAAAATTACATCTATTTCAAAGGTTCTGTGTTATCGAGGTTAAAACCTGTCTGCATATAAACGGTATGTAAAAATTCAAAACTTGTGATTTGATTTATATTCAGAAAGACTACTTAAGTTATTACTTGATCGTTGTTACTCTCAGCTACCACTACATTACAGTGTCACATGATACGGGATTCCTGTGTTGATACATTTGTCTGGTTGATGGTGTGTTCATTACATTGATAATTGTCACGTCTGAAACCTTTCTGTGCCATGATTATAAAGAAATCTACAGTTACTTTGTTTCTGTCCTATTTTTTGCATATAATTTTTACATGTATGGCATTACCTGCACTTAAAACTGGGTAAGAAATGCACCATGACTGAGTTTGTAGCCATGTTTATGTTGGCTTGTTATGTTACATCCTTTTGTTAAAGCGTGTTTGTCAATAAAACTGTTATATCAAAGGCTGACTCTTGTCATTTATTGCCCCATTATCTAATCATTTGTGTATATTGTTTCAGTTGAGGGTAATGTTCTTACCATAGTTTTTGCTGGAACTAAAATTGATAAATTGCTGTTGTGTTTCACCGCCTCCTATTATACAACTGATGTGGTTTAGTATGATGTAACATTGGTGGCGTTCTCATGATTACCATCTGGGACAAATTTGATAATGATTTGTTATGAAATGAAATATATTGGAGTTGTGATTCATTCTTTACATGAATTGATGAACGTGACACCAGTTTCTTGCAGAGCACAAATTGCCGACAACGTGTGTTTTTACAATGGGCTGCTGTCCTGTTTCACTGCTCATAGGACTACATTACTACTGTTACTCCACCACAACAATCTTTTCTTCTTCTGTACTGATGTGTTCTTAGTTTGTCATGGTATAGGCCTGTAGCCTGCATGAAGATCTTTGTCTGTCTGACTTTAATTTTCCAATTTGCATTTAAGTGGGAATATGCCAGTATTTTTATCTCCATTACATTACATTAATGCCTTGATGCCGAACGTTGTGTATATGTAACATAGAGTTTGATGCTCAAACACCGAATATCTGCTGTTATGCAACCACAATTTACATTCCAGTCTTCTGCAGATCACTAGAGGCATTTAATTCCAACACCAAAGGGTTAATACTTCCATATAGGCTATATTCTCATTCATATGTGAGAATTTTCTACATTTTTAATACCTTTTTTTTTTTGTTCTGGACATTTTGGTGGCTGTGGTGATGGTGTAGATGATGAAGATGTTCGACATCCCTCTGTCCAAAACATAGAAGCATCATCCGCTCTCAACTCCCTTTATGATTTCTTCTGTCTTTCAAATTCTGCTTCGAGCCATTATTCCACTTCTCTTGTGTCTTGTACAGCCATTGGTTTGTAAAATTGATTGATCTGAGAACTTGGCATCAACTGGAAATAGACAACAATACAACAACATTTCAACCTGCTTGAACAGTATGAAATGGTTTGCATTGAAAGAATGAATGGAGTGGAGTAAGTGGTGAGTTTTGCACCAAGTATCGCACTTTGTTTTATATAAATGTTTTCTGACAGGTTTTAACCAAAACATAGTAAAATTTATGAACTTTCCAATAATTTGAAATCATGACAGGACTCAACTTGTTGATACCAAAAAGTTTAAATATATGCATTGGCTAGACTTAAGTAAACAGAAGTCTAATGGCAATCACTCTAAAGGTTGCTCAGCAGAGCTGAAGTGTGTCTTATAGTAGCACATTCATCATTAATGTAGTTTATTGCAATATCTTTTTCTCGCATAAAGTATGATGTGTTCTCAGGCTGTTTGGTGTGTTAATGGCAAGAGTCTATGTTTTGCCTGTCTTTCCCAATGAGTAACTCAGATAATTTATATGCATGTGTAGCTCGGACATAGCCATGCCAGTCTTATTGAGAAGGAATTTTGAAGTGGGAGGAAAGACAGGGAGTCACATGTTTACCATCCAGAAATTGATCCAGTATTTAGGACTGGTGTACTGGTAACGGAACTGCACGCTTCCACTTTGTCAGCCACAAGTTTTGGGTGGGTTACCATCGGACTGGGCTTTGAGTCCACAAAGTTGCAAGCTCTTGTCCAACCACCTGAGCTGTGGTATGTCGTAACAGTTTGATGTTGCTCTGATTGGATGTCACTTTAATATTTAGCAGCTGTCCGTCTAATTTTTTGTGCAGGTTGATGCAACTTAGTTTGTGGTCTACAGATGTGAAATGTAGCTTACTGCTATCAGAGTTCCATTACTGACTTGAAATTAATCTTCCATCTGTGTTCTACTGGAACAGTGTTCTGTTACCAGGATGATATTATAATTCAGATCCATTTCATGATCCCAGCCAAGCAAGACCCAGGTGGGGACACATTCATGTTCTCACTCCAGGTAAAAACAGCAATCTGTGTTCAGTCCTGGGATCTGTAGTCACATAACTCTGTCAATAAATCTTGCCATTGGCTGGTGTGTGGTCCATCAGGTCTTCATTATGCTGGAGTTATGTGTGTTTATATGTCTTTGCTGTTCTTGCCATTCTTATCATCATAGACTGAAATATCATTCGTACTACATACTGGCATATCTGACTCATAAGACTATTGCATTAATATGCTGATTTTAGTGAGATGTATTTGTCATGAATATTCATTTTCACTCTGTCTTTTCTTTAGTGCCCTTATGGACAGTGGAAAATACACGATGGGCCGAAGAGTTATCCCATCCTGTTGCTGAATTCTGCTGTGAAACCTGTGGAAAGGCATTCCGTAATCGTGGATCCTTGAAGCATCACTGGAGCACACATAGGGGACTAACAAAGTGTCATATCTGTGGAAAAGTGTTTGCACGTGTCCACACATTGAAACTCCATGTGTTCAGTAAACATTCATCTTAGGTTTGCAGTTGATGGTTTCGAGATGGAGATGAAGATCAGTATGTTAATGTTAACTGGTGTATTTGTGTATATGAGGTCATTGTAAGTGATATGTCCCAATTTTGTACCAGAATGAGACACATTTCTTATTGTAATTTTTTTCTTTTAAAGTAATCAATAAAGTTCCAGTGTATCTAATGTTGACTCTATACTTAAACATTCCTGTAGTGATGATCATTTACATCAGTGTATGGATGAAATTAACAGCTGCTTCACTTATTTTGTCCAGCTAATGCTATACAGTAAAATGAAGATTGTGTGCTGTGTTTTAAGGAGTGTGTAAACATCACTTCCACAGTCCTTGTGAATGGGCTTGGGTGTGTGTGTATGTGTATAGCCTTTTTGAAACATCATCTAAGGCTGCAAACTGTACTTTATTCTTAAGTTTTCATGGGTGTGTTACGAAAACATTATGATGATAAAATTATTACTTGGATTTTGGTGTGCAAGTATGTCCAAAAATTTGGTTTTTGTTATTCTCTCCGTCTGTCCTTAACATTCATTGACACTGAACAGAATAGTTCTTATGTACTGTATTTTTGAGTCTGGGGTGACTAGCTTTTAAAGAAAAGTGCAATGATTTCCTGGCCAGTAGGACGATCAGTGTCTTAAGTTTAATCTGTAGCATGATTCAGTTAGCCAGAAGCTTATGTCTGAATCAGAGCATGGCTTTGCACTCATACATTATCCACTATAGCAAAGATAACCTGTTATATATATATAGCTTAAGCTTTTACACTTTTACATAATCAACAGCACTAACCAGTTTTCTTGGTATTCTCAGAATATCCTGTACACCATACACAGATATACAAGTCTGTCATGTATAACAAATGTTAAAATTATTTTGCAGGCAACTAGTTTTCACTCTGACTTCAAGGCCATGTCAGTACTTATCTTAGAACAAAGACACAGAAAACTTTACGACTGCATTTTTTTTTGGTCAGAGGCCATCCCCTTGTGTAGTAACAAAATTATATAATGTAATATATTCTGTCCCTACACAACTATATAACAGTACAGTGATATTTATATATACTCAGATCACGTTATGTGATCTGACTATAAATATCACTGTACTGTTATATTACATTATATAATTTTACAACTGCAGTTTTTAAGATGGAGATCTTTTCTTTATATTAAAGTACATTGCAGATGTATACTAATGTATGTAGGACTGTCAGATACAAGAAGAAGCTTACATATGAAAAGTTTGTATAAATATGTATATATAAAACTGTTTTGGGTGTTTGCTGTTCACAAAGGTTGCTTGTGGCTTCTCTGTGAAGTTTCATTAGAGAGAGTTGATCTGTATCTATAGAGTGCTACATTATATTCTGTCATGTTGCAAATAGAAGCTCTCCGTCTCAATTAATGGAGACATTGATTTTTATTTGTTAACGTCATGTCATGAGTGCTGTCGGCTTCCATTTGATAGTCAGAAATTAAGTTGGGAATAGTTGAGTGATAGAGTGTTGGCATCCTTCCTCTAAGTCCGTAAGTGGAATATGTTGTACTTACATTTCCTAAAGGTGGTTTTTATCACCAAGAAGTGCATTCTGCATTATTACAGCATTGTGCAGAAGAAAATTTCACGTGCGTTGAACATCGATCATTGCACCATGTCTGTGTATGTTTACATGCCAGCTATTTCCAATGCTTACAATTGGATATCTGTTTGTACATTCACATATTATGATGTACTTTTTTCACCTGTGCAGGGTTTCTGATAAGTCCTTAGCCCGACCAGGAGGGAAACAAGCTAATGTTTCTGTCAGAATGGCGTGAATTTCCTCCGGTGCCTTGCCTTGCAGAAAAAAAAAAACTTGATAACAGCTCGTCTCGATGTTGTTGAAATCACGCACGTCCCTGACATGCTTCCAAGCTTGTTTCCTTCCTGTTCAGGCTAAGGACTTATCAGCACCCCAGTAACAGAAAGTTCTGAATAGTGGTCTTGTATCTCACCATGATGCAGTTGCAGGACTCTGGAAGTGATTTAGTGTGTGTCACCTTCCCTTGTTAATGGAAACGTATAAGGTGCCACATATAGTAGCTCATAAAAGTTGCTGTTTTCTTTCCCCAAAACAACATAGTAACATATGGTCATTGTAACCTGCAAAACCTGCCGCAGACCTTGGTTTTGGAGATGTTGCTTCAACATTCTTATTACCTATGTGAACATCATATGAGTATTCTTGTATTTGTTGTGTAAGGGAGCTAGTTTGGACCCAGGGTGCCAGCCACATGACTGTCACAGCATAGTTTTCTAGCTGAGCACTGATGATATCTGTGTGTGATTGTTTTGGTGATTGAAATGCATATTGGTAATTACATGGAATGAAAGACTGGGTGTTTTGGGGCATAGTCCTGTGGTTTATTGTGTGACATATTGCTTGTAAATGCGTTCCAATTTGATGGGATTTGATGTTCATAAAAAGGCATTCCAATCTGATATCTGCCCTTTAAAGTGTTTATGGCCCTGTTATTTGAAAGAAGCCTTTCTATTTGTGGTTTGCTTTCAGAACTCCATACATTTGTTATAAGCCAGAGTTACATTTGCAGTCACTGTTGGAGTTTATTCCCAAAACATTTCCTTGCATTCCTCCATAGTATAAGAAATAACAGTTGTATTCGAAAAGCTTTTGCAAATGGGAATGGAATTTAGTTGAAACTTCTACATTTGTGTCAGTATATTGATTCGTGCCTCAAAAACAGGAAGTTTGATTTTTCAAAAAAGCGGTCTTGTAGAAGTGAAGCTGGAATATAATAAAGGAATGGCGACAAGTTAAGACACAGTTTACACAACTTAACGTAGTAGTCCATGAATGTGTGTTGGTATGTGATGACCATTGTAATGGCTTTCAATAGTAGATCTGGATGCTAGTGGACAATGGGCTGCTTGATGCTCAAGAACTGTCTAAGCCAGTCCCAATAGAGTGAGAAATGTCCATTCGGCTTGGCAACCCAATACAGAAGCTGTGGCTGAGTCTTACCTGCTTCATAGATCTGTATAGAGCAACTCATATGTCTCCTTACCTTGGTGACCATGCATGGCTGTCATCATGATGGTGTAACTCTCGCTTAGAATCCACAGGAAGTACGTCAAGACACTTTTTACAGTTGTCTTAGTCCAGACTGGTCCCACCAGCCTTCTGGTGGATCTGTAGAGGTTGTGGCAGACCATCACAGCATGTGTAAAAATAATTATTCTTGTCAAATTGGCAATAGTCAGTGACCATGATGTACTTGATGGCAGTCATATCACAAGGATATTGTTAGAGCACTTTTTGTAGTTCCTGTGTGAAGCTACGTGACAGGAACACTGCTGCCACATGGAGTGATAGTGTGGCTAACCTGCAGTTGGGATGGGGGGAGGAAGAAAGAGAGCAACACTGTTCTAAAGCTTAGCGTTGCTGTTTGCCACATGTTATCACATGTCATTTATATGTGAAGAAGACAGGAAGACATGACTGACTGCTCAAATTGTGGGTATCGTAAAGTGACTGAAAACGACAGCATTGCTGTGCTCCAAGATAAAATTAAGGAAGTAAAAAATGGAACCGTCTCCATCATAATTTGATTTCACAAGCATTGTAGAATTTAATTTTTCTTCTTATTCTGTATTTATATAAAAGTTTTGGTACTTTTGGGTAACTGATGTAGATGACTTCAGATTACATGTAATTTGCTTGGTAAAGGATTGTGGCAGAGTAAATAGTTCATACGAATTTGATCCTGGACTAATCGTGTCTCATGTACCTCACCGAGCTCCTTTCACTTTTATTCAGTCTGTGGTTGATATTGGTGATAAAACAAGTCATAATTTCATTCTTCCTTATTTCACATTTTGATGAGAGTGTGTGTTATTTAACTGTCCTGTGGGTGCTGCAAAATAATCATCCTAATTTAATATATTTTTAAGGAGCCATTTGAGAGTGAAGGGATTGCCTGACTGATCAACATTGTGTTTTCTCCTTAGTGAAGTTCCGGTCAACAGGGCAGTTGTCTTTGGCACCACAACTACAAAGACCATCAAGGAGTCCATGCAGTATCATCTGTACAATCTGTGGAAGAGGGTTTAATCGTCGGGATTCATTTGCCCATCATAGGAGAACTCACTTGGAACAAATGAAGTGCCCTGTCTGTCACAAATTGTTCACACGAAGTCATGATGTTAAACGACATGTGTTGAAAGTGCATGCTAGAGATATAAATGTGAAAAGTGAACATTACCAGAATTTTTTTTCATCAGATTTAACTCTGTTGGAAAATGACAGTCATCACTTCAGTCATTTCAAAGACTGACTGGAACACTTCTGATGGTATATGCAAAATAAAGAACATTAAAGAACATGTTTTGCTTTATGTAGTGAAGAAGGTTATAACTGTATTTGAAGTACAAGGATTCTGTCATCTGGATGTGATGCCATGCACTTTGGCAGATATTATCGACATTTAAAAGGAGCTTACTGCTTCAATTATCTACCTGAAGAGAGAGAGAGGCAGGAATTTCGCCCTGACACTTCGATACATATCTTCCAGACAGCATGGCATCAGTGTACACAAGACAATAATCTCCATCGTCACCAACATGGGAATGTGAGGTCTTACAAAATTGTATGAATGCTCATTTATTTTTCATGTGTTTATTTTAGCATATTGCATTTTTAAGAAATGACTGTTATTTGGCAGTCTTCTGGACATAATATATAGATAACATATGTTTGATGATATTACGGACATCCTCAGTTCCTTTCAGCTGTTTGCCACCTGTGATCACATGTTTCATTTTTTTGCATTATTTGCAGTAAACCTGTTTTGTGGTATTGTTTAAATAGGGTGACAAGTGTTAATCTGGTTCCAGCTGTCATGAACATGTGACTGGAGTGAAGCACATAACTCTGGGACACATTTTTTTTAATACAAGCATACCAGTTGAATATTAAAGTGGTTTTTGCAAAGTTTTACTAATGCAAGTATGTCACATCAAGTGTTATGATCCTTTGCTTCATTTAGAATATGTCTCTTTCCATGTAGGTAGGACACACAGAGCGTATTCTGTCAATCCACTAGCTTTAAGTGTAAGGTCTTGGGTATACAACAGTGCATTGTGAGTGGGACTGTTCCTGGAAACACTGTCACTATGTGATATATTGCCTGTTTTCATGTAACTTGCACTACTATGGTACTACAGTTTTATGAAGATATAAACAAAAGCTGTTGCAGAGAGAACTTGTGTAGTTCAGTATTGCACGAGGTGCTTGGTTTACGTGAATACAGTAAAACTCCTATTGCACCTTACCACTTTTTTGCATTATCTGCGATTTTAGCCACTTTTTATAAGGACCTGGCCAGATGTCCATAAGAACAATGTTACATCTGAACAGATTTTATACTTCCCCAATTTCATGTTTTCCTGAAATTTACGTTTCATTTTCCTAGTCATGACATTAAAAATTTGCCTGACTTTGCATTTCATAATACGCTTTGCAGACTTTTTGTTAACGCCAGGAGATGGTAATAAAAGGTGAATGTCACAGAAGTGTGGAGCAACTGGCATGGCATACTTAGCGACATTTTGCTAATATCTGCCTGAACTAAATGTTTAAGTCATTAAGGTAACTTTGGTATTGATGACAGACTGTGTGGTAGGAATGGACGTCATATGCGAATGCTTCGACCATAATGAATAACAATTGTAAAAGAAAAGGGAACTCATTTATAGTAAGTGACAAGATAGATATTATAGCAAAAAAAAATTCTTTCTATGTTGGAACACGTTGACCTGGCATTACAGGTGGGATGTCCACATTAAACACAATTGTGAAAGCTGTGAAACAATTGAAGGAAGTTACATCCAGTGTTGGCCACTCTCAAAATGGCAGAAATCATTGAACTGGAATCTGCTCTAGCTGCATGATCCAAGCAAGCTCATGCTAACAACATTTCTATAGAAAGCATTAGCATCAGGGAAAATGCTTTTAAGTTTCTCGTTTGGAAGTAGACAGGTCTGCAGGTTCTGATGGCTGGGTCAACAGATTGAAAAGGATACATGACATTGTTCATACAGCTGTAGCAGATGAAATCATGAGTATTGATTCGGAAACATCAGATGACTGGAAAAATGACCAAGCGTGTGAACAAGAGATGATATAATATGACCCCTGAGAGATATAAAATGTTGATGAGACGTCTATTTTTCAGTCTGCAACCTAGTAAAAGACTTAACTTTCATGGAGACCCTGCCATTTTGAAACAAAATCAAAATGGTGGGTACAGGTCTCAATGCATGTAATGGTGATGGTAGTAGGAAAATGGGTGCTAAAAATTGAAAAACATCTGCTTTTCATTGAACAACATGCCATTTGCTCAAAGAACATGGCATTACACTAAAAAAAGGTTGTGTTTTTCCCGGGTAACTGGACCAACCAGCTAAATGCATCCTTTTAGATTTAGGAATCACTCATGTATTGAAGTGCAGTTGCAGAAAGCAATTCATTCAAAGGGCTGTTGCCGTGATATATGTTGGACTGCTCCACAATACTCGTGTGTGAAGTTGGGTGTTTGTCTGCTATGCATTTCATATCAAAAGCCTGGAAGTTGATAACCCTGACTACTGTCAAGAACTGTTTTGAGAAGTGTGGTCTTTACCAGTTGAGTGTCTACAGCAATGACGATGATGCATTGAACCTTAAGACGATGGAAATTACAGGGATAGTTTGTAACCTCAGAGTGTGGGTTGGAGTACCACATGACATGTGAGAATGCTCTTGAGGTTTTTGGATTCCTCAGTACTGGGGAGGTGCTGGACCAGCAGTTAAACAGTACAGAAGAGGAAGAAGTGGCAGAAGACAGGGTAGCATCTTTGGATCCAGTGGAAAGAATAAAAATGGCAAGAAATACATGTTCCAAATTGATGTTGAGGGCAGTATGATTGTAATGTGCAACAAACTTGAAAGAAGCTATACAAATTGAGATCTGAAAATGAGGGGGGGGGGGGATCCCCTTATTCACTGGTTAAATAAGTAAATACTGCAGGTCACTTAACCACCTCATCACCCCCCCCCCCCTCCCAAGTTTTGTTGTTTTCATTGTGAAATGTGTGGAGCTGCATGTTGTGGGTATCTAGCTGTCATGTTGCGATAATACTGTGAGGAAGTTGGTTCCACTTTTACGTGTATGTACCATTTTGTGTATACATTGTAAATGTACAAAAGTTCATATTTGAAATGTCTTGCGAAAGTTTTGTTATATGACAATCCACATTTTTTAAAGTGCACAATTATCATTTCCTGGATATTACACTTTCTTGAATTATGTTCCATTTGTGCTGATCCCTAGAGAAATGTAAACTAAGGGTGTCACTGTAGTAGGTGCAGAGGTATCAGAAAGGCAGTAGTGAATTTCCACCAACATGCATCATGGAAATAATGTTACACCGGTGTACCAGTGAAGTATCCAAACATAACAACCAAACGTCAGACATCACTGTTGTCCCCGAAGACAAACTGCAATGTGTAGTAACCCAGGTGGAATATTTATGTACTCCAGTTCTCCGTCCATTATACAGTACATGGAACTATTCTATCGTTTCTTATTATTCGTTGTCCCCTCATCTTTTGCCACATAAACTCAACATTGTTTTTATCTTCCAAGCTTAAATTTACATATTGTAGTGGAATTTTTTTTCTTGTAAACCAACACAGTTTTAAGTGTGAAAATGTAATAAATTACAAATGTTATGTTAACTGTTGTACATACAGGATCTCTTAAATTAACTCAGTGACACACAAAACATGCATTACCATTTGTAATACACATTAAAACAGGTTAACTAAGAAACCAAAATATCATTCACAGGGTTATTAAGACTGGATTAAATTTATAGATGCTTGCAACCAATCAGTTCAGAATCTTTGTCTTTCTCTCTTCTATCTGAAATCATAAACGGTTTGGAGAAAAGAGTGAGGATGAACAAGAATAGGGTGATAAGGAGTATGTTTGAACCTGAGGAGAAATAAATGTCGGGGCAGTGCCAAATACAGGGTGATTCAAAAAGATGGACTCAATTGAACAATAAACGGCGCCTCAACACACGCCAGACAGTTGGTTGCGGTGTTCAAAGTTCTCTGCTTGCTCTACGGGTTGACTTGCATGGGCTACGCTCAAAACTCTCTTGAATTCATGTCACGTTCTCCTCTGATACACGTGGTCGGCCAGAGCTTTTGACTTTACACAGACAGCCTATTTGCTCAAATTGGTGATTCCAACGACTAATGCTCTTCCTCGTTGGAGGTTGAATGTTGAAACGAAGACAAAACCCACACTGCACAGCAATCACTGACTCAGTTGTAATGAACTCACAAATGCAAAAAATCTTGTGCTGCTAAGTAGCCATTTTGCTCTCAACTGACACTGCTACATGGCTGTGCTAGACGAGCGCTCTAGTGGTGGTATTTGAAAATTTAGGACCTCCTCTTTCAAATGTTATGTAGATAATTCACATACCATGTATAGTTCAGGAAATATAGATGTACGAAATTGAGTCCATCTTCTTCAATCATGCTGTATAGTGTACTGACTTTTACTCTTCACCTTATCAACATCATCATCATCATCAGTGAAGGAGAATGGGATATGGCATGCAGGGGGAAAACGGAAGTTAATAAAGGGTTTTAGTGAGAATACCTGAAATTACACCACTTAAAGACTAGGCATAAATGGGAAGATAATATTTAAATGGATTTTAGAGACATAGGTTGGCAGGGTGTGGACTAGATGCATCTGGCTCAGGATTGAAAGTGGCACACCCTTGTGAACACACTAATAAACCTTGAGATCCCGTATAAAATATGAGGAATTTTGTGACGAACTGAGGAACTAGTAGCTTCTCAAGAACACTGTGCTCTTAAATGCCACAGTGCATATTTGATTGGCCACTCCACTTGTAGAAATGGACCATTCCGATGCCTACACACAAGGGGTTAATGTCATTAAAATTATCATAATTGATGATTTTGTTTAATCTGAACTTTGAAGTTCACCTTACAAATGCATAACTGTGTTTTTGATATTGAATTTTCTTTTCTGTAGCTTCCCAGTGGGGAACAGATGCTGTCCTGTGGTCAGACTTTTCTGGATTGCAGACATCCTCCAAGATTCCTCAGTTTTCATGCAAGACATGTGGCAAGGTGTTCACCCACAGGGACTCCCTCACCCATCATAAGAGCAGTCATCAGGGTCAAACAATTTGCCCTGTCTGTCAGAAAGTGTTCAGTAGAGTTTACACAATGAAGTACCACATGTCCACAATACACAAAATCAATTAATTGCATTTATTTTAGTTTGTGTAAACTAGTGAAGTTGGTAAATTCATTGGGGTGCTTAATCTTCAGTATATTTAACAGACATGTACTATGTTAAATGGTAGTAAAAAGTTACTTTTTGTTATGATGATGTCACCAGGTCCATGAATGTTGACAGTTTATTTTGAAGCACCTAAGCTATAAATAGTAAACGAGAGTGTTTTCCTTTTATGATTACATGTTTTCATGGATTGTGTTGGATATATATATGCACCTATATGAAAGAAGTTCATTCTTTGATATAAATATTGTTCTTTCCTCATGGAGTGTAGAATTTTTGTATATTTACAAAATGTTATGTGAGTCTCATACTTTTTATGGAGCTTGCATTCCTATGAAGTTATGAATCAACAGACTGGCTATACACAGATTATGATTTCAACACATCTATGTGGAGTTTCAGAGACTTCTCACAGAGTTAAGAAACTCCCATTGCTATCAAATAATACTTAACAGCATATAAGACGGTTTATAGAAACTGCTGTCAGATTTTGTGTGTAGATTTCAGATGACTTAAATTATTTAAGTATTGACATTTTTCACTATGGTAAATTTTTTTTTGGTCTGTGAAGGGGAGGGGGAATAATGCCAAGTTCTTCTGTGAAGCTTTTTTTTAAAATGTTATGAGGATTTCCGTTGTGGCATAATAAGTAGATTTTACAAAATGAAGTTGTGATCATGGAGTAATTAGTTGTGTTGGATGGGAAGCATTCGAGAAGCTACTATGAATGATTTATTAGAAGTATCAGTTTCATATCTTTCTTGAATTGTTAAATATTCATTCCTGTGCTCATTTATGTGGTATACTATTAATTGGTTTCACTTGTTACTGATTG
>Ga0131853_10007569_pt1 | contig 19693 bp, 21 predicted proteins | sample TergutLab28metaG_FD_92764 | JGI IMG/M metagenome (GOLD analysis project Ga0131853, IMG submission 92764) | Labiotermes labralis P1 segment gut microbial communities from Petit-Saut dam, French Guiana - Lab288 P1 (version 2) (version 2) | ecosystem: Host-associated > Arthropoda: Insects >... | reverse complement strand
TCGCTATTGAACTTCTCAAAGAATTCTGTTATTCCCATCGCTTCTTGCTGTGCCATTTTATCCCCACGCCTTTCCGTTGTTTCTCCAATTATATCATGTTATGAACTGTTTGGATAGCCGTATCGAGAAAATTCTAAAGGCGATCATCCAACAAAATGGGCAGACCATTGCGAAAAAGCTGGCGACCAGCGATATATCTGTCCTGATCAAGGAGTGCGGTAAACAGGGGGTAGATGTTCCGGAAATCCTTAAAAAGTTGGGCCGGCAGATCACCGACTGGTATACCGAATCCACTTACCCCGGCCTTGGCAAATACGGCACAGCCGAGCAGATTATGGTGGCCATCAAGATGTACGAGCAGCTCAGAGATACCTTTACCGGGCTGATCAATGCAAAGCCCGACTGCCTGGTTCACTGCCCCTATTTTACCAGCAGTGTCTGGGGTTGCTCGCTGAAAGTGACCCGCCAGGACAAGGAATGTAAATACCCGATTCCAAAAGAGTGCTGCTAAGCGCGTAACAAGACCCCGGTTCACTTGAATCCGGGGTCTTAATATTGACGTTTTAATGAACCGGTTGATCTATGTGATTCCTGAGCGTTTCATCAATGTGGGCAATATCCTTGCCCGCCATATTGATGCAGTAGGTAAGGTCTTTAAAACCCTTTCGCATTTCGCCCTCCAGCTTGTTCAACCTCTTGTCCACGCCGTCCAGTCGTTTGTCCATGCCATCCAGTCGTTTATCCATGCCATCCAGTCGTTTATCCATGCCGTCCAGTCGTTTATCCATGCCGTCCAGTCGTTTGTTAATGGGATCGAGTTTGGTGTCCATCAACTGGCCAATCGCTTGCAAGTCTTCTTTTGTCAGTGACATATACTCACCCCCCTGTCCGGTTAGTGTAACACACCTCTCTGAGAATTGCAACAGCAGATGCGCTGCCTTATATCCGCTGATTGGTGATGACGATGTCCCCGGCCATTGTCGTGGTAAAGTGCAAAAAACCGTTGGCATCCACTCGCTGGGCGGTGGGGATAAATCGACGGAAAGTATTGGCATTTCGGTCGTAGGCGTAAAAGAAAAGTGCGTCGGTGTCAAGATTTGGGGGGATTCGGGCAGCCAGCCGAACCTCCATCCCGAAGTCGCCGGTCTGACCCAGGCTGATCGCGCCGGCGCTTCCGCCAAAGTAGTGCTCAAAGATCATGACAGCCTGCCGGGCAAACGCGTTGGTGGTGGATGCGCGTAAGTTTATACCTGCGGTTGCCTGTGCCGGATTAAAGACGATTCGCACATCTACCCCGGTGCCTGAGTTGTTGAGGGTGTCGGCGAAAACCCGAACCGGCCCGCCGTTTGCCTCACTGACAATCCGCTGGATGGCCGTGAGCGAGATATCCGCCTGGTTGGTCATGGTAACGGTGGGCAGACTGCCGGGAGCTGCGGCCGCAACGGCTTGCCGGACCAGGCCCGCAACATTTGTGTCAGTCAGTACCGTCAGACCGGTCTGCGCAATCCGGGCGAGCGGTGTGCGCGGCGTGCTGGTGCGATCGCTTGTGTCCCGCCCGCCACCGCCTGAAGGCGGCGCGGTGGGTGGAGTAGGCGGATCCGGCAGCGGCGGCGGCACAGTGCTGTCTGGCGGGCCGCTGACCGTGAAGGAAAGTTCAATGGTGTCGCTGGCCTCGCCTTCGGCATAATCTCCGCTTATAAACAGGTCGGCGGTATGTCTGCCCACCCCGGCAGTTTGGTTTGGATTCGGCCTGACTTGGATTGTTACACTCCCGCCGGACGGAATAATAACCGGCCTGCCCGGCGGCAGCATCGCGAAACTTAACTCAAAAAGATGTGCACCATGCCCAGTCAAATAAGCATCGGCAAGCACAAGGTTTTCATCCCCGTCATTTATGATGTTGATCGCGCGCCACTCTCGGTCTGTACCAAAATGGCCGTTCCCTGTAGCGCGCAGCGGTTCAGCCAGATTAATGACGCCCAGGCTGACGCCCGCATTGGTTACTTCGAACGCCCGCGTCGTCGCGACAAGGCCGGGCGCAGAGATTCGGAGCCGGTAAGCGCCCGCCGGAAGCGTAAGCGAAAAAGTACCGCCCGTTTGAACGGGGATATCAATTCCTGCGCTTGATCCACTGTACAGGGCCACTGTGGCGCCGTTTGCCGCGACACTGCCGGTGACCGTAAAAGTAGGGACATCCACGCGCACACGCGCATAGCCCGACATGCCGGGGGCTTCGGCCGAGATTGCCCATACCGTTATTTCTCCGCCCGCATGATGGGGCAAGACGGTCAGCCAGCCGTCCTCGATGACTGTATCGGACCGCGGTTCAACCGACCAAATAACAGCTTGCGAAGGGTTGTTTGTTCCCATTACTTCTGCGATAAAAGCCACCTGCTCGCCTGCGTAAACCGCTGTTGCGGCCGGACTTACGCGCACTTCGGTCACCTTGGGCGGATCGGGTATCCACACCCACACGCCCGATATCTGTACGATTTCAAAGGCCGGTGAGTCGTGCATGTCATTGAGATCTCCCTCCGGGTCGGGCGGGGACGGCATTACCGTCTCGAACGTGTCCATCCACACCCAAGGCCCGCCCGGCAGCCAAAGCCAGTGCGCGTCAGGAATTTGCGCCCCAATGCCTACCCCATCGGCGGGCAGGTCACTTCCGGATAAATTTGCGCCGGGTTTTTGCGCCGGCGGGTAAACCCTCAAGCCCGCTGCGTTGAAGTCCACTTCTATTTTCCACTCCCAAACACCGCCGTCACCTTGAGCCATTCGAGCACCGGCTATGGTGGGAAAATCACCCGCAACGATCGACAAGGCAATCAAAACCGCCAGGAGTTTTCCGGCATGTATCTTCATCCGCGTGTCCCTCCATTCTTTTGCCGAATTTTGTCGAATTTTCTGGAATTATATGCTAACATACTAAGGCAATCATTTCAAGTGAAATCTTGCATTTATTTGTTAATTGTGATACAATTAATAGAGTAATCAGTACGCACAGACGATTACGGGAGGTGGAGTGATTGGAGAATTATCAAGTTCAGCGAGCCTATGTACGCACTGACAATTGGGCAATCAGCGCCAAAGCAGCAAGTGAGAAAAATGCCGAAAAGTGGTCTGTTGTCAAAGTCACAGAGATTTCAGCCGGCGGGTTGTTGTTCCATACCGACACGCCTTACAACATTGGAGACCATCTCTGGTTTCAGCTGCACATTAACCCGATGATTCCGCGCATCTTTGAGTTCGAAATGCTGGTAAGAGGCGAGATCAAAAATCGCCGCGAACACCAGAACAACATTCAGAACTATGGGGTTCAGTTCACAATGATCTCGGACGGTGACCGGATGAAACTGGATGAGCTGATCATGCGCACCGTTTCCATCTACAGGCTTGAGGGTGGACAAGGCATCGAATAGCCCAAAGCGCACGACCCCAATGAGACGCAAACAACCCACGCAGTCGGCTGTCAGGTAAACAGCCGACTGTTGTCGACTGATCTTAAATGGGAGGTGGTGTGGTGGGGGACAGGAAACCGGCTGAGCCAGGCAATGCGCTCAGCGACCATCAGAAGCTCGCGCTTTTCGGTGTTTACAGACTGGCCTACAAAGTCTTAACAACGGGGGTACAGCTGTTTCTGCTTGCCTTGGCTACCTTTCAGCTGGTCAGCCTCCCGGTCCTGCTTATTGGATGCGCGATCACCCTGGCCGGGGCGTCCGTTGTGACTTTCGGTTACGCCAGACGCGGCATCTGGGCCGAATTCTATAAGCCAACCCTGCTTAATAACGCGATTATTAGCGGAGTTACCGGCCTGGTTTCCCTTTTGGCCCTCGGCGTCACCCCAATGTGGGTTCAAGTTTTTGGCCTTGGCTACTTCACTTTTGAGATTTTTTTGGCGGCAGGCATTGCGGTCTTTACTTTTGTATCGCAAGTCATAATCACCCAGGTCACTTTAAAACAGGCGGCCAAATTGGAGGCCGGGTACAAGGATTGATCAGCAACCGCACACGTGACCTGTTCGTGTTGCGCCCTATCCAAAGCACAATATTTTGCGCTTAATGTAATATATAATTGATATTTTGCATTATATATATTATAATTCTATTCAGGAGGCGGCAAATGAAAAACATGCGGGTCAAGATCGCGCGGGTTGCGGCCGACCTGTCGCAAGAGCAGCTGGCTGAAAAAGTCGGGGCTACCCGCCAGACAATCGGGATGATCGAGGCGGGCAAGTACAACCCCTCGCTCAAGCTGTGTCTGGCCATCTGCCACGCGCTGGGCAAGACGCTCGACCAATTATTCTGGGAGGAAGAAGGGCAATAACCAGACGCATATGGAGGAGAGAAAACACGATGAAACTGCCGAAGAGCCGTTTGGACGAGCGGCAAAAACTGGAGATGCTCGCAGTCTATCAAGTGGGGTTTTGGGTGCTGTTTTGGGGAATGGGCACACTGCTGGTTGGCTGGGCTGTACTTGGCCTAGCCGATGTGTATGTTCTGGTCAGCGGATCCGCCGTCTTTCTGGTCTGCTGTGTCACTTTTACTGTCGGCTGCATCAGGCGGGGAATCTGGTCGGAATATTTTAAGCCGTCCATCAAAAACAACCTGATCGCCAGCTTGATCGCAACGGCGGCGTACGCGTTCTTAATCTCCGGAAGCCCAGCAGACCGGATGATCGACATGATAGTTATGTTTGTTGTGATGTTCGTTTCGCTCACCATACTCATGCGAGTCACCAAAAAGCGGGCGGCCAGGCTGGAGGGCAAATACGAGGACTAACCGCAAAAACTACGCCCGGGCGGCTGTCTACTTGACAGCCGCCCGTCTTTGCATTATCCTATAGTTACCGGGATTAAGGGGGACACACATGCTCACATTTGAAGAGGCGCGCGAGGCGTTGACCGAAATCTCGGATGCACTGCCCCCGGCCATCTTTGACGGGCTCAACGGCGGGATTTTGCTCTTGCCCGACACAATGCAGGACGAGCACGGGCTTTACATACTCGGGCAGTACCACTATGAGCCAAATGGCTTTGGCCGGTATGTAACCATTCATTACGGCTCTATGGTCAAAGTTTACGGGCATCTGTCGGCCAAAGGGTTTCAAAATGAGTTGAGCAGCACACTCCGCCACGAGCTGGTACACCATCTCGAGCACCAGGCTGGAGACCGCACATTGGAGATTAAAGACGCGATGCAGATTGAGCGCTACCTGCGCTTTAAACGCAAAAAACGTCAAAACGAGGAGAGGTCGACGATGGAAAGTAACAAAGGCCCGGTCGTTGTGCCGGAAGAGCTGGCTGGCGTATTAGAAAGCGACGACGAGGCCAGATTTTTTTTCGAAAGCTTAACCGACGGGTACAAGCGCGGCTACTGCGATTGGGTAGGCGGCGCCAAACAACCGGCCACCAGGCAAACACGGGCGGGCAAAGCCCTGATTATGCTTCAAAATAAACAGAAAACACTCAAGACGTAAGGAGCGGGTCATCATGCGCGAAACATTCAACATTCAGCCGGTCGAGCCGATGCTTGGGCTTGCCCACAATGTGGTCTACACCCAAAAGGAATATTGGGGCCGGTGCACCGCTTATCCGCTCAGCCTCAGCTTTCTGGCCGGGCGGGATTCAGCCGCGCCACGCCCGCTGATTGTCTTTTTGTGCGGCGGCTCTTTCCAGCGGTGTGACCGCAATGTCTGGATGGGCGAGCTGGCCTATTACGCAAAGCGCGGTTACGCGGTAGCCAGCGTCGAGTACAGCACACTTGCCACCACAAAGTGGCCGGAGCAAATCCGCGAGGTCAAACAGGCAATCCGCTTCCTGCGCGCCCACGCGAAGGAGTTTATGATCGACCCCGAACGAATCGCCCTGATGGGTGAGTCGGCCGGCGGGTATTTTGCCGGGTTGGCCGCCCTTTGGGGAGAGGACCGCACCCACGACGTCGGCGAACACCTTGAGCAATCGAGCGCTGTCAAAGCCGCTGCATTGATATATCCGGCTGTACACATCACCGGCAACGTCCCCGGCATCCAGGTGGAACTGACCAATTTTGTCGACCTGTGCGGCGAAGTCAGGCCGAATTCCCCGCCTTTCCTGCTTTTGCACGGAACCGCCGACCGGGTCGTTGTGCCATTCCACAGTGAAAACTTTTACGCGACCCTGCAAAAATCCGGGGTGGAAAGCACAATTTGTATGGTTGAGGGCGCCGGACACGCCGACCCCCACTTTGTGCAGCCTGAGATCAAAGAACGGATTCTTGCCTTTTTAAACAGCCAGCTTGGCAGTTGACAATGGACAGTAAAAGTATCGCTTCGCGATTGATTTTAAATAATCATCGCGAAGCGATTCCATTATTGTCCACTGTCAATTGTCAACTGTTCATCGTCATTCTTCCACGCTTTCAAGATCGTCTTCAAACAGCGCGGATTCTTCCAAGCTGATCTTCTGGCGAAGATGGTAAGCGGTCCGGCTGTCGATCTTACCTTTTTCGACCAGCCGCTCAATCTCCTGCTTTTGTATCTGCACCGATATGAACTCAAGCGCGTATTTGTCGGTGATTTTTATATCCAACAGGTTTTTCAGCTCGTTTTCCCGGCCGCCCAAGCCAATCTTGAGTACCTGGCGCAGGCTTCCGCTGCCGCTTTCGTCCAAGTCAAGGTGTACGCGCTTCCGCTTTTCGTGCAGCAAATCTTGTATCTGATATTCAAAGAAAGCGATCAGCAGATCGGCTGTCTCGCTGTTGCCTGCGTTTCGCGCTTGACGGATCGCACGGATAGATGACTTCGCGGCCAGGATCGCGGCCTCCTGGTCGGAAAGCTCAGTCCGCGGCCTGCCCCGCAAAAGCAGCGGCAGCCCGATGTTCGCGATTATCAGCGAGAGCAGTATAACCCCGGCGGCTACAAACAAAATCAGTGAGCGCTCGAAAAAAGCCACACCCTCGACAAATGTAATCGGAATCGAGAGGCAAACCGCCAGCGTCAACACCCCCCGCGCGCCCGAAAGAGCCATCAAGGCCGAGTTTTCGTGGCGGCCCAGCTCACCGTTGTCGATCATCAGGTAAGCCCAAATATACCGCAATACGATCATTACCAATGTGAGAATAGCCACATACCCCAAGCCGGTCGGTATGCTGAACCCGTCGGCGATCATATCCCGTAAAATGGCCGGAATTTCCACCCCCAACAACAGAAATGCAAGCCCGCTGAGCATGAATAAAAAGATATTCCACGCGCCCTCGGTTCGAAAGCGGATGTCGGTCTCGCCAAGCGTCATCAGTTTTGGAGAGAGGATCGCGATGGTCTTTCCGCAGGCCACAACCGCCAAAATCCCGGAAAGCGCCAAATGTTCGGCCGCCAGAAAAACTGCGAACGGGGTGAGCAGCTGCAACAAAGCGTAGACATCCGGCTGATCAACCCCCAGCTTTTTGAGCCAGGCGGCAAAGGATTGAACAACAAAGGCAAAGATCACGCCGATCAACAGGCCGCCGATTGCGATGTAAATAAAAGAGCCGGCCAGCGCGTGGGGGTTGAAAATCCCGGTAATCGCGGCCAGAATCGCGAAATTAAAGGCAACCACACCGGAAGCGTCGTTGAACATTGACTCCCCTTCGATCACCGCCCCCACCCGATGGGGCAGGTTTACGCCGCTGGTAATCGCTTTGACAGCCACCGCGTCGGTTGGCGAGAGAACAGCCGCCAACGCAAAGGCAACCGGTAAGGGCAGCCCCATCAGCCGATGGATGAGAAACCCGACCAGCAAAACATTGACAAACACCAGCCCGACCACCAGCCCGAGAATCGGCGACTTATAGCGCATCAGCTCTTTGCTGCTAAACCGCTTGCCGTCCATAAAGAGGATGGGGGCGATAAAGATCAAAATAAAAATCTCAGCTTCGAGATTGATCCGGATGCTAAAAGGCAAAGAAACATAAATCACACCTAAGCCAACCTGGATCAGCGATATGCTCACACCCCTCACAAAAGTATGCACAAGATGTGAAAGCAAGATCAGCGAAAGCATGGTAAAAACAAGATGGGCAGTCTGCAAATTCTTCACCCCACAAATAAATCGGCCATGCTTCAAATATACTAAATGTATATTTGAAGCATAATATAACCCTAACTGACGAGTTTGGAGAAATGTCCTTCTTCAAGCTTAAGAATATTTATGCAATTTTACACTTGCAATTTAGATCAAGCAGTAGTATAATAAAGGACGAACAAAGGAACTGTCCATTATTGGCAGTTGCATATTTATGCCGAAAAGAGGATAATCATGAAAAAAGTAATCATCATCGGAGCGGCCGGCCGGGACTTCCACAATTTTAACACATTCTTTCGAAATAATCCAGACTGTGAAGTCGTTGCCTTTACAGCCGCGCAGATTCCCGATATCGCCGGGCGCTCTTACCCGAAAGAGCTGGCCGGCAGCCAGTACCCCAACGGGATTCCCATCTACCCGCAAGACGAGCTGGAGTCGCTGATCAAAAAGCATGGCGTGGATGAGTGCGTCTTTGCGTACAGCGACATCCCCTACGAATTTGTGATGGGTATTGGTGCAAAAGTAAACGCGGCCGGAGCTGCTTTTAGTTTACTCGGCCCCAAGCAGACTATGCTAAAAAGCAGCAAACCGGTGGTCGCGGTCGGCGCAGTTCGCACCGGCTGCGGCAAAAGCCAGACCTCCCGCAAAATCGTCGAAGTCCTCAACGCAAAAGGGCTGAAAGTGGTCGCCATCCGCCACCCTATGCCTTACGGGGATCTCAACGCACAGAAAGTGCAGCGGTTCGCGTCTCTGGATGATCTGAAAAAACACAACTGCACCATCGAAGAGATGGAAGAGTATGAACCCCACATCGCCAGCGGAAACGTCATCTACGCGGGCGTTGATTACGCCGAGATTCTGGCGGCGGCTGAAAACGACCCGAGCGGCTGCGACGTCATCCTCTGGGATGGCGGCAACAACGACTTCCCGTTCTATCAGCCCGACCTGATGGTTGCGGTAACCGACCCCCACCGCCCCGGGCATGAGCTGAGCTACTACCCCGGCGAGGTCACCCTTCGCCTGGCCGATGTTGTGGTCATCAACAAGATCGACAGCGCCGACTTTAAGGGGATTCAAACGGTGCGCGAAAACATCGCCAAAGTCAACCCGGACGCGGTTGTTGTTGACGCGGCCTCTACCATCACTGTCAACAAGCCCGAAGTCATCAAGGGCAAGCGCGTCCTGGTCATCGAAGACGGCCCCACCCTCACCCACGGCGAAATGAAAATCGGCGCGGGCGTCGTGGCCGCCCACCGCTTTGGCGCGAGTGAGATCGTCGACTCCCGCGAGTACGCGGTCGGCAAGCTGATCGACACCTTTAAAACCTACCCGAATATCGGAACAGTCCTGCCCGCAATGGGCTACGGGGACGAGCAGATCAGCGACCTTGAAAAAACCATCGCCAACGTCCCCTGTGATTCGGTAATCGTCGCCACCCCCATCGACCTCAACCGGATTGTCAAGATCGACAAACCCAATACCCGGGTTGCTTACGACCTGCAAGAGATCGGCGCACCCGACCTTACTGGCATCCTGGGCGATTTCTGCAAAAAGATGGGTCTGTAAATCTTATATGCTTTACAACTGAAAACCGCCGGATTACGAGAAAACCCGTAATCCGGCGGTTTTATTCTGTCGCTTAAGGCTCGTGAATCTGTGCCCGGGTAATCAGCAGGTAGGTGATGGTTGATACCACTGCGGTTACAACCAGTATAGAGGTCAACATGGTCGCCGGACTGCGCGCAAAGTCAAACAGATAAACAAGATTGGCGGCATCGTTGTGCTCAAGCCAAGTGATCAGGCCGCCGACCATCCGGCCAAACCCAAAGAGGATCATCGCGCCCGCCACCACACTGAATACAACCGCCCCAACAGTGCTCAGCCGGTAGTAGATCAGGCTGATCATCGCACCCAATTGCCAGGCAAGGGTAAACGCAATGATGTGCATCAGCCAGCCAACAAAAAAACCGCCGGTGTTAAACTGATTGCCTGTAAGCGGAAAGACCGGCACCGCGCGGTGGATCAGGTTAAACACTTCGCTGATCAGCCCGATGGCCGCCCCCGCGATGAGTGCGCCAAACAGGGTGGCGAAAAACGTTGTCCGTCGCCCCAATCCGTTTTGGACAAAGAACCGCAAATCTTCGCGAATCCCGCCAACCCCGAAAATGAACGCGATGAAAATCATCACACCACCCACACTGTACGCCATGTTGGCGGAATCGCCCGCCACAAAAAAGCCGCCTATATTGATAGACCCAAGCACAACGACCCCGGTGATTATATGCGCTAAAATCGAAATCGCGACCCCTATCCCGATCACCCAGATAACTGTCCACATAACATAGTCCAGTTGGTAATGTAGCGCCGGTTTAATTCGCATTGTGTTCACAGTTATGCCTCCTCGTTCATCAGCTCAATAAAGTATTCCTGCAAGTTGAGCCGGCCGCTCTCCAAGCCCTGGGGGAGTTCATTCGGCCGCTCACCGCTCAGAGATGCGGTCTTCAGCCCGCCCAGGCCACTTTGAGAAAGCACGCGCTTTCCGCGGATGTATTCATCCACAAGGCCGGCTGGGCCGGAAACTGTGTACCCACCTGCCAGCAGGTCCTGCGCCGGCGCGTCTTTGACGATCCTGCCGTTTTTGATGATTACACAGTGCTCGATCAGCCCGGCCACCTCGGCAATCAGGTGGGTAGAGATTACGATTGTGCAGGGGTTTTCGCTGTACCGCTCGATCAAAATCTTGTAGAACAGGTCACGGTGACCGGCGTCCAGCCCCAGCACCGGCTCATCAAGCAGAAGTACCGGTGCACCCGACGAAAGCGCCATCACGATCTTAAAAATAGACGCATACCCGGTGGACAGTGCGGTGATCTTCTTTTTAAGCGGCAGGTTAAACCGCTCGGCCAATTGATGTGCCAGATTTCTGTCGAAACTTGGGTAAAAGATGGCCGCCCACTTGATCGCTTCCCCAGTCTTCATGCTGTCCGGGTAAAAGCTTTTCTCACTGAGCAGGTATATCTGATTGAGACAGGCATCGTTGTCAAAGATCGGCTGGCCGTTCATGGCGACTTCTCCGCTGTCCGCCAGATACCGGCTGGTGATGATATTGAGCATGGTGCTTTTTCCCGCGCCGTTGTTGCCGAGCAGTCCGTAAATTTTCTGCTCACCGAAGACCACGTTTACGCTGTCCAGCGCCTGTGTCTGGCCGAACCGCTTGCTTACATTTTTGAGTTCAATTCTCACTGTTCATACCCCCTCTTTACCATAGCCGACAGCTCGTCAGCGCCTATTTCCAACCGTTTTGCCTCCGCCGCCAGAGGCCGGATGAAATCCTCATAAAACTGCTCTTGCCTGCGTCTTAACAGCTTTTTGCATGCACCTGTGGCCACAAACATACCCAGCCCCCGCTTTTTGTAGAGCAGGCCGGAATCGACAAGCATGTTCACCCCTTTGAGGGCGGTGGCCGGGTTGATCTTATAGCTGAGCGAAATTTCGGTAATCGACGGCACCTGGCTTTCTTCTTTGTAAGCGCCGGCCAATATCGCGTCCTCCAACCATTCAGCTATGCTCAAAAATAGTGGCTTTTGCGAGTCAAATGTTGGTTGCATTTGAAGCCTCCGTTCTGGTCGTTGGAAATCTGCATCACATATACGACCATCCGCCGTTCAATGTTAGTTAGTTACTCTAGTGATTAACCGTAATACTACTATACTCCATTACAAGGCATTTGTCAACAGCTATTTATAAAAAATTATTACACATCTCGCTTAGGTTGCTTTTGGGGCTGTGGTATGGTATTAATATTCATAGCGACAAGCACAGCGCGAAAAAAACATCGCGCCCCACAGCCAAGGGAGCGCGGCATTGGCCCCGGCGGCCCGCCGGCAGTTGTAAGAATGGAGATGTTTGGTTTATGGTAAAAGAAGTGCCTGTCAAGGACGTGGAGCGTGCGCTCAGGCTTGTGAACGCTGTCTTTTCCGAATTTGTCGCCGTGGATTATTCAGAGCAGGGGCAAAGCACATTTGCAGCTTACCTGGAGGGCAAACTGGATGAAATCAGCGCCGACCTTACGTCCGAACACAAAAAGATGTGGGCTTATTATCGGGGGGACGAAATCCTCGGCGTAATTGCGACGCAAGGCACCTCGCACATATCCCTGCTATTTGTGGATAAAGCATATCACAGACAAGGGATAGCCAGGCAGATGTTTGAAGCTGTGCTCGACCAGCTGAAAGGCTGCAATGTAACGCGGATTACGGTGAATTCTTCCCCATACGCCGTCGCGGTATACAAGCGCCTGGGTTTTACAATCACGCAGGGGCAGCAGGAAAAGGATGGGATACTGTACATCCCCATGCTATATACATTATAGGCGCAAAAAAACAACTGGCCGCTCAGCCGGCGGTCAGTTGTTTTTATATGGTTAGTTTCGGTTGTAGTTTCGGCCGTAGACCACGCCGGGTTCCAGCTCGCCAAAAGCATGAGTGAGCAGTTCTGTGACCGTGACCAACTCAAATCCCTGTTCGATCAGAGCGGGGATGACCCGCTCCATAGCCTCGGCGGTAGACCCGTGCACATCGTGCATGACGATGATGTCCCCGCTTTCAACCGTGCGCATAATCGAATCGTACACAATATCGGGGTCGCGGTGTTCCCAGTCCCTTGTGTCCAGCGTCCAGTTTATGATCGCATATCCCAGCCGGGCAGAGGCTTGTTCGGCCGCGTTGTTTGTCCGCCCGAACGGAGGGCGGTAGATGGCCGGGGGGTTGCCGCCAACCGCGCGAATGGCCTCGCTGGTTGAGCGAATGTCCGCCTCAATGACCGCCTCGTCTTCGATCAGCGAGTAGTCCTGGTGATTCCAGGAATGGCCGGCAACCTCACTGCCCAGCCGGACAGTGCGCTGTATGATCTCACTGTGAGACGCCACCCGGTAACCTTGTACAAAAAAAGTTGCACGGCCGCCGTGTTCCTCAAGCAGATCCAGGATGCGATCGGTGTGAACAGCGATCGGGCCGTCATCAAAAGTCAGGGCAACCATTTTAGCCCCGCGCATATCAATATTCAGCCGTGAACGCCTGCCCCCGTCGACCGGCGGCGCATTGTACTCGCTTTGTTCCGGCTCGGGAGTCAAATCCTCTTCCGGCTCATATACCGGTTCTTCGACAACAGGCGGCAACTCGACCGCAAGCAGCTGCGGAACCGGCTCGACCAGTTCTTGTTGCCCTCCCGCGTGTTCGCTGAGCAACTCCTGAATCGCGGCCCGCTCTGAACAACCGGCAAAGGACAGCACAGCCAGAACCAACACAAACGCTATCAGCTTCTTAACGGCTGTCACCCCCTTTGTTTAAATTATACCAATTTAGTGCCGCTTTGTCAATCGCGGCGATACTGAACGCGCAATCCTTTAACATGCCCACACCGCGGTTTCATATCCACAGCCGGCACGAGCAGAGATCAAAGCCTGTTCCGTGCATCCGTCTTTTGGCCTGCTCTTATATTAACTTGCGCCTTCGACATAATATTACACCATATCTTGTATTTTTGCAATGAATTTTTTTCACTCTACGCTATAGCAGACCGGCAGGCAAGCGCAGCTGTCAGCGCACAGTTTCTGCTAAAGTGTCAGCTCGGCCATTTGCCCCCGCTCGGCCAGCGGCAGAATTCGGTCTCTGTACGGTTGACTTACCGGGTCTTGGATCAGCTCTTCAATGGCCTGCGGCCGGTCGCCAAAGTGGATGCAAACCATCTGCTTCACTTGTGCTGTTCGCATCAGGTAGTCGGCGCCCCAGGCGTATTGTCCGCGCAGCCGCGGGTCAACCGGAAGGAAAGCAAGGTCGATTTTCACCCCACGCAGCCGATCGATTTGCGCTTTATAGTCCCTTGCCATCTTTTCGTTGAAATCGCCGGGCTCACCCGCCCAGTGCCACCAGTTAAGATCCCCCGCGTGGTAGATGGTCAGGCCGTCTGCTTTCAGCAGAAAGGCCACCCCCTCATCGGTGGAGACAAGCGTTTGAATGTGAATTCCCGCGTGGTCGTATTCCCGATCTTGCCCAACCATCAAAGCACCCGGGCAGGCCGGAATATCGTCTGACAGCACAAGTTCCGCTCCCGGAATCTGCTTTGGCCAGCCGAGTATCACCGGGTTGTAGTGGTCGGGATGGTTGTGGGAAGAAAAGGCGATCACTTTCTTATTTTTAACCGCGATCTCTTTTGGGTCAATCACCCCGGCCGCCAGCCCGCCGGCCGGAGTATCCCGCCAGTAGTCAAAAACCAAAAAGGATTTTTCGGTCTCGACAGCAACGCCGCTGTGATATAAATACCAAACGCACACCTTCATATATATCCTCCCATCGACAACATCGAAACAGCTATAAGCATACCAGATGCGCGACCGGTTGGCAATATCCCGCGAATTGACAGCTGCTTTGCGGCTGTGCTAAACTAAACAAAACGCAGAGCAAGGGGGCAGTTCAGGGTGGATAAAATCAAAAAAGTGAGCCTGATTGGCTTGGGTGGGGTAGGCGGTATGTTCGCCGCACAACTTGCGCCGGTTTTGGGGGACAATTTTCGCGTAATCGCGGGCAGCGGGCGCAAAGCCCGCTTTGAAAACGAATTTCTGATTAACGATAAGGGTTATCGCTTTCAGGTGGCCGATCCAAATGAAGTTGGCGACCCGGCTGACCTGGTTATCATAACAGTCAAGAGTTACGCGCTTGAGGCGGCCATCGCGGATATTCAAAACCAGGTCGGGCCGAACACGCTCATCCTCAATTTTCTCAACGGCGTGCTGGCCGAAGAGCGCCTGATCGCCGCTTTTGGTGAGTCGCGCGTGCTCTACGGCTACACTTACGTTGTGGCCGCCCTCAAAGAGAATGGGTCTGTCGGGTATCTGCCGGGCAGTGTGCGGGTGCGCTTCGGCGAAAAGGTCAACGAGGATGGCAATTACACCCCGCGGGTGAGCCGGGTTTGTGAGCTGTTTGACAAAGCCGGAATCAATTACCGGGTGGAGCGGGACCTGATGCGCGGGATGTGGAAAAAGTTTTTGATGAACATCGGCGAAAACATGCCGATGGCCGCACTGCGCCTGACTTACGCCGGTTTTCGCAGTGAACACTACCGGGAAATCAGCCGGGCGGGAAAAGCCGAAGTAGTGGCCATCGCACAGGCAAAAGGGATCGACCTGCGCCCCGAAGACAACACAAAACATGATCTGGAGTCAATCGAGACATACAAGAAGATCGCCGGCTGGCAGCCCTCCACTTGCACCGATCTGGACGCGGGCAAGACCACCGAAGTCGACCTGTTCGCGGGAGCAGTTGTCCAAATGGGCAGGGAGCTGGGCATCCCGACCCCTTACAACCAGCTCTACTACCACGCAATCAAAGTGATGGAAGAAAAAAATCAGGGGCTTTTTGCAGTTGACAGTTGACAATGGACAGTTGACAGTGAATGTGTCGCTCCGCGACAGTATTGCAAATAATAAACCATTGGCAGATGCGATGAATTCACCGCATCTGCCAATGGTTTTCTTTTAAATCATATCGCAAAGCGATACCACAACTGTCCATTGTCAACTGTCAATTATTCCTCCGGCGGGCCGAACTCCATGACCAGGGGCGGCTCTTCGGCAGCGGTCTCTTCGGCCGATTGCTCTTCTTCGGTCAACAAGGCGCGAATACTCAGCGACACGCGCTTTCTGTCCATATCTATGTCGGTGATCTTGGCCTGTACTTCCTGTCCGATCGAGAGGACGTCGGCCGGCTTGCCGATCCGGTTGTTTGAAATCTGGCTGATGTGAATCAAGCCATCCACGCCGGGGATAACTTGGGCAAACGCGCCAAACGGCGTCATCGAGACAATTTTGACCATAGTGGCGTCGCCGGTTTTATACTGCTTGCCCAGCATCTCCCACGGGTTCTCGTTGTCTTTCTTGTGGCCGAGGGAAATTTTCTTATTTTCGCGGTCAATGTCTTTGATGAAGACTTCCAGTTTTTGGCCGGCCGAGACCACTTCGGACGGGTCTTTGATCCGATTCCAGCTCAGCTCGGAAATGTGCACCATACCATCCACACCGCCCAAGTCAACGAAAGCGCCGTAACCGGTCAGAGATTTGACCACACCATCGTAAGCTTTGCCGATCTCGACCGTGTTCCAGAACGCTTCTTCCTGACCTTTGCGCTCTTCTTTGAGGACAGCGCGGATCGAGCCGACCGCGCGACGGCGCTGGCGGTTGGTCTCAAGGATTTTAAAGCGCACTTTAGTCTTGAGCAGCGGCTCAAGCTCCTGCCCGCGGGAAACGGTCGCCTGCGAAGCCGGGATAAACACCCGCACACCGCTGTAAAGGGCAATCACGCCGCCCTTAACCACATCCACGACCATGCCTTCAAGGATTTCTCCTTTTTCTTCGGCGTCGGCGACTTTTTCAAAGCCGGCGGCAGCGTCCAGCCGCTTTTTGGAAAGCATAGCCGTACCCTCAACATCATTCACCCGCAAAACGGTCAGCTCAAGGCTGTCGCCCACTTTGACCAGTTCTTCGAGCTTGGCGTTTGGGTCGTCGGTAAACTCGTGCAAAGGGACATAGCCCGCGTGCTTGGTACCGATGTCCACAGCGATTTCGTTGCCCGAAATACTGGTGACAATGGCGGTTACCTTCTCCTTTGTATATATGGTTTTAAAGGATTGCTCAAGCATCTCCTCAAAGCTCATTTCCTCTTGCTGGGCGCCTAAGATCTCACTCATCCTTCTTTGTACCTCCTTAATTATAAACGAGGGGGTAGATGCGCCTGCCGTGATTCCCACAGTTTCTGTTCGGGCAAAGTCTTTGGGCAAAAGTTCACTTGCTCTTTCAACCCAAAAGGTGGGGGCACTCAGTTTGCACACTTCTACCAGCTTGGCGGTGTTGGAACTTTTTCTCCCACCGACCACCACCATTGCGTCACATTGGCGGGAAAGATTTGCGCTCTCATTTTGGCGCAAATGCGTAGCATTACATATTGTACCAAATAAACTGCCGCACGTCCACTGCTTTTCCATCAATTTTGCACACTTTTGCCACTCATCCAATTTAGCAGTGGTTTGAGCTACCAAAATATAGGATTTTTCAACAGAACTTTTGGCTTTTTCTAGCATCCGGGCAAGCTCGTCGGCAGTCTGAACAACGTGTGTCCTGCCTTTACAGTGACCGCAAATGCCAATTACCTCGGGATGTGCGGGGTCACCGAAGACAATTACTTCTCGGTCTTCCCGCTCCTCCCGCTGCACGATTTTGTGAATTTTCGCCACATACGGGCAGGTAGCGTCCAGATAACCCAAGCCCAGGTCAGCCAGCTTTTGGTAGGTCGCTTGCCCCTCGCCGTGCGCGCGGATGACCACCCTGCGGTTCGGCTGTGCCTCAGCGAGATTTTCGATGACGGTCACGCCCGCCTGTTTTAGCTGCTCGATCACCTGATCATTGTGAATAAGCGGCCCGAGTGTCTGGAGTTTTTCGCCGCGCACAAGCGCTTCTTCGACCAGATTGACCGCGCGGGCAACGCCCGGGCAGAATCCGGCGTGCTTAGCCAGAATGATCGCGGCCATTAACGATCCTCCCCGGCCGGCGGGGTGAGAATTTCCGGCAGGGGCTCGAGCATAGCGACAATCTCTTCCATAATCAGCTTGCTGGCTGCGCGGATGGTGCCGGGGGATTCAAGGTCAATGGCCAAGCGCTCAAACGGGATAACTTCCCCGAACCGGATTGTAACTTTCCCGCGAAACCGCACCCCTTTTGTATAACTGACCGCCACCGGCAGAATATTTGCCCCGGTCTTTCCCGCAATGACCGAAACCCCCGAACGCGGCCGGAGCGGAGCACCGGTCTTTGACCGATGCCCTTCCGGAAACATGCCGAGCACCCCGCCGTTTTGAACGAGCCGGGCGGCGTTGTCCAGCGCGGCGGTATCCCCGCCCCCACGGTCAACCGGGATCACACCCAAGCTTCGAATCACCCCGCCAACAACGGGCACGCGCACCAGCTCAACTTTAGCCAAATAGTGAATTTGCTGCGGGACTTTGTGCGCGAGCAGGATCGGGTCAAAGTTGCTGCGGTGGTTGCATGCGAGTATATACCCCCCGCCGGCCGGGATATTCTCGACCCCCTCATACCGCATGGCAAAGGCAAACCGGATGAACGGGTAACTGACTTTTTTGGCAAAATCGTAAAAACTCATCCAACCCCCCGCTCTCGAATGGTTTTGATGACCAGCAGCACACTCTCTTCCATCTCGTTGCCGGTGGTGTCCAGCAGGATTGCGTCATCCGCCTGTTTTAAGGGGGCTGCCGCCCGTTCGCTGTCGTTTTTATCCCGGCGCTTTAAGTCGGCAAGCACTTCTTCATATCTGACTTTTTCGCCGAATGTGACCAGCTCAAGGTAACGGCGCATGGCCCGGTCTTCAGAGGTGGCGGTCAGAAAAATCTTGAGGTCGGCGTTTGGCAAAACAACGGTACCGATATCCCGCCCATCCATGATTACACTGTACTTGACAGCCATCTCGCGCTGTAAGTCGAGCAAAAACGCCCGGACGGCGGGCAGGGCCGAAACGTTCGAAGCAGCCATCGAAATTTCCGGCTTACGAATCTCTTCAGAAACGTCTTCACCGTTTAGAAAGATGGCCTGCTCTTCGCCCCGGTGGTCAAGCTCGACCTGAATTTCAGAAAAGTGAGCAGACAACGCGGCCTCGTCCCGGTCGGATATTCCGGCGCGGTGCGCGAAAAGGCCAATGGCTCGGTAAAGCGCGCCGGTGTCGACATGAATAAACCCAAGCTGAGCCGCCGCGCTGCGGGCAATTGTGCTCTTACCTGCCCCGGAAGGCCCGTCAATGGCGATGGATGGCATAGTATTGTGCTCCTTTTTATTGAGATATTTGGGGGTTAGCCTCCATGTGTGAATGGTTTCGATGTGTCTTTGTTGTCCTTGCCTTTTGGGCTATGGGGTTTTATCAGAATCTCCGATGTACTTCACTTTGGCCGTGCGGGGCTTGGATGTGTCTTCGATGTCCTTGCCTTTTGGGCTATGGGGTTTTATCGGTATCTCCGATGTACTTCACTTTGGCCGTGCGGGGCTTGGATGTGTCTTCGTTGTCCTTGCCTTTTGGACTATGGGGTTTTATCGGAATCTCCGATGTACTTCACTTTGGCCGTACGGGGCTTGGGTGTGTCTTTGTTGTCCTTGCCTTTCGGACTTAGGGCTTTTATCGGAATCTCCGATGGAACTGGAATGGGCGCTACCCGCCCCAAACCCCGGGGTTACTTTGGCCTCGGCCCCAAAGTAACCAAAATGCCGCTTAAGGGGGGCGGCACCCTGTGCCTTATCCCCCTCCTGGCAATCTGGCGATTGCCTTACAGATGGGACAAGCGGCGTTGCCGCTTGTCAATCAGCGGAACACCCGACAGGCAAAAGCCGCCAATACCACCACCAAAGGGCAATCCCGCGAGAGCGGGCAGCCCGGACTCTATAGACTTGCGACGACACGCGACCGATGCGAAGCATCGTGCGCGACCTACCGGGTGAGACTAATGTTAGCGAGTTTTATCGGGGGGTGCGGGGGATTCTTAAGGGGGGCCAGCTGGGGGCGTGCCCCCTGCCCCCCTTAAGCGGCCTTTTTGGTTACTTTTTTGGTCGTG
>Ga0131853_10007565_pt1 | contig 19698 bp, 19 predicted proteins | sample TergutLab28metaG_FD_92764 | JGI IMG/M metagenome (GOLD analysis project Ga0131853, IMG submission 92764) | Labiotermes labralis P1 segment gut microbial communities from Petit-Saut dam, French Guiana - Lab288 P1 (version 2) (version 2) | ecosystem: Host-associated > Arthropoda: Insects >... | reverse complement strand
CAATAATCCTCAGGGTAAACTTCAATGTCTGGATGCTTGTTAAAATTAACACGGGATTCAAACACTTGGGTGTCTGGAAGGGCATATCCCGAAACAGGCAGCCATCTTGCATGAAATTGCCGCCAAAATTCGCCAAGGGTATCTAATGTAACATCAAAAATTGCATAATCACTGGCTCCAATTTTGCGAGCCGTTAACCCTACAGGAAGATTGTCGAGTTTGCTTGCTTCCACGCCCACCATGTACGTTGCTGTATCATCCTTTGTTTCGCTATGGGTCATACCATAGGTGGTGCCCGGTAATACTTGGTCAGGGATGGATTGGCGGATATTTTCATCCGTCCACCTTTTCCACAAAACACCGATAGGTTTGTGGCTGTCCTCCGTGCCGTAATTAATATCCGCTTCTAATCCTACAACAAAAAAATCATCCTTGTGCGTAAACCGTACATTTTCAAAACATTGCATAAGTTTCATGCTTGATTTCCTCCATTTTGTCCATAAATTTTCCGAAGGGAAGGGGCTAAGGGTTGGGCAAGATAATCGGAATTGTGCCGGCGCAATTCCATACATCTGCGAGAAACTTCTTGTAAAAGCCTGCTGAGATGAGAAGCCATTTACATATGCAATTTCAACCAGTGGCTTGCTGCTGTCACGCACGTCCAATGCCGCACGGTACAGGCGGTACCGGTTTAAATAATTCTTAACCGTGTAGCCTGTAAATGTGCGAAACATATAGGAAAAATATGATGGTGACAGATACGCTTCCGCCGCTATGCCTGCAACAGTTATAGGCTCGGCATACATGCTGTGGATGTACAAGGTGGATTCATAGATGCTTTGTTCTAAGTCCATTCGCTTGCCTACTTTCTGATTCGGATACGGTTATTGTAGCATTGCTTTTTTGGGGTGTATTATCAAAAACAACTTTTAAATATTTCGATTGTTCATCCAATGAAGCCTCAGCAGATGTTGAATTTGCTGGGGCTTTGTCTTGCCATAAAAATTATCTTGAAATATATCTTGACAAGGATAAAAATCAAAGTATAATAAAAAAACCGCCGGTCGGTATTAACGACTGTCGGTTTAATAATAGGAGGTAATTACATGCCACGTAAAAACAACCCACAAGAAACCGTTGAGCGTGTTCTAAATGCGTCGCTCAAACTTTTTAAGGAAAAAGGATTCGACAAAACCAGCATGCAAGACATTGTAGAAGCTTCAGATATGTCTAAAGGGGCAATCTTCTACCATTTCAAGTCTAAGGAAGAAGTTTTTGAAGCAGCCATGAGTAAGCAATTTACTATAGCGAAGCAGCGATTCAACAAGTTTTTAAAGCAGCTAGACGGAGAAACAGCTCTTGAGAAAATGAAACAGCTGATAACCAAAAATTTTACCGATGAAGAAATGAGCGCCGCTGTCTATGATTTGCTGCGCGTAAGTGCCAGCAGCGCCCACTTGATTCTGGCTGAAATGCGAAACAATATGAATGAAGTTGCGCCTATGGTCACGAATCTTATCAAAGAAGGTATAGCCGATGGCAGTATTGCTGCCGCTTTCCCAGACGAATTGGGGGAAGTATTTATTTTATTGTACAACCATTGGTGTGATATGCATATTTTTAGATGTGACGCGCAAACTCTTCGCCGCCGCTTAGAATTTTTACAACATATGATGGCGAAGCTTGGCTGTGACATTATAAGCGACGAAATAATCACGCACTGCATAGCGATTCACGAGCATGTAGAGAAAAAATTCAGCGAGGTGCAGAATGGATAGTACCGAATCACAGGGTATACGGAACAGAAATTTTATAATGGTGATTTTGGGGCAGATTGTTTCCGCATTTGGCAGTGCAATATTACGCTTTGCAATCCCCTTGTATTTACTAGAGGTAAGCGGCTCTCCTGCATTGTTTGGCACAGTTATGGCATTGTCTGCCCTTCCGATGGTTATCATGTCGCCTATTGGCGGCGTTGTTGCGGATAGGGTTAATAAAAAGAAAATTATGGTCGTTCTAGATTTTACAATGGCGACGCTGGTAATGCTGTATATGCTGACACTTGGTGTTTTTGCTATTGTGCCTGCTACAATAGCAATTATGATGGCACTGTTTAGCGTAACGGCAATGATGGACCCTGCCGTGGATGGTAGCATACCCCTAATAATCCCTGCCGGCCAACTTGTAAAAGCTAACTCGCTTAGTTCTTTGGTCGGGTCATTGTCGGGGATGCTTGGGCCTGCGCTTGGCGGGATTTTGCTTGCGGGGTTTGGTATATACTCTATTTTGATTGTTTGTGCTGCTGCCAAATTTCTTGCCGCTATAATGGAACTATTTATACGTATTCCCGATGTTAGGCAAGAGGCTGTTGATAATGTATTTACACTGGTTTTTGGTGATATGTCTAAAGGGTTAAAGTTTATTTTTAAAGAGAGACCGCAGATAGCAAAGATAATAATTACCTTCTTTTTGGTGCAGTTAACATTAGCCCCATTTGGCCTTATTGGCATCCCCGTGCTTATTAGCCGCAATTTGGGGATGAGTGAAAGCATGGTAGGCATTGCCCAAGGTGCCATGGGGATCGGGGGAATTTTGGGCGGCGTTTTAACCGGTATACTTGGGAAAAGACTACGGATTCAAAAAGCCCACTGGCTCTTATTAGCAAGCAGCATGATATTTGCCCCCATAGGCATTGCTTTTTTAGTAAATGTACATTATTTTGTTATATACATTATTATTCTTTCAACCACACTTATCGCCATGTGCTTGATAACGCTTCTGACGATTCAGATATTTACGTTTTTACAAACAGAAACCCCTCCGGAGATGCTTGGCAGGGTATCCGCGCTGTCTACGATGCTAATTATGATGGGGATGCCTTTTGGGCAATTCATTTTTGGTATGCTTTTTGAGCAGCTTGAGTCATTGCCATGGATGGTGGCGCTTATAGCTGTTGCTTCATCGGCTATTGTTGCTTTAAATTCGCGTCGTTATTTTAGGCGTATTCACTCTGTTGCCGTGTGAAGCGTATTTGTCAGATAACAAATTAAGAAAGGTTGAACCTTCAATGATAAACTTACAGAAAATTACATCAAAAAACTGCTTCGAAATATGCAAATTAAAAGCAGATGAGAAGTATGTAGCAACAAACGAAAAAAGTATGATAGAGGCATATGCCTACTATGTAGAAAATGGCGAAGGGCCACTTGCATATGGTATTTATCATGATGAAACACCTGTTGGTTTTATAATGGCTGAGTATTGTCATGATAAAGATGACAATGACGGCAAGCCATACTACTACCTGTGGCGCATGATGATTGATAATAATTATCAAGATAAAGGCTACGGCAAAGCGGCACTGAGTTTATTGATTCAAGAGATAAAAGCATCCCCAAAAGGCAAGATAGAAAAATTGTTCACATCTGTTGTACCTGGTGACACCGGGCCGGCGGGGTTTTATGAAAAACTTGGCTTTGTGAAAACAGGGGAAATGGTTGAAGATGAAGAGGGAATGGTGCTTGTGCTTTAGACGCTAAACCTAATCCCCAAACATAGACACGCCGCATATGATATGGTACGCATATCAGTGGAGGCAGAATCATGTACCAATACCGCATACGTATACGTAACCGAATCCTGCAAAAGTTCTACAAACCAAGGCGTGGCAAATGCAGCTTTATCTCTGCGCAAGCATTATCCGCGCTTGATGAAATAGACCGCCGCATCGAAGAGCAAATTACACCGCTGCTGTCAGATTTATTTCTTTAGATTTGTAGCTGTAGCGGATTAATTTGCTATAAACAACCGGAGTAATAACAAAAGGACATCCTTCGCGGATGTCCTTTTGCTTTATCCAGATTTATTCTTCTACATAGGCCATCCTAAGTGCGGCAATTACTGCCTCATGCAAAATCCCGGTTGTTGCGGGATAATCCGTCTGCGGCTCTATATAAGCAGACTGATTCCTTAGCACTTCTTCTGCTAGGTCCCGCATGCGCGGCTCGAAAAGCGGGTAAAACGTGCGCTGAACCTCATTCATCCCGGCTAGGTAAACCATTAGGATATCATCATTTGAAACTGTGACGCGCACCTGCACCGGCTCATGATTTAAGATAATTGTAGACACATATGTACCCGGTACAAACCTGCCGGAAGCATACGCACCCCGTTCGTCTTCCGGCCCGGCTCCCCGGCCTCTTGGTACCAGCAGTACCAGCAGTAAAATCACCAGCGCCAGCCCCAAAAGCGTAAATATGCCTATCCTTATCAAATCCTTCATCTGTAGCACAAAAATCTTCGTACCACCCATTAATGTACATCCTTTCTCACATAAACTTACATTAATGTATGAGCGGGTGGTTGGGTTTATGCACTTATATAGCGGCTTGGTTACTGCAAAAAGTTTCAAGCAATATTTTATTTTCTGAACAAGTTGATATCCACAGGCAAATCGCGGTATAATTCCCACAACTATAACGTACTATACTCACATAAATACATAAGGGGCTGACTGATGAAAAAACTAAGACTAAAACTGCCCAAGCGTCCGGGACAGAAATCCCGGTGGATGACTCTAAGGCCACGACGGTTAAGATTAAAACGCGGCCAAAGAAAACGCGGGCAGCCCTTGTGGGTATACTCAAACGGAAAACTTGAGGAAGAGCGCATTGTAGCCGAGCGCTGGATGCGCCTGATATATGAAAACCCCGTAGGCCGCGCGTCTTTGTTGTGGTGGGTAAAACGTAAAACCGTAAGCCGCATATATGGGTTGTATTGCCGCACGCGTATGTCTGCACGCAAAATCCCGCGTTTTATCGAAGAGCATGATATAGATATGACAGGCTGCGACACTCAATACAAGAATTTTGCGCAATTTTTCTCCCGTGAAAAGACAAATGTCAGTTTCCCGAAGGAGCCGCAGGTTCTTGGCTCGCCCTGCGAGGGCATGGTGACAATAAATACAGATATCGCACCGGAGAGAATGATTGCCGCAAAAGGGGCAGACTTCTCATTAGCGGAGTTGTTTGGTGATGATGCCCTCGCGGAGGAATACCGCGGCGGTACCATGCTTAGGATCCGCCTTACCCCTTCTAATTATCATAGGATGCATTTCTTTGATGACGGGGTGGTTACGGGGGCCAAGTTTCTTAAGGGGGACTTGTACTCTGTTAACCCGCTGGCAGTAGACAGAGTGCGGCGGCTTTACTGCCGCAACAAACGCGCGCTTATTAATTTCTCTTCTCAGCATTTTGGGGAGGTTGCCATGGTTGAGGTTGGTGCTACATTTGTAGGAAGCATTGTGCATTGCTTTGATGTGGGGCAAGAAGTGAAGCGCGGGCAGCAGGCAAGCTTTTTCCTGCCCGGCGGGTCACTGGTGCTGGTATTTTTCAAGGCAGGGGCGTTTATGCCAGACGAAGCGCTTATAGAGCAAACTAACGCCGGGTATGAGACAAAATCGCTTATTGGGCACCCTCTTGGTTCGTAATCAATCTCACTTCAATTCCTATGCTAAGGGCAAAGCCCTCATTTAGTATGAAAGGGACAAACATATGAAAACCTTAGTAAAATTCTTCCCGGCCTTAAGCCATTTCAATGTGCCGAATGTAATCACAACCGCGGGGTTGGTTTTTGGGATAGCAGCCGCGTATTACTTAGTCGCGTATAATTTTAGGGCGGCCATGGTTTGCCTATTCTTCGCAGGAGTGTGTGATTTGGTGGATGGCTTTTTCGCAACCAAGCTGAACCAGCAATCCCGCTTTGGCCAGGCAATAGACTCACTGGTAGATTTTTTTATCTGTGTAATAATGCCGGTGTGGATTGTGCATGCCTTTATGGGCGATAACTGGCCTGTAAGAATCGCGCTTATATTTTACTGTATATGCGGGCTTTGGCGTTTGGCCTACTACAATATTAATGAAGCTGATAAAACCTTCACGGGCCTGCCCGTACCGGGTGCAATGATGCTGGTAGTTATGGCTACGTGGGCCATTGTGTATGCGGACTTCCCGCAGCTAACGCTCACAATTACTTTTTTTGTTACTGGGATTTTAATGCTTTCTTATTTTAGGCTTCAAAAATACGGCAAATGGCAAGTGATAATGGGCTGCGTTGGGCTTGCCTTTTTTATTATGGTTTTGATTATGTGGTTAATGTAAAGGAGAAACGTAAATGTTACAGGACTTATTAACAACTCACAAAAGCACCTTCAAAGATTACACAGAACTTAGAGCGCAGGTAAACACAACCCGGCGCGTAACACTGGTGTCCGGAAACATGATATCAAACTCGCAAGACTCCGAAGGCGGTGTATCGGCAAGGGTATACCGCGGCGGTACGTTCGGCTTTGCCTCTGCGGCATCCTACACCCATGACGGCGTTAAAAATGTACTTTCTGCCGCAACAGATAACGCCGTTTTTATGGACAGCCACGTCAAAAAAGGCAATCCGCCCCTGCCCAGCGCTAAGCCCGGCAATCAGGCGCTTGTAACTGTCCCGGGTGTGACCGTCCCTCAAAGTATGCTGGCAGAGTTTGCTCAAGCGGTGGATGCGCTTATTGTAGAAAAATACAAGAACCTATCCAGCCGTACAGTAGTAGCAAACTGCTTGGACATAGAAAAACTGCTGGTTGTAAGCGATGGCATGGACAGCCACTTCTTCCAACCCCGAAGTATGATTTATGTATTTATGACAGCGGAAGCCTCGGATGGCGTACCGGTAGAGCTTATGCGCACGCTAGGCGGCTTTGGCCGTTTCGATGAGTTGTTCACAAACCCCGCGTTACTTACAGAGGAACTGGACAAGCTATACGAATCCCTGATGAGAAAACGAGAAGGTATATATGCTGAAGCGGGCATACACAAGTGCATACTGGGTTCCGAAATGGGCGGGATGCTGGCGCACGAAGCAATAGGGCATACAGTTGAAGCCGATATTGTGCTAAGCGGCTCAGTAGCTGCCTATAACCTTAATAAACAAGTCGCAAGTGAAATGGTAAGCATGGTGGATTTTGCCCACACTGCACTTGGCGAACCCTGCCCGCTGCCTGTATATGTAGATGATGAAGGCGTGCAAGCCGAAGACGCGGTGCTGATAGAAAACGGCATCCTTAAAGGCTTTATGCATTCCCGCGATACGGCCCGGCAGTTTGGTGTAGCGCCTCAAGGCAACGCCCGCGCATTCACCTACTCAGATGAGCCGCTTATTCGTATGCGCAATACAGCCATCTTGCCCGGAAAGGACAAGCTTGATGACATGATAGCAAGCATAGACAATGGTTATTACCTTGTTAAAACCGGCAACGGCCAAGCTGACTCCACAGGTGAGTTTATGTTCTCTGTAGATGAAGGCTACGAAATCAAAAACGGTAAGCTTGGCAAAGCACTTAAAGATACGACCGTCTCTGGCGTGGCCTTCGATATGCTTAAAACCGTTGATATGATTTCTGATGATATGTTCTGGGAAGTTTCCGGTTTCTGTGGCAAGAAGCAAGCCATGACAACCGGTATGGGCGGCCCGGCACTTCGTTGTGATATTAACATTGGAGGTAAATAGTTAGCGTGAAATATCCGCGAAGCGGATTTCACTAAGCAGAATCGTGTAGCGATTGTGCGATTCATGCCAATCTAAATTTTTAGCCGACGAAGGAGGCACGAATTAATGAATGATATAGCCGCATACGCAGTAGATGCCATGGTAAAGGCGGGGGCAGACAAGGCTTCCTGCACAGTGTCGAGTGGCCGCAAAGATGAGTTTAACGTTGAGGCAAATAAATTTTCCTTATTGCGGACGCTTTTTGAGGACGAACTTAATCTAAAGGCCATCAAAGGTGGCCGCAAGGGTACGATAAGTGTAAACAAGCTGGACAAGGAATCTATAGATAAAGCTGTAGAGGAATGCGTGGCTTTTACCGCATCCGCCGCGCCAGACGAAGCGGAGGATATTGCGCCGCTGGTAGAAAATAAAAACTTCAGCCGATTAATAGGCGGCTCGGATATGGGGAAACTCTTCTCCCGCAGCAAAGAACTTTTGGAGCAGGTAGCGGACCAATACCCACAAATTACGTTGGATCTTAATTCCGTATTCAACAGCAATAAGTCCGCCTATGCCAATAGTAATGGTGTAGAGTTTGGTGACGAAACGGAATATTACTATCTTTCTACCAATTTCACCGCTAAGGATGGCGAGGTATCTTCATCCTTTAATTACTACGGCATGCTTATGAACTCCTTGGCCGTTCCGTTTTTGGACATGGGGATGCAGCGGTCATTAATCGAAGATTCTGTAAAATCCATAACAACCCGCTCCATAGACGACAAATTTGTGGGCAAAATCATTGTTGCGCCTTCATGCGAAGATATGATATGGCATACGATTTTGGGCTGCTTCCTAGACAACTACACCATGATAAGCGGCACCAGCCGTTGGAAAGACGCACTGGGTACAGTGGTGGCAGATAAGAAGCTGACCATGAGCGCTTCCCCGCTTTCTGCGGAAATAATAGCCGGGGAACGCTATACCGGTGATGGGTTCATAAGCCAAAATACCGATTTTATACGTGACGGCGTGCTAAAGTCCTTTGCGCTTGACTTATACGGCGCAAATAAAACAGGCAAACCCCGTGCTGCCAATACCGCAAGCTACAGCTTAGATGTAGCGGCAGGTGACACCGCTCTTGCAGATATGGTTAAAGGGATAGATAAGGGTATACTGCTTAACCGTTTCTCCGGCGCGGCACCCGGCCCAAGCGGGGATATCTCCGGCGTTGCCAAGAACAGCTTCTTAATAGAAAACGGCCAAGTAACAGACGCGATATCTGAGACTATGGTATCGTTTAACATTGTGGACATACTAAAGAGCATCCCGGCTATATCCAAAGAGCGTAGTGCCAATGGCTGGTCTGTACTGCCATGGTGCTGCTTCGATGGGGTTACAGTGTCCGGGAAATAATACAAGACTTCTAGCAAATCCCGTGTAAACGGCCATGAAGTACGTTAAAGCCCGCGACTTTCATTGCCGCAAATGAAATTTTGCATGAAGTCTCTGCAAGGGGACGACAATGAATACTAAACTACTACGCAGCTACTATATCTGGTTTATACTTGCGGCGGGCCTTGTTGTACGCTTCATGGTTATGCTTATTACGGGCAATATGTTTGATGACCCGTTTTTGGGCGGGATTGCGCTGTTTAGCAATCTTTCTATTGGGTATGTGATATACAGGGTGGGCAATAAGGCAGAGGGCGGCAGTGAGCCGTCGCCCTCTGCTGCTCTGCCGCTTATACTAGCCGCCTTTTGGGTTTTTAACCCGGCGGCTATTTTTGCGTCTACCGCCGGGGATTTTTATGAGCCTGTAATTGTACTGGCAATGATATTGCTTATCGGCTGGGTTAGGCATAAGGTGTATGGCACTTCGGTTATCGTATTCTTGCCAGCGCTATTGCAGCTTAGGTTTTGGCTCCAAAATATAAATTACGCTTCCTCTGGTGCGCTTAATTTTTTTGCGCTTGTGGGGGGCTTTAGGCAACCGGCTGAAACGTTGTTTTGGGGATTTAGATTTTCTACTTATGGGATGTTGTTTATTGTATTAATCATTGTGGGTGCAATACTTGCCCTTAATGCTGACCGGGAGCAGGGCAGTAATAATTTCTACCTTATCACCGCAGGGTATTTTACGCTGCTGTTTATGTTTGCGCACAATATGCAGCCGGCGAGCCTGTTTCCTGTACCGGTTTTGCTAATTCTTCATTTTTCTGACAGACACGCGGCGGCTAAATCCCGCCCGGAGGGTATCCCAGCTAAGCATTCAATCAAGGGTAATAGGAATGTCGTGCTGCTCTACATTGCCTTTTCAGCAACATTTTTTACTAATATGCGCATGGCCAACATAAGCGAGTACACATTTTTCTTCAGTCATATGAGTGATGGCATGATTCTTGTTTCCATTGTCAATGCATTGCTTATGCTGGCACTGGTTTATATATTGGTAAACACCGTATGGCCTAAGTTTAAACTGTTTAGCCCGCCGGACGAAGCGGGCGAGCGGCAAGGTATTCCGGTTAAGTATTATATTTTTATTTTGCTTGCTGTTGGGTTTATTGTGCGAGTAATGTCTATTGTGCATATAGATTATATGTTTGGGTTTGACGTGTGGGTCTTTAAAAGCTGGGCCAACATTCTTAACGAATATGGGTTCGCATATTTTTACGGGCACCCGTACCCGGCTATGACGGATTACCCGCCGGTTTACCTGTATGTACTTTATGTTATAGGCAGGGTGGCTGCCCGGTTTGAGTGGGAGAATTTTCATTCGGCTTATACCTTTGTTATCTTTTTACCTGCAATCCTATGTGATTTAGGCATTGGCTATGTTTTGCACCGCCGTGCGGAAAAAACGCAGCGCCCTCTTAGCCGGGTAAACCTGCCAATTATCTTAGCTGCATTGTGGATTTTAAATCCGGCTGTAATTCTTATTTCCAGTGTTTGGGGGCAGGTAGAGTCTGTATTTACGCTTATATTACTTTTATCCCTGCTATTGCTAAGGGATAAAAAACTGCTTCCGGCCTATATGCTGTATGGCATTGCGATATTAACAAAGCCCCAGTCTTTGTTTTTGGGGCCGGTATATTTGTACTCTGCTATCGAATACCTACAGGATGCGAAGTTTTCCGTCAAAGATGTTGCACGGCTTGTAGGATATATTCTTGCGCCTGTGGCCATGATGTTATTGCTTTTTGTGCCTTTTGGTTTGCGTACCGGTATCCAGTTTTTCTTCGAGGGGCTTGGCTTCCGGCAGTATGGCACGATTAACGCGTTTAATTTTTTCCACTTGATTGGTGGCAATTTCCGCGCCCTTGATACGCGGTTTATGGGTATGACTTATGGCTTTATTGGGATGGCTGTGGTCATCATCGTCATATTTGGCACAATTGCGGTATTGTTTGTAGACCGTAAACACGGTGGAAAGCATTATTTTCTTATCGTAGGCGCGTTGTTTGCGCTTTTGTATGTATTTGCGTTTAGGATGCTGGATAGATATTTCTTTCCAGCGCTGCCGTTTTTGCTGCTTCACGCTATAGAAAGGCGCGATAGGCGTGTGCTGGCACTGTTTGTTGGGTTTTCGGCTATGTTCTATTTTAACTGCTTTGAGATGCTGCGCTGGGTGCGGCATGGCGAGATACGGTCATATGTTGCCCGGTCTATATCTGCTGGCAATGTTATACTTGGGTGTATACTTGTGTATGTGGTGGTTCAATCCATATGGCAGAGAGTGGCCAGTGAGCCAGAAGGTGAAAGCATTACTACTGACCATGGGTATTAATGCGCAGTCACAGCCGCATTAAGGCTAAATAATAATTGGGAGTGAGTAGCATCAGCACATTAGGGCAAGTTTTTTCTATAGTAACATCCATACTATTTTGGGGCGCGGCTTTGCTGGTTCTTGTTCGGATTTTATCCAAATCATTTGGCTTCAAAGAAGCGAATCTCATAAAGCTGCCGCCTGTGCGTGCAGCAGAGGATAATTTCATTTGGGGCCTGCTTTCCGAAAAAAATGGCATTAATATCAACATAAAGATAATTGTATTTGGGATTGGTATACGGCTAGCCATGCTGATTTTGGGCTATATATTCATGCATGCGGCGGGTATGGAGTTGTCTATCGCCAACCTCTTCCAAAGCTTTAACCGATGGGATGCCCCGCATTATCAGCGTCTAGCGCAATATGGCTACTCTCATCCTTATCATGATGGACGGTTTATTTTTATTGTGTTTTTCCCGCTTTACCCGTATATGACACGGTTTGTTACGGTCTTTACCGGTAACTATCTGGCATCGGCATATATATTGTCTTTTGCAACGTATCTGGCAGCATTGTGCTATATCTATCACTTGGCACGGCTAGATTTTAGCGAATCTACCGCTTGGTGGGCAGTGATATTAATTTCTATTTTTCCTCACTCGATTTTCTTTGGCGCGCCACACACCGAAAGTTTATTCATACTTACAACAGCCATGACTCTCTACTATATCCGCACGCATAAATGGCTTGCTGCTGGGATTGCGGGCGCGCTTGCCTCAGCCACCCGCATGGTTGGCATTATGCTTATCGCGGCGGCTGCCGTTGAGTTTGTTATGACATACGAATTATTCGCTAAGATGCGGAAGGGCAAGTGGCATGAGTTTTTTGACCTTATACTCAAAAAAGGCTTGTTTATTTTAATTATGCTGGTGGGCATAATTGTGTATCTGTTAATAAACTGGCGCGTAACAGGCGACCCGTTTAGGTTTACGCATTACCAAGAAACCCACTGGCACAACAGCTTCCGCTACTTTGGAAGCGTTATGAGGGAACAGTTTTACCGCATTACACCTTATATAAGCAATATTTGGGACAGCTCTATGCTTTATGTCGCCGCCCCCAATATCTTGGGTTTTGGCTTTACCATATGGATGATTGCGTATGCAGCATTAAGGCGGCACAATGCCGGGTATATCGTTTATGTTTTAGGCTATACCTTTACATCGTTTGCGCTGGCATGGTTACTCAGCGGCGGGCGGTATGCCGCAGCTATTGTTCCAGTCTTTATTTTCCTTGCTGATTATGTAAACAAGAAGCTTCACAGGCGTATAATTGTGCCTGTGATTTTTATAGCATTACTGCTGCCTATCTTGCGTATGTATGTAATGGGTGGGCCTGTAATGTAGATGTAAGTGGCAACAGCAGCAAGTTAATGTTATTATCCACAGTAAACCTATATAAAAGCTAGAAGTACAACATCGATTTAATAAGTCAAACGAAGGAGTGAGAAGATTAATGCCTAAGCATACATTTAAAAGCAAACACATCGCTATCCTGCTATTGGCAATATGTTTTAGTGCAGTCTTTTTACTTCCTGTTGGCCTTGTTATAGCCAACACTAATCATACGCATGTATGTAGTAGCGAAAGTCACGATGACGTCTGCACCGGCAGCGGCACATATATGTGCTGTTCAATATGTATAGATGTTTACAACGCTAAAAGCCTTCTTTCCACTTCCGCCGCCTCTAATGGCGATGTGTTTTCTGTGTTTCTGTGGCTGCTAGCCCTACACTCCGTTTTAAGGCCTATTTTTGCACATGTTGGGCCATCTTCACTTATCTCTTTGAAGGTTAGGATGAACAATTAAATTTGCGTTAAGGTCGTTTCGTTGCCTCATCCCACTTCAAATCGAAACGGCATATACCGGTTTTACAAGCGCTGCCCCATGCATTCCGCATCTGTGGGCACACGCTTGTTTTTTGTTGACTTTATTCACAAACATAATTCGACTGCTTAAAAGGAGAAATTCATAATGAAAAAAATATTATCACTTTTATCATTGGCATTAATTTTTAGCATGGCACTTGCTGGCTGCAACCAAAACGGTGACGGCGATAGCGAAGTAGCGGTAGCTGTGGTGGACGGCAATGTTGACTGGATAAGCCCGATGGTATCCTTCAACATAGACGGGACCACAGCATCTGTGTGGGACAGCCAATACGATTTACATCGCAATGAAACCTTCGAATATGTATTCAGGCTTGATGGCGTAGAGGTGCCTATAACAGAGGAAGCGCTGCTAAGCGGCGGCGCTGTGCCTGCTACCGTTAACCTAAGCTACGGCGGCGCTGGCGAGTATCTTTCAAGGCTTGTTGTGTTTGCATACGAATTTTTCGACCATGGCCGCCCGGCAAGGATTGCCGCACATGCTGCTGCCCCAAACCCTGCGGATATTATGGTCCTGTGGCGCAACCCCAAAAATAACCACTGGTTTAATCTAATCCAAGACGGTATAGGCCGCACCCACGCAACTCAAGGCTATCACAACGATGAATTGCTAAGCCTAGTAAGAGAAACGCCGCAGTACACATTTAGGCTAAACAGCGAAACAATTCAAGATATTTCTGAATTAGAACTTTTTATTGTGGCAACAGCAAGGCCCACGAGGGAAGACGAATACGAAAGAAGCGGTTATTCCCTAACATTCACAATCGAATTACCGGATATAGACCATCACTTCCACAGCTGGGAGCTTTTAGTTGCCAGCGGCACGATGATTATCGTAGAAGAGTAAGGGAGGCGCAATATAATGCTTAAAAAGCTATTACTGCTTTTAGCGATTATGCTGATCATGACCCTCGTGTTCATAGGTTGCGACTCTGCCTCTGGAGATGATGATGAAAGCGCCGCAAGTATTGTGGTTACGGTTTTCCCGTTATACGACTGGACGCGGGTAATTTTGGGCAGTAACCCTGGCAATATATCGGTAACTTATTTACTTGAAAGCGGCGTGGATTTGCACAATTATTCTCCTTCTATAAGAGATGTGGCCGCGATAAGCACCTCTGACCTATTTTTGTGGGTTGGCGGCAAATCTGACACATGGGTGCTTAATGCCATGGCTAACCCGCAAAATCAATACCGCCGCAATGTACCTGTGATGCGGATGCTAAGCGTTGATGAGACGCAAGTTTTCCCGGTAGAAGGTATTATCCCCGGCGATACCCCAGACGACTGCTGCGGAGGTGCCACACATGACGAACATGTGTGGCTGTCGCTTCCTTTTGCTATGCGCTTTGTGGAACGTATCCGCGATGAAATAATAATCCTTGACCCGGATAATGCTGACTATTACAGTGCAAATGCGGCAAAGTATATCACAGAACTTGAAGCGCTTAATCGCCAGTTTACAGAAATGGTTGAACTTGCTATGCGGGATACAATACTTGTCGTAGACAGGTTTCCATTTTTGTATATGATGCTTGACTATGGGCTGGAGTTTTTTTCGGCGTTTGACGGTTGTTTTGCCGCTACAGAAATAAGCATGCAAAGGCAGGCGGAACTTGCCAACGCTGTAAATAACCTGAGCCTAGATGCCATCATGATTATTGATAATCATCCGGTAGCCAACGCTGTTATGCGTGCGGCAGACAGAGATTTGAAAATCATAGAATTACAAGATTTTCAATCCGTAAGCCGCTATCATATACAACAGGGGCTGACATTTTTGTATGGGATGTGGCAAAATCTCGAAGCGTTAAGCATTGCGTTAAACTAAAAGGGGCAGCCAATGAAATTAACCGTTTCTGATTTAAGTATCGGCTATGACGGAGTAGCTATACTGGATGACATAAATTTTAGTCTAGAAGCCGGCTCTTACCTGTGCATAGTAGGCGAAAACGGCACAGGTAAGAGTACACTCTTAAAAACAATATCAAACCTGCAAAAGCCAATATACGGGGATATAAATTTCAGCGTGCCGCGAAAAGAAATAGGCTATTTGGCTCAGCAAACCGCCGTACAAAGTGATTTCCCCGCTACTGTTAAAGAAATTGTAGCCACTGGGGCTTTAAGTAAGGGCAAATGGTACAGGCCGTTTTACAGCAAGCCGGAAAAAGAACTGATTTCGTGGGCAATAGATAAAACAAACATCGCCAGCTTTAAAAGCAAATGTTTCCGCGAGCTTTCCGGTGGGCAGCAAAGGCGTGTGCTGCTAGCGCGCGCTCTGGTTGCCGCCAAAAACTTTATAATCCTTGATGAGCCAACCGCAGGGCTTGACCCCGACGCGACTAAAGATTTCTACGAACTGCTGGAAAAAATAAACCGGGATGATGGCATGGCAATAATCATGGTAACGCATGATATAGATTGTGCGGCAAAGTACGCAACACATGTACTGCATCTTCAGCCTGAGGACTATTTTTTTGGAACGAAAGACGAATATGTAAAGCGGATTAATTCACTTAAAGGGAAGATTAAATGAATGCACTAGATTTACTACGGTTTCCATTTGTGCAGTACGCACTTGCTGTTTCTGTTTTGATGGCTGCTAGCGCATCTTTAATAGGTGTGCCACTGGTGTTAAAGCGTTATTCGTTTATGGGGTTTGGGCTGTCTAATGTAGCATTTATGGGGATGGCGCTGGCTATTGTTATTGACGCCACCAACTCCTTGGTAATTGTTATGCCCCTGACAGTAGCGGCCACCATACTGCTTATAGGGTTTGGCAACCGCTTTAAAAAAGTCAGCGGCGATGCCTCACTTGCGATGATAACCGTAGGCTCCCTTGCTGTTGGGCATTTTGCCATTAACACATTTTCGATGCGTGGAAATATTACCGCCGATGTAAGCGAGACGTTGTTTGGTGGGATGCGCCTTTTAACGCTTGATATGCCAGATGTATGGCAAAGTGTTGGCATTACAGTTTTAGTCATAATTTTTTTTGTGTTTTTTTATCATAGGGTTTTCGCTGTTACCTTTGACGTGGATTTTATGCAGGCAACAGGGCAATGCCCGATGATTTATGAGCTGCTGCTTTCTGCAATTACTGGTATTGTTATCGCGATGTCTATGAACCTTTTAGGCTCGCTGCTTACGGCAGCGCTAATTATTTTCCCGGCGCTTTCGGCTATGCGCGTGTTTAAAGCGTATAAGGCTGTTATTGTTTTTGCGGCTGTTTCGGCAGTTGCCTGTTCCTTGCTAGGTATTCTGGTTTCGATTTTGCTTGAACTCCCGGTAACCACGACTATTATTTTGGTAAATATCGCGTTATTTCTTGTGTCGCTTATCGCAAGTACGCTTTATAAAATGCTTGTGTGAAATAGCGGTATAATTGTATTATGTACAGGCAGAGGAGGCACATTATGAATAAAAAAGCCATAAGGCAGCATGCAATGAAAAAGGATAAGCAAAAAAAACGTATAATCGCAGCAATATGTTTTACAGTGATTTTGTTGCTAATAATTGCGCAAATAATTAATGTATATCAGCGTCGCGGGACCCGTGTATACGCAAATGGACGCTTCACAGTAACACTTAACAGAGACGGCACATTTGAAGCCAGCCTGCCCCATGGAGTAACAAGGAGCGGCAGGTTTAGCGAAGTTGCTGACGGGAATACGACAATTGTTTCATTTGGGCAAGAAGGTGTAGCCGAGGTTAATGGGGTTATAAATGGCGATGTGCTAACAATCCCCATAGAATGGGATGACGGGCACCGCCACCCAAGAGATTACACACTAAGACGATGACCACCGCTCTGCCTTCCTTCGCCCGCATAAAAGCGGCTAAAACACAAAATTATCCCGCACAAATTCGCCAAAATAAAAAATAAACATCACCACATAGGCTATAGTCAAACCACGATTATAGCCTTTTTTAGTACTCGCAAGCTTAGCTGCCACAATTGCCAACGGGAAAAGTACCATAGCATACCGCGGCCCGCTAAGTAGTGAAGTAGGCCCAAAAGCAAAAATAAAGTATGCCATCGCGTACAATGTCAAAGATACCCGTATTTTATTAGCACCATATATAATAAGAGCCAAAGACATCCAAAACACAACAACCCCAGGCATACTAATCCCCATAACCCAGTCTGTTATTCCGGCAAGCATATTACTTGTTAAATACGTAATTGTGTTCCAGAAAAAATACATAGACTGGCCCCAATGCTCCCTTTGAAATATTATAAACTGAGTAGCATTGCCATAAACCATGTAGTTTATAAGTAAGTAGATACCAACCCCAAGGGGGAATGCCAGTAGGTTAGCAAGCTTAAATAAATCCTTGCGTAATAATCCTTGCTTGGCGCGTGACATTTCCAGCGTGGAGGCGGTATTATCGGCCACGACCACTACAATTTTGCGAGATGCAAGAATCTGGCCAATAGCCTCGCAAGCAACAGGGATAAGAAGAAGCACACCTGCAGAGCGGGTAAGGCTGGCAAGTAAGCCAAACACAAACACATGATTGTATTTATCTTTGATAGCGTAATAAATTACCGCGATAGACAAAAACAAGAACAAACTCTCTGTCATAGGCACAATTAAGAAGAATGCCGATGGGAATATAAGCAGAAACTTAACAGCATGCCGCGCTTCTTTCGGGTCAACAATAATAAGCATAGCAAGCTTATAAAACATAGCACCTGCCGCAAACGCAAAAATATTACTTATTGCATACGCAGCAAACATATAGCTAGGCGAAACAAAGCTCACAATTCTTATCAGGATAGAATAAAGCGGAAAGAAAACAATAAACAGCCGGTGGTCGCAATCTGTGTTTTGATACCAGTATCGCGCAATAGCAATATAATGCGGCGTATCATTGCCATAACGTCCAAAGAAATTTTCCAGCATTACATTAAAACGTACCCCGCTTTCTATTTGAAAGCCGAAAGCAATGATAAAAGAGTTAATAAATATAATCCACCCAGCAATTGCTGCGTACATACATAACGGATGACTGGTGTTTATTTTAGTCCGTTTAAGCCCCCAAAAATCTTCTAAAGCCGGGACAGTTTTATATATGGCATACATAAAACATATGACCGATAAAAGCGCCGGGACAACGCGCCCAAGTTCAAGATACGGCTGGTGCTGAAGCCACTGGAAGAACATAAAATACCCCGCAGCCGAAGCTGCGAGGCCTATCATCGAAACAATGGATACATGCTGAAAAATATCTGATATGGTAAATGCTACGCGCAGCATTACGCGTGTTGCCAACCACTTTTTATCTGCCACGATGCTGCCCCCTTTTGTATGCCGCCAATTTCTCATCCAGCTTAAACCGCGAAAGCACTGGCTCTACAACAGAAAGCCCAATAATTGCGCCAATCACCAGTAATGGGAAGTGGTTCATAGTCAACCGCCCACCACTTTCCCAAAATGTGAGTAACAGCACCAATCCAAAAAACGATAACCAAGGTACAGCCGTGTTTACAGCGCCCCCCGGCTTGAAAAGGGCATATAGCGCCCCTGCTAGCATAAATAGTAAAAGCGCGGTTGTAAAGCCAGAAGCTACATGCATGTACACACCAAAATGCGAGCCTTGGCTAAGTTTAAAATCATGCAGCCTTGTATGGTTTGCCGGGCTAAGATGCAAGATGCGATGCATCTCATAGGTGCCATCCCCAAAATTGATAGAAAACTTACCCGCGTATATCCGCGCCAGCCCCGGCACGCCCAGTTCCCGCAGGCGCTCGTTAAATACTCTTGCGGTTTCGCTTCGTCTGGTTTCTAAATCGGGGATAGCCATGGTAAAGGCAAAATCATGAGAATTGTAATGACCGTAACCATTCAGCCCCATCATTGCCCAGTGCATCCGGGGTATACGGTGTTGGTCTGTCATTTCCGTGCATATAACTATCCTGTTCATATACATATTAAAGCCACCAAATACAATCGCAAACGTAAAAACTGCCGCCCCAATGCCCATAACGCGCTGGGATAATCCGTCCTTTTCCGCCCGCAGTAAATAGTCTATAGGTATTGCGACAAGCATAGTTAGCACAGTAGCTTTAATAGCCGCACCTGCCGCAATAGTAAGCCCGCAAGCCGCAAAAAACAACAGCTTGTTACGTAGCCGCAGCTCATCCTTAGCACACAGGTATAAATAAAAAGCTATCGCTACAAAAGGCAAAGAAAGGGTGTCTGTATAATACACCGCCCCAAAAAAGTGGAAAGGCAGATAAAGCACAAGCAAAACCAATACAAATAACCCAGCCTGTTGCCCCTTAAGCCGCTTGGCCGCGGAATACAACGCCAATACCATTACCTGAACCATAGCAACATTCCAAAAAAGCGCAGGTCTATGGAAATCCGTGCCGCCAAATAAATTGTATACCCAAAACAGTACACGGAACAAAAACAGGCCGCCCCACTGGTTAGAAAACAT
>Ga0131853_10007564_pt1 | contig 19698 bp, 14 predicted proteins | sample TergutLab28metaG_FD_92764 | JGI IMG/M metagenome (GOLD analysis project Ga0131853, IMG submission 92764) | Labiotermes labralis P1 segment gut microbial communities from Petit-Saut dam, French Guiana - Lab288 P1 (version 2) (version 2) | ecosystem: Host-associated > Arthropoda: Insects >... | reverse complement strand
TGTTTTACATTAGCAATGACAAATAAATTGGTTGTCATCATAAATAGTCTTAAAGTACCAAAAATTAAGAAAAGTTTACTATATGAAATGAAATTTCTTGTACCAAATTACAGCTGCCTCCAGAACCCCTGACTAGGGGGCTACCGCCCCCCAGATGCCCGTTCTCTCTGTCCTCTGTCCTCAACTGAAGTTTTTGAACCCCCCCCCCCGAACAAACTTCCTGGGGAAGCCACTGCGAACTTTGACTACCCTCTTGCCTGTTAAGTTAACCGGCTTTGACTGGTCCGGCACGAGCATTAAGTATCTCGCTCTTCCGGTGAGTCACTCCACACGGTATCACGGATCAGCTAGTTGTTCCGCCAGCAAAATGACGCACTTTGTTGACGTATGCTGTCCATCGCATCATATGCCACAAGTTCCTGCTTACAGACGTTGATAAACGTAGCTAGTCGATGACACACCATTAAAAGAATTTGTAATGTACTATAAGTCATATTGAGCAGTTCCAAAACAGTGCTTCATCAGGTATTGCTGAATGTGTTACTGCAAGCAGAGTGACATCACACTGAACAAATTTTGTGATTTAAGGTAAGAATAACACCGGACAACAAATGTTTACTGACGTTATGCTTCTGAGGTAATTGTAGCCATTTCTTGTTGATTTCGAGGCGCTGAACACGAATATGACAATGACAATTCAAAATTGGTCACGGTTTCTAAGAAATCCGCAAACGTTTATTATATATTTAAGGAATATGTACAGCAGACATGTAACGATAAAAGTCCGCTTCTACTTGCGACTTATCATTGCCTGTTGCTTGTGTCCGTAATGAAGTTTGCATTAAGTAAATATATCTACTAAAAATGAAATATGTTGAAAGATTTCAAAATATTACGTCATATTGCATCAGCCCATCATGCACAACACACCCGTTTACTCCTGCGTCGTAAATACCGCAAAGTGGTCCCAGCAGTGTTAATCCAGCATTAGTGATGCCTTGTAACTGTGTTGATAGTGCAGATAACTTTTCTTACATTTGCGGTGAAGTGACGTTTGCAAGGCAAAGAAAGGCCATCACCGCGATAGTGAAAAAGGCGTATCATTTGTATTTCGGATGCAAGATTGGCGACCAAGACAAATCCTGGGCCGCGCACATATGCTGCCGTAAATGTGCAACAGATCTTTCGCAGTGGCTGAATGGCAAAAGACATGCGATACCGTTTGCTGTTCCTATGGTTTGGAGGGAGCCAAGTAATCACACAACTGACTGCTACTTCTGTATGGTGCCACCTGTTTCTGGAGGCATCACGAAGAAAAATAAGTGGACAGTAGTGTATCTGAATATACCATCTGCTCTCCGTCCAGTTCTGCACGGCGAAGGAACTTCCGTTCCCGAACCTCCAAAAGAATTTACCTCAGACGACGAGGACGAAGGTGAGTCGACCTCGGGTTCTCCGGAGCCGCCGGCGCCTACTGAACCACACATCTCACACTGTAGGTCTTCTGCTACACAGCCACACATTTTCACACAGGACGAACTGAACGATCTTGTTCGCGATCTGGAGCTGTCCAAGAGCAAAGCAGAGGTACTGGGATCAAGACTTAAACAATGGAATGTTCTCGAGAAAAATGTCCAAATTTTTTCGTTTCGCAGTCGTCATCAGCAGTTGATGCCTTTCTTCAGAAAGGAAGATGACCTTGCTACCGCTACATCAAACTCGGTCTGATGAAAAACTTCGTAAAAACCATGGACCGGACTGGATCGGCGTTTAAGTATCTGGCTGAAAAATCCCCACGACTCAGCGAAGCGAAAATTAAAAGAGGGAGTTTTTGTGGGTCCTCAGATCCATAAGTTCTTCAGAGACGATATGTTCAACAACCTACTTCAGGGTGACGAGAAAAAAGCTTGGGGACGCGTTTCGTCAACTAACTTCCCCGGGAATATCAGGGTAGAAAACTGCAAGGAATTGATTGAGGACATGTTGTCTTTGTATCAAAAACTTGGTTGCAATATGTTCTTATAGATAAACATGCTTCATTCCCACTTGGATTTTTCCCCGACAACTGCGGCATGGTAAGTGATGAGCACGGTGAACGTTTTCATCAGGAAATTGCAACGATGGAGAAATGATATCACGGAAAGTGGTCCACTTCCATGTTGGCTGACTACTGTTCGACGCTCGCCAGAAATGCTCCCAAGCATCTACACAAGCGACAGACAAAGCGAAGTCGCAAGTAGAAGCGGACTTTTATTTTTTACATGTCTGCTGTACATATTAAATATATAATAAACGTTTGCGGATTTCTTAGAAAGCGTAGCCAATTTTGAGTTTTCATTGTCATATTCGTGCACAGCGCCTCTAAATTAATAATAGACGGCTACTATTACCTCAGCAGCATAAGGTCAGTAAAAATTTGTTGTCCAGTATAATCAGTGTCGTTTCGACTAGTGACGATGTTGCTACCGAGAAGAAAGACCGGCAGTTTCAGGGCTACGAAACTGGATTCGTAGGACGAATACTCCGACTTTCTTACAAAGCGTCGTAAAGTGGCAGTCTTCTACTTTATATACACCTGTTAAAGTCTTCACACTATATACCATGCCAACACCTGTAGAAGCCCCAAAACAGTAGAGTTTCTGCAGTGAATCCTTCTGCTGTACTGCAGAGAAATTTGCAGCAACTTTGTATATCACACGATGGTGACGTCGAAGATTGTATTGGTCGAGTAATTATAGGAAAGTGTAATACCTGTGATTAACATTTTAAACCCCGGTGGTAACTATGTGTACCTCTAATTATAACTCTAAAAAAAACTCGTTCTTTCACACAGTATTTCTTCATTCGCACAGTAAATACCGATTGTCTATCTAAATATCATATACCGACTGGTTCAACAATCAGTTTTCTGTGAGGTAAGAACAAGTTTTGCTTATGATTAGAGGAACGCCAGTCCTCAAGAGGTTAAGTGGCCGTGGGTTATTGTTTAAAGTACAATTCACACCAGCCTTCCTGGAGAGGACAGGAAGAACAGATTCCATTCTCTCTCATGGTAACCTCTCACTGACAGGAGTTCGAACCCTGTTCTTCTCCGGTGAGATGGGCTACCGAGCTCCTACCGAATTTTCTCTTAATTCTATGTTAGTAATATTATTAGGAGTAACTGGTTGTCGATTTATCAAAAATTCTATGTTAGTAATATTATTAGGAGTAACTGGTTGTCGATTTATCAAAGTTTTTTAATACCAACTGATGCACAAGAGAATTGTTTATAAAGAGTATTAAAATTTACATTAAAATTACAATAGCTCCTTTTTTAGAATTACCTTAAGAATGTATAAAGTTTGTTCTGTCATCGTACTGATATTGTTATGTTTGTTTAAACCAAAATTTAGTGATGTGAAGGATGTTTTGTATTGGAAAATTAACATGTAAGTCTTTCATGTCTAGGGTAATCATTCTGTTGTGTTTAACTAATTTGAATATTGTTCAATTCCTGTGCTATTTCATATGAATTCTTGGTAGTGTACGTATATGGTAAATGTATTAAATTATTTAATCTTTTATTGAGGTTGGTTTTATGTTTATTAGGTATTTGTGTGCACGTTTGTCTATCATTATGTCACATTTCTGATAGAAATCTGTGGGGTCTTTGTTCAGGCGTGTTATATGATTTTCTTGTATGAAGGTATCAATTTTTTGTTTTAGTGTGTTTTTTGTCAATTGTGACGATGGTTTTTTACTTTTGTCTGCTTTTGTTATTGTTAGGTTATTTATTTGTAGGATGTTCTTTGTTTGGTTTAGATTATGTTGATGTCTTTTATGTAGGGTATTGTGTGTGTTTGTTGTCATAATTTGTGTAACGTTTTTGGTTGCTATTGCAATTTTAATGTACATTTTAATACTTCTTCAAAAGCAATTCTCTAGTGCATCAGTTGGTAATAAAAAAGTCTGATAATAGCAGGATGCACGATTCAAATGTAAAAAAAAAGGTTGTCGGTTTGTTATGCGTGTTCGCAATATCATCAGCGACTATTGGCTTCTTCATGTTGCTGTCCGTCGGCAAGTATTACGAAGTTTTCCACCAAACGGATGTCTTTGAAATTTCGTGTTAGGAAATGTTTACTAAAATTTGTGGACATATTCAAATTTTTGTTAAAACCGGACAAAAATAAGTCACTTTACGTGAAGACCTATGCGTGTTTATGTTCCCACCATTCTTGGTCACCGTAGCTGCGACACTGTGTTCTCTGTGAGGTGCGACTCGCGCATAGAAACAGATGGTCATTGACAATGGTTGATTATAAACGTCGCATATCAACGCGTTAGAGATACCGATTTTTAAATCGCTCGGATTAGAATATCTATGCTTATCGAGTGCAGATCTGTTGCTGAGATGTGGAGAAGGCTTATAGTATGTGTTAAAATGCTCGCTGTTTTACTTAAAGCTGTTCAGTAACTGAGAGCAACAGAATTAAATTGCCAGAAGCCTTACGCTCTGGAGACATTTCCTAAGTTCTAACCTTTTGACGCCTAATGTCAACTATAGTGGTCGTACGGCACCGCTAACCTCTAAAGTTGCATTTTATATATTTATTCAACAAATATAAGTACTGAATATTTTAAACATGCTATATACTCTCCGTTTTTTCTCTTCAAAATGCAGTTTGTTTCATAATTCTAACGTATTTGGTTCCTGTATTATTCACATTTTATATACAGTGTGTGCTAAAATTAAAAAAATAATTCCGGCGCCAAAAGGTTAATAACATTCAGGTTCTTATTATACATCGTCAAGCATGTAGGGAATGATTATATGAGGATTTTAAGAGAATCAGTCATTCAAATTCTACGCCTGTTTTCGCGTTGTTACAGCATGGGCGAGGGAGTGTTCTGGTTTCTGCTTCTTCTGTTTGGTGTCCACGCACCCCTGAAAGCCGACGGCGCTCAGATTGTCGAAGTACCGTCAGATTCTGAACGGACTCAGGAATTTGTATATTCAGAACGACTTCACACAGTCAACATTTCAGCTACTTTGCCGCGTCCTGACGGTTCTGAGGGATCTGGAACCAGCACTGGTGATGTTCCAGCTACTTCTAACTTAGACGTTTTTGGGACAGTGAACCTAAACAAAATTGTGGATGAAATGCTTGACCTTTTAAGGGTAGATATTATAGAGCGGGGCAAAGATCGAATAAGCATTCCAGATGTACACGCGACTTTCAAGAAGAAAGTGGGCTTTGTTACACTGAAAGGTGAATTTGAAGGAGAGAATGGTTGGGTGAAGAATTTTTCCACAGTATACAGAAGTGCAGATGCTGTGGCGTCATCTAATGGCAGCGGGATCTCTGTGTCCTGCGGCTTCAGACTCGGCGATCTGGAGCTGGGTTATGACAGTTACACAGCCAAGTTTATGATCCTTAAACCACGGGGAGAGATAAGTGGAACTGTAGGCAGTAATTCTATACTTTTGAATGCTACTGTGACATGGACCAATCATACATGTAACATAACACTGGATGAACTGACATTAAACGAGTTTGGAGGGATTGATTTGAGAATAACAGGTTTGGGGTTAATGAACTGGGCATTTTCAAAAATTTCTCATTTGGTTCTCCACCACTTTGAATCGGAGATTAAAGACCGAATAGAATACACATTGAGAGAGGAAGCAGAGAAGTTTTTATTTCATTTTGATTGCAGTAAATACATTCCCAATTAGCACAGACTACCATACATGTTAAGAGTAGCGTAACCGGAATGTAAAACTTTACTGACATTTGGAACTGAAATATTTCCAAATACATTCTCTGCAGTTTGAAGTATGTCTTTAGCCTTTAAGTGAGGGCTAGAACAGCTCAGTCGGTATACTGACTAAGCTACGGGCTGGACGATAGACGACTCTGTGCTTAATTTCGGACAGTGGCTAGAATTTTGTTAGTTTTCTACCAAGTCCACACCGACTCTGGGTCGCTGGGTACCAGGATGTTTATCCTCGGGTAAAGCGGCCGGGAATTGAAGCTGACCACTTCCTGGGACAGAAAATAAAAGTGCCTGGAGCATTGCCTTTATTCCACCGTTTGTATTTACAGTTTGGTGCTTGCTTAACCACAAATACAACGTCACATTCTTTCTTAATAGCGATGATGTTTATTGCTAATGCATTCTTGTGACTGTACAATGTTTACTGTAGCTCTTGTTCATGTTATTAAATGTCTAACATCGTCGAGTATATTGTATATTGAAAGTATGATCTCCTTATTGTACATGTACTGAAATATATTTCCTCTTTTTTTTGTAACTCATGGTTCTGTGCATCGTAATTCAGTGTTAATAAAAATCGAACCAGATGCAACAGTATGCAGATATTTATTTACTGCAAAGTCACTCTACATGTTTCGTGTGTCACAGCACCCATCATTAGGAGTACTAAAAACTGTAACCGCAACCTCCGGTACAGGTCATAATACTGGTCCAGCTATTTCCCTCCAACGTGGCCTGATGATGGGTGCTGTGACACCCGAAACATGTAGAGTGATTTTGCAGTAAATAAATATCTGCATACAGTTGCATCTGGTTGGATTTTTATTAACCTTTTGACGCCTAATGTCAACTATAGTGGTCGTACCGCACCGCTAACTTCTAAAGTTGCATTTTATGTATTTATTCAACAAATATGGTTACTGAATATTTTAAACGTGGTATATACTCTCCGTTTCTTTCTCTTCAAAATGCAGTTTGTTTCATAATTCTAACTTATTTGGTTCCTGTATTATTCACATTTTATATACAGGATGTGCTAAAATTAAAAAAAAAAATTCCGGCGCCAAAAGGTTAATATTAACATACTTCCTCTTGTTATCTGGTCACTGAAACATATCTTACGCCTTCAGAATCAATTCCTATTCAAATCCGCATCTGTGTGATTTATACACATACGGTAAGTAACATAAATAATACACTTTTGTGTTCCTTGAAAAGTCAGGTACAAATCTTTCGTTGTGATGCTGTCCGTACGAACAATAATCACATATCTGCTCACTGAATTCAATAGTGACACATTCCAAAAAGTGCGATTTGGAATCAATCCGATGATTGAGCTCAAAAATGTAATAACTACCTTCCACGATACCGGCACACTTGTTACTCAAAACATACGCAGTTGGATGTCATTATTGTCGGATGTAGTTGTCATATTTTCCAGCTAAATGGTAGCATTAACCCCAAGTGGACAATTTTTGGATTGTGCCACTTGCATTCAGCGAGTGATATTATGCCTATGTTTTTATTTTTTACTCTTATTTAGTTCCAAATTTGGCCTGCGGTATCTATGAGTATTTTAAGTATGTGGCAGCAGTGTATGATAATCAGAGCGTGTTTTATTTGTGCACATTTTTTTCAGGTATAAGGAAATGAATCAAATTTGATTTCAGCTTCTTGTCAAATACGCCTTCGTACTGAACCGATAAGAACCAAAATTAAATTTGATCGAAAATGCTTAGTTTGTAGATCCACAATAAAAAATGCGACTGAAAATCGTTTGATAGTGGCAGGTAAAAAACACGGGCAGAAAATATTTTTCCATTTTGCTTTCTTTGCATGCGTTTTTAAGTGCGCAAAAAAAGGTGGCATATTGTTTAAATTTTTGTAGAATTATTCGTTATCTATGAAGAGAAATTGGACGCACAGTTTCATAAATATATAAAGCGCGTGTTTGATTTATCACTGCCGAACAGGAGTAACTGTGTCTGCTGCTTGTTGTAACGTTACGATAGGGAGAGAAATGTTTTGTTTAACGACGCTGTCAGTTGATAAGATTATACAGCGTCGGTGGTAAATGAATGAATATTGAACACTGCTGGAAACATATTGTAAGGGGAAACCCAAGTACTCAGAAATAGACCTGTGTTATTGCTACTTTGTCCACCACAATTCCCCCATAGACTGGTCCGGGGCTTCCGTGTTTAAGGTTGAATGATACAAAATTTACGGAGAGTTTGTTTATACACTTACTTATTCTCAAAAAAAAAAAGAGTTACTGTTTTCCTAAACGCTAGTGACCGACTCTTGTTTGAAATGGGGGTGTGATATTATCTGCAAGGCCATAACAGACATTTTAAAATGACATTTAAATAGCTCAGTCTTACACAGGTTTCAAGTTAGATGTCGCGGGAATAGGTTTGAATGCTGCTAGGGGAATCTGAAGCTCTGTGATTTTTACTATTGCTGGATCGCTTGTCACAGTCTAACGATTGCTCCAAGAAGTTGTAATACACTAAGAGTACCACTACCAGAACAGGCGAAGAGGGCCTGTCCACTAGACGAAAAGAAGACACAGAAGTGCGTCCGGTGGCATCAGCAATTTCTTCAAGGGATCTCTCTGACCTGTTACAACCCGCCTCTTAAGTTCTGCGAACATTTAATATTTTGTAATGCGTGCATATATTTTACAAGGCACTGAATTAACAGGATGATTCACGCGTATGTGTATGAAGGGGTCTCATTGATCTATAAGGCCATGTAGACCCGCTTAAGCAGATTTTATGAATAAAACTAAAACCACGTACTTTTAGAAAACGAATGTTTCACTCCGTCATTGAATCATGAAGTTTATTTAAATAACGTTTAAAATATTCTTTTGCCACATCACAGAAAACACAATTACAAAGAGAGAGTAGTTAATACTGTTTAGGAAAGTTATTATTGTTTATTTTGAAAACCAAATGAAACACAAATACACCATGTGTGGGCAAAGTGCAGGCCCTTTAAGGTGAAATCAGGCCTTGCATACATGTTTCATTGTGCTTTAACGGCTTAAAAAGATTTAATATGTTAATAATTATATCTCAGGCATATGATAGGTGGCATATATAGACCTGGAGAATAATTAAATTGATGTAATTTTAATTATAATATATGAATACTTTTATGTATAGGCCGTAATGTCCGGTACATTAATACCAAGTCCTATTGCAGTTTCATTGGAGAATCTTTACACACAAACTTCGTCCAAAACAGAGCCAGTATAAACTGAGGAATTTGAAAAGTTTTTGGAAAAACATTAACATTTATACCAAGGTATTTAAAACGGTAAATCAGTCCCGTTACAGGCCCGAGGTGCCCAGAGGGTTCCAGGAAGTTAAGTTTCCCAGATTAGGTGACAATGGCCCAGTATGGTGGTAAGGTTGTCAGCCTTACGCACCGGCCTTATTTTTACCCCCAGGAAATACTCCTGGTACTCATTTCTCTTAGAGGGCTATAGTGCGATCGGAAGGATTATGTCAATGAAAACTTTCAGTGACACCATGTGGAATCGAACCAGCGACCTTCCGATTTGTAACACAGCACCTTAACCACTGTCCTGCCGCGGTCCCCATATCATAAAATGATAACGTGCAAGAGAGGTTCTGCTACCTGTGACATACATTTTCGATAAGCGTGGGCACTGTATTACCGACTCAATCTGCCATCCACAGTTGATACCTTGTGTTTCCTTTCGTAACTGTTTCTTGCCAACAACAGATGAATAAGCCTTGCTCTTATATTCCATGCTTCTTAGCTGCTTAGTAAGTACAATCCAAAGTAAAATATCAGTGCTGAAGTCGTTACGTGTGTAAAGAGCTTGAGACAGATGAGCTGTTATTTCTGACCTAAGGTCTAAGTTCCCTCCTTATGCATTATACCATTGGCCTAAAAGTCCGTCTCTTCAGACGTGACAATCTGACGCAGCAAAGTGGCGAGTGAGGGAGGGATAATATTACAAGACATGCAGAATATGTATAACGTAACAGTGAGGCGTGTTCTTACAACCATTGTTGCAGTGGAAAAAGAGTAAATATGATATATTCTGAGTGTTTTCGTAGCGTTAGGTATCCAACATGCAATGCGCATGCGCCATATTGTCATCTGTGGCCTGCACGACTGTACAAAATTTTTCCACATCTCTTAAACCGCGTGATTTTCGAAATAAAGCTACTAAACACAAAATGTGTGTCTTAATTTTCTGTACAACTGTTATCTCCGGCATTTCTCATTCAAAGAAGAAATGAGCGAGATATGATCAAGAATGTATAAAGGTCCTCATATAAAGTATTTGTTATTCTTGTCATATTGTAACTAAACTTGAATTTTCTCGACAGATTTTCGAAAAAAAATACTCATATACCATATTTAATGAAAATCCGTCTAGTGCGAGCCGAGTTCTATGCGGGCGGACGGAAAGGCAGACATGATGAAGCTGAAAGTCACTATTCGCAAATTTTGCGAACGCGCCTCAAAATGGCTGGATAAATTACAAAAGAATGAACGTGTGAATGAGATTAAACTGGCTGAAGATATTGTCATTTGAGTGTCTGTTTAATCACTTTCATGAAGCTAAGTGTTCCGTGGAGGCAGCGAATTTATTTACAACCTGAGTGACTGTTTATTCAAGCAAGAGCCATGTTACTCGGTTGCGTTCACACAGACTGTTTGGTTAAATACAACAGACAAAAAAATTGCTTGCCAGCTTATCGACGTCCCTGTTTGCTCTGCCCCACCCTGCTTAACACCATATAATGTGCAAGACGTGCACAGTAATGTCTCGTACAGTATATATATCAGGGGTTGCCACAACGCGGCTCGCGAGCGCACATACTGTGCGCGAATGTCATTGGTGCGGTTGGAGTAGGCTTCCCATTGAACATATTATTCAGGTAGTTAACACGCAAGTGAGGCTGACAGTGAACGGCGTTTTAAAATGTTCTTTAAAGGAAGGAGTCCCTTGACTAACTAACAAAAATTGTTGTAGTTGGATGAATAAAAATACGTCATCAAGTAAGGAAGATGTGCTTTAGTAATGAGTTAATGGATTCCCCAGCAAGCAGCAGTTTCTTGCTTCGCAAACAGTAAGAGCTGGCTGCGTTCTGTCAGTCAGTGATCAGCGATGCTACTCTAGCTTAGACCTCGTAGATAGATACGCGGCTCTTGCCTAAGATGCCTCATAAAGTGCGACTCCCACAGGTCCGTTAGCTTACCGCCTCTCTTATACATATTGTGCGAGGGTCTGCAGGAAATAAATTTAATTACTAGCTTCTTATAATAAAACCAACTATATGCACTGATTTCTCAAATTTATTTTGGAAAAAAAAACTACATGTTTCGGACAATTCCTCTGTCCATCATCAGGAGTTTTTCACTATACACACAGCAATGGTATATGATCCTGCCCGCAAGCTGTCAGCAAACCTGTATGACATATACCATTGCTGTGTGTACAGTGAAAACTCCTGATGATGGACACAGAGGAACTGTCCGAAACATGCAGAGTTTTATTTCAAAAATAAATTTGAGAAATTAGTGCATCTAGTTGGTTATATTATAAGAATTTATCACGGCGCACGGTCACCTGAACGTCAAATTTAATTGCATATATTTTCAGCTCTTTATTTTAACTTGTAAATGAAACGGGTGAGACTTGGGAAAACTGTGCTGTTATCCTATTATTTTTCCACGTAGTGCCCGCAAGAGTTGAGGCATAATGTCTTACCGTGCGACCGGTTTTCCTGTTCGCTGTTGATACGCGTCCGTATCCCTTGTTATCAGCCGTTTTGTTACAAATATGGCCCCCAAGGTTTTGATTCTACGCTGGAAAGATCTATTAAAACTGCTAGGCGACGAATTCCCGTGACATAATTACAGTCGGTGTGTGTTCTTTGGTTGGAAAAGTAGACGAGACGTAAATTTATTTTCTCACCGGCCGTTCTTTGTACAGTATCTTATTTACTGTTCAGATGTACTACTTGACGTAATAAAATAAAAAAAAAATTGCGAGAGACATTACTGAGGACGAAATTAAACGATGAAGGTTCGTTGGCCATGAATTTCCGCTCGTCACAGACGAACAGTGGCGTTGCGTTGTTCATCCCTATTTGTGTTAGGTTCAGATTTGGCTACGGGTGTGGCGATCAAGCGTAACCGTCTTGCTTTCCTTACCTGGGTCAACAGATATTTCGTATTTACAAATACGTTTACGTCAAGGCCTTCGATGCCACTATAATCCCTCTGTGAGCGTATCTCAAACCAGGACCCACTAAAATTGACTCTTTCTGTTGATTTAAGCTCCAGTTCCCAAATATTGTGTTTACAAAGAGGGGTGTCGTTTAGGTTCGAGATAGGAGAATTATTTTTAGGTCGGAAGATAAAGAGAAGCCCAAGAACAGCAGCCTACATCCTTTCGCTTCAGGTTGAGTGTTTCCAGGTTAGCGGGGCAGGTAGTGTCACATCTGCTGTTGCGGCTTACTCCAGCAAGCATTCATTTTAATTTGGAGGTAAGAATAACCATCATTATCATCATCGTTATTATTAACATAAATAATAATTAACACAAAACTAAAATGTGAACGTATTCTTTATATCATGGTGTCCAACACGCAGTCCGCCATGTCGTGTTATGCGGCCAGCGGACATACTTGCGATTTTTGCACGTGCTGTTTGCGAACCAGGCCCATAATAACGGTTGGGAACATTTTTCGATGAAAGTTTGGTGCCCCTGCTTTATTGGGATGTGATTTTTTTTTTACTGTAAAGAAAGAATCCGAATTGAAGGCTTTTGCACACTGAGCGCTAATTAGAACGTTTGGACGTACGAGAATGTAGCTAGAAGGACGGGGGGAGTGCCTACCGAGGACGATGAGATGGTCGGGAAAACTGGGGCAAATTGTACAGATGAGAGCTGCGTACAAAGCTTGCAAAGGATTCTGCTTCACAGAGTTAGGTAATTATTAACTTAAATATTGAAATATGCAATAATTAAGTGTCTACATGCTTTTGTAGTTTAGTAAGAAGGGGAGCACGTAGCTTGAGGTTAGTGGAAAACAAAATGCTGTGGAGAATATGTGGGCCTGGGATTGACGAAGTAACATGTGAATTGAGTTAACTGCAAAATGATAGTTTCGTAATTCACACTGCACTTGAAATAACATTAGAGTTGTCAGCAAATCAAATGAAGGTATATAAGATGGGCGGGTCATATAGCACGTTATAAGTACGCATACGATAGATGAGAGATGTTTACAAAAATTTGTTCGCCGCCAAGGCTGCGGGAAAGAGACCACTTGAGAGATCTTCATGTAGTAGTAGATGAGATATTAAAAATGAGCATACATAGATAGGATGTGGGGAGAGAGGCTCTGGAGAGGATATACCTGGCTCAGGACACAGCGGGCACTTTTGAATATGGTAATGAAATTTTGAATTCCATAAACGGCGAGGAATTTCTTGGGTAAGCCCAAATATTAACTTCTCTGGACTTGTTTAATTCCGTGCAGTTATTATTAACTAAGCTAGGCATTAAAATACACAAACAAAAAATGTGCCGAAGTTAAGGATTGATTTTTCATCTTAAGCAAATAATATACAATAAGAATGTTTGATAACAGGGAGTCGAGAACACCTTTTTAACATAAACAGCAGAAGATGACGTGAGTGTAGAGAAAGGTACGCAGTTAGGAGCTGTATTATACATCTGAGTTATGTACTTGTATTCAGCACAAAATATTAGAAAGTCGATCACATGAAGAAATATAAGATAGGTGGGGTATATAGCACGTATGGGGGAGATGAGAAGTATAAAGTTATAGTCGGTAAACCTACAAAGACGGCACCAATTGAATGATCTGGTCGTAGAAGCTAGGCTAACGTTACAATGACTGTTAAATATTATGCTATTGATTACAGTCTATTCGCTTGGCGAAAGATAGAGTCCAGTTAATAAGATGACAAGAGACAAAGTATAGAACTCCGTGATTTGTAGGCTATTGAAGCATGTCAAGGCATTGAATATTAAGACTGCAGTATTCTGACATATGGCATCGTGTAGTCTGGTGATATGTGCAGTATGTTCGGAGTAGTATACCACATTGTCTTTGTAGTTTAAGCTACTTAACACATGATGTGGAGACAGTACACTTTTCCGAAATCTCAGTAACTAGCTATCACTGCTTCGTATATTTTGAATAGGACGAAATTAATTCTGGTACACGTCAGTAGAGAAGAGGCGAAAGCATTTTGCAGGGATTATGGCTGTTTGTTGTAGGACTCTTAAAACTGAAAGGTTAAGACAAGTCCTACACAAATCAAATGACGTAAGCAATATATGTAAGTTTATATAAAACTTTACTGGGAAATCGTTCCACATAGTGAGATAAGTGGTAGAATTATTTACTGAACTGTAAACCTGATTTTAGGGCAGTAGTTTTTGGTAAAGCAGACTGGAATGAAATGACTTAAGAAAGGGTCACACAGAATGTTTTGTTTTAATGTATTTGGAACTTGGTATTTTGGCACCAGAGGGTAAACCTGTTAGTCGGTTTTTTAGTAGGGTAGTCGATATTAGTCTAAGTGAAATGAAATATAACGTCAAACCAAAGACTACTGAAATGCTGGCATGGGGCTGTCGATATTTCCGGTTTTTGGATTACAAGCAGACAAATTCGTCAGTCTTTCTCTGTCCAGGATAGACGGCTTTCCTGTCATTGTCATATACGCAGAAAGAAAGACTTTGAAGAAGCGACAGCACTGAAACTGCGAAATTAATATTTTGTTTTCTGGTGTTTTAAAATGTGGGTCGAAGGTTCAAATCGCATCCCTAAACTCCATCGCAGTGCTGGCACATGGCTTTAACATGTGGTAAACCTATACATTGGCAGCAATTACAGGGTAAAATCCGTAACTCCTTTCGGTTTACCACTTAATTTTTCGACTGGTATGACTATCAGCCTGTAAAATTTTGTGTCTTATCTTATATAATAACATAATTTTTAGTACAACAAAATCAGCCTCACTGTGACTATGTATCAGTGTGGTACGTCACAATCAAATATATAAGCATAGCATGCATGTTCACAAACCTCTGTTCATTTATCCTACCTTCCTCTTGAACACCGCACTGACAAACACAAAGAAACCAGAGGCCATAAATATCGCTTAGGATTACTTACATGTAGTCTTGATAATAATACATTTGTGTTGTGTTTCCAAAATAGATCAAATTGGAACAACCCAAGAAGGATGTCACTTTTACAAGTGTGCCTGGTGGTTCTGTTGATTTCTGGGTCCTTCGTAATACAAGCGTCACCCACAAAGAGTCTGTCAAATGAAAATACGAACCGTTCATCCCACACTGAAGAGAGAAGCTTGGAACAGAGGAAAGAAATACAAACACGTAATCAAACGCACAACTCAAATGGAAGTAAGAGTAATGTGGAAGACGTGAAGATATCTGACCGCATCGTTTTTCCTCTGGAAGACATTGCTGGTAGTCTTGATCAAGATACATTAGTCGAATTAACTAACCTACAACTTTCAGTTCCGGCTGACCTGCGGCTTGGTGACATCAATCCTGACTTCTCAAGAATGGTCCTGAAAGTAAATTCGACGATAGAATCACTGGAAATTTATGGCGATTATACACTTGTAACAAAAAATGTTGCCATCCTTCCATTTTATAACCGAGGACAGATCCATGTCAAATTAAGGAACATTACAGTAATGGTCAAAACTGTCCTAGCGCTGACACCGGCTGCTCTACTTTCCATCCATTCTGATTTCATCTATACTCCGCAAGAAGTAAATGCCCGTGTTTTTCCCATGTCTGAAATTACTTCAGAAGAAGAAGTTTATCTCTCAAAAGACATTGCGTCTGGGACTATGGCCACGCTGATCGGTCAGAAGGTTGAAGCCCAGCTTTACTATTATGTAGGTGAACAGATAAACTTGGTTTTAAGTCAGATAAGTATGTTCACTATAGGGCACAAGAATTCTGAATTACTTACCAAAGAGCAGCTAACACAGAACGTGCAGATCGGAGATTTGTTTGACGAAATGCTGGTAGACGCAATGAAAGAAATTTTGGAAAATCAGAAGGACGAAATAGGCGTGCCAAATTTCCACAGGAATTTTTCCGAAAAGTTAGAATCAGTCATTGTTAATGGTACATTCTCAGCGGTGGAAGGTTGGCTGTTAGGTGTCTCATCTTTCAGAAGATCGTCAAACGTAAGTCTATCCAAAGCGGAAGAAATGTTCATTTTATCAGCGGTAATAGAATTTGACGATCTACTGATGGGCTACGACAAATATGTCGCAAACTTTCTGAAGTCGAATGTAACAGGGAAACTTGAAGGAAGGTTTATACACAGGCAAATTATGATCAAAGTGGCCATGGATCCGAAAGAAGACGGCACATGCACATCAACGCTGTATGAAATAAAGTTCTTCAGAGTCAATGGGTATAGGATTAATGAGATAACAAATATTGGATCTTTCGACTGGTTGAAAATAAGAATAAACAACTGGTTGATAGGTTTCTTTCAGACGAAGATAATTAAGGGTGTTGAGAATGTGTTGGCAACTGCCTTACGCAGTTCCTTAAGCCGATTTGACTGCGGGGAATATATTCCAAGCTTTAAAATCTTGGAGTGATTCAAACCGTAATGGGAAATTAATGTAGTTTGACTATCGTAGGAGAGATGTATGAATTTAGATTGACTTCATTAGATGTTCATGTTTTTTCAAAGGTAGATGGAGATGATGTTAGAGGAGACCACATAAACAGATCACAAAACTGTTCTGAAAATTTAGAGGATTTTAGTTTATGTTCTGTGCACTTTGCCTCGAATAAGAACATTAATATTACCTCGGAATATGTAGTAAGTCCGAAGGGAATTCAATAACATGTTTTACCGTTAATCAGAAAATGGTACAGAATATGTGTAACTTACATTGTACACTAGATTTATTTCATGGGAGGGAATTTTGTGAAGTCATTGGATTCAAATATAATTCAGTGTTCTTTAAACAGAGATTGGGACTTCCTATCATTATTAGCATGTGCATATGGAAACTTTTATTGACTGGTTTAATTCAGGTACAAAATAAATTTAATAACGAAAATTAGCATTAGAACACTTCATGTTACTCCCCGTTTTGCAGTGGACTTAAAAAATTTAAGAAAAAAGTGCTATTAAAAGGGAGTCGAAAAGCACTACATAATAAAAAAATCCCCCCCCCCCAGAAGAAGTACTTCTCACCGAACTGATTTTCACAGCATGTACATTAAAAGAGAGGGCCTAGTATTAGGTAGACTCCCCAAAAGTAACATGTTGTGTTGTCAGTCTATTTTGTACTTTGTAATGTTTAACATGTTTACATTAAATAAAATAATGCTTATCACCATGCAGTCACTGTCATATCATTATCAAGATAATAAAACGACTGTAATTGTTCAGGTGTTACAACTTTTACAACTTCCGCTTCGTAGTAGCATGTTAAAAGTTTTCTCTTCGAATCAGCGAAACCTTAACGTTAGGCCGTCACACTGGTATTAGTCCCGAGGCAACGAACCCAAAGACCCCTGCTGGCTTATTAGAATTCCTACTTCGTGTTCCTGACGAGTATGTTTCTGTTTTCTGCCCCCAAACTGAAAACCACAGCTCTCATTTTCCGCACTTCCCCACTGTTGCTCCAGCTTCGCAGATGTATGCAATTACCGCCTCCTAACGTGTCCTCTTCAATTCTTCATTTAAAAACACCAACACAGCCGACATTATATGAACTCCGTAGTTGAAAAGGCGTCCATAAAGAATAGATCTTAGGCGATGCTATTACACTGTCAAACTTAACTTCGTATACAGGTCCTTCTTGAAGGTCAGTCCACTCAGCTGATCGTGGAATTTTTTGGACTCCGAAGTTTTCATGCCTGTTGAAAACAGCCTGCCACTGGACCGTACCTTAACCAAGTGAATCCAGCCCACATACTAACACCGTATTCGTAATTAACAACCATTTTAGTATTATCATCTTATTTGCTTCGAAGTCTACCGTGAGAGTATACCCCTTCACGTTTTCCGAATAAAGTTTGCTTACATGTGTGATCTAACGATGTGTGCTGCAGGTCTCACCTTTAACAATATTCGGTGATGAAGTGCAAATAATGACACTCCTCCTAATTATCCGGTGTTCTCTACCATCCTGTATCGTCTGCTGTCTTACGGGCAAATATTTTCCCCGGTACCTGCTGTAAAATAACTGCAATCTGTGCTCTTCAAATATAAAACAAAAGGTACCATAGCAGAATTTGACATTCAGAAGACCCTGAATCGTGATATATTCTTATAATAAAACCAACGAGATGTACTAATTTCTCAAATTTATTTTTGGAATATAATTCTACATGTTTCGGACAGGTTTTCTGTCCATCAACAGGAGTCTAGTGCTGTACACACAGCAATAGGTATATGTCATACAGGTTATGCTGACTGCTTGAACCTGTCCGAAACATGTAGAATTTTATTCCAAAAATAAATTTGAGAAGTTAGTGCATCTCATTGGTTTTATTATAAGAATGTACTACTGCAGTTTTATAATATTACAATATTTATGTTTTATTTAGGAGATGGTAACGTAAAATATTCGGAATGGGAAGGTAATGATTTTTCTATAAATGCAAATAGTTTACCAACCCCCATGTAGCACACATCTTTTTGTGGAGCGTACAATTTTCAGCTACTTGAGAATTGCGCCGTTTGTGTCTTTCTTTGCTGTGGTTACAAGGGCTCACCACTGGACCACATTCTAGGCCAGATACATCCAACAGACACATGCATCATATTAATTTAACATATTTTTAATATTATCCTTTTTATCGACTACCACATCTTCTAACCTTCTGTTTCCTCCGCGTTATCAGTTCAAATTCCTTACATGCTTGTAAATTTAATCTGCCCTTAATTTCATCATAATTTATGTTTGTTGTTATTGTTCCCACGCGTTCTAATTTTGCCAAAATGGCAAAGATTTATATGAAGTCTTTGTTGTATCCACTCTATTACTTCTGGAAGGTAACTATAATGCAACGAATACTGTCCTATCAATTTTTCGGAAGTTACCGACTGAGAGAGCACGACATTTTCAGCGAAGTATGCCAGTATCTAAACCGACGACGACAGAAATTTACGACTTAAAAGCCTGCTACCAGTTGGAAAGCCAGCCAACTGCACATGATTCAGAACCAGTTGGGTCTAGATTGTAGCCTTCTGGGCTATTATGATTGCTCGTGAGCTCGTAGGTGGTCACCTGCATTCAGCGTCAGGATGGAGGCATTACATTCCTTCGAAATGTGGATAGCCACTGTGAGTCCACATAATGTTATAACCCCAAATACTGCTGCAGCAGAAGTCTTTACTATCGTAAGAAAGCCAAATCTCATACACGTAATTGCAGTTGGCAAGTTTAGCTACCATTTTTACATTCAAAGTACCGTAGCCCGGCGTAAATGAAACCGTGGATAGACAGTCGTGTAATATCTGGCTGTGAAAGCGATATAATAAAGAATTAATACAGTTGTTTGGAGATTTAGGTATACTTTCGTTTGTCAGAAAAAGTCGGTTGAAATGGATTGGTCATGTTAGTAAAATGTATAGTAAAAGAAAAAGTAAGTCAAGTATTTAACAATAATCCTCAGGGAAGTCGACTAAGAGGACGATCAAAAAGCAGATGGTGGAAATGTGTAAAAGGTAAAGTGATCCCGTTACTGGCCCGGTGTGGCTCAGAGGGTGGGTAGAGGTATAGCTCTACTCTTCCATGACCGCGGCACTAGAAGGGGGTGAGTGGTCAGCAGCACGCCCCGGCCGCACTTTACCCCCGGGAAAGACCCGGTACCCA